>Ga0209906_100028_pt1 | contig 335879 bp, 341 predicted proteins | sample FECB24metaG_FD_188303 | JGI IMG/M metagenome (GOLD analysis project Ga0209906, IMG submission 188303) | Cyanobacterial communities from the Joint Genome Institute, California, USA from Joint Genome Institute, California, USA - FECB-24 metaG... ...
AGCGCAGTGTCGGGGTGATTGCACCACCATAATCGAAATCCAGCCGTTTGGTGTCGTAATCGACGCCGGTCGTCAGCTGCACCGAGCCACCTTCGATTTCGCCCGTCTTGGAAATGAGGTTGATCAGGCCGCCAGGCGAATTCGAGGCAAAAGTGGACGACGAACCGCCGCGGATCGATTCCACCGCAGCCAGGTTGAAATCGGCACGAATGAAAATGTCCGAGGCCAGATTGAAGAAATCGCCGAACTCGAGAACCGGCAGGCCATCCTCTTGAATCTGCATGAACTTCGAGCCACCGGATGCCATGGGCAGGCCACGGATGGTGTAGCTGGAGTTTCCATCACCCGTCGAGGACTCGGTGCGGATGCCGGGGATATTGCGCAATAGCTCCCCGAGCGTGCGCGCGCCCATTCTTTGAAGCTGCGCTTCGCGGAGCGCACTGGTCGATGTTGCGCTGTCGAGCCTGTCCCGGCCCTTGGCGACCCCGGTCGAAAAAGCCGCCTCGGCCAGGCCTGGCTTGGCCTCAGGTGTAGCGGTGGTTCCTTCGCTGGTGGAAGCGGCCGTATTGGACTGGCCCTCGGCAGTCTGTGCATCGGCTGCAGTTGTATGCAACAAGGCCAACGGCGCCGCTGCCAGAAGATGAAAATAACGAGCCTTCATGCGTGTGTTCCGTGCCTAATTGGTGAATATACGCTTTATAGGACGGGAAGCGGCGCGAACCCCGAAGCCGTTTGGTTTTTCCAGCGGAGTGCCAACGTGATAAAAACTCGGAAGTAAAGCCGGTTAGCTTTTTTTAGTATAAAAGCTTAGCCGATCAGGCTCATGATCATTAGCCGAACGAAAATGAGTATCGGCGAAACGGAAAGCTATTCTGCATGGGTTTTTGTAATATGGATTCTGGGTTTTGCCGTATTCTATATCGCCGGCTGCCTAATCCGTATTCTGATCGTACTTGCCATAGCTACTGTAGTATACCAACTAGCTGCCGGTCGACGTGCAGTGTAGTTAGTTTTTGCTAGGCGTCATCACCTCTCACTGAGGGACTTCGGTTATGACGCCTGATTAGGTCTCGCGGCACGCAGCAGGCTTAGGATCCAACACGCCGGAACCACAGTCCGGCTTTTAAGGCGAAGGTGGCCTTGGCTGCCGTGAGGAAGAGAGGACCCTGGCCGAGCTGGCGCAGCAGTTTGACGTTTACCTGAACCAGATCACGACCTGGCGGGGGCAGTTTCTGGAAGGCGCTGCCGGCGTATTCGGGTCGGACAGCCATACCGAGCCGGTGACCGATGTGAAGACGTTGCACGCCAACATCGGCGAGTTGACGCTGGTGAGTGATTTTTTGTCCGGGGCGCTCGGCCGAGATACGTGAATGAGCGGGACTATTGCCGAGCGCAAAACGATGGTCGATCGTTCGCACGCGCTGCATGCGGCGGCCCGACGAACTGCACATGGACTTCCCGTTCGCGGGCAGCAGGATGCTCCGCGACCTGCTTGCCGTCGACTGCTCGAAGGCCTCGATACTTTCAGAAACAAAGCGCTCAAAAGGCCGTATCAAAAGGTCTGTGACGTCGAACAACGCCTCGGCTGGCGCAGACGTGCTTTCGGGGCCACGGCTGCGGTGACGTCGACAATTATCGATCGTGTGAACCTGACCGCCAGTGACCGAATCTCACCTAATCTCCTTCTGCAGTCGGCAAGCCGATGAAGTGCAGGCATCTGCACCAAAAGCGCATGCTTCATGCAAACGGACAGCCGCGTGGTGCACCCGGCAGGAATTGAACCTGCGACCTCCGGTTTAGGAAACCGTTGCTCTATCCTGCTGAGCTACGGGTGCGTTGGCATGCCCATTGCCGATGCTTGGGTCGCTTTCCAAGTGAAAAGCGTCGTCGATGGTGGTTACGGCCAGTGTGAAGCGGCGCGCATGTTCGAGCGCTGGCACCTTGCCGCGCGCTTGGGCCACGGCGGCAAGGTCGATCTCGCAGACAGCCAGACCCGGCATGGTCCCCATGTCGAGCAGCACCTCGCCCCAGGGGGCTACCACAAGCGAATGGCCGAATGTCGTGCGGCCATCGGCGTGCGTGCCGGTTTGCGCCGCTGCGATCACGAAACACCCCGTTTCGATGGCGCGGGCGCGAAGCAGGACGTGCCAATGCGCCTCGCCGGTGGTTTTGGTGAAGGCTGCCGGGACCGACAGCATTGCCGCGCCGGCTTCGGCAAGGGCGCGGTGCAGCGCCGGAAAGCGCAGATCATAACAGATTGTCAGACCCAGTGGTCCCCAGGGTGTCACGGCACATACAGCCTCGTTGCCGGGCGCATAGGCGGATGATTCGCGATAGGTTTCGCCCCCGGGCAAAGTCACATCGAACAGGTGAATCTTGTCGTACCGAGCGCGGATTGCCCCTGTTGGGTCGATCAGAAAACCGCGATTGGCGAAGCGGCCATCGGTTCCTGCCAGTGCAAGGCTGCCAAGTTGAACCCATATCTGGTGCTGCGCTGCCGCTGTCTGGACGGCTGCAAGCACCGGATCAGCGGTTTCATCGACAATGTGCGGCGTTGCCCGCTTGCGATCCCGATCGAGCAGTCCGCTCATTTCCGGCGTGAAAACCATCTGTGCGCCCTGGCGGGCAAGGTTGGCCACGGCATCGGCCAGCGCCGCCGCTTCGATCGTCGGGTCGATCCCCGTCGTCGTCTGGACGAGGCCGACCCTGAGCGTCACGCCGCCAGCATCGCGTCGAGCTTGCCGGCGCGATCGAGGGCGGCGAGGTCATCGCTGCCGCCGACATGGGCACCGTCGATGAAGATCTGGGGCACTGTCTGGCGGCCGCCCGAGCGTTCCAGCATCTCGGCGCGCTTGGGCCCGCCGGTCGAAATATCATATTCCTCGAACTTGACGCCCTTGCTGCCGAGCAGCTTCACGGCGCGGACGCAATAGGGGCACAGAAACTTGGTATAGATTTCGACCTTGGGCATCTTCTTCTCCAATATGACAATTATAGGCGGGTGCCACCGTCGTCGCTACCTATCAAGCGTCGCGCACCACGCGGGCATAGGTGAGGACATGAACGGCCCGCGCGCCGGCACGCTTGAGGTGCCGGGCACAGGCATCGGCGGTGGCCCCGGTGGTCAGGACATCATCGACCAGAACAACGTCGCGACCCCGGATGCGTTCCCGGTTCACCACACGAAAGGCGCCGCGCACATTGGCAGCGCGCGCAGCCCGGCCCAATCCCTGGCTCGGCGGGGTCGCCTTGACGCGTTGCAGCGCCATCATCTCGGTTTCCAGTCCGGTCAATCTCGCCAGCGCCTGCGCCATGGCAGCGGCCTGGTTGAAGCCGCGCCGCCACAACCGCCAGCGATGGAGCGGCACCGGGACCAGCAAAGCACCCGCCGGCAGCTCACCCACACGCGCCATCGCCGCTGCCATCAAGCCCGCTAGATAGGCGCGATCGCCATGTTTCATCGCCAGCACGACGCTACGCGCCGGCCCGCCATAGACGACGGCTGCCCGGGCGGTGGTGTAGCGCGGCGCGGCGGCGAGGCATGCGCCACACAGCGCCCCGGCGCCGCGATCATGGTCGAAGGGGGCCCCGCAACAGGCGCAATGCGGGGCCGTGATAAAAGCCAGCTGTGCCCAGCAGCCGGCACAGAATCGTCCGTCGCCATCGACGATGGTGCGACATGCCGGGCAACGCGCCGGCAGGATGAGATCGACCAGCGCGTGTAAGGGAGCAGCAGGGGTGGCGGTCAACATACCGGCAAGCTAGGTCCGTAACGAACTGGGGGTCAATCTGCGGGCGGCCTTGTTCTTGTTCACCAACCCGACGAGAAGCGCGCCATGGACAGTGCCGAACCTTTCGATCGTGCATTGCGCCGTCGCCGCCATGCCGGGACGCGCCTCGATGACGCCGACTTTCTCCATGCCGCAATGGCCGAGGAGGTGTGCGAGCGAGTCGGCGCAGTGGCGCGCCGGTTCGACGCTGTACTCGATCTCGGCGGACCGCGGGCGATCTGGCCGGGCGCGACTCGGGTTGCGCTTGCAGGACCGGCCGATGTCATCGCCGACGAGGACCGGCTGCCCTTTGCCGATGCGAGTTTCGATCTTGTCGTCGCGGCCGGCGGACTGGCGAGCGTTTCCGATCTCCCCGGCGCGCTGGTGCAAATCCGCCGCGTGCTGCGGCCTGATGGGCTGTTTGCAGCAGCCTTTGTCGGCGGCATGACCCTTGCCGAACTTCGAGCCGATTTGCTTGAGGCGGAAGTCGCGCTGACGGGCCGAGCCGCAGCGCGCACCGCGCCGATGGTGGAGGCACAGGCTGCCGCAGCACTGCTCCAGCGCGCCGGCCTGTCGATGCCGGTCGTGGATGTCGAGCACGTGACAGTTCGCTATGCCTCGCTCGGCCGGCTGCTCGGCGACCTCACCGCCATGGGCGCACGCTCGCCACTCAATGCGCGCGCGCCGTTGCGCCGCTCGGTTCTTGCCGACGCTGCCAGGCGCTTCGCCGACCGCAGTGAAGCCGATGGCCGGACGCCGGTTTCGGTGGACATCCTGCATCTGGCGGGCTGGGCACCGCTGCCGCGCGGCGCCATCTTTTCGTGACACCGGATCTTCATGACATTGGGCTTCGTGACACTGGTCATCCGGCCTTTCCCGACCTAACGTCGCACCATGATGGGCCAACAGGGTTTTGTGACCGGACGCCGGTTGATGGGCATGATCGTAGCGGCGCTGCTTGCTGCGGCGCCGCTGGCCGCACAGCCGATCCCCGCCGCTGACGCCTTTTTCACGGATCCGGCGCTCGGCGAGACGCGTGCAGTCGTCATTCTGCAGAACGGCAAGCGCGTTTATGAACGCTATGCCCCGGGTTATGGCCCCGGCAACCGCCTCATCTCCTGGTCGATGGCCAAGTCGATTACTTCAACGCTCGTCGGAGAACTGGTTGCCGAAGGCAAGCTCGAGCTCGATATGCCGGCGCCGGTGCCCGAATGGCGCGCCAGTCCCGGCGATCCACGTGCCTCGATCACCCTGCGTCAGCTGCTCAACATGTCATCGGGCTTGAAGCATATCGAATCGGAACCGGCCGAGCTTGCCGATACCAATCGGGCACTGTTCGCCGACAAGAGCGGCGACATCGTTGCCCATGCTGTTGCAGCACCACTCGAATCGAAGCCCGGAACGGTGTTCGAATATTCGACATTGACGACCCATATCCTTGGAGCGATCGTCACCCGCACCATCGCGCCCGGGGCGACGACACCCTTGGCACGCCGCAAGTCCATGCGGGATTTCATCAACGCCCGGCTCGCTGGCCCGGCGGCAATGCCGTCGCTGCTTTGCGAATTCGATCCCGAAGGGCATCTGCTCGGCGGTTCGCTGTGCCACGCCAGCGCGCGTGACTGGGCCAATTTCGGGCAACTCTACCTCGCCCGGGGTACGGTTGCCGGGCGCCAGGTCGTCAGTCCTGACTGGGTCGATTTCGTGCAGACGCCGGCGCCCACCAATGCCGGCTATGGTGGACAGTTCTGGCTCAATCGCGTGCCGACAAAGCCCCATGAAAGCGCGCTTTTCGCCAACCAGGGTCCGGCCGACGCCTATGCCGCGATTGGCCATCTCGGCCAATATGTCATCATCGTGCCATCGAAGCAGCTCGTTGTCGTGCGTCTTGGCAAGACCCAGGATGACGTGCGCGAACCCGTCAAGGTGGCGCTCGGCCGGCTGGTCAACAGCTTGCCCAACAGCCTTCCGGCGCAGTGACAGCGCACGTGACGGCCCCTGATTACCGTATCGTCGACATCAAGCTCGATGAGCGCACAATCCTGTGGCGCAACGCGGATATCGAGCAGGAGCGCCGGGTTGCGATCTTCGATCTGCTCGAAGGCAACAGCTTCCAGCCGCTGGGCGTCGCCGATCATGGCAATCATGGCCCCTACAAGGTCATGCTCGGGGTGGAGGAAGGCCGTTTGACGGTGGCGATCAATGCCGCCGACAACGCGCCGCTGGAAAGCTTCATCCTGCCGTTGGCGCCGTTCCGGCGAACCGTGCGCGATTATTTCGCCATCTGCGACAGCTATTACCAGGCAATCCGCCAATCGAGCCCGGCGCAGATCGAGACCATCGATATGGCGCGACGTGCGCTTCACAACGACGCCGCCGAGGCGCTGAAAGAGCGCCTCGAGGCCAAGGTGCTCGTCGATTTCGATACGGCGCGGCGGCTGTTCACGCTCATCTGCGTGCTGCACATCAGGGGCTAGGTGTGGCGCCGGGGTGCACCGTTCGCCTGCTGGGGCCGGCAGATGCGGCGTTGCTGGCAAATCCTGCCGACGATGTCTTCGATGCCGCCATTGTCCCCGGTCTGGCCGAAGAATTTCTGGCAGATGCCCGGCATCACATTGCGGCTGCCATTGTCGATGGCCGCATTGTCGGTTTCGCATCGGGCGTTCATTATATTCACCCCGACAAGCCGGCGCAGATGTTCATCAATGAAGTGGGTGTGGCAGGGTCGTGGCAGCGGCAGGGGTTGGGCCGAGCCGTCATGGCAGCGCTCCTCGACCATGCCAGGCAGCTCGGTTGCAGCGAGGCCTGGGTGCTGACCGATGACGACAACATGGCGGCGCGGGCACTCTATGCCGCATCAGGAGGCTCCGATGCCCCGGCGGGACGTATTTTCGTTGTCGACCTTGGCGCCTGAATCGCGTTGAAGGGCGCCATAACAGGCGAAGCTGGAGACCTATGTCCGTACAATCCGACCGCTGGATCCGCGAGCATGCGCTCGGTGCCGGCATGATCGAGCCCTTTGTCGATCGTCAGCAGCGCGAAGGCGTCATATCCTATGGCCTGTCGTCGTACGGCTATGACGCCCGGGTGTCCGACGAGTTCAAGATTTTCACCAATGTCGAATCGGTGACGGTGGACCCCAAGAATTTCCATCCGCTGAGTTTTGTCGACAAGAAAACCGACTGCTGCATCATCCCGCCGAACAGCTTCGCGCTGGCGCGCACGGTCGAATATTTCCGCGTGCCAAAGGACGTGCTTGTCATCTGTCTCGGCAAATCGACCTATGCCCGCTGCGGGATCATCGTCAATGTGACCCCGCTCGAGCCCGGCTGGGAAGGCCATGTGACACTCGAATTTTCGAACACCACACCGCTGCCGGCCAAGATCTACGCCAATGAAGGCGCTTGCCAGTTCCTGTTCCTGAAAGGCAACGAACCCTGCGAGGTCACCTATGCCGACCGGGCCGGCAAATATATGGGGCAGAGGGGCGTGACGCTGCCGAGGCTGTGAGCCCCGAAATGCGCAACGGGCTGCTGGCCGGGTTTGGCGCCTATCTGATCTGGGGCCTGCTGCCGCTTTATTTCCGGCTGCTCGTCGGCATGGCCGCGAGCGATGTGCTGGCGCATCGCATCGTCTGGTCGCTGCTGATCATGGTGCTCGTCACCAGCGCCAGTGCCGGCTGGCCGCGCCTGCGCGCTGCTTTTGCCCGCCCGCGCCTGCTGGCGATGCTGTTCGCCAGCGCCGTCTGCATCACCTGCAATTGGCTGATCTACACCTGGGCCATTTTCAACGGCCATGTCCTCGATACGAGCCTCGGTTATTTCATCAACCCGCTGATCAGCGTCGTTTTTGGCGTCGTGCTGCTCGGTGAGCGCCTGCCCTGGCTGCAATGGCTGGCGGTGGGCTGTGCCGCCGCCGGAGTCGCCGTGCTGGCAATCGGCCATGGCGAACTGCCACTTATCAGCCTCGGGCTGGCGCTGTCCTTTGCAACCTATGGCCTGATCCGCAAACAGGCGGCGATCGATGCCGTGTCGGGCCTGTTCATCGAGACGCTGATTCTGGCGCCAGTCGCGCTCATCTGGCTGCGCACCCGGCCCGGCGGCGGCTTTGATTTTCCCGCGGATACGCTGGCGCTGCTGATGGCGGGTGGCGTGCTCACCGCCGTGCCGCTGCTGCTGTTCGGCATCGCCGCGCGCCGGTTGAAGCTCTCCACCCTCGGTCTGATGCAATATATGGCGCCGAGCATCGTCTTCCTCCTCGGCGTGTTCCTGTTCAACGAAGCCATTGATCGCTGGCAGATGATCGCTTTTGGCGCAATCTGGCTCGGGTTGGCGATCTACAGCCTGTCGCTGGTGCGCGGCGGGCGGGCTGTGGCGGGTTGACGGCCGCTCGCCTAACGCCCTTCAAATCGCGGCACGCGCTTTTCCGCAAAGGCCCTCACGCCTTCGCGCACATCGGCGCTGGGGTTGGCGATCATCACTGCCAATTGCGCATCGCCCATCGAATCGGCGAGCGACAGATTCGCAGCCCGATCGATCAGCATCTTCGAAAGCCGCACCGCCAGCGGCGCGCGCGTCGCCAGCGCGGCGGCCAGTTCGAGGCTGCGCGCCTCGAGCGCGTCATCGGCAACGACTTCGGTTACCAGCCCCAGGCGCTCGGCTTCGGGCGCCGGGTAGATTTCGCTCAGCAGCACCATTTTCAGCGCCCTGTCGCGGCCCATGGCCTGCGGGAACAGCCAGGCGCCACCTTCGTCGGGCAGCAGTCCGACCTTGTTGCTCGTGTCACCGAGGCGAGCGCTTGCGGCCGCCACCCGGAAATCGCAGGCCAGCGCCAGGGCAAGGCCGCCCGCCACGGCAACGCCGTTGATGGCCGCGATGCTTGGCTTGTCGAGCGCCCGCAGCGCCAGCACCACCGCCTGCATCCCTTCGCGCATTTCGCGGCCATGCCCCATCGGCGCGTTCGCAACCCATTCGGCATGGTCGGGGTCGCTGCTGCGGATGTCGCCGCCAGCGCAGAAGGCGCGCGTTCCGGCGCCGGTGACGATCAGCACCTTGAGGTCGTCGTTGCCGGCAAAGGCGCCGATAGCGGCGCGCAGTTCCTGCGTCATCGCAAAGCTGTAGGCATTCATCGCGGTCGGGCGGTTGAGGGTGATCCGTGCCACGCCGATGGCGGGGCTATCGACAAGCAGGGTTTCGAACGCCGCACCGGAAACGCTAGGCTTGGTCATCACAATGTCCTGTCGAACGGGAGCACTGCCATGGATTATGCCGATATTCTCTACAGCGTCGATGCCGGGGTGGCGACGATCACCCTCAATCGCCCCGATCGGCTCAACGCGTGGTGCGCCTCGCTCGATGCCGATGTGCGGGCCGCGATGCGCGCTGCCAGCGACGACGAGGCGGTGCGGGTCATCGTGCTGACAGGGGCAGGGCGCGGCTTCTGCGCCGGCGCCGACATGAATGTGTTGCAGGGTATCCAGGACGGTGGTGGCGCGGTACGGCCGGTGCCTGCCGAGCCCTGGGATGCCACGGCGCCTGCCGATTTCCGCAAGCAGTACAGCTGGTTTCCGGCAGTGCCCAAGCCGATCATCGGTGCGATCAACGGCCCGTGCGCGGGGTTGGGCATGGTGCTGGCGCTTTATTGCGACATCCGCTTCGCATCGGACGCGGCGGTGTTTTCCACCGCCTTTTCGCGGCGCGGCCTGATTGCCGAGCATGGCATTTCCTGGTTGCTGCCGCGGCTTGTCGGCATGGCCAACGCCGCCGACCTGCTGTTTTCGGCGCGGCGGGTGGAGGCCGCGGAGGCCAAGGCACTGGGGCTGGTCAACCGGGTGTTTCCGCACGCCGATTTCGGTACCGAAGTCACCGCTTATGCCCGGATGCTCGCCACCGAAGTCTCGCCGCGCAGTTTGCGCGAAATGAAGCGCGAAATCTGGAACGCACAGTTTCAGAGCCTCGGCGACGCGATCGAGGCTGCCAACGGCGACATGGCCGGCAGCTTTGCCAGCGAGGACTTCAAGGAGGGCGTGGCGCATTATCTCGAGAAGCGGAAGGCGGCGTTTACCGGGCGCTAGCTTCCGGCTAACACCACGCCATGGACCAGATCGTCATTCGCGGGGGCCGCCCGCTCAAGGGCCGAATTCCCATTTCCGGCGCCAAGAACGCAGCTCTTACGCTGATGCCCTGCGCCTTGCTTACCGACGAGCCGCTGACCCTGCGCAACCTCCCGCGCCTTGCCGATATCGATACCTTTGGCCATTTGCTCAACAACCACGGGCTGTCGACCACCATCGAAGGCACCAGCCCCGAGGATTTCGGCCGGGTGATGACGATCCGCGCCAACCGGATCACCTCGACCGTCGCGCCTTACGACATCGTCCGCAAGATGCGGGCCTCGATCCTGGTGCTCGGGCCCTTGCTGGCGCGCGCTGGCGAAGCGACCGTGTCGTTGCCTGGTGGCTGCGCCATCGGCAACCGGCCGATCGACCTGCATCTGAAAGCGCTGGAGCATCTTGGCGCCGAGATCGAGCTCGCTGCAGGCTATGTGAAGGCCACTGCAAAGGGTGGGCTGCCCGGCGGGCGTTACACGTTCCCGCTGGTCAGCGTCGGCGCCACTGAAAATGCGGTCATGGCGGCCGTGCTGGCGCGTGGGCCTTCGGTCCTCGAAAATGTTGCACGCGAGCCCGAGATCGTCGATTTGTGCAATTGCCTTGTGGCGATGGGCGCCAAGATCCGCGGCATCGGCACCGAAACCCTGTACATCGACGGCGTCCGCGATCTTCATGGTGCGACTTATGCGGTCATGCCCGACCGTATCGAAGCGGGCAGCTATGCCTGTGCCGCAGCGATCACCGGCGGGGAGGTGGAGCTTGTCGGCGCATCGGAGGGCGATCTGGGCTCGACACTGACCGCGCTGCGCGAAGCTGGTGTCGAGATCACGCCGACGGCGGATGGCCTTGCCGTCAGGCGCCTCAATGGTCTGCATGGCATCAACCTGTCGACCTCGCCCTATCCGGGCTTTGCCACCGACATGCAGGCGCAGTTCATGGCAATGCTGACCGTCGCTGACGGCGCCTCGCTGCTGACCGAGACCATTTTCGAAAACCGCTTCATGCACGTTCCCGAGCTGGCGCGCATGGGTGCCGATGTGACAGTGCGTGGTCGCTCGGCAGTGGTCCGCGGCGTCGGCGCCCTGCACGGTGCCGAAGTGATGGCGACCGACCTGCGCGCCTCGATGAGCCTGGTGCTTGCCGGGCTGGCCGCCTCGGGGGAGACAGTCGTTTCGCGGGTCTATCACCTCGATCGCGGCTATGAACGGCTCGAGGAAAAGCTCTCAGCGGTCGGAGCCGACATCGAACGCGTGTCCGACGGGTGAACGACGACCGTCTCCTGCTCCTCGGCCAGACCGCCGAGGACCTGCCTGCCATCTCCGCCCTGCTTCAGGACGCGACGCTGCGTCTTCCCGATATCGCCTTCGATCGCCGGGCGCGGCGCCTCGTGTTTCTTGTCAACCGCTACCGCTGGGAAGTGTCAGCGCCGAGCCGGGTGCGCAGCGCGCTGCGCATCGAAACCGTCACCGCCGTCCAGCGCCAGAACTGGCCGCACGCGCCCGATGTGATGCTCGACCTGCTGAACCTGTCCGTTGATGGTGACTGGCTTGTCCTCACCTTTGCCGCCGGGGCAGCCTTGCGCGCCCAATGCGAGGTGCTGGAAGTCGTCCTGGAGGACATTGCGGCGCCCTGGCCGACGCAACATGTGCCGCACCACCCGGGCTGAGGCTATAGCCGCACCAGCATCTTGCCTGTGTTGCCGCCCGAGAACAGTCCGATGAAGGCATCGGGCGCCTTTTCCACGCCGTCGAGCACGGTTTCTTCCCATGCCAGCTGGCCATCGGCGATCCAGCCCATCATGTCGGACAGGAACTGCGGCCGCAGGGCGTTGAATTCGCTGACGATGAAACCCCTGATCCGCAATGATTTGCCGACGACCTGAATGATGTTGCGCGGCCCCGGCGAAGGCGTGGTGTCGTTATAGTTGGAAATCATGCCGCATTCGGCGAAGCGCGCAAAGGGCCGCGCGACTTCGATCGCGACTTCGAGATGCTCGCCGCCGACATTGTCGAAATAGACATCGATGCCCTTTGGTGCCGCGGCGCGCACCGCTTCCAGCAAGCCACCGCAAGTCTTGTAGTTGATTGCATGATCGATGCCGCGCCCGCGCAGCCAGTCGCATTTGGCATCGCTTCCTGCCGTGGCCACCACCGTGCAGCCCTTGATCTTGGCAATCTGCGCGACAACCGACCCCACGGCCCCGGCGCCGCCCGAAACGAACACCGTATCGCCGGCCTTGGGCTGGCCGATCTCGAGCAGTCCGGCATAGGCCGTCAGACCCGGCATGCCGAGCACGCCGAGAAATGCCTGATCCGGCACATTGGCCTGGCGCGGCAGCTTTTCGAGAGCGGCTGCGGGCGCCACAAAGGCTTCGCGCCAGCCGAAGAAGGACGACACCAGATCGCCCTTGGCAAAACCTTCGGCATGCGATTCGACTACTTCGCCGATCGCCCCACCCTGTAGCACCTCGCCGATCGCGAATGGCGGCACATAGCTCGCCCGGTCGGTCATCCGCCCGCGCATGTACGGATCGACCGACATGAAGCTGTTGCGCACCAGCACCTCGCCGGCGCCGGGCGCCCGCACGTCGGTTGTCGCGGTTTCGAAATTTGCAGCGGTCGGCGTCCCTTCAGGGCGCGAGACAAGGCGGATTTCACGGGATTGCGTCATGGTCGGCTCCGGCAGCACAAGGGTTCGCGGCACCCTTACGCGCGATTGCCGCGCGGCTAAACTGCCGGATAACGCAGTCGCCCGAGAAACCGTGCCGGGTCGGGCAGTTTGGAAAAGATCCCGGTCACCCGTGCCTTGGTCTTCTCGAACGCCATGATTCCATCGATGCGCCGTTCGATGAAGGCCCATGTCGCTTCATGGCCCTCGCTGTCGTCGTCGAGCCAGTAGAGCAACGTCGCCGAATAGACGCTGCCCAGGATCGCTCGCTTCGAATAATGGTTGAAATCGGTCGCGGTATCGCCGGCGGCGCGCCACATTGCATCGGCAGTTCGCCACAAGGTGCGCGCTGCCATGCCGCCATTGGCGGGCATCAGCATCACGACCAGCGCCGAACGCACGGCTTCGCGGTCCTCTGCAGCCTGTTCCAGCCGGGTACGCAGCGCCAACTTGATGCGTTCGCGCACCTTCATATCGGCAACGCCTGCAGCAATCATCGCTTCGGCCATCATGGTATCGGCGCGCGCCGTGAAGGCATCGGCCATTGCCGGCGCGTCGGGAAGCGCCATCGCGGCGATGTCGCGGTCGATTCCCTCGGCATCGGCGGCGGTGTCGCGCGCCAGCGCAGTCCAGCCATCGAAGGGCACATTGGGCAGCATTGCTGCGATCAATCGCGGGCGCAATTCGGCGAGTGGGATATCTTCGATCATGGTTTCATCGTAGCGCCGAACCGGCCGCGCCTCCAGCGCCTTCGATGCCGCAAGCCGGACTCGGCTTGTTTCCCCCCACCGCCTCTGCTATGCGCGCCGTTCGCTCGGGCAGGCCTGCTTGCCGGAATCGCTTATATTTTGACAAGCACCCCGGCTGTGCCAGCCCCGGTGACGTGAATGGAGAGAACGGCTGCATGCAAATCGTGGTTCGCGACAACAATGTCGATCAGGCGCTGCGCGCGCTCAAGAAGAAGCTGCAGCGCGAGGGCGTCTACCGCGAGATGAAGCTGCGTCGTCACTATGAAAAGCCCAGCGAAAAGCGCGCTCGTGAAAAGGCCGCCGCGATTCGCCGTGCCCGCAAGCTGGAGCGCAAGCGCGCCGAGCGCGACGGCACCAAGTAAGTTTGCTTGAAATGGCCGATGCCAGCCCACAAGCGTCGGGTATCGCTCGCTGGCTACTCGCGGGTGCGGTCCTGCTCGGCCTTGTCCTGCTTCTTGTCTGGGCCGGTACGCGTTCGCAAGTTGCTGCCGTGCGCACGGACGACATGAAGTATCTTGCAGCGAATGCCGAAAAGCCCGGTGTGGTCACCACGGCGACTGGCTTGCAATATGAGGTCATTCGCCAGGGTACTGGCAGCAAGCCCGCCGCCACGGACACGGTCCTCGTCCATTACGAGGGGCGTCTGGTCGATGCGGCACGAACGGTGTTTGACAGCAGCTACCAGCGTGGCCAACCCGCCGCCTTTCCGCTCGACGCGGTCATCCCGGCCTGGACCGAAGGCGTTCAATTGATGCCCGCGGGGTCCAAATACCGTTTCGTCGTGCCGCCGGCGCTTGGCTATGGCGCGACCGGTGCCGGCGATGCCATCCCGCCTGGTGCCGTGCTCGAATTCGACGTCGAACTCCTCGCCATCAAGCCACGCTGATCAACGACGTTCGGGGTCCCGGGCCCAGCTTGGGAAAGCGCCTCCAGTCAAACCGATCCGCAAGTGCTTGTCGGGCAGGTCATCTGCGGAACAAAGCGGCGCAGCAGGCTGTTATTGATGTCCAGGAGGACATCAATGGCAGCTACATCGGCACGGCTCACGACCCTGACCCGGCTCGGGTTCGCAGCGCGGGGCCTGTTATATGGGGTCGTCGCAACACTGGTTCTCCAGACCGGGCGTTCCGAAGACCTGGCCGGGGCGCTGGGCTATCTGGAACAGGGTGGCGGGCGACTGCTGCTCGGGGCGATGGCGCTTGGCCTGATCGCCTATGGCGTGTGGCGCTTGTCGGATGCCGCGTTCGATCTGGGCCGCCACGGGACCGACGGCTCCGGAATCCGGGCCCGGCTTGGATCGGCATTCAGCGGCACTTCGCATCTGCTGCTGGCATGGCAAGCGATCAGGCTGGTGCGCGGTCTTGGCGCCAGCAATGGCAACAGCTCAAAGGAGTATACCAGCAAGGCGCTGGCAATTCCGGGCGGCGACTATGTGGTCATCGGTGTCGGCGTGATCGTCCTTGCTGTCGGCATCATGCAGCTCGGAAAGGCCGCAAAAGGCAGCTTTCTTGACCATCTTGATTCGCGCGTCGCAGGCGAAGCCTGGGCGCTCTGGTCGGGCCGGCTAGGCTATGCCGCCCGGGGCGTCGTCTTCATGATCATCGGCTTTTTTCTTGTCCGCGCCGGCTGGGCCGAAAGCGCCGGGAAGGTCGGTGGCATGGCCGAAGCGCTGGCGTGGCTGAACAGCCCCTGGAACCTGGTCATTGCGGCTGGCTTGCTGGCGTTTGCCATGTTCAGCTTCATCGAAGCCAGGTTCCGGGTGCTGCCCGAGATGGGGGCGGGCAACCTGGGGCGCGAACTGCGCGCCAAGTTGCAATAGTCCGACGCTCGGCTTGCCGATCCTGGGCTCGATTGCATTCTGATTGAACCGCAAGGGCGGCCGGGGCCGGCGGCCCCGGACCCCATTCGATCAGCCGGCTCGATCCCGGGTGCATGCGCAAAACCCGACGGCACGGGTTTGGGGCCGTCGGCCCCAACCGCCGGAGGCTGCGCCTTCGTCTCCGTCTCCGCGCAATCAGCGCTAGGCGGGCAGCAATGCAGATGATGCCATGGCGGCGCGCCTCGCCCGGCGCACGACCGCGCCGGTCATTCCGAAGCCTGCGATCAGCATGAGCCAGCTTCCGGGTTCCGGGACGGTACCGACACCATGGTCGTGGTCGTGGTCGTGGTCATGGCCACCGAAGCCGGGAACAGTGAGGGCTTCGGACGACAGTTTGAGCTTGGTGCCGGGAAGCTGGTTCTTGTCGAGATTCTTGTAGATGATGTTCAGCCCGGCAAAATCCATCGAGCCTGGTGTCAGGTTGGACTTTCCGTAAAAGCCGCCACCATCGGGATCGTTGGAATAGTCCATGCAGGATCCGGTGTTGGTATCGCCGCGGTTGGTGTTGTTATGGGCGAGCCCGATGGTGTGGCCCAATTCCTGACACATCGTCGAGGCGCGCCAGGCAGGCGTATTGTAGCGGCTCTGATTAAAATATGTGTCATTGAGGCGGACGGTTGCCTGGACGATTCGTCCACCCATCGTCCAGACATTGGCATAGCCCAGCCAGCCGTTGTTTCCGTAGTTTCCGTTGCAAACCTGGATCGTTGCGAATGCAGCCCGGCATGTCGGATTATAGGTGCCACGGCTGCCGACAAGATCGAGCTGTGATGCGGCTGACCAGCCGGTCAGTGCCTGCTTGAAATAGGGCGTCCATGCCGATGATGTGCGATCGACGGTCTTGATCGCCAACGGCCCTGTCCGTGCCCAACGATAGCCATTCCACGATGGCGTGATGACAGCCGAAGCGGGTGTTGCAAGCGCGGCGCAAGATATGGCGAAGGCGAGCGTCATCGGCACGCCGCGGCGCGTAAATACCGTATCGAACATGAAACAAGTCCCCGTCTTCACCCGCCCGGCCCGGCGCCGGCGTCGCTCTTTTGGAGGCGGTGAAAACTGTCTTGCAGCCAAGGTGCTGCACCGCAACAGCAGTAGGGACACGCCAGTGACAAATTACGACGAGGTGGGAACTTTCGGCGTTGCTGCGAAAGCGAAACATTATTCGAGTTGGTCAGGTATCATCCGCGAAGGTATTGGACGAGCGGCGCAAACTTGCGGCCGGCGCGCCCCACTATTTGCCGGCACTATGCTCGCAGAGTCTGAAGTTCCATGAGGCGCGCCACGGCGCCGCTGCTTCAGTTGCTGGCGCGCGCCAGATAATCGAGCAGTGCTTGCCGTTCGGCGGCATCGGCGATCCCGTGGAAGCCCATCGCGGTCCGGGGGACAAGCGTCTCGGGGTCGGTCGCAAATCGATCGATCAACGCGCGCGTCCAGCGCGGGTTGGCAGCGGCAAAGCGCCGAAGCGCTGGCGAATAGTCGAACCCTTCAACCGATGCGATCGGGCGTCCTATGATGCCATGAAGGCTGGGGCCGGTCAGGTCGTTTCGGCCCGGCTCAATGGCATGGCACGAATAGCATTTCTGGAAAGCCCGTTCACCGGCGTCCGGCGGGGCTGCAGCCGCTGGTAGGTCGGCTGTAATCAGGATGCCTGCCAGCAACTGTATCGCGATTGGCTTCAATTGCGGCCTGTCCGAACGACCATGATCCGGTTGGTCCCCGATTCGGGAAGATAGACCTCGCCGGCACGCCCCAGAATCTGGCGAACATCGGCACCTTCGCCGCTGCCGGCATGGCGCGTCCAGCTTTCGGTAGCCGGATCGAATTCAAGCGTCGCATTGGCGGTGAAATCGCTCACCCACACCTTGTCGCGCTCATCGACATAGACCGCATAGGCCTTGGGCTTGTCCCCGGGCAGCTTCCACAGCTTCCAGGCACCCGATGTCGGTGTGTAGCGGCTCAGATTGCCGCTGTTCCATTCGGATACCCACAAATTGCCCTTGCTGTCCGGCCAGACGCGGCGCGCCCCCTGTGCAGGTGTGGGCGGCTCGATGATCGTCGCGGCGCCGGTCGCGCTGTCGATACGCGCCAGATGGCTACCGGCGAGCGACACATAATAGATATCGCCGCCGGGGGTTGCTGCGATTCCATAAGGCCCGCGTCCTTCCGGATCCTTGAAAACGGCCATCTTGCCGGTACCGGGATCGAGGCGACCGTAGATGCCGTTCTGCCCTGTGAACCAGTAGGTGCCCTTACCGTCGAAGGCCCCGGTGTTGAGATTGGCATAGCCCGTGTCCTCGGGGAGCTTCCAGACGTCGATCTTCTCGCTCTCGGGGTCGAACCGAACGATCGCATTCTGGCCGCCATCGGTAATCCACGCCGCCCCATCGGGCCCCTGGATGACCCCGTGCGGCGCCGAGCCCGGCCCGAGGACGATCTGTCGTATCTTGCCGTCGCTGGGATCGAGGATCCCGAGCGCCCCCTGACGCTGCGCGGTGTACCAGATCTTGCCATCGGGCGCTGGCGCCACATCATGCACCCGCGCGCCTTCGGGGAGCTGAAAGACTTGCGTCTCGGCGGCGAGCAGCGGGACTGCCAACGGGGTCGCAGAGACCGTCAGTACAGCGACGAAAGCGGACAGGAAACGCATGGTACAGCTCCGGTTGACGCCTCGATATTCTGACAATCGTGCGTGCAGGGGGCAAGGCCCGAAGCGAGGCGAGCGCCGCGCTGGGCCCTTGAAATACTTCAGCTTCCCCGCGAACGCCGTTCACCACGACGATTGCCACTGGTCGCCGACGACAGGCGGCGGGATTTGGGCTTGGGGGTCGCCGACAGCGGCATGGTCACCAGCGGTGCCCCCAGTTCCATGTCGAAGCCGAGCATGGCGAAGCTTTCGGCGATGTGCGGCGGCAGATCGGCGCTGATGTCGATATGGCCATTGTCGGGGGCGTCGATGACAAGGCGACGGGCGTGAAGGTGCAGCTTGCGGCTGATCCCGCCGGTCAGGAAAGCTTCCTTGCCGCCATATTTGGCATCGCCGACAAGCGCATGGCCAATCGCGGCGGCATGGACCCGGATCTGGTGGGTGCGGCCGGTCAGTGGCGAGAATTCGACCCAGGCGGCGCGATCCGCGGCCTTGTCGATGACCCGGTAGCGGGTCTTGGCCTTGAGGCCGGTTTCGGGATCGACGTGCATCTTCTCGCCGCCACTGCCGGGCTGTTTCGAAAGTGCGGCGTCGATCTCCCCGGCCGCGACCTTGGGGACGCCGACGGTGAGGCCCCAATAGGTCTTCTGTGCGTCGCGCCCGGCAAAAGCCTTGGAGAAAAATGCCGCTGCCCGGGCAGTGCGGGCAAGCAACAGAACACCGGACGTGTCCTTGTCGAGGCGGTGGACAAGCTTGGGGCGGGTCGTCATGTCGCCCGTCAGCGCATCGAGCAGGCCATCGACATGGGTCGTGATGCCGATCCCCCCTTGCGTGGCGAGCCCCGGCGGCTTGTTGATGACGATGGCGTGGCGATCCTGATGGATGACGAGGCTGCGGATATAGTCGATCTGGGCCTGGCTGAGCGGTTCGCGCACCTCGATGCTCGGCCTGGCGCGGGTGTCGGGGGTCGGTTCCGGCAGGGCATCGGGGAACAGCAGCGTCTGGCCCGCGGCGATCCGGTCGCCTGGTGCCGCCTTGGCGCCATCAAGCCGGATGGCGCCGGTACGGGCCCAGCGCGAGACGATGTTGAAGCTGCTCCCCGCCAGGTGGCGCTGGAACCAGCGATCGAGGCGGATGCCGTCGTCGTCTTCGGCAATGGTGATCGTCGGCATCAGGCCCTCGCCAACCAGACGCCGGCCGTCAGTGCGAGGATGGAGCCGGCCACCGAAGACACGGCATAGGCCGCGGCAAGGCCGATTTCATTGCGGTTTATCATCGTGAACAGGTCCAGCGAAAAGGCCGAAAAGGTGGTGAAGCCGCCGAGCATGCCGACCCCGAGAAGCAGGCGGAGCTCGTCCGAGCCGGTATCGAGACGCGCCAGCCAGCCGGCCAGCAGCCCCATGGCAAAACCGCCGGCGATATTGACGCTCCAGGTGCCGAACGGCAGCCCGGGGCCGAAGGTGAGGAGAGTCCAGCGACCGACGAGGTAGCGCAACCCCGAACCGAAGGCACCACCGATGGCGACAAGAAGCAATGGCGGGACGGCGGCGAGTGCGGGCATGGGCGTTTCTTAGCCGGGACAGACGGATTTGACCAATTCGGCGTCAGCCGATCCCACGACCCGGCGTCAGCCGATTCCAAACGTCCAGCCTTCGGTAGTGGCGATGCTCGGGGTGAGCGCCGGTGGCGACCACCAGCGGGGCGTCCCGGCAATGGCACGAAGGCCGGCGGCAGTAATGATCGCATCGCCGACATGATCGGGGAAGCTGTCGGCAAAGGCGGGCGGCATCGCGGCGCTGTCGAGGCAGGCGAGGGCAGCATCGAGCGCTGCCCGGTCACGCAGCTTGCCGCGCACGCCGCCCATGCGTGCAAAGGCCTGGGCATAGATTTCAAGGATCAGCGGGCCGGCGGGCGGAACGCCGTCGAAAGGCCAGACCGGCCAGTCGAGGCGGTGGAGCAGCCGCATCGCCGACAGCGTGGCCTTGCCGACTTGCGAAGCGCCAAGGAGGACGAAGTTGGATGTCGGCGTGCCCAGGCGGGAGGCGGCATAGACCTGTTCGGTGACGCGAAGATGGGCGCGCAGGTGGCGCGGGCCATCGGCCGCGCCCATCCAGAAGGCATCGCGGGCATGGGCGATGAAGCTGTGGCCGCCGAGATCGGGATCGGCCGCGGCGACAGCGTCAATCTCGGCCCAGAGGTCGCGTGCCGGCCCCAGAAAGGGCGGAACGGCAGCAAAGCCGAAGCCGGCGTCCATGCCGACAAGCACGTCGCCCGACAGGCTACCCAGCCAATCGAGGACACCGCTGCGCGACCAGACGCCGCTTTGAGGCAAGACGAGGCGCGGGGCTTCGGTGCCCGCATCGCAGACGGCGACCTGCACCGAAGGATGGCGCTGCCCGACCGCGCCCGACCAGTCGATGCCGACGAAGCGGGTAAACCGCAAAGCGCGTCAGCCCCGCAACGCCGAGCGCCGGCGCGCCCATTCGGCGAGGCGCTCGCCGATGCGCGCTTCGGTGCCACGCGGGCTGGGGCGGTAGAAGGTCTCGGCGGCCATCGCTTCGGGCCAGTAATCGGCGCCCGAAAAACCGTCCTCGGCATCATGGTCATAGGCATAGCCCTTGCCATAGCCGAGCTCCTTCATCAGCCGGGTCGGGGCGTTGAGGATATGGGCTGGCGGGTTGAGCGAGCCTGTCGCGATCGCCGCTTTCTTCGCGGCCTTTTCGGCAACATAGGCAGCGTTCGATTTGGGCGCTGTCGCCAGATAGAGGCAGGCGTGGACGATGGCGAGCTCGCCTTCGGGCGAGCCCAGGAAATCATAGGCATCCTTGGCCGCCAGCGCCACGACCAGCGCGTTCGAATCAGCAAGGCCGATGTCCTCGCTGGCAAAGCGCACCAGCCGCCGCAGCAGGTACAGCGGTTCTTCGCCCGCGGTCAGCATGCGCTCGAGATAGTAGAGCGCCGCATCCGGGTCCGATCCGCGCAGCGACTTGTGGAGCGCCGAGATGAGGCCGTAATGCCCTTCGCGGTCCTTGTCATAGACAGGCATCCGCCGGTGCAGCAACGCTGCCAGGCCCGCCGGATCGAGCGGCTCGGCGGGTGCTGCGGCGTAAAGCGATTCGACCTGGTTGAGCAGGAAGCGGCCATCGCCATCGGCCGAAGCGATCAGCGCGGCGCGGGCATCTGGCGTGACGGTGAGCGGCCGGCCCTCGCTGGCTTCGGCGCGGTCGATCAATTCGCCGAGCGCCGCCTCGTCGAGCCTGCGGACAATCATTACCCGCGCGCGGCTGAGGATGGCGGCATTGAGCTCGAAGCTGGGGTTTTCGGTTGTGGCGCCGACGAGCGTGACGGTGCCGTCCTCGACGACACCCAGGAAACCATCCTGCTGGGCCCGGTTGAAGCGGTGGATCTCATCAACGAAAAGCAGCGTCTTCTGGCCGGCACGGGCTGCGGTCCGCGCCTCGGCAAAAAGCTTTTTCAGTTCGGCAACGCCTGAAAACACCGCCGAAATGCCGACAAAGCGCAGGCCCACGGCCTCGGAAAGCAGCCGCGCAATGCTGGTCTTTCCGGTGCCCGGCGGCCCCCAAAGGATGAGGCTCGACAAGCTGCCGGCGGCGACCATCCGGCCGATGGCGCCTTCAGGGCCGGTCAGATGATCTTGCCCGACGATGTCGGCAAGGCTTTGCGGCCGCAGGCGCTCGGCCAGCGGCGGGTTTGGGGTGGCTCGCGCCGGTTCGCCGAACAGATCAGCCACCGGCCGCGCCAGGCCTAGCTGCGAAAATAGGGCTCGACCTTGCCCTTGAGCTTGATCGTCAGCGGCATGCCGAAACGGTCCTTGGACTTGCCAGCGGCGACCTTCACCCAGCCTTCCGACACGCAATATTCGTCGACATTGGTGCGTTCGACACCGTCGAAGACGATGCCGACGCCGCGCTCGAGCAGGTCGCCGTCATAGAAGGGGCTGCGCGGGTTGGCGGCCAGGCGGTCTGGCGGCGTATCGGTGATCGCCGGCGTGGCTTCGGAGGTGATTTCCGGGGCGGCGACTTCCGGGGGTGTGATTTCTGGTTCTTCGGTCATCGGCGGGGCGTGACGCGCCTTGGCCAAAGGGTCAAGCCCCAAACGCGAAACGGCCGCGCTGCCAGCGAGGCAGCGCGGCCGTTGTCACGAAACGAAGCCTCAGGCTTCGGGCGTTGCTTCCGGCGCTGCATCGACCGGAATGCCGGGTTCGGCGGCGGGGTCGAAGGCTTCGGTGAAGCCGGCTTCCTCGCGTTCGAACATGTCGGCGGTCACATCGACACCCTTCGCCTGAAGTTCAGCTTCCTCGGGCGAACGAGCGATGTTGACCTTGACGACCACGACAACTTCAGGGTGGAGCGCGACCTTGACCTCGTGGATGCCGAGCGTCTTGATCGGCTTGTCGAGGACGATCTGGAGCTTGGTCACCTTGTGGCCACCGGCGGTGAGCACTTCGGCGAGATCTCGCGCTGCAACCGAGCCGAACAGCTGGCCGGTCTGCGAGGCCTGGCGGATCATCGTGACGCTGGCGCCATCGACATCCTTGGCTTCGCTGCGGGCAATGTCGCGGCGCTTGGCGTTGTCGGCCTCGATGCGGGCGCGATCGGCTTCGAACTTCTTCTTGTTGGCTTCCGAGGCGCGCAGTGCCTTGCCGCGCGGCAGCAGGAAGTTGCGGGCAAAGCCAGGCTTCACATTGACGACATCGCCAATGGCGCCGAGCTTTTCGACGCGTTCGAGCAGGATAATTTCCATGGGCTCAGCTCCTACTTCACGAGGTAGGGCAGCAAGCCCAGATGGCGCGCACGCTTAATGGCCTGGGCCAGTTCACGCTGCTTCTTGCCCGAGACGGCGGTGATCCGCGACGGCACGATCTTGCCGCGTTCGGAGACGAAGCCCTGCAGAAGGCGCACGTCCTTGTAATCGATGATTGGCGCATTGGCCCCCGAAAACGGGCAGCTCTTGCGACGGCGGAAAAAGGGACGACCCATATCAGCGAATCCTCAGATCAGAAGCGCGGTGCGCGGTCGGGACGGTCGCCGCGGGGGCGGTCGCCACGGTCACCACGGTCGGGGCGGTCACCACGGTCCGGACGGTCGCCACGCGGGCCATCGCGGTCGCTGCGTTCCCGGTCGCCGCGCTTGGTCATCGCCGAAGGCTCGGTCGGCAGCGCGTCGATGCGCACTGTCATGTAGCGGATGATGTCTTCGTTCAACGACACCTGGCGTTCCATTTCAGCAATGGCCGGTGCCGGCGCGTCGATGTTGAGCATCACATAATGCGCCTTGCGATTCTTGGCGATGCGATAGGCGAGGCTGCGCAGGCCCCAATATTCGTGGCTGGCGACGGCACCCTTGCCGTCGGCGATCACGCGCGAAAATGTCTCGGTGAGCGCTTCGACCTGGGCGGTTGCCAGATCCTGTCGCGCCAAAAAGACATGCTCATAGAATGGCATGTTGATCAAACTCCTCTGCCGATCGCTGATGGCGCGGAATGCGACACCCCTCCGGCTTGCGTCCAAAACAGCAACGCCGGGGCGGAACCCCGGCGCGCTGGAAGCAGCCCTATGGCCGATTCGGTTGGTTTAGGCAAGCGAAGCGAGCCTCGGTTCGATCTGGCGTGGGCGAGACATCGTCAGTATAGCCGGGCACATGTTCCTCGCGCTTTTCATTGCCCTGCAGGCTGCGACGATGACGCCGCTGCCCGATGAACAGTCCATCACCGTTACCGGCACGCGGCTGACCGAGGCGGCGGCCGCCGAAGGCGCACGCAGCTATGTGCGTAGCGTGCTGCCGGTGCCAGCCTATGGCCAATATGCGCGCTGGGCCGATCCGGTTTGCGTCAAGGTCAGCGGTATCGACGATATCTATGCACGCAAGGTGGCGGCGCGGGTCGATGCGGCTGCCGTCGCCGCCGGTATCAAGCTCGGCAAGCCGGGGTGTCGGGCCAATCTGTCGGTGGTCTTCACCGAGGACGCACCAACCACTGTCGGCGTGATCGTTCGCAAGAAGCCCAAGCAGATTGCCCGGCTGGGCAGTGAGGAACGCCAGCGCCTGTTGACCGCACCGCTGCCGGTACGCTGGTGGCATGGCATCGAATTGCGCGGCGCCGATGGCAATGCTGCGGCGCCCGCAGCTAGCAGCGCGCTCATGTCGGCGCAAACCGGTGGTGGCCCGCCACTTGCGTCCATCCTGCCGAGCGACGCCCCGCAAACCGACACCTGGTCATCGAGCCTGATCAACAGCCCGATTGCTGTCTGGGCAACCAGCGGCGTTGTCGTCGTCGATGTCGGGTTGGCGACGGGCAAGTCGCTCGACGCCGTTGCCGATTATGTGGCGATGGTCGGCTTGGCCCCGATGAAGCTTCCGCCGGCGACGCCCGGGGTGCCGAGCATCCTGGCGCTGTTCGGCGGCACTGCTGCACCGGCGGCCCTGACCGAATGGGACCAGGCGTTTCTGGCGTCGCTTTATCGTATCCGGATGAACCGCACCGGCGCCCGGCAGACCGGTGACCTGGTAACGGGGATCAAAGCCCAGCTGGCGCGCTGAACCAGGCGCCCTGTTTTCAAAGCGAAAACCGCATCCGACCTGCATGGCTGCGGCGCCGCTGGTTCAGGGTCGCCGACCCCGCGTTTCGCCAGCAGCGCCAAAGAGCCTGGAGCGCAGCGACCCGGCTTATCGCGGCGGCGCCAGCAGCGCGGCAACATCGGGAGTCGTCTCGACCGAATCGGCAAAGGTCGGCGTCACCCGGGCATTGCTCGCCTGTTCATAGGCGTAGCCGAGGCCGAGCAGCCGGGCTTCGCTCCACGCCGGGCCGATGAAGCTGAGGCCGACCGGCAGCCCGCGCACCGCTCCCATCGGTACGGTCAGATGCGGGTAGCCCGAGACCGCCGCCAGGCCGCCGCCGCCGCCGCCCGGGCTCTGGTCACCGATGGCGGCGTCGATCGGCCAGGCCGGCGAGGCCGTGATGCCGACCAGCGCGACGACATTGTTGGCCGACAGCATGGTGTCGAGCGCGGCCTTGGCCAGCTTGAGCGATTGCGCCCGGGCGTCGCGATAATCGGGATCGTCGAGGCCCTTGGTCGCCTCCGCCTCGATGAAATTGTTCTGGCCGAAAAGGCCCTGCACCCGTGCTGAATTGGCGTCGTTGAACTTGATGACATCGGCGAGGGTACGTGTCTTTACCGTCGCCGGCGTGGTGGCGAGATAGGCGTTGAGATCGGCTTTCAGCTCGCTCATCAGCACCTTGGTTTCGAGCGGCCGAATGGCGCTGCGCTCCTTGGGAGTCTCGACATCGACAAGGACAGCGCCCTTGGCTTTCAGCACTGCCAGCGCCTTTTCGAAAACGGCATCGGTGGCGGGCGACCAGCCGGTGGTGAAGCGCATTACCCCCAGCCGAACACCCGACAGGGCATTGGCATCGAGTGCTTTCACATAATCGGTGCGGCGCGCATCGGCCTCCGCCGTCTGGGCATCGGCGGGGTCGGTGCCGGCGATGGCGCCGAGTACCAGCGCCGCCGTGCGCACATCCTTTGTCATCGGCCCCGGCGTATCCTGGCTGTGGCTGATCGGGACGACATGGGTGCGCGACACCAGCCCGACGGTGGGCTTCAGCCCGACAATCCCGTTGATCGCCGACGGGCAGGTGACGGAGCCATCGGTTTCGGTACCGATCGCTGCATCGACCATGCCGGCCGCGACTGCCGAGCCACTCCCCGACGACGATCCGCACGGGGTACGATCGAGCGCATGCGGGTTGCGCACCTGGCCGCCGGCGCTGCTCCAGCCCGAAATCGAGAAATCCGAGCGGATGTTTGCCCATTCGGACAGATTGGCCTTGCCGAGGACGACGGCACCGGCATTGCGAAGGCCGGTAACGAGCGGGGCGTCGCGGTTGGTGACATTGTTGGCCAGTGCCAGGCTGCCGGCGGTGGTCGGCAGCGCGCCGCGGGCTTCGATATTGTCCTTGATGAGAATGGGGATGCCGTAAAGCGGGCCGCGTGTCTTGCGGCTGCGGTCAAGCGCGCGCGCTTCGGCAATGGCGGCCGGGTCGATGGCGATGACGGCGTTGACCTTGGGGTTGAGCGCTTCGATGCGGGTTATGGCGGCAACGGTGTTGGCCTCCGCCTGACCAACCGGCTGGGCAAGTGCCGGGGCGGCCAGAAGGCCGGAAAGCAGAATTATGCGCATGACTTAAGTCCCCTCGATGACGGCCGGACTTTTGGCGGTGCGGGCAGGGGTTGGCAAGAGGGTGGCAGGCGGGACAGCAGGGGGCTGGAACTGCCGGGGAGCGCTTCGACACCTTTCAAGTCATCCGGAATTGCGGGCGGTAGAAGCATGGCTTGCGCCGCGGCGGTGGCGCCGGTATAGGCCGCAGCCCGACCCTAGGAGTGTAGCTCAGTTGGTAGAGCATCGGTCTCCAAAACCGAGGGCCGGGGGTTCGAGCCCCTCCACTCCTGCCAAGGTCGCTTGAAAAGGCGGTTTCGGCGAACGACTTAAGGGTTCGCGTGATTCGAAGGCCCGGTTGTCCGCCCCGGTGAAATGGGGCAACGGCCGGATTTTGGTGTTGTTATTAAAGCGAACTGGTTGATTCGATGGCAAGCGAGATCAAGGTGAAGGGTGGAACCGGCACGGCGCCGTTGCCGGCAAAGCCGCGCGTCTCGGTTGGGGAATTCGTTCGCCAGGTTCGTGCCGAAGTCGCCAAGGTCGTCTGGCCGTCGCGCGGCGATACCATCCGCATGACGATCATGGTGCTGATCATGACGACGATCCTGGCGCTGTTCTTCGTCGGCGTCGATCAGGTCCTCGGGCGCATCGTCAAATTTCTCCTCAGCCTCGCCGCCTAAAGGTCGCCTCCATGTCGCGCTGGTACATCATTCACGCCTATTCGGGTTTCGAAGGCAAGGTTCGTGACGCGATCCTGACCGAGGCCACGCGCAAAGGCCTCGACGTCTTCATCGACGAGGTTTCGGTGCCTACCGAGACGGTCAACGAGGTTTTCAAGGGCAAGAAGCGCGCCGTCGAGAAGAAGGTCTTCCCGGGCTATGTGCTCGCCAAGCTCGACATGACCGACGATGTCTATCACCTCGTCAAGAACACGCCGAAGGTGACGGGCTTTCTCGGCCAGCAGAACAAACCGCAGCCGATCAGCGAAGCCGAAGCGGCGCGTATCCTGAATACCAAGGCCGAGGAAATTCCGGCGGCCAAGATGAAAAAGAAGGCCAATTTCGAGATCGGCGACCAGGTTCGCGTTCTCGATGGGCCATTCGCCAGTTTCAACGGCCTGGTCGAGGAAATCGATTACGACCATGGCCGCGTCAAGGTTTCGGTGTCGATCTTCGGCCGGGCAACCCCCGTCGAACTCGGCTTCGAGCAGGTCGAGAAGCAGAAGTAAGCCCTCAGGGCGCTTTCGTCTTTCGACTTTCACCGTGGGAGGCTTTCGGGCCGTTCGCACCACAACAGGAGAGCCATCATGGCAAAGAAGATTACCGGCTATATCAAGCTGCAGGTGAAAGCCGGCAGTGCCAACCCGTCCCCGCCGATCGGCCCTGCGCTGGGCCAGCGCGGCGTCAACATCATGGAATTCTGCAAGGCGTTCAACGCCAAGACCGAATCGATGGTGAAGGGCACCCCGATCCCGACTGTCATCACCGTGTTTGCCGATCGTTCGTTCAGCTTCATCACCAAGACGCCGCCGGCATCGTTCCTGATCAAGGAAGCCGCTGGCCTGAAGGCAGGCGGCACGACGCCGGGCAAGGGTGCGCCCGCCGGCAAGCTGACCAAGACCCAGATCAAGGCGATCGCCGAGCAGAAGATGCCCGACTTGAATGCCAACAGCATCGAGATGGCGATGAAGACGATTGAAGGCAGCGCCCGCGCAATGGGCCTCGAAGTGGTGGAGGGCTGATATCATGGCACAGACGAAGAAAGCCAAGGCACTCGCCGCTGCCGTCAATCCCGAGACGCTGTATGCGCTCGATGAAGCGCTCAAGATGGTCAAGGCCAACGCCACCGCCAAGTTCGATGAGACCATCGAAGTGGCGATCAACCTCAACGTCGACCCGCGCCATGCCGACCAGATGGTCCGCGGCGTGGTGACCCTGCCAAAGGGCACCGGCAAGACGGTTCGTGTCGGCGTTTTCGCTCGCGGCGCAAAGGCCGATGAAGCCCGCGCTGCCGGCGCCGATGTCGTCGGCGCCGAGGATCTGCTGGAGATCGTCCAGGGTGGCACCATCGATTTCGATCGCTGCATCGCCACGCCGGACCTGATGGGTCTCGTCGGCCGGCTCGGCAAGGTGCTCGGCCCCAAGGGACTGATGCCCAACCCAAAGCTTGGCACCGTAACGATGAACGTCGGTGAAGCCGTGAAGGCAGCCAAGGGTGGTCAGGTCGAATATCGCGTCGAAAAGGCCGGGATCATCCATGGCATGCTCGGCAAGGCGAGCTTCCCCCAGGACGATCTGCGCGCCAATTTCGACGCGCTGCTCGATGCCGTGGTCAAGGCAAAGCCGTCGGGCGCCAAGGGCAAGTATCTGCAGAAGGTCGCTGTCAGCTCGACAATGGGCGCCGGCGTTCGCGTCGACACCACGACGGTCGGCCACACGGTCTGATTTGCCTTTTCGCCGCCGATGCTTTAGGCGCCGCCATCTTCCTGCCCCTGTTGCCAGCCTCGTGCGGACGACAGGGGCGGAATACCGTCCGAGATTGCAGGTGTGCAACAGCACCTAAGCCGGAGACTTTGGTTTCCGGGCCTGGATGAGACGGGGAGAGTTTTTGCCGGCGGCCAGCGATGGCTGCCGGGCTTGTGAACGCTGCGGCCAGCCGGAGCGCCTTTCAAGCGACGATCCCTCGGACGGGCCACCGGCCCGGACCTCCCGTTCGGGCCTTGGCTCAACTGGGTGCTTCATCCGAAGCATCCATAACCCAAGGAGAGAGCATGGATCGCGCTCAAAAATCCGAGCAGATCGCAGGCCTTGCCAAGACGTTGTCGGAAACGTCCGTCGTTGTGGTCACCCGCAATCACGGGCTGACGGTGGCCCAGGTCACCGATCTTCGCAACCGCATGCGCAATGCCGGCGCCAGCTTCAAGGTGACCAAGAATCGCCTTGCGCGCATCGCCCTCGAAGGCACGCCCTACCAGCCGATCGGCGACATGCTGACCGGCCCGACGGCCTTTGCCACGTCCACCGACCCGGTGGCCGCAGCCAAGATCGCCGTCGAATTCGCCAAGACGACCGACAAGTTCGAAATCGTCGGCGGCGCAATGGGGGCGACGGTTCTCGACATCAACGGCGTCAAGGCTCTGGCCGAACTGCCGTCGCTCGATGAACTGCGTGCCAAGATCATCGGCCTCGTCAATGCCCCCGCCACCAAGCTTGCCCAGCTGGCCAATGCGCCCGCTGCCAAGTTGGCCCGGGTGTTCGATGCCTATGCCACCAAGGACGCTGCGTAACCGCAAATCGGCCGATTCCGGCCTTCACAAGACCTTATCTGGAGAAAACAAATGGCTGACCTTAATGCAATCGTCGATCAGCTTTCGGCGCTGACCGTCCTCGAAGCTGCCGACCTGGCCAAGATGCTGGAAGAAATGTGGGGCGTTTCGGCCGCCGCTGCCGTCGCCGTTGCCGGCCCGGCCGCTGGTGGTGCCGCTGCCCCCGCCGTTGAAGAAAAGACCGAGTTCGACGTCGTCCTGACCGGCGACGGCGGCAAGAAGATCAACGTCATCAAGGAAGTCCGTGCCATCACCGGCCTCGGCCTTACCGAAGCCAAGACGCTGGTCGAATCGGCCCCCAAGGCGATCAAGGAAGGCGTTTCGAAGGCCGACGCCGAGAAGTTCAAGAAGCAGCTGGAAGAAGCCGGCGCGACTGTCGAACTGAAGTAAGGCGCATCGAGTCTGCACGCAGCGAAGCTGCGCGCAGACTCGCGCAAGCACGGCCAGCCGGGTCAGCGGGGTCTTCCCCCGCCGAACCGGTCTGACGTCAGCCGCGGCTTTGCCGCGGCAGCCGGAACAAGGAAGGGGCGGCCCCACAAAGGGCCGCCCCTTTTCTGTACCGCCGCCTCGGGCTAATTTCCGCGAACCCCAGCCCGGAGGCCAGCATGCCGTCCCTCGCCAGCGACTACATCCACCTCGGACCGGGCGCGACGGCAATTGCGCAGCCGCCGTTCACCGACGGCAGCTGGTACCAGGGCTATGGCGAGCGCCATGACGCCGATGGCGCCGATGGCCGTCTCGTGAGTCTTTATCATTTCACCGAAAACTGGACGCAATGGGAGATGCATCCCGAGGGCGAGGAAGTGGTGCTGTGCACGGCGGGGTCACTCACGCTGCATCAGCAGTTCGCCGATGGCAGCCAAGCCAGTGTGACGATCGGGCCGGGCGAATATGTCATCAACCCGCGCGGCTGCTGGCACACGGCCGACGTTTCGGGCGCTGCGACGGCAGTGTTCATCACGCCGGGTCTGGGTACCCAGGGCCGTCCACGCTGACGAAAAAAAGGCGCCTCCCGTTCAGGAGACGCCCTTTCGATGCGATGCGTGAAGCCTAGAAGTGGAAGATCACGCCACCCATCGGGCGGATGCTCTTGCCGTCATAGGTTTCGGCCGAAAGACGAAAGCGCACGCCCGACTGGCCAGTGATGCCAGAAAGCCCGATGTCGCGCGGGCCGATTTCGACGCCCATGCCATAGGACCAGCCCTTGCGGTCTTCGAAGCCGCGATTGCCGCGCGATTCGATCCAGGTGTAGCCGGCGGTGCCGTAGATCAGGCCCGATTCACCGATCCGGGCACCGGCGCGGCCACGCGCGCCATATTCCCAATCGATGTCGCCAAAGCCCTTGGCGCCATGGCCTTCCACGCCGACGAACAGCGGGCCGAGCGGCAGGTTGGCACCGAGAACACCCTCGATGAGGGCCCCGTCGAAACGTTCACCATTGGGCCCGGCAAAGCCAGGCTTGCGATCGAAACTGTGATAGCCACCGAGGACTCCGAAATAGGGTTCGAAACCGAACAACTTCGAGCCATCGGGTGTGGTCGGCCGGTCGGACGATGCAGGCATCGCCGTCGTCGATGACGTTTCTGGTGTCATGCCCGGCTGGCTGGCCGGCATCGACTGGGTCCCGGGGGTCATGGCAGGGTTCGCCGGCATGGTCTGCGCGTCCTGCGCAAACAGGGGCGTTGCCAAAGTGCCGGCGATGGCGAGTGCAAGCACTCGCCTGGTGTTGAGAACAGACATTTGAAAATCCTGAAGCTACGCAACTGATACAAGCCGCGCTGTGCACGGCCTGACATCACAAGGCCTGGGCGACATGCTTGGTTCCAGAGTGGCAGCATTCGCGCCACCAATGTTGCAATGCGGCAACACCCTGCACGCACTGTTGAATGGCTGCGCTGCGAATTACCCTTTCCCTTGTGCGTGACTTTGCCTATATGGACAAACACGAAGTTCCGATGGCTTTGCGGCCATCGTCCTCCCGCCCCCGGGACACGGCTCGATCTGGTGCGAACGAGCCGCGACGAATGGGGGGTGCTGGAGGGTTATACGCCCAAGGCCCGTGCGGTGTTCGGCCCCATCCCTGGTGGATAGGCCCGGAAGCTGTGCGGTTTTTGTTGTCGGTGGCCAGATGTCATCGGCGGATGCGAATTCGAGAGGCGATACGACCGATATGGCGACTCAGCTCAAGCAGCCCAACCAGGGCAATGCCATCTTCAACGCGCGTCGCCGCATCCGCAAGGATTTCGGCAAGATCGGCGAGGTGGTGCAAATGCCCAACCTCATCGAGGTGCAGCGCGAATCCTACGAGCATTTCCTGCGCTCGCGCCCGGCCGATGGTTATGTGTCTGGCCTTGAAAAGACCCTGCGTTCGGTGTTCCCGATCCGCGATTTCGCCGGCACGGCAGAGCTCGATTTCGTCCATTACGAGCTTGAAGAACCCAAGTACGACACCGACGAATGTCGCCAGCGCGGCATGACCTATGCAGCGCCCATGCGCGTGACGCTGCGGCTGATCGTCTTTGAAGTCGATGCCGATACCGAAACCCGGTCGGTGCTCGATATCAAGGAGCAGGACGTCTATATGGGCGACATGCCGTTGATGACGCACAACGGCACCTTCATCATCAATGGCACCGAGCGGGTCATCGTCAGCCAGATGCACCGCTCGCCGGGTGTGTTCTTCGATCACGATCGCGGCAAGACGCACGCCAGCGGCAAATATCTGTTCGCGGCGCGCGTCATTCCCTATCGCGGCTCGTGGCTCGATTTCGAATTCGACGCCAAGGACATCGTCAACGTCCGCATCGATCGCAAGCGCAAGCTGCCGGTCACCAGCCTGCTCTATGCGCTCAACTGGAATTCGGAAGAAATCCTCAACGCCTTTTACAACCGCGTCACCTGGGTCCGTGGCCATGGTTCGCGGGGCGAAGCCGGCTGGGTCGTTCCCTATGTCGAAGCGAACTGGCGCGGCCAGAAGCCGTCGTTCGATGTCGTCAATGGTGAAACCGGCGAAGTCATTTTCCCGCTCGGCACCAAGGTCACGCCGCGGATTGCCCGCAAGGCGGCGGCCGATGGCCTGACGACGCTGCTGATCCCGACCGAGGAAATCTATGGCCGCTATTCGGCCTTCGATCTGATCAACGAGCAGACCGGCGAAATCTACATCGAGGCCGGCGACGAACTGACCGCCGAAAATCTCGAAAAGATCGACAAGTCGGGCCAGTCGACGATCGAGCTGCTCGATATCGATCATGTGTCGGTCGGCCCCTGGATCCGCAACACGCTGATGGCCGACAAGGTCGAGGAGCGCGACCATGCGCTTTCCGAAATCTATCGCGTCATGCGCCCTGGCGAACCGCCGACGCGCGAGACCGCCGAAGCCATGTTCTATGGCCTCTTCTTCGATGCCGACCGCTATGACCTGTCGGCCGTCGGCCGCGTCAAGATGAACATGCGCCTCGACCTCGATGTTGCCGACGACATGACCGTGCTGCGCCGCGAGGACATTCTCGAAGTCATCAAGACGCTGGTCAATCTGAAGGACGGCAAGGGCGAGATCGACGATATCGACAACCTCGGCAACCGCCGTGTCCGTTCGGTCGGTGAGCTTCTGGAAAACCAGTATCGCGTCGGGCTGTTGCGCATGGAGCGTGCCGTCAAGGAGCGCATGTCGAGCGTCGATATCGACACGGTCATGCCCAACGACCTGATCAACGCCAAGCCGGCGGTGGCGGCGGTTCGCGAATTCTTCGGCAGCTCGCAGCTGTCGCAGTTCATGGACCAGACCAACCCGCTGTCGGAAGTCACCCACAAGCGTCGTGTTTCGGCACTCGGGCCAGGCGGTCTGACACGTGAGCGGGCGGGCTTTGAAGTCCGCGACGTTCACCCGACGCATTATGGCCGCATCTGCCCCATCGAAACGCCGGAAGGCCCGAACATCGGTCTGATCAACTCGCTGGCGACATTCAGCCGGGTGAACAAGTACGGCTTCATCGAGACGCCGTATCGCAAGGTCGTCGACAACAAGCTGACCGACGATGTCGTCTATCTGTCGGCCATGGAAGAGGCCAAGCACACGATTGCCCAGGCCAATGCCGATACCAACAGCGATCGCAGCTTCACCGAAGACCTGATTTCGGCCCGCGAGGCCGGTGAATTCCTGATGGCGCCCAAGAACCAGGTGACGCTGATGGACGTGTCGCCCAAGCAGCTGGTTTCGGTTGCGGCTTCGCTGATTCCGTTCCTGGAAAACGATGACGCCAACCGCGCGCTCATGGGATCGAACATGCAGCGCCAGGCGGTGCCGCTGGTCAAGGCCGAAGCGCCTTTCGTCGGCACCGGCATGGAAGGCACGGTGGCGCGCGATTCCGGCGCCGCGATTGCGGCGCGCCGCGGCGGCATCATCGACCAGGTCGATGCAACGCGTATCGTCATCCGTGCGACGACCGAAGTCGAAGCCGGCAAGTCGGGCGTCGATATCTACACGCTGATGAAGTTCCAGCGGTCGAACCAGAACACCTGCATCAACCAGCGCCCGCTGGTGAAGGTTGGCGATCTGGTGTCGAAGGGTGACATCATCGCCGATGGCCCCTCGACCGAGGACGGTGAACTGGCACTGGGCCGCAACGCCCTCGTCGCCTTCATGCCGTGGAATGGCTACAACTATGAAGATTCGATCCTGATCAACGAAAAGATCGTCAAGGAAGATGTCTTCACCTCGATCCATATCGAGGAATTCGAAGTCATGGCGCGTGATACCAAGCTCGGGCCGGAAGACATTACCCGCGACATTCCCAACGTCGGCGAGGAAGCTTTGCGCAACCTCGACGAAGCCGGCATCGTCTATATCGGCGCCGAAGTGGAGCCGGGCGATATCCTTTGCGGCAAGATCACCCCCAAGGGTGAATCGCCGATGACGCCGGAAGAAAAGCTGCTGCGCGCCATTTTCGGTGAGAAGGCGTCGGACGTTCGCGACACCTCGTTGAAGCTGCCGCCGGGCGTTGCCGGGACGGTCGTCGAAGTGCGCGTGTTCAACCGCCACGGCATCGACAAGGACGAACGCGCCCTGCAGATCGAGCGCGAGGAAATCGAACGCCTTGAAAAGGATGCCGCCGACGAACGCGCCATTCTCGATCGCGCCACCTACAACCGGGTCCGTGACCGTCTGCTCGGCCAGGTTGCCGTGGCAGCGCCCAAGGGTGTCAAGAAGGGCGCCGAAATCGACGACGCGCTGCTGGAGGAATTCCCGCGCCGTGAATGGTGGAAGTTCGGCGTGGCCGAGGATTCGGTGCAGGCCGAGCTCGAAGCCATCAAGGGCCAGTGGGACGATGCCCAGGCGCTAATTACGGCACGCCTTGATGACAAGAAGGGCAAGCTGCAGTCCGGCGACGAACTGCCGCCGGGTGTGCTCAAGATGGTCAAGGTGTTCGTTGCTGTGAAGCGCAAGCTTCAGCCGGGGGACAAGATGGCCGGCCGTCATGGCAACAAGGGGGTCATCAGCCGCATCCTGCCGCAGGAAGACATGCCCTTCCTTGCCGACGGTACGCCGGTCGATATCGTGCTCAACCCGCTTGGCGTGCCGAGCCGCATGAATGTCGGGCAGATTTTCGAAACCCATCTCGGCTGGGCCGCGCGCGGTCTCGGCAAGCAGATCGGTGCGATGCTCGAGGACATTCATGCCCGCGGCAAGGATCTTGCCGAAGGTTCGGCCACCGGCGATGTCGGTGCGATGCGCGAAAAGCTGAAGGCCATTTATGGCGGCCAGTATGACAGCGACATCGCCGGGCAGAGCGACGAGCAGGTGCTCGAGCTGGCTTCGAACCTTGCCGGCGGCGTGCCGATGGCGACGCCGGTGTTCGATGGCGCGCGCGAGGCTGATGTGTCGCACATGCTCGAACTGGCAGGGCTCGATACCTCGGGCCAGGTCGAGTTGTTCGACGGCCGCACGGGTGACCAGTTCGATCGCAAGGTGACGGTGGGCTATATCTACATGCTCAAGCTGCACCATCTGGTCGACGACAAGATCCACGCGCGTTCGATCGGGCCTTACTCGCTCGTCACCCAGCAGCCGCTGGGCGGCAAGGCGCAGTTCGGTGGCCAGCGCTTCGGGGAAATGGAAGTGTGGGCCTTGCAGGCTTACGGCGCCGCCTACACCTTGCAGGAAATGCTCACGGTCAAGTCCGATGACGTCATCGGCCGCACCAAGGTTTACGAAGCGATCGTCAAGGGCGACGACACCTTCGAAGCCGGCATTCCCGAAAGCTTCAACGTGCTGGTCAAGGAAATGCGGTCGCTGGGGCTCAATGTCGAGCTGCAGAGCCACGAGAAGATCGAATAGGCCGCCCCCGGCCGATCGACGTCGTCATTCCCACCCCCGACCCCTCCCGTGACCGGGTGGGGAACAGGAAGGTAAGAATATGAATACCGAACTGATGAATTTCTTCTCGCCGGCCGCCAAGCCCGAGACCTTCGACCAGATCCAGATTTCGCTGGCATCCCCGGAGCGTATCCGCTCGTGGAGCTTCGGCGAAATCAAGAAGCCCGAGACCATCAACTACCGGACCTTCAAGCCGGAGCGTGATGGCCTGTTCTGCGCGCGTATCTTTGGCCCCATCAAGGATTACGAGTGCCTGTGCGGCAAGTACAAGCGCATGAAGTACAAGGGCATCGTCTGCGAAAAATGCGGCGTTGAAGTCACTGTCTCGAAGGTGCGCCGTGAGCGCATGGGCCATATCGAGCTCGCCGCCCCGGTCGCGCACATCTGGTTCCTCAAGTCGCTGCCGTCGCGCATCGGCATGCTGCTCGACATGCAGCTCAAGAACCTCGAGCGCGTGCTGTATTTCGAACAATATGTCGTCATCGAGCCCGGCCTGACGCCGATGAAGAAGTTCGACCTCCTCACCGAGGACGAACTGCTGACGGCGCAGGACGAATATGGCGAAGATGGTTTCGTGGCCGGCATCGGCGCCGAGGCGATCCGCCGCCTGCTCGAGGAAATGGACCTTCACGGCGAAATGGAAACGCTGCGCGAGGAACTGCGCACGACCAAGTCCGAACTGAAGCCCAAGAAGATCATCAAGCGGATGAAGGTCGTCGAAAGCTTCATCGAATCGGGCAACAAGCCCGAGTGGATGATCATGACCGTCGTTCCGGTCATCCCGCCCGAACTGCGCCCGCTGGTGCCGCTCGATGGTGGCCGTTTCGCAACCTCCGATCTCAACGATCTGTATCGCCGCGTCATCAACCGCAACAACCGCCTGAAGCGGCTTATCGAACTGCGCGCGCCGGACATCATCGTCCGCAACGAAAAGCGCATGCTGCAGGAAGCCGTCGATGCACTGTTCGACAATGGCCGTCGCGGCCGGACGATCACCGGTGCCAACAAGCGCCCGCTGAAGTCGCTTTCGGACATGCTCAAGGGCAAGCAGGGGCGTTTCCGCCAGAACCTTCTCGGCAAGCGCGTCGATTATTCGGGCCGTTCGGTGATTGTCACCGGGCCGGAATTGAAGCTTCACCAGTGCGGGCTGCCCAAGAAGATGGCGCTCGAACTGTTCAAGCCGTTCATCTACTCGCGCCTCGATGCCAAGGGTCTGTCGATGACCCTCAAGCAGGCAAAGAAGTGGGTCGAAAAGGAGCGCAAGGAAGTCTGGGACATCCTCGACGAGGTCATCCGCGAGCATCCGGTGCTGCTCAACCGCGCGCCGACGCTTCACCGTCTCGGCATCCAGGCGTTCGAGCCCGTGCTCATTGAAGGCAAGGCGATCCAGCTTCACCCGCTGGTCTGCTCGGCGTTCAACGCCGATTTCGATGGCGACCAGATGGCCGTCCACGTGCCGCTGAGCCTCGAAGCCCAGCTTGAAGCGCGCGTCCTGATGATGTCGACCAACAACATCCTCAGCCCCGCCAACGGCAAGCCGATCATCGTGCCGTCGCAGGACATGATTCTGGGGCTTTATTACCTTTCGATGGAATCGAACGGCGAACCCGGCGAAGGCATGGCCTTTGCCAACATGGCCGAAGTCCATCAGGCATTGCATGCCAAGGTTGTGACGCTGCATTCGAAGATCCGCGCCCGTGTCGAAACCACAGACGAGGCCGGCAAGATGGTGCTGCGCCGTGTCGAGACCACGCCGGGCCGGATGCTGCTCGGTGAAACGCTGCCGAAATCGTCCAAGGTGCCTTACGAGACGATCAACCGCCTGCTGACCAAGAAGGAGATCGGCGATGTCATTGACACCGTCTATCGCCACACCGGCCAGAAAGAGACGGTGCTGTTCGCCGATGCGATCATGGCGCTTGGTTTCCGCCACGCGTTCCAGGCCGGGATTTCGTTCGGCAAGGACGACATGGTCATCCCCCAGGCGAAGGAAAAGCTGGTCGGGGACACCAAGACCCAGGTCAGGGATTTCGAGCAACAGTATCAGGACGGCCTGATCACCCAGGGTGAAAAGTACAACAAGGTCGTCGATGCCTGGGCCAAGTGCGGTGACCAGGTCGCCAACGAGATGATGAAGGAAATCAGCAGCCGCAAGCAGGACGAGAACGGCCGCGATCTGCAGATCAACTCGATCTACATGATGGCGCACTCGGGTGCCCGCGGTTCGCAGGCGCAGATGAAGCAGCTTGCCGGGATGCGCGGCCTTATGGCCAAGCCGTCGGGCGAAATCATCGAAACGCCGATCATCTCGAACTTCAAGGAAGGTCTGACCGTCCTCGAATATTTCAACTCGACCCATGGCGCCCGCAAGGGCCTCGCCGATACCGCGCTGAAGACGGCCAACTCCGGCTATCTGACGCGGCGTCTGGTCGACGTGTCGCAGGATTGTGTGGTGTCCGAACAGGATTGCCACACCGAGCGCGGCATGTTGATGAAGGCCATCGTCGAGGGTGGCAACACCATCGTCTCGCTTGGTGAGCGTATCCTTGGCCGCACCGTGCTGCAGGATATCGTCGACGCCAAGACCGGCGAAGTGCTGGCACCCGCCGGCATGCTGCTGAGCGAAAGCGATGTCGTGCGGATCGAAAAGGCAGCCGTGGCGGAAGTGAAGATCCGCTCGCCGCTGCTGTGCGAAACCAAGGGCGGCGTCTGCGCCACCTGCTATGGGCGCGATCTGGCCCGCGGTACGCCGGTCAACATCGGCGAAGCCGTTGGCGTCATTGCGGCGCAGTCGATCGGGGAACCCGGCACGCAGCTGACGATGCGTACCTTCCACATCGGCGGTGCGGCGCAGGTCAGTGAGCAGTCGTCGCTCGATGCGCCTGTCGATGGCACGATCGAGTTCCGCGCGCTGTCGACGATTGCCGACAGCCGTGGCCGCAACATCAGCATGGCCCGCAACGGTGAACTGGTGCTGCGCGATGCCGAAGGGCGTGAACGGTCGATCCACCGCATTCCCTATGGTGCGACGGTGGCACAGCTTGAAGGTGCGACCGTGGCCAAGGGTGACCGGCTTGCCGAATGGGATCCGTACACGCTTCCCGTCATCACCGAAAAGTCGGGCAAGGTGAAGTATCAGGACCTGATCGAGGGCGTTTCGATGTCCGAGAATGTCGATGAAGCGACCGGTATCGCCCAGAAGGTGGTGCAGGACTGGCGCGCCATCAACAAGAAGGATGATCTGCGCCCGCGGATCACCCTGCTCGACGAGACTTCGGGCGAAACGGCGCGCTATTTGCTCGCTGTCGATGCCATTCTTTCGGTCAATGACGGGCAGGAAGTTTTCGCCGGCGACGTGGTGGCACGTATTCCGCGTGAAGCCGCCAAGACCCGCGACATCACCGGCGGTCTGCCGCGGGTGGCCGAGCTGTTCGAAGCGCGTATTCCCAAGGACAATGCGATCATTGCGCGCATCAACGGCCGGGTGGAATTCGGCAAGGACTACAAGACCAAGCGCCGGATTTCGATCCGTCCCGAAGATGGCGGCGACGTGGCCGAATATCTGGTGCCCAAGGGCAAGCATGTCAGCGTGCAGGAAGGCGATTATGTCCGCCGTGGGGATTACCTGATCGACGGCAACCCCAACCCGCACGACATTCTCGACGTGCTCGGCATCGAACCGCTCGCCGAATATCTGTGCACCGAAGTCCAGGAGGTCTATCGCCTCCAGGGTGTGCGGATCAACGACAAGCACATCGAGACGATCGTTCGCCAGATGCTGCAGAAGGTTGAAATCACCAAGTCGGGCGACACGACGCTGCTCGTCGGCGAACAGGTCGATCGCGAGGAGATGGACGCCGAAAATGCCAAGCTCGACAAGAAGGGCGAAGCCGCCGAAGGCAAGCCCGTCCTGCTCGGCATCACCAAGGCGTCGCTGCAAACCAAAAGCTTCATCTCGGCCGCATCGTTCCAGGAAACGACGCGGGTGCTGACCGAAGCTGCGGTGCAGGGCAAGATCGACACGCTGCAGGGCCTGAAGGAAAACGTCATCGTCGGCCGGCTCATCCCCGCCGGCACCGGCGCCGGCATGGCCCGTCTGCGCGTGGCAGCCAACAGCCGCGACGCAGCGCTGCGCGCGGCCCAGGCCGCCAAGGCCCCGGTGGCAGCACCTGCGATCGAAGCGCCTGTCGAAAGCTGACCTGCTGACTTTCGGCTAACGACAAAGCCCCGTCGGTATCAACCGGCGGGGCTTTTTCTTGGAGCCGAGTCGCCGGCGGTTGGGGCCGACGGCCCCAAACCCCCTTTTGATTCAGTTGTGCATCCGCGCTGAACCGAGCGCGCTGATCGAACGGGGTCCGGGGCCGCCGGCCCCGGCCGCCGGAGGCCCTTCCTGTTTCAACCAGGATGCAATCGAGACTAAACAAAGAGCGTGACCCGATCCGACGCCCGCCGCGCTGTGCTTCTCGAAGCGCTTGCCGACCATGTGCTGGCACATGGGCTGTCGGCATCGAGCCTGCGACCACTGGCAAAGGCTGCCGGGCTCAGCGACCGCATGCTGCTCTATCATTTCAAGGACAAGGCCGAGGTGATCGCGGCCACGCTCGAAACCGTTGCGGCACGGCAGATGGCGGGGTTGAGCGTTGCGGCCGGGCCGCCGCTGCCGCTCGCAGCGCTTCGCCTCCGGCTGGCCGACACGCTGCTTGGCGAGGCAAGCTGGCCCTATATGCGGCTTTGGCTGGAAGTTGCGGCGCTGGCGGCGCAGGGCGACGCGATGCTGGCCGGCATCGGTGAACGCATCGGCCGGGCCTTCCTGGCCTGGGGCGCCGCCCAGATCACTGCCGACACGCCCGAACAGCGTGCACGCGAGGCGGCGCAATTGTTGACGGGTGTCGAGGGGATGGTCCTGCTCAAGGCCATTGGGATGGCCGATGTCGCGCGCGTAGCGATCGATGGCGACGCTAGAGATTAATTTTCGGGGCCTCCGGCGGTTGGGGCCGGCGGCCCCAAGCCCCTTTTTGCTGGGGTCGGTGCCTGTGTGGTGGCGTGGGTCGCCGGCTCATCAGGGGTCTAGGGCCGCCGGCGGTATTTTCACCCTCGCCGCGCCCGCGCATCGAGCAGGAAGCCAAGCATCATGCCGACGCCGGCGCCCCAGAGGATGACCGCACCGGCCGCCGCTACATGTACAACGGAGGTGCCATAGAGCTGCGGAAACCAGGCCAGCGCGATGCCGTCGAGCAAGGCTGCCGTTGCCGTACCGACCGCCATGCCGATACCGTGCTGGGTCGATGTCAGTCCGGCGCTGTGCCGAACGAGGACGACGAAGGGCAGGGTGCCCGGAATGACCAGCAGATAGGTCCAGAGGCGACTGGTGCCTTCGAAGACCCCCATCGGACCGATTACCCGGATCAGCACCGCGGCGGCAAACCACAGGGTCGCGCCCAGCGCTGCCAAGATGACGAGCTGCCGGGGCGCGAGCGCGGATTGGTCGGTCATGGTAAATCCCGTAGCGACTGCTACAACGCTTCTACCGGTCTTGCCCGTACGGCGCAAGCGCCGCCCCACCCCGGTCACAATGCGCTTGTAAGAATGATGCAGTATTGCAAGGAAAAGTGTGTGGCCGCGGCCTATCGATCGCCTGAATTCGACCCGGAGCACGAGCGTCCGCTCCGTATCGCGATGTTTTCAGGCAACTATAATTATGTCCGCGATGGTGCCAACCAGGCGCTCAACCGGCTCGTGGCGTTTCTCGAAAGCCGGGGCAATCATGTGCGCGTCTATTCCCCGACCAGCGACACGCCGGCCTTCGAACCGGCTGGCACGCTGGTTTCGGTGCCGTCGGTTTCGATACCCGGGCGTGCCGAATATCGGGTGGCGCGTGGTTTGCCCGAATCGCTGAAACGCGACATCCGTAGCTTTGACCCCGACATCGTCCACCTGTCGGCTCCCGATCCGCTCGGCCATTCGGCCAAGAAATTCGGACGGGCATTGGGGGTGCCGGTTGTGGCGTCGGTCCACACGCGGTTCGAAACCTATTTCGAATATTATGGTCTCGGTTGGGCGCGGCCGGTGGGCGAGGCGCTCTTGCGCCGCTTTTATGCGGGGCTCGACGAAGTGTTCGTGACCTCGGCGGGCTTCGGCGATGTGCTGCGCGAACAGCGGCTCATCGATCACAGCGCGGTGTGGAGCCGCGGGGTGGACAAGGTGCGTTTCCACCCGTCAAAGCGCTCACTCGATTTCCGGCGCGGGCTCGGTATTGGGGATGACGAACCGGTGATCGCCTTTGTCGGCCGCCTGGTCCTTGAAAAGGGGCTTGATACCGTCGCGGCGGCAGTGGCGATGCTCGAAGCGCGCGGCGTGCCGCATCGCTTGCTAATCGTTGGCGAAGGGCCGGCGCGTGATCGTTTTGCCGGCCAGGTGCCACAGGCGATCTTCACCGGCGCCTTGTCGGGCGAAGCCCTGCCGACCGCCTATGCCAGCGCCGAAGTTCTGCTGAATCCGTCGACGACCGAAACCTTCGGCAACATCAATCTGGAAGCCATGGCGAGCGGCATTCCCATCGTCGCTGCCGTGGCGACCGGCAGCAACTGCCTGATCGAGGATGGCGTCAACGGCCGGCTGGTGCCGGCGGGCGACATCGCCGGCTTTGCCGATGCACTGGCGCTATATCTCGGCGACCCGGGAGCACGCGCGGCGGCCGGCCGCGCCGGGCTTGCGGAAGCGCAAGCCTATGATTGGGACCTGATCAACGGCGCCGTACTGGCCCGGTACCGGGAAATCCTTGCGGCACGCGGCTGAAGCCCCTACATTGACTTTGTCGGGCTTCGGCCCGTCTATGGCGATAAATTGCGTCGTGAAATAGATGCAGCGGACCCGGGGGCAGTACCCGGCGACTCCACCATAAACTCCCGTTATCGGGGGGATGCGGGGTCGAACCAGGATCGACGTGTGTTGAAAGACGAGAGCTTTTGCCCGGCATGAATAAGCCGTTAAATGTTTCAAAAACCCTAAATGCCAACGATAACGAGGCATTCGCAATCGCAGCATAACCTAAGGTCTTCACGGATCTAGTTATTCTGGCCGAAAGCGCGGGACGGACCGCCCCGGGCAACAGAAGCGGAAACCGGCGGTTAGGGGAGCCCCGAGCAACAGAATGCTCCCCATTCCGGCCCGCCATGCCTCCACGGCGTGGCGGGCCGGCTTGACCCTGGCGCTGCAACCCTTCAGGGGGACGCCACATTCCCTGCGGGGCGAAACGGATGCGCGAACGTGACCGAGACGACGCCTGACAGTCTGATCCCCTATGACGAGATCGTGCAGGATTCGTTGCGGCAGGTCGTGCGGATCGTTCTTGAGCGAATCGATGCTGATGGCGGCCTGCCCGGCGCGCATCATTTCTACATTGCCTTTCGCACCCGCGCGCCGGGTGTCGATATCCCCAAGCATCTGATGGAACGCTATCCCGACGAGATGACCATTGTCATCCAGCATCGCTATTGGGATCTCGCCATCGATGCGGAAGGCTTTCAGATCGGCCTCAGTTTCAACCAGGTGCCCGCCAAGCTGCGGATTCCCTTTGCGGCCGTCACCGGTTTCGTCGACCCGGCAGTCAATTTCGCGCTGCAGTTCGCGCCCAAGGAAGGCGAGGCGGTTGCCGCCCCTGAGCCCGAGCCCGAGCCGCCGGCACCGATCGAGCCCGGCAGCAATGTCGTGACTCTCGATCGCTTCCGGAAGAAGTGAGCCGCACCGAATCCGACAGCTTCGGCCCGATCGAGGTCGCGGATACGGTTTATTGGGGCGCTCAGACCCAGCGCTCCATCGGCAATTTCCCCATCGGGCATGATCGCATGCCATTGCCGCTCATCCATGCGCTGGCACGAGTCAAGCAGGCGGCAGCGCGGGTCAACCGCCAGCATGGCCTCGATGCGGCCCTCGCCGACGCGATCGAAAGTGCCGCCGCCGAGATTGCCGACGGGCGCTTCGACGACCAGTTTCCGCTCGTCGTCTGGCAGACCGGCAGCGGCACCCAGACCAACATGAACGTCAACGAGGTGATCGCCGGGCGCGCCAACGAGGTGCTTGCCGGCACTCGCGGCGGCAAGGTGCCGGTGCACCCCAACGACCATGTCAACATGTCGCAAAGCTCCAACGACAGCTTTCCGACAGCGATTCACATCGCCGTGGCGTTGCAGTTGCGCGGGCGGCTGCTGGCCGCGCTGCGCAGCCTCGCGGCGGCGTTTCGCGCCCACGAGGCCGGATGGGCCGGCATCATCAAGATCGGCCGCACCCATATGCAGGACGCCGTGCCGATGACGCTGGGGCAGGAGGCTTCGGCTTGGGCGCAGACCTGCGAAGATGGGGCCGACCGGATCGTCGCGCTGTGGCCGCGGCTGAGCCGGCTGGCACAGGGCGGCACGGCGGTCGGCACGGGGCTGAATGCGCCCGAAGGTTTCGCTGCAGCGTTTGTCGCCGCGCTTGCCGATGTGACGGGCGGGGTGCCCTGGGTGAGTGCCCCCAACAAGTTCGAGGCGCTGGCGACCAATGATGCGATGGTCGAAGTTGCCGGTGTGTTGACGACGATTGCCGCGGGGATGACCAAGATCGCCAATGATCTGCGGCTGCTGGGCTCTGGGCCACGCGCCGGCCTGGGCGAGCTGGCACTGCCCGAGAACGAGCCGGGCAGCTCGATCATGCCGGGCAAGGTCAACCCGACACAATGCGAAGCGCTGGCGATGGTGTGCGCCCAGGTCATCGGCAACGCCCAGGCGGTCGCGATCGGCGGGCTCCAGGGGCATCTCCAGCTCAATGTCTTCAAGCCGCTGATCGCGCACAATATCCTCGGCAGTATTGAGATCCTTGCCGATGCCATCGACAGTTTCCGCCTGCGCTGCGTTGAAGGCATGACACCCAACGCAGCCCGGCTTGCCGAGCTGGTCGATCGCTCGCTGATGCTGGTGACGGCGCTTGCGCCGGCGATCGGCTATGATGCCGCCGCCGCCATCGCCAAGAAGGCGCATCATGACGGCACGACGCTGCGCGAAGCGGCGCTGGCGCTCGGCAGCATCGATGCGGCGCGTTTCGATGCGCTCGTGCGGCCCGAGGCGATGATCTAGATTGCCTCCGGCGGCTGGGGCCAGTGGCCCCAGACCCCATTTGTAGAGCGCAATAGCTTCGGCACGCATGCACTTGATCGATCGGGGTCTGGGGCCACTGGCCCCAGCCGCCGGAGGCCCTTTCAACTGCCAGCGGCCCTGTCGAAGCACGTGACGCGCCGGGTCAAACCCGCTAACCACCGCCGATGACGCAATTCGCCCGCCCGCTTTCCCACCGTCCGCCCCGGCGCGGGTTGATGTTCGTGCTGTCATCGCCTTCGGGTGCCGGCAAGACAACGTTGTCGCGGCGGCTGTTGAGCGACGATGGCGACATCACGCTGTCGGTTTCGGCGACGACACGCCCGCCCCGCGCCGGCGAAACGGAAGGCACCGACTATTATTTCGTCAGCCCCGAACAATTCGATGGCTATGTCGACGCTGACGAACTGCTCGAATGGGCGACGGTCTTCGGGCACCGCTACGGCACGCCGCGAGCGCCGGTGGAAGCTGCGCTCCATGCCGGGCGCGATGTGCTTTTCGATATCGACTGGCAGGGCACCCAGCAGCTGCAACAGACAGACGCCGCCAGCGACCTGGTGCGGATCTTCATCCTGCCACCCGACCTTGTCGAGCTCGAGCGGCGGTTGACGAGCCGCGCCACAGACCCCGCCGATGTCATCGCCGGACGCATGGCGCGCGCCCGTGACGAAATCAGCCACTGGGGTGAATATGATTACATCCTCGTCAACGACAACGCCGATCTGTGCCTCGACGAATTGCGCGCCATTCTGAAAGCCGAGCGCTTGCGACGCAAACGCCAGCTGGGGCTGGCCGATTTCGTGCGCGGGATGCTCGCCACATGAGGCGGGCGGTGCTGCTGGCGCTAGTTGCCGTGGCAATTACTGCGGCGGCACCCGCGGCGCGCTGGCAGACGGTGGCGACAGCGGCCGATCGCGACCGGCTGGCGCGGTTGTGGCCAGCCTGGACGCGGGCGCTGGCACAGGTCGAGGCAGCGGGCGGCAGCGCGGCGCTGCAAGGCCTGGGGGCAGTCGCCGCGCCCGATGCGGCGATGATGAATGCCGATGCCGCGGATGTGGTCGCCAACCCCAGCAAGGGGCCGCTGCCCGGCCCGGGCCGCTATCGGTGCCGGACGATCCGGCTTGGTCACAAGGCAGCGCCCGCGCCGGCTGGGGTCGTGCTGACGGATCCGCCATCTGCTTGTGTGATCGAACAGCAGGGCACCAGGCTTTGGTTCGAGACCAGCGGTACGCGGCGGCTGGGTGGATATTTGTACGCCGATGGCGACCGGCTGGTGCTGCTCGGTACGGTTGCGCTGGGCGGCGAGAGAACCGGCGTCAATTATGGTGCCGATGTCGAACGCGATGCCATCGGCGCACTGCGGGCGGTGGCACCCGACCTTTGGCGGCTGGAACTGCCCTGGCCGGCCTGGCAATCGACTCTCGATATCGTCGAGATCACGCCAGTCCCTTAACCATGCTCGACGATCCGTGGTTCTATGCGGCGGCCATTCCGGCGGTGACGCTGTTCGGGCTCGCCAAAGGTGGTTTTGCCGGTATCGGGGCGCTTGGCGTGCCGATGATGGCGTTGGTCGTGTCGCCGGTGCAGGCGGCGGCGATCCTGCTGCCGATCCTGCTGGTTCAGGACGTCGTCAGCGTCCGCGCCTTCTATCGCCTTCGCGACGATGGCCTGCTCATGCAGATGCTGCCTGGCGCCGCCCTTGGCATCGGGCTGGGCTATGCGCTGGCGGCCTATGTTCCAGTCGATGCGATCCAGCTCATTGTCGGGCTGTTGAGCATCGGTTTCGGAGTCCAGCGATTGCGCACCGAAACGACAGCGGCGGTCGTGCCACGGCGCTGGGCAGGGGGCCTGATGGGCGCGGCCTCTGGTTTCACCAGCCAGATTGCCCATGCCGGTGGGCCGCCATTCCAGATGCATGTCCTGCCGCTGGGGCTGACGCGTGATCGCTTCATGGGCACCAGCGCGATCTTCTTTGCCGCCGTCAACTGGATGAAGGTGCCGGCCTATGCCGCGCTCGGCCAGTTCAGCCCGGCCAATCTGCTGGCGGCGGCAGTGCTGATGCCGGTGGCGATCGCTTCGACCTCGGCCGGGGTCTGGCTCGTTCGCCGCGTCGATGCCGCGCGTTTTTTCCGCATCATCTATGCGCTGATGGTACTGGTTGGCGCCAAGCTGGCCTGGGATGGCATTTCGGGGCTCGGTTAGGCTGGATTGCACTCGGGGTTGAACAACAGCCCCGGACCCCATTCGATCTGGCTCGCTGCAGTGCGCCTCGACAGCAACCGCCGGAGGCTCTCACGCGATGCCGATAACCGGCCCTAGGCCGCGGCTCGGCGGTTGGCCAAGGCGCGGACGGCATCTTCATGATCCGCGCGGTCGCCTTTGTAGAAAGTCAGTGCGAGCATCATCGCCATCCAAAGCGACAGCACGGCCGGCACATAATAGGCCCCCAGCCGCCAGATGGCGTCGGCGGGCACCTGGCCGGGCGACGTGCCGGCCTTGATGCCTGCCGCCGTCAGCACCAGCGCCGCCGCGCTGACGCCAAGGCCCTGGACAAGCTTGGCGAGAAGCCGGGTTGCGGACGCGAACAGCCCTTCGGAACGCCGGCCGGTCTTCATTTCGGCAGGCTCGGCAAGGTCGGCCATCATCGAGCCGATGAGGATCTGAAAGGCAATGATCAGGCCGACATCGATGATCGTGACGGCAATGACGAAGCCGAAGACGAAGCCGGTGCTGCCAGGGGGCAGAATGCCGGCAAGGCGCAGCACGATCGGCAACGGTGCCCCCAGAAATGCCACCATGCCGATAATGAAGGCGCCGCGGCGCTTGCCGATGGTGCGGCTCGCCCAGGGCGCCAGCACGCCGCCGATCATGGCCGAAATCACCACCGACAGGCTGAGCAGTGCCTGCTGCTCCGAGGTGAAACCCCAGAAAAAGCTCTGGATGTAGAAGGTCAGCGCTGTGGCAACCCCCGAAGCAACCGCCCCGAAGGCAGCCGCGATGAACAGCGCCAGAAAGGCACGATTGCCGAGGGTTTCGAAAATTTCGGCAAAGACGATCCTTGGTGTCAGGCTGCGCTTGGGCGGCGCTGCCAGCAGCCGCGGAATATGCGAATGCGTGCCCGCAGAGCCGGCAAGCACCGAGACGAGAATGACCACCGAAGCGATCAGGCCGTAGAAGAAATAGGCGTCGCGGTTGAACTGGCCGTTGGCGATCGCATCGGTGACGAAGGCCGGAAACACCAGCCCGAAGGCGACAACGGTCATCAGTGTGCCGAAGGTCCAGCCGAAATAATATTGGAGCGATACCAGCGTGCTGCGTTCGACATAATCGTCACTGAGCTCGGCCGCGAGCGCGGTATGCGGGATTTCGAACAGCGACGCCGCAAAGCGCACCAGAATGCCGAGGCCGAGGACATAGATGAAAAGCGCCTCGTTAGACCAGCCGGCCGGCGGCACCCAGATCATGAAATAGCCAACGGCATAGGGCAATGCCGAGGCATACATCAGCGGGTGGCGGCGGCCCCAGCGGCTGCGCAGATTGTCGGACCAATAACCGATCCCGACATCGAGCAGGGCGTCGGTGACCAGCCCCAATGTGATGGCAAGGCCGACGAGCCAGGCTTCGACGCCGATGACCTGGCTGTAAAACAGCAGCAGGAAATAGTTGAAGCCACCTTCGCGGATACCGCTCGCAACCGAACCGAAGCCAAAGGCGATGCGGGTAAACAGCGGCACGCGCGACCCGGGACTGGAAACGCCTGCACCCGTTGCCGATCTCGCCATATCCACCCCAGACGCCGGGCTCTATGCGATCGATGTCGCGCCCTGACACCGGAAAGCTACACGCGAAATCCGCCGACGATACCGCTTTTTTGTCGCAGGGCTAAAGCCCGCGGCGTGCCGCTGCGTACAGTGCAATGGCACCGGCGTTGGAAACGTTGAGGCTTTCCATTTCGGGCGCGATGGGCAGGCGGGCAAGCTGGTCGCAGCGTTCGCGGGTAAGGGCACGCATCCCTTCGCCCTCGGCGCCCAGCACGAGGCACGGCTGCGTCTTGCCGAGTGCCGTTTCGAGATCGGCCGACGCCTCGCCGTCGAGACCGATCCGCCAGAAGCCGGCCTCGCCGATTTCGTCGAGGGCGCGCGCAAGGTTGACGACACGCGACCATGGCAGGGTTTCAAGGGCACCCGAGGCGGCGCGGGCGAGCACACCTGATTCGCCCGGCGCATGGCGATCCTGCGTAATCAGCGCCCTTGCGTTGAAGGCTGCCGCCGACCGCATGATCGCCCCGACATTGTGCGGGTCGGTGACTTGATCGAGGACGATGATCGGGCGGTTGGCGCCATCGTTGCGCGCTTCGGCGAGGATATCCCCGAGCCAGACCGATTCGAGGGGCTCAACCTCGAGGACGAAGCCCTGGTGCGGGGCATCGGGTGGCACCAGCCGGCCGAGATCATGATCGTCGCCATATTGGACGTTGAGCCCGCGCGGAATGACGACAACCTTGGCGGTGGCCGGCGTCAGATGCAGCTTTCGGAACAGCCTGTTGGGGTTGTCGAGGGCGGCAAACACCGCGTGACGACCATAAAGCCTTGGATAAGTGCTCTTTGGTCCATGATTTCTGGCGATTGGTCGGCGTCCCATGGCGGGGACTTAGCTGCTAAGCCCCCGCCTGTCATCCAGCGCCTGTCATCCAGCGCCTGTCATCCAGCGCTTGTCTCAGCCCTTGGCAGCAGCGACGGCCTTGTTGAAGTCATCGGCCGTCATCTGGAGAAGGGGGCCGTTCGGCCCGGCAAGAAACGACGTTGCCGGCACATTGACCTCGCCCTCGGGGGTGCTGATCAGGACAAGGTCGCCGGTGACTGACTTGATCGACCCGATGACCGTCTGTCCGGATTGGCCACGGACCTGGGTGCCGGGGGCCAGCTGCGCCGCCAGCGCCGCCTTGGCACTTTCGGCCGCCTGGGTTGCCGCCGCGTCGAGCTGGGCCTTGGAGGCGTTGAGGATAGGGCCATTGGCGCCCGGGCCGAACGATGCCGCCGGAATGGTCAGCTTGTTGGTGCCGGTATCGACATTGACGCCGGCATCGGTGACCGTGACGACCTTGGCGACTTCGGCGCCGGTCGTGTCATAAATGGTGGCCCCGGGTTGCAGCTGGGCAGCGGCCGACGTCGCTGGCGCAGCGGCGGGTGCCGCCGCGGCTGGGGCCGGGCTTTGTGCGGCGGCAGAGCCGGCAGCAGCCGTCACGGCGCAGAGAATGGCGATAAGTGACCCGGTTGTATTCCGCATTGCAAAGCTTCCCTTCGATTGGCTCGAAAGCCAAGATGCATGGGGCGTTGCAAAGTTCGATGTCTAAATTGTCACACGCGACAGACCGGTGCCTGGCTTCGGCGGATCGTGGTGGAGGGGGTTGGATTTGAACCAACGTAGGGAAAACCCGGCAGATTTACAGTCTGCTGCCATTGACCGCTCGGCCACCCCTCCATTGGGCTTGCCCGCACGAAGCGCGCCTAGTGGGACACGGGCGGGCGGCTGTCAACGGCTTTGCAAACCGGACTTCCACGGTTACCGATCGGGAACGACCCGGTCGCGGCCCATGCGCTTGGCGCTGTAGAGGGCGCGATCGGCACGTTCGATCAATGTATCGCAACTGTCTTCAAGCCTGTCGGCTGCAACCCCGGCCGAAAAGCTGACGCGGCCGAGGCTCGATCCGTCCGACGCATTGCGGATGATCTGCCCGGCAAGCTGCGAGCGCGCCCGGTCGATGATCGCCGTGCCGCGTGCGGCGTCGTGGTCGGGCAGCAGGGCAATGAACTCCTCACCGCCGAAGCGGCCGACCTTGCCTCCGGCTGGGGCAACGGTATCGGCAAGATGGCGTGCGACAAAGCGCAGGATATCGTCGCCGATGGCATGGCCGAAGCGGTCGTTGACGCGCTTGAAGTGATCGATGTCGATCATCCCGATTGCCAGCCGCGTGCCGGTGACCCGGGTTTCGGCCTGGTATTTCTCGATCAGCTCGATGGTGCCGCGCCGGTTGAGCACGCCGGTGAGCTGGTCGGTAATCGCGGCGCGTTCGGCAGCCCCCAGTTTTTCCGCCAGGGCAAGCGCCTTGCTGGCCGCGGTTGCAAGTTCACTCTGCAGTCGGGCGTTTGCCGCCTGCATCGTCGCTGTGGCGGCGCCGAGCTGTTCGAGCAGAACCGCAAGGCCAATGGGATCGAGCGGGGCTTCAAGCCGAGCGCCGCCATCGGCGATAGCCCGGCCATAATCGGCAAGGTCGGTGCGGCCGGCTTCGATACGGTGGGACAGGGCTTCGGCCTGGCCATGTGCGGCCTCGACAAGGGCCGAGACTTCGCTGGCGCCGAGTTCCCCGCAATGCGCGCGGCGCAAATCGGCGACAGTCGAAAGGTCGAACGTGCCGAGCGTGATGGCGCGATCGACCGCAAGCGACAGATCATGGTCTTCGTCGCGGACATAGCGCCACAGCAGGTCATAGACATCGGGAACAGGGGGCAGACGATGGGCTACCAGCATGGTGCCGATCTGCGAAAACCAGCGCATCGGGCCCGGGTCGGGCGCGGCGTCGGTCGCCGCTGCCAATCTGCTGTCATATGCCGTCATGTTGCCCTCCGCTGTTCCGGAGGTGTTAACGGCGATTGTGCGGTGACGTTAACCAGCGCCACGCGGCTTTTTTGCTGTCAGGTCAGGCAGCGCGCACACCATGGACGCCCGACCCTGTGTGCAGGACGGTTTCAACGCCGTTGCGGATGTGAAACACCGTCCCTTGCGAGGCATTGGGCGCGACCTTGACACCATGCCAGTCGCTGCCGCCGACCAGCAACCCGCGCAGCACCCGGGCCGTGATACCGTGGCTGATGGCCAGCACCGGTCGCCCCGGATCGAGCCCGGCAAGCCAGTCCGCCAGGCGTTCGGCAATGGCCGGAAACCATTCGCCATTGGGCGGCGGCACGGCAAACAGGCCGGCGCCGGCATCGACGATCGGTCCGGTTTCGGCGACGATATCGGCGTAATAACGGCCTTCCCAGTCACCGACATCGATTTCGAGAAGCCGGGCATCGGCCCGCCAGTCGAAAAACGGGCGATCGAGATGTTCACCGACGATTGCCGCGGTCTGCTGGGTGCGCCCCGACGGTGAAACCCACAGGTCGCGATCGGGCGCCGGGCCAAGCGCATGGGCAAGCGCGGCGCCCATTGCCTCGGCCTGGGCAATGCCGGTTCGGGTGAGCGGCGTGTGCGCCATATGCCCCTGCATCCGGGCGGCAGCATTGAACACGGTTTCAGCGTGGCGAGCGAGGATGATGTCCATGGCGTTTCTCTAGCATTCTTGGTGTCGTTGGCACTACCGCCCTGCGCGCGAAACGCTATAGTCGCCGCCGAAGACGCCGTTTCCCGGCGGCGAAGCGTTACACCGCCGCGTCCGGCGGCAGGCAAGGACTATAAATGAAGGCGACGGTCGAACGCGCGACACTGTTGAAGTGTCTGGGGCATATCCAATCGGTTGTGGAACGTCGCAACACCATCCCGATCCTGTCGAACGTCCTGATCGAAGCCCGCGCCGAAGGGCTGCGCCTGATGGCAACCGACCTTGATTTGCAGGTCGTCGAAACCATTGCCGCAGCGATCGACATCAATGGCGCCACCACGGTCAGCGCCCACACGCTGTTCGATATCGTTCGCAAGCTCCCCGAAGGCAGCCAGGTCGAGCTTGCCGTCGCCGGCGACAAGATGACCGTGGTTGCCAATCGCTCCCGCTTCAGCCTGGCGACATTGAAGCGCGACGATTTCCCGGTGATTGCCGAAACCGATCTGCCGACGGCCTTCAGCCTGGCGGCGAGCGACCTGCGCGAATTGATCGACAGCACCCGCTTTGCGATCAGCACCGAGGAAACCCGCTATTATCTCAACGGCATCTACATCCATGCCGTGGACGGCGCGGCGCCAAAGCTGCGGGCAGTGGCGACCGATGGCCACCGCCTGGCGCGGATCGAGATCGATCTTCCCGAAGGCGCCAAGGACATGCCCGGGGTCATCGTGCCGCGCAAATGCGTCGGCGAAGTGAGGAAGCTGCTCGACGAAAAGGCGGGTGATGCGATGATCGACATCTCGCTGTCGACGTCGAAAATCCGCTTTCGGTTCGGCGCCGATTCGACACTCACGTCCAAGCTGATCGATGGCACCTTCCCCGATTACAGTCGCGTCATCCCGACGGCGAACGACAAGCTGTTGAAAATCGACGCCAAGAGCCTGTCGCAGGGCGTCGATCGGGTGGCCGCCATCGCGACCACCGAAAAGACCCGCGCGGTCAAGCTGTCGCTCGGCCATGACAAGGTGACTCTGTCGGTCACCAGCCCCGAAAACGGCACCGCCGCCGAGGAAGTGCCCGCCGACTATACTGCCGCCGAGTTCGAGGTCGGCTTCAACTATCGCTATCTGCTCGATATTCTCGGGCAGGTCGGCAGCGACCAGGTCGATGTCCATCTTGCCGATGCGGCCGCGCCGACCTTGATCCGCGAAAGCGATACGTCGCGCGCGCTTTATGTGCTGATGCCGATGCGCGTCTGAACAGCGCTCATCTCGCGGCGACTGCGACGCTGCACCCCCTGTTCACCGCACCGTCACGGGTGCAGGTGCAGTCCGGCTTTGCCTGATCCTTCGAACCGGATAAAGAGACCCGCATGATTGCCGAATTCGGCCATTTCGCGCTGATCCTGGCGCTGTTGACGGCGCTGATGCAGGCCGTGTTGCCGATGCTTGGCGCGGTGCGCGGCGATGTCGCGCTGATGGCGTTCGGGCGCAGCGCTGCTCAGTTGCAGGCCGTGCTCGTCGTGGCTGCGTTTGCCGCGCTGATGTGGAGCTTTGGCCAGGCCGATTTTTCGGTCGCGCTGGTCGCCAACAATTCATCGCTGACGCAGCCCTTGCCGTACCGGCTGGCAGCGACCTGGGGCAACCATGAAGGCTCGATGCTGCTGTGGGTGCTGATTTTGGCGATCTTCGGCGCCGGTATCGGGCGTTTCGGTGATAATCTGCGGCCCAGCCTGCAAGCCCGGGTGCTCAGCATCCAGGCGATGATCGGCGTCTCGTTCCTGGCCTTTTCGCTGTTCACTTCCAACCCCTTCCTGCGGCTCGATCCTGCCCCGCTCGATGGTGCCGAACTCAACCCGCTGCTTCAGGATCCCGGCCTCGTTTTCCACCCGCCGCTGCTCTATCTCGGCTATGTCGGCTTTTCGGTGACTTTCAGCTTCGCGGTCGCGGCCCTGCTCGAAGGCCGTGCCGATGCGGCGTGGGCGCGCTGGATGCGGCCCTGGGTGCTCGCTGCCTGGGTGCCGCTGACCCTCGGCATCGCGCTCGGCAGTTTCTGGGCCTATTACGAACTCGGCTGGGGCGGCTGGTGGTTCTGGGATCCGGTCGAGAATGCCTCGTTGATGCCCTGGCTGCTCGGCACGGCGCTGCTGCATTCGGCGATCGTCACCGAAAAGCGCCAGGCGCTTGCCGGCTGGACGATCCTGCTGGCCATTCTGGCGTTTTCGCTGAGCCTCATCGGCACCTTCCTCGTGCGTTCGGGCATCCTCACCTCGGTCCATGCCTTTGCCGTCGATCCCGAACGCGGGGTGTTCATCCTCGCGATGATCATCGGATCGACCGGCACGGCGCTCGGCCTGTTTGCCTGGCGGGCGCCGCTGCTGAAGTCGGGGGCGCTGTTCTCGGGAGTCAGCCGCGAGGCCGGGCTGACGCTCAACAACCTGTTCCTGATGGCGATTACCGCCGTCGTGTTCCTTGGCACCTTCTACCCGGTTATCATGGAAGCGGTGGCACCGGCCGACAAGATTTCGGTTGGGCCGCCCTATTACAACCTCGTCTTCGTCCCGCTCAGCGTGCCGCTGCTGCTGCTGGTCACCGTCGGCCCGATGCTGGCGTGGAAGCGCGACGGGCTGCCGGCGCTGGGGGCTAAGCTCAAGCTGCCTCTGCTGGTCACGCTGCTCGTCTGGGGCGTGCTCTGGGCAGCGATGGGCGCTGGCCAGGCGACCGCGGCCTTCGGGCTCGCGCTGGGTTTCTGGCTGATTTTGGGCGGCGTGCTCGTGCTGCTCCGCCGCTGGTGGGTGCCGGCCGGTAACGGCCGCAGCGCCAAGGGCCTGTCGTGGCGGCTGGTCCGCACCACCCCCGCTGCCGTTCTCGGCATGGCACTGGCCCACGCCGGGCTCGGGGTGACCACTGCCGGCATTTCGATGATGGCGGGGTATGCGACATCCAAGATTCTCGTCATGCGGCCGGGGGAGACTACGACGCTGGGCGCGATGCAGGTCACGCTGACCGGCGTCGGGCCGGTCGAAGGGCCGAATTATCGTGCGGTGCAGGCACGCTTCCGCGTCGACGAGGGAAGGGGCCCGCGTGAACTCGCCAGCGAGCGGCGTTTCTTTACCGGCAGCGGCAGCCAGACGACCGAAGCCGGTATCGGCAGCTCCATTTTCGGAAACGCTTACATCGCCATTGGCGATGAGCAGCGCGATGCCAAGGGCAACGGTATTGTCGTGCGAATCTACCACCACCCGCTTGTCGGCTGGATCTGGTTCGGTGGGCTGATGATGGCGATGGGCGGGGCCGCAAGCCTTGCCGATAGGCGCTTCCGCATCGGGGCCCCGGCGCGGCCAGTGCTTAAGCTGGGGCCCAAGCTGGCGCTTGGTCCCAATCCGGCGCTGGCGCCGGCGGAATAACCATGAAGCGCCTGCTGTTCATCCTGCCGATTTTCGGTTTCATGGCGCTGATCGGCTTTTTTGCCATCGGGTTGACCAAAGACCCCAAGGCCTTGCCTTCGGCGTTGATTGATCGGCCGCTGCCCGAATTTACCCTGCCGGGAATCGAGGCGGTTGCCGGCGGCGGCCCGGGCTTTGCCAGCACGGCCATTCGCGGCGAACCCTCGATCCTCAACGTTTTTGCCAGCTGGTGCGCAGCCTGTCCCCAGGAGCATCCGGTGCTGACCCGGATCGCCAAGGAAGGCGTGCCGGTCTATGGCCTCGCCTGGAAGGATAAGCCGGCGGACAGCCGGGAATGGCTGGAGCGCTTCGGCAATCCCTATGCGAAGGTGGCTGCCGATGAAGCGGGTCGCACTGCAATCGATCTTGGCGTCACCGGCGTGCCCGAAAGCTTCATCGTCGATGCAAGCGGCCGGGTGCGGTTCAAGGTCATCGGCCCGATCAGCAACGAACGCTGGGACAGCGAATTGCGGCCGCTGATGGACAAGTTGCGAGCCGAGGCATGAGGTGGCTCATCATTCTGGCGCTGCTGGCGACACCGGCCCTGGCGGTGCAACCCGATGAAATGCTGGCCGACAAGGGCCTCGAAGCGCGGGCGCGGACGATTTCGGAAGGGCTGCGCTGCGTCGTCTGCCAGAACCAGTCGATCGACGACAGCGACGCTCCGCTAGCCAAGGATCTGCGCGTGGTTGTGCGCGAGCAACTCGTCCTCGGCAAGACCGACGCCGATGTGACCGCCTATGTCGTTTCGCGCTATGGCAATTTCGTGTTGCTCAAGCCGCCGGTGGAACCGGCGACCTGGGCGTTGTGGGCGGGGCCGTTTCTCGTGCTGCTCGGCGGCGGCGCGGCCGTGGCTTATTGGAGCCGGCAACGGCGCCCGGCCGATGTGGCGCCGCTCAGCGATGCCGAGCGCGCCGAAATCGATCGGCTCGGCTAAGCCCCGACGGTCTGCTGAAAGTTCTCGATGACTCTCTGGATTCTCCTGACAGCGTTGACCGCGGTCTGCGCGGCGCTGCTCACCATTCCGCTGGTGCGCCGGCAGGAAGCCCGCATCGATGCGCGCACGGCAACGATCACGGTCCTCAAGGATCAGCTTGCCGATGTCGATGTCCAGCTTGCCGCCGGCACCATCCCGCCGGGCGATGCCGAGGGCCTGCGCATCGAAATCAAGCGGCGGATGCTGGCTGCGGGGCACCTCCCCGACGACGCCGTACGCCCTATGGGGTCGCGCGCGCTATCCGGCGTTGCCATCGGCGTGGCCGGGCTCGTCGCACTGGCGGCCGGCGCCATGTATTCGAGCATGGGGTCGCCGGGTGCGGGCATCGGCGGGCAGCGCACGGCCGGCGTTACGACAGCGAGCACGGCTCCTGCGCCATCGGCGGAACCGGGCGCTGCGGAAGTGGCCGGGTTGATCGGCGCGCTCGAAGCCAAGATGGCGACCAACGCCGATGACCCGGTCGGCTGGCGCATGCTTGGCTGGTCCTATTTCCAGGCCCAGCGCTTTGCCGATGCGGCAACGGCCTATGGCAAGGCGGTCGCCCTCAAGCCCGATGGCGAAGGCTTCCAATCGGCCTATGGCGAAGCCCTGGCGCTGGCCGCCAATGGCCAAGTGACGCCGGCGGCGCGCACGGCGTTCGAACAAGCAGTGGCGCAGGATCGCAACGACGCGCGGGCGCGCTTCTTCCTCGCGCAAGGCATGGCGCAGGAAGGCAATGCAAAGGGCGCCATCGATGCCTGGCTTGCACTGCTCGGCGATTCGGCAAGCGATGCGCCCTGGGTGCCGCAATTGAAGGCCATGGTCACCGAAACAGCGCGTGCCGCCGGAATCGATGTTGCGGCGCGTATGGCTGCGGTTCGCCAACCGGCAAGTGGCGGGGCGAGCGTCACGCCGCCGCCCACCCCTGTGCCACTCGCTGCGCCAATCGCGTCTGGGCCGGCTACGCCCGGGCCGTCCGCCGACCAGGTTGCCGGCGCCGCGAGCATGAGCCCGGCCGACCGTCAGGCGATGATCACCGGCATGGTCGATAGGCTCGCGGCCCGGCTGGCGGCGAATCCGCTCGACGAAGCCGGCTGGTTGCAGCTCATCCGCTCGCGCAGCGTGCTGGGTGACGTTGCAGCAACGCAAAAGGCGCGTGACGATGCGTTGAAGGCCTTTGCCGGCGATGCCGCCGCAACAGCAAGGATCAAGGCAGCAGCAGCATCCGTCGGCGCATAAGCCAATAAACGACGGGGGTCCGGGGCCGTCGGCCCCAACCGCCGGCGGCCCTTTTCTTCAAAAGTCCAGTTTGTCGTAATGCGGCGGCGGCGGCAGGCCTTCCATCCGCTCGGCCAACAGCGGGCGGAAGGTGGGGCGCGACTTGATCGCCGAATACCAGGTCCGCGCTGCTTCATGGGCGTCCCAATCGATCCCGCCCAGATAGTCGGCGACCGATATCTGCGCCGCGGCGGCGATATCGGCGAGGCCAAAGGCAGCGCCCGAAAGCCAGCGCCGGCGGTCGAGCAGGAAATCGAGATAGTCGAGATGACTGTCGGCGTTGCGACCGACGCTGCGGACGACGCCGGCATCGGGTGCCTGGCGACTGTAGAGCCGCTTGTACATGCGTTCGCCAAGCAGGGGGGCTGTCACCTCGGCGTAGAATTTCTGGTCGAACCAGGCAACCAGCCGGCGAACCTCGGCGCGATCCTCGGGCCCCGAGCCCAGCAGGGGCACGCGATCGACGGTTTCCTCGAAATAATCGCAGATTGCCGCGCTATCGACGAGGATCAACTCGCCTTTCTGCATGACCGGCGTCTGGCGCGCGGGGTTGAGCGCAGCGAATTCCTCGCGGCGGTCCCAGGGATGTTCCAGAACGAGTTCGACCGGGACAGCCTTGACCGCGCAGGCAAAACGGACTTTCCGGCTGAACGGGCACAACGGATATTGGAAAAGGCGCCACATTCACGCCAGTCTTAGCGACTCGCCAGCGCGGGGGAAGGGCGTTTTACTTGTCGCGCTTCGCCTTGCCGGCTGTCAGCCGCGCAATTTCGGCCTCGAGCGCGGCAATCTTCATCGCCTGGCTGACGATGATGTCCTGCAGTGCGGCCTTTTGCGCCGCATAATCGACGGCTTCGGCGTCAGCAGGCGGCGGCGGTGGGGTCGGGGGCACATCGACAACGGTCGCCGATGCGGCATCCTCGCGCGAGCCGGTCTTGAACATCCCCGAATCCCGCGCCCGCTTGATCAGTGGTGCCGCGCTGACGGCAAGCGCCATCAGGCTCTGGACGAGGGGATCGTTCTTGTCATCGGCCATGGGGCGGCTGTCCTATTGGGTTCGCCCGCCCAAGATAGGAAGCGCGCCCGCCCGGCGCAATATGCTGTGTGATGCAAATAATACAGCTACTCCGCCGCCTCCAGTGCCGGGCTGTCATCGAGCGGGTGGTCGAGCCGCGACAGCATTTCCTTGGGGCAGACCTGCCAGATCCGCAACCGCGCCCTGTCCCATTCCGCCAGCAGGCCGGCCGCCCATTTTGAACCGGTTTCGGCGACATGCTCGGCAATGAGGCTTTGCACGACACCTTCCCAATGCGCGCTTGCCAGCCGCCCGACGACAACGGTGTCGCGGTTGACGCAGTCAGCGAAATTGCCCTCGGCATCATAGACAAAGGCCATGCCGCCGCTCATCCCGGCGCCGAAATTGTCCCCGGTCTGGCCCAGGATAACGGCGACACCGCCGGTCATATATTCGCAGCCATTGGCCCCGCAGCCTTCAACGACGACCGTGGCGCCCGAATTGCGCACTGCAAAGCGTTCGCCGGCACGCCCGGCGGCAAACAGCCTGCCGGCCGTGGCGCCATAGAGGACGGTATTGCCGATGATGGCGTTGGCCTGGCTCGGCAGCACCGAGGACACGAGCTGGCGGACGACAATCGTCGCGCCCGACAGGCCCTTGCCGACATAATCATTGGCCTCGCCGAACACTTCGAGCTTCATGCCCTGCACTGCAAAGGCACCCAGACTCTGCCCGGCCGAGCCGCGCAGGCGGATATGGACATGGCCGGGGGCAAGCGCGTTCATGCCGAAGCGCCGGGTGATTTCACCTGCCAGCCGCGTGCCGACGGCTCGATGGGTATTGCGCACGGTATAGCTGAGCTGGACCTTTTCGCCGCGCTCGAACAGCCGCGCCCCTTCGGCGATCATTTCGGCGTCGAGACTGTCAGGCACTTCGTTGCGATGCCCGGCGATGCCGAACCGGCGCATATGGTCGGGCGCATCGACCTTGGCGAGAATGGGGTTGAGATCGAGATCGTCGAGATGTTCGGCGCCGCGGCTGACCTGGCGGAGCAGTTCGGTGCGGCCGATGACCTCGTCGAGCGACCTGAAACCCAGCTTGGCAAGAATCTCGCGAACTTCCTCGGCGATGAAGCTCATCAGATTGATGACCTTCTCGGGACTTCCGGCAAATTTGGCGCGCAAGGCATCGTCCTGGGTGCAGACGCCAACGGGGCAGGTGTTCGAATGGCACTGCCGCACCATGATGCAGCCCATCGCAACAAGGCTCAGCGTGCCGATGCCGAACTCCTCGGCCCCCAGGATCGCGGCGATGACGATATCGCGGCCCGTCTTCAGCCCGCCATCGGTGCGCAGCTTCACCCGATGCCGCAAGCCGTTGAGCGTCAGCACCTGGTTGACTTCTGAAAGCCCCATTTCCCATGGCGTGCCGGCATATTTGATGCTGGTCTGGGGGGAGGCACCGGTGCCGCCGACATGGCCCGAGATCAGGATCGCATCGGCATGGGCCTTGGCGACCCCGGCCGCGACGGTGCCGATTCCGGCACTGCTGACCAGCTTGACGCAGACCCGGGCGCGCGGATTGATCTGCTTCAGATCGTAGATCAGCTGCGCCAGATCCTCGATCGAATATATGTCATGGTGCGGCGGCGGGGAGATAAGCGTCACGCCTGGGGTGGAATGGCGCAAGCGGGCGATGAGATCGGTCACCTTGAAGCCGGGCAGCTGCCCGCCCTCGCCAGGCTTGGCGCCTTGCGCGACCTTGATCTCGACCTCGTCGCAGGCGTTCAGATACTCGGCCGTCACGCCGAAGCGCCCGCTGGCAATCTGCTTGATGACGCTGTTGGCGTTGTCGCCATTGGCATAGGGCTTGAAGCGGATCGGATCTTCGCCGCCTTCGCCGCTGACCGCCTTGGCGCCGATGCGGTTCATCGCGATGGCAAGCGTTTCATGGGCTTCGGGCGACAGGGCGCCCAGGCTCATTCCCGGCGTCACGAAACGCTTGCGGATTTCGGTTTGGGATTCGACCATCTCGATCGGGACCGGCACGGTATCGTCGACGAAATCGAGCAGGTCGCGCAGCGCAATGGCCGGCTGGTCGCGGACAGCGCGGCTGAACTTCAGATAATCGGAATAGCTGTCGCGGGCGACGGCGTTTTGCAGCAGGTGGATGAGGCCGGCCTGATAAGCATGGCTTTCGGAATTGAAGCGGTAACGATACAGCCCGCCGATCGGCAGGGCGATGACATCCTCGTCAAAGGCCGCTTCGTGGCGCATCTGGGCGTTGACGAACAGCGAATCGAAACCCTCGCCCGAAATCTTGGCGGGCATGCCGGGGAAGAACTCGTTGACCAGCGCGCGGCTGAGCCCGACGGCTTCGAAATTATAGCCGCCGCGATAGGACGACACGACGGCGATGCCCATCTTGGCCATGATCTTCAGGAGACCGTCCTCGACGGCCTTCTTGTAGCGCTTGACGCACTCGTCATAGCCGAGCGCGCCATAAAGCCCGCGGGCGTGGCGATCGGCGATGGCTTCCTGCGCCAGATAGGCGTTCACCGTTGTCGCCCCGACGCCGATCAGCACGGCGAAATAATGGGTGTCGAGCGCTTCGGCGGCGCGGACGTTGATCGAGGCAAAGGTGCGCAGCCCCTTGGAAACAAGGTGGGTATGCACGCCGGCCGTTGCGAGGATCATGCTGATGCCGGCGCGGGTCGCAGAGATGTTCTCGTCGGTGAGGAACAGCTGGCTCTTGCCCGAACGCACGGCGATTTCGGCCTCGGAACGCACCCGGGCGATGGCAGCGCGCAAGGCCTCGGGGCCGCCCGCGACATCGAAGGTGCAATCGATCTCGGCTACCTGGCGATCGAAGTGGCGCTTCAGAATCTGCCAGCCATTGTTGGTCATGATCGGCGAATCGAACACCATCACGCCTTCCTGGGTGGCATCGTCGTCGAGGATGTTGCCGAGGTTGGAAAAGCGCGTCTTGAGGCTCATCACCCGGGTCTCGCGCAAGGAATCGATCGGCGGGTTGGTGACCTGGCTGAAGTTCTGGCGGAAGAAATGCGACAGGTTGCGCGGGTTGTCGGAAATGACCGCCAGCGGCGCATCGTCCCCCATGCTGCCAGTAGCTTCCTTGGCGTCCTCGACCATGGGGCTGAGCAGCAGCTCCATGTCCTCTTGCGTCATGCCGGCCGCGACCTGGCGGCGACGCAACTCGTCGCGGCTATAGCTGGCAGCCGGCTGGGCACCGTCATGCCCCGCCATCGAGCGGAAGGTGGTGAAATTGGCGACGAGCGCCGTGTAGTCATGCGCCGCGGCAACCCGGTCCTTGATCGTGCGGTCGGCATAGAAATGTGCCGCCCCGCCCTTGTCGCCATCAAGATCGACGGCGATCATTTCGCCCGGCCCAAGGGCGCCGCGCATGGCGACGTCGGCTTCGTTGAGCACGACCATGCCGGCTTCGGAACCGGTGATCAGCAGATTGTCGCGGGTGAGGCAGTAGCGCATCGGGCGCAGCGCGCTGCGGTCGAGCCCCGCCACACACCAGCGGCCATCGGTCATCGCCAGTGCGGCCGGGCCGTCCCAAGGCTCCATGACGCTGGCGAAAAAGGCATACATGTCGCGGTGATGCGCGGGCAGTGTGTCGTCTTTCTGCCAGGCCTGGGGGATCAGCATCAGCTTGGCAGTCGGCGCATCGCGGCCGGAACGCACAAAAGCCTCGAACACGGCATCGAGCGCCGCGGTATCGGAGGCACCGGCCGGGATCAGCGGCTTGATATCTTCCGAATGTTCGCCGAACGCACTGGCCGCCATCTTGATTTCGTGGCTTTTCATCCAGTTGGTGTTGCCACGCACCGTGTTGATCTCGCCATTATGGGCAAGGCAGCGGAACGGCTGCGCCAGCCACCATTGCGGGAAGGTGTTGGTGCTGTAGCGCTGGTGGTAGATGGCAAAGCGCGACGTGAAGCGTTCATCCTGCAAATCAGGGTAGAAAACCGCCAGCTCCTCGGCGAGGAACAATCCCTTGTAGATGATCGAGCGCGCCGACAGCGAGCAGATGTAGAAACCCTGCGTCTGGGCGGCGATGACGCGCTTTTCGATGCGGCGACGGATAAGATAGAGATCCTTCTCGAACGCCTCGATGGCCGCAAGCTTGTCCTTGGCGTCATGGTTCGGCCCGGCAATCATGATCTGTTCGATTTCGGGGCGCGATTGCATGGCCTTGTCGCCGATCACCGAGATATCGACGGGGACACGGCGCCAGCCATAGACCTTGTAGCCGAAGCCGATGATTTCGGATTCAACGATCGTCCGGCAGGTTTCCTGCGCTGCCAGATCGGTGCGCGGCAGGAAAACCTGGCCAACAGCGAGCAGATTGGCCTTTGGCGCATGGCCAGCGCGGCGGATGTGTTCGTGGAAGAATTCGAGCGGGATTTCGACGTGCAGTCCGGCGCCATCGCCGGTCTTGCCATCGGCATCGACCGCGCCGCGGTGCCACACTGCCTTCAACGCATCGATCGCCGCGGTGACGACCCGGCGCGATGCCTTGCCATCGGTGGCTGCAATCAGCCCGACGCCGCAGGCATCCGATTCCATATCAGGACGATACATGCCGACGGCCGCCATCCGGGCACGTTCGGCAGGCGATGCAGTGAAGGGAGCGGCGTTCGTCATGTCGGGTCTCACTTCTTGGCGGTCGCGGGCTTGGCAGGCGCCGGACTGTTCAACGGTGCCAGCGCCGCCTGCAACTGGGGCGCAGCGGCGCGCATGCCGGCATCGATCTTGCTCGCGATGGCGCGGTTGCTGGCCTCCCCGATCTCGGCGGTGACGCGCGACTGGCGGCTGTTGAGCGCCTGGCCGAGCGGCGTCTTGAAGAACGCCGCCAGCCCCTGAAGCTCGGCGGCACTATAGTTGCGGGCATAGGCCTGTACCGCCACATCGACCACCGCGCCGGCGTTTTCGCGGATGACCTTCTCGGCAATCCGCGCCTGGATGGCGCCGGCGTTCTTCAACGCCGCGTCGAACTTGGGACGGTTGGCGTTATACGCCGGAATGAATCCCGGCTGCTGCGCCAGCATCGATCGCATGGCGGCACCCGACCGCATCATCTCGACATTCTGGGTGAGGCTGCGGTTGATCTGGTTGGGCAGATCGAGCTGGGTGACGAGCGCCCGGGCAGCGGCGACGGCGGCCGGGTCGACCGGCTTCGATGCTGCGGTGGGCGCTTGCGCCGCGGCAGGCGCGGCGCCAGCAAGAAGGATCGCCGTGGCGATGGCAAAACGCATGGACTGGCTTTCTCGGGTCAGGCTGCTTTCGCAGCCAGTTCGGCACGGGCACGCAGATAGTGATGCATCTGGGCCGACACATCGCGGCCGTCACGAACCGCCCAGACGACGAGCGAAGCGCCGCGAACAATGTCACCGGCACCAAAAACGCCCGGCAGCGACGTCATCATGGTCTTGCCATCGACACGCAGCGTGCCCCAGCGGGTAACGCCAAGGTCGGGGGCACCGAACAGCGCCGGCAGCGGTTCGGCATCGAACCCCAGCGCCTTGATGACGATATCGGCCGCCGCCGTGAAGCGGCCACCCGGCTCGGCTTCGGGGGCGCGGCGGCCATCGACGCCAGGCTGGCCGAGCCGCATCCGCGTCGCGGTGACACCATCGGCGGCGATTTCGGCGGGCGCGGCGAGCCAGACGAATTCGACGCCTTCCTCCTCGGCATGGGCGACTTCGCGAAGCGACCCCGGCATGTTGGCGCGATCGCGCCGGTACAGGCATTTTACACTGGCAGCGCCCTGGCGGACCGCGGTGCGAACACAGTCCATGGCGGTATCGCCGCCGCCGATGACAACGACATGCTTGCCGCCGGCGTCGAAGCGTGCCGCATCGACGACCGCATCGCCGAAGCCGACACGATTGGAGGCGGTGAGATAGTCCAGCGCTTCGACCGTGGTGGGGCTATCGGCGCCGGGCACATCGACCTGGCGCGCCGCATAGACGCCGGTGGCGATCAGCAGGGCGTCATGGGTTTCGCGCAATTCGGCAAGAGTGGCGTCGCGGCCGACTTCGAAACCCTGGTGGAAGACGATGCCGGCGTCGGCAAGGCGCTGGATGCGGCGCATGACAACCGGCTTTTCAAGCTTGAAACCGGGAATGCCATAGGTCAGCAGGCCACCGGCGCGATCATGCCGGTCATATACATGGACGCTATAGCCCTTGGTGCGCAGCAGTTCGGCAGCGGTCAGCCCCGCCGGCCCGGCGCCGATGATGCCCACCGACTGGCTGGACCGGTCGGCAAGAATGCGCACCGGCTTGACCCAGCCATTGTCCCACGCCGTATCGGTGATGAATTTCTCGACGGCGCCAATGGTAACGCTGCCGAAATCCTTTTCGATGACGCAATTGCCTTCGCACAGCCGGTCCTGCGGGCAGATCCGGCCGCAGATTTCGGGCATGGTGCTGGTGGCGGCAGACAGCTCATACGCCTCTTCCAGCCGGCCTTCGGCGGTCAGCTTGAGCCAGTCGGGGATATTGTTGTGGAGCGGGCAATGGACCTGGCAGAAAGGAACGCCGCATTGCGAACAGCGGGCGGCCTGCTCCTCCGCCTTGGCGACGATGTATGGCCGCGCGATCTCGAGGAAATCATGGGCGCGCTCATCGGCGCTGCGCTTGGCCGGATAGGCCTGCTCGCGATCGGTGAATTTGAGCATCCGGACGTCGGCCATCTTCGCAACCCCTTTCACGAGGGCGGTAGCCGGTCACCGAAACGGAGTCACGCGAAAAAGACGTTTTAGGACATACATGCTGTCCTATTAGACGGTAATGATGTGGGCGTGTCGCCTTATGTCGGCAAAATAAGACCGTTATGCGACTATTTGCCTAGGAGCAGCACCAAAGCAGCCGAGCCGACCACGATGCGATACCAGGCAAAGGGCGCAAAACCGAAGCGACCGACAATCGCGACAAAGGCCTTGACCACAACGAGCGCCACGACGAACGCGACAGTGAAGCCGATGCCAATGGCCGTCAGGTCGCCAATCGCGAGCGCGTCGCGGTTCTTGTAAAGCGCATAGACCGTTGCGGCCGCCATTGTCGGCACCGCGAGGAAAAAACTGTATTCGGCAGCGGTCTTGCGCTCGATGCCGGCCAGCAACCCGCCCATGATCGTAGCACCCGACCGCGACACGCCCGGAATCATCGCCAGGCACTGACCGACCCCGACGAGAAGCGCGGTTTTGCCCGGTATGGCCTCGACCCCGTCATAGCGGGCACGGTGTGCCATCCGTTCGATAACGAGGATGGCGACACCCCCGACAATGAGCGCAATCGCGACGGTGAGCGGCGATTCGAGCAGGATCTTGATGGTTTCATAGGCAAACACCCCGATCACCATCGCCGGCAGAAAGCCGAGGACGATATTGCGGGTGAAGGCGATCGCCTTGGCGTCCCGCCGAGCCAGGCCGGTGATGACACCCGCGAAGCGTTGCCGATAGGCAACCAGGACCGCCAGGATCGCGCCGAGCTGAATGGCGATCTTGAAGGCCAGCTCGGCTTCGCCGGTAAAGCCGAGCAACTCGCTGGCGAGGATGAGATGCCCGGTCGACGACACCGGCAGGAATTCCGTCAGCCCCTCGATGATGCCGAGCAGGATGATGGTCGGAAGGTCTTGATCCAAGGTCGGGGCGCTCCGCCGCCGCGCAAGGGTGCCGGCGGCGATGCTGTAGCGGCGACCGCTGTTCAGCGCCAGCGCATAGGCGCTATGCCGCCTTGCTGAAGCGTCCGCCGGGGCGGTAACGCTCGAGCATTGCCGGAACAAAGGCTGCCATCGGCGTCGGCGTGATGCCAAGGTCGGCCAGCCCGGGCAGCGCCGGGTTGGCGACATTGTCCTTCTGCAGCATCGCCAGCTGGTCCGTCGTCATCGGCATGAAAGGCAGGAGGTCGCCAAGCTTGCCGAGCAGGGCTGCCATGCCGGCCGGGACTTCGACAAGCTGCCGGCGCAGCCGCGTTTCGGTGTTGATCATCGCCAGGATCGCCCTGAAGCTCATGATATCGGGGCCACCGAGCTCGAAAGTCCGGCCAGCGGCATCGGGGCAAACCAGCGCGGCAAGCGCTGCCGCCGCTACATCCTGGACATAGACCGGCTGGAACTTGCTGTCGCCAGCGATCACCGGCAGCACCGGCGACGTGCGCGCCATGGCCGCGAAGCGATTGAGAAACTGGTCTTCGGGCCCGATGACCAGGCTCGGCCGCAGGATGACCGCCGTCGGGATCGCAGCACTGACCGCCGCCTCGCCGGCGCCCTTGCTGCGGGCATAGGGAATGGCCGATCCGGCATCGGCACCGATCGCCGACATCTGGACATAGTGGCGGATGCCGGCCGCCGCCGCCGACCCGGCTGCGCGCGCGCTCCCGAGCGCCTGGACCGCATCGAAGCGCTGCCCGCCGCTCTCGGCGAGGATGCCGACAAGATTGATGGCCGCGGCCGCGCCTTCGAAGGCCGATGCGATCCCGGCGCCGGTGGCGATGTTGCCTGCCGAAATCTGGATCTGCCCGACTTGCCCGAGTGGCTTCAGGAAAAGCGCGGCATCGGGGTGGCGGACGACGATCCGCACGCGATACCCGGCTTCGGCAAGGCGTTGCACGATGTAGCGGCCAAGAAAGCCCGATCCACCGATGACGGTGACAAGCGACTGGTCGGGAAGCGGGTGTATGGTTGCCGTCATGGCATGGTCCTTAGCGCGCCTTTCGCGCCGTGTCGCCGCGCGTGCATGCCGCTGCGTGCTTTTGTCGACAGCTTGAAGTTGACAACCGAGGCCGTGCCCCTTAACCGCCCGCCTCTACCTTCGTGCCCGGATGGCGGAATTGGTAGACGCACCAGCTTCAGGTGCTGGCGCTGGCAACGGCGTGGAGGTTCGAGTCCTCTTCCGGGCACCATCACCCCGGCCGCCAGCGGCCGCCGGGGATTGGAACACCATACGGGCATGGTTACCGCGCGCAGGCGCACGAGCCGGTTCAATGTGGTACGGCGCCGATCTCGAAGCCCGTCTTGTCGTGCAACGCGAACTTGTCGACAATGTCGGCGCTGGCGCTGTTATAGCCGATCATGGACACCTCGCAGCCATCACGGCGCAAGCGCGCGACTACCTTGTCGAGAGCCGCGACCGCGGAAATATCCCAGAAGTGGGCGCCGGTCATGTCGATGACGACCTTGGTGGCCTGTTCCTCCGCCTGAAAAGCGCGGGTGAAGCGTTCGACCGAGGCAAAGAAGATCTGGCCTGAAACACGGTAGGTCGCCGTCCTGTTATCGGGCGACAGGCTGCGTTCCACGCCGAACATCCGCTGCACCTTGCCTGCAAAGAAGATTCCCGAAAGCAAGACGCCGGCGAGAACGCCCTGGGCAAGATCGCTGGTGGCAACCACAACGACAACCGTCGTCAGCATGACGGCCGACGAAGGCCAGGGGTGCCGCCGCAGATTGGGAATCGAGTTCCAGCTGAAGGTGCCGATCGAAACCATGATCATCACGGCCACCAGCGCCGGCATCGGCACCTGGCCAACGAACGGGCCAAGCACGGCAAGGAGGAAGAGCAGGAAGGCGCCAGCCGTGAAGGTCGAAAGCCGGCCGCGCCCGCCCGATGTGACATTGATCACCGACTGGCCGATCATGGCACAGCCGCCCATGCCGCCGACCAGTGCCGAGGCCATGTTGGCGATGCCCTGGCCACCGCACTCCCGCCGCTTGTTGCTGTCGGTGTCTGTCATGTCGTCGACGATCTGCGCGGTCAGCAGCGATTCGAGCAGGCCGACAGCGGCCATCGTCAGGGCATAGGGCAGGATGATCTGCAGCGTTTCGAGCGTCAGCGGCACATCGGGCAGCACCAGCGACGGCAGGCCTTCGGGCAGTTTCCCCATGTCCCCGACGGTATTGACGGGAAGGCCGAGCCAGATGCTGAGCCCTGTCAGGACGAGGATGGCCACCAGCGGCGATGGCACGGCCTTGGTCAGCCGCGGAAAACCGTAGATGATGCCGAGGCCGGCCGCGACCATGGCATAGGTCTGCCACCCCAATCCGATGAGTTGTGGCAGCTGGGCCATGAAGATCAGGATGGCGAGGGCATTGACGAAACCGGTAATGACCGAGCGCGAGACAAACTGCATCAGCAGGTCCAGCCGCAACAGCCCGGCAATGATCTGGATAATGCCCATCAGGATCGTTGCTGCGAACAGATATTCGACACCATGGTCGCGGACCAGGGGGATGACGAGAACCGCAACTGCAGCGGTGGCGGCGGAGATCATGCCGCTGCGTCCACCTGTAACGGCAATGACCATGGCAATGGCGACCGAGGCATAAAGCCCGATGCGGGGATCGACACCGGCGATGATCGAAAAGCCGATGGCTTCCGGAATGAGTGCCAGGGCAACGACAATGCCGGCGAGGATGTCGGCACGTGGATTGGCAAGCCAATCACGGCGCAGCGTGGCGATATTCAGCATTCGTATCAGACCTGAATGAAACTGGGGCTGCCGGCTGGTATCAGCGCGACGGAGAATGCCGCCAATGAGATTGTCCGAGGGATAGGCGCGCGGCCGAGCCACCCGGTAACCCGGGTCCGACACACCCGAAACATAGCCTGTTTGCCCGCCGAAAGGCAATTCGTCTCTTGGCGCGCTTGCCCGTCAACGGGGGCCAGCGATGATGATGGCCGCGCCAGCAAGGCAAAGCGCCCCGCCGGTCAAGTCCCAGCGGTCGGGCCGAAGACCCTCGACCAGCCCCAGCCAGGCAAGGGCACTGACGATGTAGATGCCGCCATAGGCAGCATAGGTCCGGCCGGCAGCCGGCACGTCGACCCGTGTCAGCAGCACTGCGAATATCACCAGCGAAACAAGGCCCGGCGCGATCCACCAGACAGGCTTGCCAAGCCGCAGCCACCCCCAAAAGGCAAAGCAACCCGCGATCTCGGCGACAGCGGCGCCGGCATAGAGCGCCAGGGTGGTGACATTCATGGGGAAGGCGCCATGGGCTGGTTTCCGGCCGAGAGTGTCCGGCCTGCCGATTGGCAACGCCGGTCCTTGTTCTTAAGGCGCGCTCGTGCCGTCGCCAACGGGGGCGTGAAGCCGGATTGCAAGCTGGCCAGGCGCGCCTTTGCACCCCATGGATCGAAAACGAGAGATTGCCGAGCCCGCGTGTCTCCCCCCAGGAAAGGCGATGTGACCCGGCCGTGCGCAACGCCCCAACGGAACCGCCACAACGCCGGTCGATTATGGCAAGCATGCAATGTGCGGGTGACCAGATCGACACCGAGGCCGAACCGCAGCTGAGCAATCGCCGGCTGAGTACGGTGCTCGACAGCGTTTCCGACGGCTTCTTTGCCCTGAACGCCGGCTGGCAGATCGACTTCGTCAATCGCGCTGCCGAAATGGCCTTTGCCGTTGACCGCGACGAGGCGATCGGCCGGGTAATCTGGGATGTCTTGCCAACGCTGGCCGGTACGGACTTCGAATTGCGATTGCGCCGCGTGGCCGAGGGCCGTGAAACCGACCGGTTCGAGTTCGATTATCTGGCCCGGACCTATGCCATCAATGCGGCACCGGACGATGGCAGCGGCGTCTCGATGGCGTTTTCGGACATCACCGTGCAACGCAGCGCCGAAATCGAGTGCCGGCTGCTGGTCAACGAGCTCAATCACCGCGTCAAGAATACCCTGGCCGTCGTGCAGTCCCTGGCCGTGCAAAGCTTTCGGTCGCAGGATTCGGTCGATGCCGCGCGCCAAGCCTTTGATCGCCGGCTGGCGACCCTTGCGGGGGTCCACAAGCTGCTGACGGCGCGAAACTGGCAAAGCGCTTCGCTCGGCGATCTCGTCGAAGCTGCCATCGCCTCGGGCGCTGATCGGGCCCGGTTTTCGATCATCGGGCCAGTCATATCGCTGGCCCCGCAGACCGTTGTGTCATTCGCCCTGGCATTGCAGGAACTCTGCGCCAATGCCGTCAAGCACGGCGCGCTCCGATCCCCCCAGGGCCGGGTAACGATCCGCTGGGCTGTTGCCCTCGACGGCGACGGCACCGAACGGTTGCATTTCATCTGGACCGAGACAGGCGGACCCCCGGTGTTTCCCCCGGCAACCCGAGGCTTTGGCACCCGCCTCGTGGAGCGCGCCTTCACCGGTGATCTGCGCGGCCGCGTCGAGCTTGATTTTGCGCCTGAGGGGCTCCGGTGTATGCTCGATATACCGATTCCTAATGGGTTTTAACAATGGTTGCAGGCAAGCGCATTCTGCTCGTGGAAGACGAGGCCCTGATCGCGATCCTGCTGGAAGACATGGTGGCCGCGCTTGGCGCCACCGTTGTCGGCGTCGAAGCCCAACTCGATGCAGCAATCGCCCGCGCTGAAACCGAGGATCTCGATGGCGCAATTCTCGATGTCAACCTTGGCGGGCAGCGCAGTTATGGCGTTGCCGATGCCCTGCGTCTGCGCGGGATACCCTATGTATTTGCGACAGGTTATGGCGAGTTCGGCGTCGATCAGAGCCATCGCGATGCGCCGGTTCTGGTCAAGCCCTATTCGGACGCCGACGTCGCCCAGGCCCTTGAAACGCTTTTCGCCCCCGGCCGATAGACACAAATAGCGATTTCAGCCCTGGTCGCACGCTGTTCACAGGGAATGGCCGCCGGCGGCCGGGGCCGGCGGCCCCGGCCGCCGACCGACTAGAGGCTCAATTTCGGTACCGATGCAATCGACGCTAGTTGAGCGCGACGGTCGCGACGCTGTCGCGTGCATCCTTTTTCGGGTCGACGCCGAGCAGCGACTTTACGCCGGCGAACAGGCTGCTCTCGTTGAGCCAGATTTCGGCGCTTTCGGCATCGAGCCGCAGTAGGCGAAGCTTGGGGTCGTTGCGGCCATTTTCGAACCAGGCGGCAACATGCGGATTCCACAGCCGGTCGATCGTCGCCGGATCGGTATCGAGGCTCAGCCGGCCATGAACGGAGGCAAAGACCTCATGGTCCTTGGCGGCGAAGGTCGCGATGGCACGATGGGCTGAACCAAGCAGCGAAACCAGCGAGTTGTCCGATGCGCAAAAAAACCAGATCGGCGAACGGTCGTCTTCGAATTGCGCCGTCATGGGCCGCACCTGGCCATCCTGTGCACCATCGATCCCAAGCATCATCGTGCGATCGGACTTGAGGGCAGCCCAGAATTTGGCTTCCATATCGGCGGTGTTTGTCACGGGGCGCTCCTGTCTTGTTGTTGCGACATCAAAACGTGCAGCCGTGGCAGGGGTTCCGGCCTAACGGCCGAAGCGTGGCGGGTTGCGACGTCAGGCCACTGCCGATCGTGCCGCCTTGCCCGATGGATAGCGCAGCCGGACAATCGTGCCTTGCCCAGCGGTGCTGGTCACTTCGGTACGCCCACCGACCTGGCGCCCGATCCCGTTGAGAATCTTGAGTCCCCGCCCCGTCGATGTGGGGCTGGCACCGACCGCGAAGCCGATGCCATTGTCGGCGACTTCCAGAATGCCATCGGTGCCGTCGCGCACCAGCGAGACATCGACCTGGCCGCGGCGGCCGTCCGGAAAGGCGTGCGTCCAGGCGTTGGACATCGCGTCGACGAGCCACAGCGCCAGCGGAATGGCCGTGTCGAGCGCCAGTTCATCGTCGCCGAATTGCGCCCGCAGCGTCACATTCGGCCGATTGCGGAAGCTCTGCACCACCAGCGAGCTTACCCCGCGCAGCAGCTCTGCCGCCGACATTTTCGATTGTTCGCCGGTTTCGTAAAGCAAGCGGTGGACAAGCGCGAGAGCGCTGATGCGAAGCCGGGTCTGGTCGAGCGCAGCACGGCCTGCGCCGGTTTCGATGCGATCCGCCTGAAGGCTGATCAGGCTCATGACGATCTGAAGATTATTCTTCACCCGGTGGTGAATTTCCTTCACCAACTGGTTCTGCTGGTCGAGCGCGGTGCGCAACTTGCCATCGCGTCGCTCGACGGCCTGGCCCATCCGGTAAAAGGCCGCCGCGACGTCGCGAAACTCGGCCGGCGCCTTGTCGAATTCGGCAGCCGGGGCGCGGTAATCCCCGGCGGTAAAGGCAAGCGCCATCTGCCGCAGCGCGCGCAGCCAGCGCAGCACCAGCCGGTTGGTGCCGTACCAGATCACGATGGACGCGAGCAGCACGGCGATCAACGGTTGCGCCAGGCTGATCCCCGCCTGCCACCAGGCCGCGCTGAACAGTTGCGCTTCGGGCATCGCATAGGCGAGATACAGCGTCTGCTTGCCGTCGCTGGTGCCGACAAGCGGTGCAACGGCATAGGTCCAGCGGCGACCGCTTGAATCGCTTCTGTCGGCGACCCGCCCCGGACCCATGGCGACATCGAGCGAGGCGAAATCGACGCGCCGGCTGCCGAGCAGCGTCCGCCCACTGCTGTCGAGCACCAGCGCCACGGCATCACCGGCCAGGCCGCGGCTTTCGAGGCTGCGCTGCATCCAGCCGAGGTCGATGCTTGCCGTGATGGCACCGTCGGGGCGGCCATCGGCTGTCCGAATGGGCTGGACGGCAATCAGGACCTGGCGTTCGGAAAGCTCACCCCAGACCGGCCCGGTCACGAAGAAATCGGCTTCGCGGGACACGCGGGGCCACCACGCCGGAACGGGCGACGATGCCAATGGGCCGGCCGGTGCCGACGAGCAGGCGAATTCGGCATCGGCGCCGAGCCGGGACAGATTGCTGAACGCTGCAAAACTGCGTTTGACCTTGGCCAGTTGCAGATCGCACGCCGGGCCGGCGCCGCGGACATCCGCCTGGTCCGCCAGCAGCCGCAGCACGACGCGCGCCGTGCGGATGATTTCCGCTTGGGCAAACGCCGTTTCCAGGGCGCCTTCGGACAGCCGGGCCTCGACGACGGCCTGGTTGCGGACGATCTGCATCGTGCTGCGCGCCACGCCGAGCACCACCAGCGGCACCAGCGCCAGCGCCAGAAGTTTGAGAAGGCTTTGCCGCACCGATGCCCGCGCCCCCGGCACGGCGCCGGTCGCATCGCTTGTGGAATCGTTCGCCGTATCGGCTGCGATCGCCGTTTCCGCCGGCGGGTGTTGCGCGATGGCGGACTCCAGCGGATCGTTGGTCACAGCGGCGGCGGCACGCGTCCGGCGGAAGGCTGTTCGGCGCCCTTGGCAGGCGCCGCAGCCGGTTCGCGGCCCTCGAGGAACTCGACCAGCGCGACGCGCGCTCGTGCGACCCGGCTCTTGGCGGTGCCAAGGGCGCAATCCATCACTGCGGCTGCTTCTTCGTAGGAAAGGCCCTGTGCGGTCACCAGCAGCAAGGCTTCGCGTTGCCGGACGGGGAGCAGCCCCAGCCCGCGCTCGAGATCGGCGAAATGGATGCTGGTGCCGGCGTCGGCTGGCGTCACCAGGGTGTGCGCTGCCAAATTGGGGTCCCACGCCGTGAAACGCGACGCGCGCCGGCTTATCGAATAGAAGCTGTTGCGCAGGATGGTGAACAGCCAGGCCCGGAAGTTGCCGCCAGCCTGATAGGATGCACGGGCGGCCCAGGCCTTGACCAGTGCTTCCTGTGCCAGATCATCGGCAAGGTCGCGGTTGCCGCACAGCCCGCGCGCAAACGAGCGCAGGCGCGGAATCGAATCCGCAAGCTCCGTCCGGAACTGGGCATCCGACAATGGTTCGGTCATTTGGCAGCCCCGGCGCTTTGCTGGCTATCGGGGCTCTCGGCATCTGTACCTTGCGACTTGGCATCGATCCGGTCGAGCAATGCCGTGAAATCATCCGGGATCGGCTCGGCGGCCAGGGGTGCGAACAACGCCTGGAGACTGGTTGTGATGGCATCGGACCCAGTGGATGCCGACGAAACATTTGTGCGTTTTGCAGGCTGTTTGCCACTCGACCACGGGCTTTTGCTCATCCGGTCGTCCTTGTTGTCAATTGTCATGTGCTCGCTAACGCAAATCGATGTACAGGCCGACCGGCGAACAATCTAACATAGTTGGTCGCAATAAGTTCCGGCTATGTGGAACTTTTCTATGGCATGATAGTTTGCAACGCTTCGGGCTGTGGAGGGACCATGACATCAACGGGACTGAAGGCGGAGTTCGGGCCGCACCTGCCGTATCTGCGGCGGTACGGACGCGCCTTGACGGGCTCACAGGCATCGGGTGACGCTTTTGTTCGCGCTGCACTCGAGGCGCTGCTGGCGGCGCCCGACAGGCTTGTCACCCACAACCCGCCGCGCGTGGAGCTGTTCCGGCTGTTCCATGCCATCTGGGGCCCGGTTGCCGAGGAAGTCGGCGATGAAAACGATTCTGGCGGGTGGCGCCACGCCGCTCAGGCAGTCGGCGAGGGCCTGCTGTCCGATCTGCCGCGATCGCGCCGTGAAGCCTTGCTGCTGACGGCTGTCGAAGGCTTCAGCGTCGCCGATGTCGCGATCATCCTCGATCGTGACGAGGCCGCGGTCATTGCCGATATCGCGGCAGCGCGTGACGAGATCTCGCAGGCCATGGCGGGTCGTGTGCTCATCATCGAGGACGAGCCTGTGATCGCCATGCACCTTCAGGATATCGTTGAGGAAATGGGTCATAGCGTCTGCGGCCTTGCCAGCACGCACGACGAAGCCACCGAACTCAGCCGCTCGACAAATCCCGATCTGGTTCTGGCCGATATCCGCCTCGCCGACGGTTCATCTGGGATCGATGCCGTCAAGGAAATCCTTGCCGACCGCAGCGTCCCCGTGGTGTTCATCACGGCCTATCCGGAACGGCTGCTGACCGGCGAAAGGCCCGAGCCGACCTATCTCGTCACCAAGCCGTTCGAAGTTGACACGATTATCACCACCATCGGCCAGGCGCTGATGATGCATCGCAACGAACCCGCCGAAGCCTGACCTTGCGCATCGGATTGCGGGGGACGGTCCGGGCCGGACCGTCCCCCGCGCCGTATCAGCGCCGGATTGCCGACGAACGCCGGCGCGGCACCGACATGGTCCGTGCCTGCTGCATGATCTGGTCGAAAGGCGACACGTCCGTATCGGGCTCGGCGCTGCGGCGGGCCTGAAGTTGGCCACCTTCGAGCAGTGCCTTCAATGACGCCCGGCCCCGCGACACACGGCTCTTCACGGTTCCCGTCGGGCAGTTGCAGACCTCGGCGACCTCCTCGCAGGTCATGCCGCCGGCGCCCATCAGGATCACCGCTTCGCGCTGGTCGGCCGGCAAGTGCATCATCGCGCGCTGCAGGTCGCCAAGCGCGATATTGTTTTCCTGCGACGGCGCGACCGCAAGCTGCAGATCGGCCGCGAACTCATCCCATTCGCCCTTGAACTTGGCGCGGCGAACCTGCGAGAAATAGACGTTGCGCAGGATGATGTTCGTCCAGGCGCGCAAGTTGGTGCCCGCCATGAAGCTGTCGCGCGCCGCCCAGGCCTTGAGCATGGTTTCCTGCACCAGATCGTCGGCAACATCATGGTTGTGCGAAAGCGAACGACCAAAGGCGCGCAGCTGCGGAATGATCGCCGCCAGTGCCGTCTTGAATTCGACATCGCTCAGTCCCGAAACGCGCGCTGCTGCCGGTTCGGCTTCGTCGCTACCAAGCCGATCGAGCAATTCGAGTAAACGGTCCGGTATCGGCAATTCCTCGATCGTGCCAAAGGCGCTGCGCAAACAGGCGTCAATGTCGAATGAAAATTCAGTTTCGATTTCTGCGTCCGAATTCATTACGGACATATTTTCTGATTGTTGCGACACGCTTGTTTCTCCTGGAAAGCGGGCAGCAAAAGTGTCCCCGATTACCAGCTATACTCGAAACGAAGCACAAAGTTCCGCCGGACACGGCCGATTGTTCGGCAGCCTCTGTCGCGGTAGAAAGGCCCCATGTCTGTTTCCCCTGCTGATGCCGCATTCGAGCCTGGCCGCAATTGCTGGAAAATCGCCAACGCAACCCGCGCCTCGGTGATCGTCGATGCCGACGCCTATTTCCATGACGCCCGCAAGGCGATGGCGCAGGCCAGGCATCGGATCATGCTGATCGGCTGGGATTTCGATGCGCGGATGAAGCTCGGCGATGCCGGCGCCGATGGCGGTCCGGAAACCGTGGGCGATTTCATCCTCTGGCTGGTCGAGCGCACGCCGACGCTGGAAATTTTCGTGCTGCGCTGGGATGTCGGCGCACTGAAATCGATCACCCGGGGCAAGACGGTGGTCAAGCTGGTGCAGTGGATGCTCCACCCGCGGGTCGAGGTGCGCCTCGACAGTGCGCATCCGACAGGGTCATCGCACCACCAGAAGATCGTCGTGATCGATGACTGCTTTGCCTTTTGCGGCGGCATCGACATGACCGAAGGCCGTTGGGACACGCGCGCCCATGTCGATGACGATCCCGGGCGGGTGGGCCCCAGCGGCAATGCCAACATGCCCTGGCACGATGCCACGACCGCCATCGAAGGCCCGGCGGCGGCCGCGCTCGGGGCGCTTGCCAGGCGGCGCTGGCACCGCGCCGGCGGTGCCGACCTCACGCCGATCGTCGGGGCGGTCGACTGCTGGCCGCAGGGGCTGCATGTGGACTTCAGGAACATCGCCCTCGTCATTGCGCGGTCCGAACCCGAAATGCCCGATTGGCCGCCAACCCTCGAGATCGAGCAGATGTACATCGACCTCATCCGGCGGGCACGCCACAGCATCTATGCCGAAAGCCAGTATTTCGCTTCGCGCCGGGTTGCCGAAGCAATCGCGGCGCGGCTCGGCGAACCCGATGGCCCTGAAATCGTCATCCTCAACCCGGTATCGGCCGATGGCTGGCTGGAGCCGATCGCCATGGATTCGGCCCGGGCCCGGCTCTACGAGACGTTGCATCGCCGCGACGTCCACCGCCGCCTGCGCATCTACCACCCGCACACGGTCGGCGGTGAGCCCATCTATGTCCACGCCAAGATCATGGTCATCGACGACCAGGTGCTCAAGGTCGGCTCATCGAATTTCAACAACCGCTCGATGCGTCTCGATACCGAATGCGATGTAGTTATCGATGCCACGCTGCCGGGAAATGAAGGCTGCGCCGCCCGGATCACGGCGATCCGCAACGATCTGATTGCCGAGCATCTGGGCTGCGAACCCGAACGTGTCGCAGCAGCGCTCGAGCGTCATGGCCGGCTGATCGCCGCGATCGACAGCCTCGCCAGCGGCGGGCGGCTGCGCGACTATGTCGTTCCCGATCTTGCCAGCGTCGAAAAATGGCTGGCGGACAATGAAGTGCTCGATCCCGAAGGCCCGGGCGAAATGTTCGAGGCCTTGTCGGTGCGCGGGCTGTTCCGGGGCTTCGGGCTGTTTCCGGCGCCGCGCTAGGTTGCTCTAGTTGGAGATGAAAGAGCCTCCGGCGGCCGGGGCCTGTGGCCCCGGACCCCATTTGATTGCCGCCGGGGCAGGGGTTCACGCTGCGGCTTGTGCTTCCGGTTTGGCAGCGCCGCCGAGCGGCAGGGCTTCGTCGATCCGGCGGAAGGTGGCCAGCGCCTGGCCTGTCACCTGGTCCATGTTGTAATATCGGAAGGTCGCCAACCGCCCGACGAACCAGACATCGCGGGTCTTGGCCGCAAGCGCTTCATATTGCTTGAACAGTTCGGCGCTGTCGGGGCGCAGGATAGGATAATAGGGGTCGCCCTCCGCCGACGGATATTCGCGCGTGATCGCGGTCCGGGCGTGTTCCTGGCCAGTCATGTGCTTGTATTCGCTGATCCTGGTATAGGCTTCGGACATCGGAAAGTTGATCGTGCCGACCGTCTGCGCCCATTCGGTATCAAGCGTTTCATGCTCGAACCGCAGCGAGCGATAGGGCAGTTTCCCAAAGCGGAAATCGAAGAATTCGTCGATTGGCCCGGTGTAGATGACGCGCTTGTGCGGGATCATCGAGCGAATGGTGCGGTAATCGGTACCGAGCATGACCGATATGTTCGGGTGATCGAGCATCTTCTCGAACATCGCCGTATAGCCCTGTGCCGGCATGCACTGGTGCGCGTCGGTGAAGTAACGATCGTCGCGATTGGTGCGGATCGGCACGCGTGCCGTGATCGACTTGTCGAGCTGCGACGGATCGAGCCCCCATTGCTTGCGGGTATAGCCCTGGAAGAACTTCTCGTAGAGCTCGCGCCCGACGACCGAGACCACGACATCTTCCGACGTGCGGAGGTTTTCTACCGGCTCGGCACGCGCAGCGAACCAGTCGACAAGCGCCTCGCTCGTCAGGTTCAAACCGTAAAGGCTGTTGACGGTATCGAGGTTGATCGGGATCGGCACCAGCTGGCCATCGACCTGGCCGAGCACGCGATGCTCATAGGGCCGCCACGCCGTGAAGCCGGACAGATAATCGAGGATCGGCTTTGAATTGGTGTGGAAGATGTGCGGCCCATATTGGTGGATCAGCACGCCCGCGTCGTTGTAGCGATCATGGGCATTGCCGGCGATATGGTTGCGGCGGTCCACCACCAGCACCCGCTCGCCGCGCTGTGACGCCAGCCGCTCGGCCAGAACCGACCCGGCAAAGCCGGCGCCGACGATCAGCCAATCAAACAAGGGCGGCCTCCCGCTTCTGCGGAACGCCGGCCGGCGTCGCGAGCGCTGCGTCGATGAGCGCGCGCATGGCGGCCCAGGTCGTGTCCCAGCTTCCCGCCATCAGATGCCGGTCGGCCGCAGCGCGGCGCGCCGCAGTTGCGCCCGGTATCCGCGCTTCGGCAAGCAACCGGTCGCCGGCCTCGACCAGCGCCTGAGCGTTGGCGACGATCTCGACAAGGCCCTGGCGGCCATAGGGTTCGACGACGTCGTGGATCGGCGTCGACAGCAACGGCAAACCGGCTGCCAGAAACTCCGGTGTCTTGGTGGGCGAGATGAACCGTGTTGATTCGTTCAGCGCAAAGGGCATCCAGCCGATATCCCAGTGCGACAGATACGCCGGCAATTCGCCGTAGCTCTTGTTGCCGAGCCAATGGATGTTGGCAGCGCGCGGCAGGCCGGCCGGATCGATCTTGGCCGTGGGCCCGACCATCACGAGTTGCCAGTTGGGCCGCAGCCGCGCCACGTCGGCGATCAGCCCCAGGTCGATGCGCTCGTCGATGACGCCGAAAAAGCCAAGGCGCGGCTGGGCGATTTCGACCTGGTCTGCAGGGTCGGCCAGATCGGTATCGCGGGCCTTGCCGAAATGCGCCGTGTCGATACTCGAAGGGAAGCAGTGGACGCTCGGGTTACGACCGACCGCTGCCCGCTGCAGCGAGACTCCTCCGGTGAAGACAAGATCGGCCGTGTCCATCAACGAGGCTTCCCACGCCCGCAACTCCGGCGGTGCGAAGGCAAAAGCCGACAATTCGTCCATCTTGTCGAAAATGACGAGGTCGGCAGCAATGCGATGCCCGAAGGCCAGTGCCATCGGCGAATAATACCAGAGGTAGATCGGCGCCTGGCCGGCACGCGCGGCGATCCGGTTGGCGACATCGCCCTGGTGGAACTGGCTGTCGGTCGCGCTGGTGCCGACCGGCATGACCGGCTGGATGACAGTCACGCCGCCTTCACGGGTAAATTCCTTGAAGGTGAATTCCTCACCTTCGAAAATCGGTTCTTCGATGAAGAAGATATCGTAATCGCGTGCAGCACGAGTCAAAAGGTGCTGGGGGCGCTGGAATACAAAGTCCCAACGCAGATGTGAAAAAACCAATACTGTCGGGTTCAGGACAAGTTTCCGCTCGTTCGCGCTAATGCGATCCATCAATCAGATCCTTCAAGTGCGCAATCGGGGCAGAAAGGCCCGATGCTGGGGTGTTCACCAGCGATAAATGCACGGCCCTGGCAAATCGTTCCCGCCGCCAGGTGGCAGTGTCCTGCCACGAAACAAGGACTTGTCTTTCCTTGCGCTGGTCAGTCGTCCAGCAACTTCGCGACAAGGGCCGGGACCAGCAAACCGGCCGGTCCATGCCGGGCTTCATCGAACAATGGCGTTCCCGCCGACATGTCCAGATTGAGCTCGAGCGTGCGCGCGCCGGCACGCCGGGCAACCGACACAAAACCCGCGGCGGGATAGACCGCGCCCGATGTGCCGATGGACACGAACAAGTCGGCGCGGGCGATGGCGGCTTCGATCGCATCCATATGGTAGGGCATCTCACCGAACCACACGATGTCGGGGCGCAGTGACGGGACCCCGCACTGCGGGCAGGACGGCGCGTCGATCAACGGCCCTGTCCAGTCGGGGGCGGCGCCGCAGGCGGTGCACAGCGCCCGGTTGAGCTCGCCGTGCATGTGAAGCAGCCGCCGCGACCCGGCGCGCTCGTGCAAATCGTCGACATTCTGGGTGACGATCAGCAGCTCGCCGGGCCATTCGGCATCGAGCCTCGCCAGCGCCAGATGCGCTGCGTTCGGCTCGACGGCACGCAGGGCCGCCCGCCGGGCATCGTAGAAGGTCTGGACAAGGACCGGATTGCGCTGGAACGCCTCCGGCGTCGCGACATCCTCGACATGATGGCCCTCCCACAGGCCATCGGGACCGCGAAAGGTGGGCACGCCGCTTTCGGCCGAAATCCCGGCGCCGGTAAGGATGACGATGTTGCGAACCATGCCAGCACTTTAACGCCATCGCCAGCCAGTGCCAGACGGCCGTGCAATCGCCACGGCGATGTTGCAATCCGGCGCTTTGTGGTTGAGCCGCGGCCTGTCATCGCTCAAGGTGGTGCCATGTCGGATGCGATCAGGATAGGCGTTCTCGGCGCCGGCGGCCGCATGGGGCGGGCGATCATTGCCGGTGTTGCGACGGCACCCGGCCTGGCCCTTGCCGGCGCCATCGAGCGCGCCGGGCATGAGTCAGTGGGGCGGCCCCTCGGTCCGCCTTTCGCGCCTTCGCTGACCATCTGTTCGAACCCCGGCCCGCTTGCCATTGCCAGCGATGTCCTTATCGACTTCACCTCGCCGGCAGCGCTCGAAGCCACGCTTGATGCCGCTTGCGATGGCCGTGCCGCCATTGTCATCGGCACGACCGGGCTCGAAGCGCGCCACCATGCGATGATCGACAGCGCGGCCGAATTCATCGCCGTGCTGCAGGCCGCCAACACGAGCCTCGGCGTGGCACTGCTGATGCGGCTGGTCGCACAGGCGGCGCAGGCGCTTGGCCCCGACTGGGATATCGAAATCGCCGAATTGCATCACCGCGACAAGGTCGATGCGCCATCGGGCACGGCGCTGGCGCTCGGCACCGCAGCTGCCGCCGGGCGGGGCGTCGATCTTGCCGAGGTGAGCGACCGGGGCCGCGACGGCATGACCGGCGTGCGGGTGCCGGGCCATATCGGCTTCGCGTCGCTGCGGGGTGGCAGTGCGGCGGGCGATCATACCGTTCTGTTCGGCGGGGATGGCGAGCGCGTGGAACTGCGCCATCTCGCCGAAAACCGCGAGATCTTTGCCCGGGGTGCGTTGCGTGCAGCTGCCTGGCTCGCCGGCAAGCCGGCCGGCCGCTATGCGATGGACGATGTGCTCGGCTTGCCGCTGCGATAGCTGTTGAGCGCGGCGGCGATCGTCGCGCCGACGTCGCGGCGCTCGGGCGCCGACAGAAAGCCGCCGACCCGGACTCGCCGGCCCCGCGCCGCCAGCCAGAGATGGGCATCGCCGGCAGGCGTCTCCTCGATTTCGACCTGGGTCCAATAGGCTTCGAAACCATAGCGCCGCTCGACACCATGGGCGCTGACCCGGGCAAGCGTGAGGTCGTCCCCGGCAAGGGTCAGCCGTTCATGGCCCCGCGCCGCGGCGTAATTGGCCCGGAAGGCCCAGGCGAGCAGTGCCACATCGGCAACCATGAAGGGAATGATCGGCCAGGCACCGAGCGCCAGAAAGCGCAGGGCGCCAAGGAAAAAGACACCGCCGACAGCAAGAATCAGCCAGCGGGTATGCCGGCGACTGAACGACCGGTTGGGCGTGAGGGTGAGATCGAGAAGCACATTGTCACTCTAGCGCCGTGTCGCTGGACTTCCAGCCGCTGCGACGCCAAGGCTCGGGCATGACGCCAGCGCAGATCGACATTTTCTACGCCCGGTTGGGGGATGCCAACCCGGACCCGGCAACCGAGCTCGAATATACGGATGCCTTCACCCTGCTGGTCGCCGTGGTGCTGTCGGCCCAATCGACCGACGTCGGTGTCAACAAGGCGACGCGCGGGCTGTTTGCGGCGGCTTCGACACCGGCGGCGATGCTGGCGCTGGGCGAAGCGGCGGTGCGCGACCATATCAAGACCATCGGGCTGTTCAACACAAAGGCCAAGAATGTCATCGCCCTGTCGGCGATGCTGGTCGAGCAGCATGGCGGCGAAGTGCCAAACGACCGCGAAGCGCTCGAAGCACTGCCCGGCGTCGGGCGCAAGACAGCCAATGTCGTCCTCAACACTGCTTTTGGCGCCGAAACCTGTGCCGTCGATACCCATATCTTCCGGGTTGCCAACCGCACCGGCCTGGCCCCCGGCAAGACCGTGCTGGCGGTCGAAACGGCGATCATGGCGAGGACGCCGAAGCGCTTCCTGCGCAATGCCCATCACTGGCTCATCCTGCATGGCCGCTATGTCTGCATCGCGCGGCGACCGCGCTGTTTCGCATGCCCGGTCGCCGATGTGTGCGGGTTCGGCGACAAGACGCCGGCGCCGGACTGAACAACGTCCAGGGCTGCGGCGATTGCAAGTGTTGCGCGGCCCGTCCGGCATCGGTTAATTTCGCGCTTCGGTTCGCCAGCGAAACCGCGAAAGGCGTCGCGCATGCGTTATATCCTGCTCGCACTTGCCCCTGGACTTGCTTTCGCGGCGACGCCGCTAGCGGCCAAGAAGCCCGTGCCGCCAGCGGTTGTCACCGGGCCGCCCGTCAATTGCATCCTTGTCCAGAATATCCGCAACACCAGGGTCATCGACGACCGCACGATCGATTTCCAGATGCGGGGCCGGCAAGTCTATCGCAACAACCTGCCGGCAAGCTGTCCCCAGCTCGGTTTCCAGCAAGTCTTTTCCTACGAGCTTTCCATTCCGCAGCTTTGCTCGGTGGATATCATCACCGTCCTCATCCAGGGTGGCGGCATGATGCAGGGCGCACGCTGCGGGCTGGGCAAATTCACGCCGATCGAACCGCCGGCACGCAAATAGCCGCTGCAGGCTGGCGCCGCGCCCCGTGCGCTGCTAACAGGCTCGCACGCATCCGTAGCTCAGCTGGATAGAGTACTGCCCTCCGAAGGCAGGGGTCACAGGTTCGAATCCTGTCGGATGCGCCATTTGAAAATCGTCACCCGGGGGGATCCAGATGTTTTCACATATCATGATCGGCACCAGCGATCTGCCGCGCGCCAAGGCATTCTACGATTCGTTGCTCGGCGCGCTGGGAATCGCCCCATCGATCGTCGACAATCACCGCATTTTCTACATGACGCCGACCGGCATCTTTGCGGTCTCGCTGCCGATCGACGGCCAGCCCGCAACGGCCGGCAATGGCAGCACGATCGGCTTTGCAGCGGCTTCGCCCGAACAGGCCGATGCCTGGCACGCCGCGGGCATCGCTGCCGGTGGCACGACCTGCGAAGATCCGCCCGGGGTCCGCGACGGCTCGGTCGGCAAGCTGTATCTGGCCTATCTGCGCGATCCCGATGGCAACAAGCTGTGCGCGATGCATCGCCTCTGATCGGCGCGCCGCGCCTGGGGCCTCTGATCGGCGCGCCGCGCCTGGGGCCTCTGATCGGCGCGCTACGCCAGGGCCTGCGATAGGCTCAGGCGGCTCGCTCTCGTGCAATCGGGTTCAGCCGGACGATCGTCAGGTTCAGATAGGCGGCGAAGCTGACCCATGCCAGATACGGCACGATCAGCCACGCCGCCTGTTCCGAAATCGGCCACAGTGCGGCGATCATCCCGACAAGCGACCCACACAGAAACGGCACTTCGATCAATGCCCAGTCCGGGCGTTGCAGCTTGAAGAATATCGGGCTCCACAGCAGGTGGAACAGTCCGTTGACGGCAAATACGGTGATGATCGCGCGTTCCTGCGCGGCAGACGTTGCCGCTTCCCAAGCGATGACGCCACTCCATGCCGCCAGACCAAAGATGATCGTCCAGGCCGGGCCGAACAGCCAGCCGGGCGGCTGCCACGACGGTTTGTTGAGCGATGCGTACCACGAGGCGCGCGGCGTCATCAGCCCACCGATCAGGCACAGCCCGACCGCCCAGGCGATGGCATAGGCCGCGGGGACGTTGAAATCTTCGTTCATCCCCCGTCATTAACACAGATGCGGGGAATCGTTCCCATGTTGCGTGCAGGCCGGACTGCGGGCATCAGGCATTGCATGAATTCGTCTTGCCATCTCGGCCAGCCATAGATGGCGTGGCGCAAAATCGGCGTCCTTGGCGGCATGGGGCCTGCGGCGACGGCCGATTTCATGGCGCGTCTCGTCGCCGGTGCCGCGGCGGCCCGCGACAGCGATCATCCGCACGTCCTGATCGATTCGAATCCGCATGTGCCCGACCGCAACGCTGCGCTGGCCGGCACCGGGCCGTCGCCGGGGCCGGTGCTGGCCGAAATGGCACAGCAGCTGCTCGACCAGGGGGCGATGGTTCTGGCGATGCCGTGCAATGCGGCGCATGGCTGGGCGGCCGATATCCGCGCCGTCGCCGGGGATCGCTTTGTCGATATCATCGATTCGGCCATTGCCGCCGCCATGGTGCATCGGCCACAGCGAATCGGCGTTCTCGCAGTTGGCGCCACGATCGCTGCGGGTCTTTATGACCGGGCGCCGGTCCCCGTCATCGCCGGCGATGTCGCTCGCGTTCAGCCGCTCGTCAACCGTATCAAGGGCGGCGACACGGGCGCCGATGTGGCGGCTGCAATGGCAGCGATCGCTGCCGAACTCGTGCGGGCAGGGGCCGATGTCGTCATAGCAGCGTGCACCGAAGTGCCACTGGTGCTCGGCGCTGCCGATGTGTCCGTGCCGCTTGTCGATGCGACCGCAGCCCTCGCGGCTGCTACGCTTTCCGCGGCGACACTGTCCGCCCCATCAGCGGCAACGGCGTCCCTCGATTGACTGTCAGGCCTTGGGCCGGCTGAGCCGTTGCATCACCATGCTGATGGCAAACAGCGCGACAAAAATGACAAACAGGACCTTGGCAATGCCGACGGCGGCGCCGACAGTGCCGGCAAAACCGAAAAGCGCCGCCAGCAGCGCAATGATCATGAAGGTGATAGCCCAGTCGATCATGGCGCGTTCCTTTGCCCTACAATCGGCAAACGCCTGCTGATGGCGATGGTTCCGCTGGTGTTTTTCCTGTTCCCTGGCGCCGAAACGCCATAGCAGCAGGCCACCCCCCACGGGCACTCAAGGGATCACCCGATGCAGACCACCGCCGCTGTTCTCGATGCCGGCAACATCGCCCGGCCGTTTGCCGAAACCCGGCCGTTGCGCCTCGCCGCGCTCGATCTGGCAGCGCCCGGCCCTGGTGAACTGCTCGTCCGCATCGAGGCGGCAGGCCTTTGCCATTCCGACCTTTCCGTCATCAACGGCGATCGTAACCGGCCGGTGCCGATGGCGCTCGGGCACGAGGCCTGTGCCACGGTGATCACCGCCGGTGCCGGCGCGCGCCTGGCCGCGGGTGATCGGGTCGTCCTCGCCTTCCTTCCGGCTTGCAGCCATTGCGTGCCCTGCGTTTCGGGCACGCCCTGGCTCTGCGCCGAAGCCGCGGCTGCCAACGGCCGCGGCGAGTTGATCGGCGGTGGCTACCGGTTGAGCGAGAATGGTGCCCCGGTTCATCACCATCTCGGCGTTTCGGCTTTTGCCGGCCATGCCGTCATCGACCAGCGGTCGGCCGTGAAGATCGACGCCGATGTGCCCCCGACAATCGCCGCGCTGTTCGGTTGTGCCGTGCTGACGGGCGTCGGCGCGGTGTTCAATTCGGCCCAGGTGCGGCCCGGCGAAGGCGTGGCGATCTGGGGACTGGGCGGCGTCGGTCTGGCGGCGCTGCTCGGGGCCATCGCGGCCGGCGCCGAACCGGTGATTGCCATCGATCCTGTTGCTGAAAAGCGCGCCCTGGCGCTTGAGCTGGGGGCGCGGGCGGCTGTCCATCCCGACGATGCCGAAGCGGCGATCGCGGCGGCCGGCGGTGTGCAGGTCGCCATCGAAAGCGTCGGCTCGGGGCGGGTGCTGGCCGAAGCCTATCGGCTAACGCAGCGCGGCGGGCGGACGGTAACCGTCGGGCTGCCGAATCCGGCCGATCCGCTCACCATTCCCGCCATCTCGCTCGTCGCCGACGCCAAGACGCTGATCGGCAGCTATATGGGGTCGGCGATCCCGGCGCGCGACATTCCCCGCTACATCGCCCTGTGGCGCGCCGGGCGGCTGCCGGTGGAACGGCTGCTGTCGGGCATCCGGCCGCTTGCCGAAATCAACACGGCGCTCGACGACCTTGCTGCCGGCAAGGCGATCCGGCAGATTTTGCTGCCCTGTTGACTTATTTCGGTTCAGCGCCGATAGCCGGAATGGCTTCAGCGCGAACCTGATGGTTTGCCGCCAACGCCGGGTGCGTGATCGGGCACCGTTTCTTGCAGAAGAAACACCGCCCCAGACCCGGATGTTCAGAGGCCAGCCCCAAGGGCCGCCCCATCACGCGGGTTGTCGAAACCCGCTCGCCAGCCGCCATACTTTCAGATTTTGGGCGCCACTGGCAGCCGCGCGATTACCTCGCGTGTCCGATTGCAGAGATATATCCATGACTCATTTTACCGATTTCGGCCTGGCCGAACCGCTTGCCCGTGCGCTTGCCGACAAGGGCTATACCGAACCCACGCCGATCCAGGTGCAGGCCATTCCGCCGGCGCTCGAAGGCCATGATCTGTGCGGCATCGCCCAGACCGGCACTGGCAAGACTGCGGCCTTTGCCTTGCCGATCCTGCATCGCCTCGCCGCCGACCCCAAGCACCGCTTCAAGGCCGCCACGCGCGTTCTGGTGCTGGCGCCGACTCGCGAACTCGTCTCGCAGATCGCCCAGTCGTTCACCGATTACGGCAAATATCTGAAACTCACCGTCACCACGGTGTTCGGCGGCGTGCCGATTCCGCGCCAGCAGCGTGCCGTGCAGGGCGGCGTCGATGTCGTCGTCGCGACGCCGGGCCGGTTGCTCGATCTTGTCGAACGCGGCAGCCTCGATCTCAAGCTCGTCGAAATCCTCGTTCTCGATGAAGCCGACCAGATGCTCGATCTTGGCTTCATCCATGATCTGCGCCGCATCGTCGGCCTGCTGCCGCGGAAGCGCCAGACCCTGTTCTTCTCGGCGACCATGCCGAAGGCGATCGAAGACCTGGCCGCCAAATATCTGACCAACCCCGTCAAGGTGGCGGTCAAGCCGGCCGCAACGACGGCCGAGCGCGTCGAACAGGCCGTGATATTCGTCAACCAGACCGAAAAGCCGGCGCTCCTTCAGCTCGTCCTCAAGGACAAGTCGATCGACCGCGCGCTGGTCTTCACCCGCACCAAGCATGGCGCCGATCGCGTTGTCCGCCAGCTCGGCAATGCCGGGATCGTCGCCGAAGCCATTCATGGCAACAAGAGCCAGCCACAGCGCGAACGTGCGCTCGCTGCCTTCAAGGCCGGCACCTGCAATGTTCTGGTGGCGACCGATATCGCGGCGCGCGGCATCGATGTCACCGGGGTCAGCCATGTCATCAACTACGAACTGCCCAACGTCCCCGAATCCTATGTCCACCGCATCGGCCGCACCGCGCGCGCCGGCGCCAATGGCCAGGCCATCGCTTTCTGCGCCGATGACGAGCGGCCGTTCCTGAAGGATATCGAGAAGCTGATTCGCCAGAAAGTCACGGTGCTGGCGCTGCCCGCCGATTTCCGTGCGGCCGTGCTGGCGGCGCAAAAGGTGGAACGGGCCGCACCGCCGGCACCGCGCGACGAGGAGCGCCGCGACTTCGGTGCACGGCGTTCGCCGGGTGGTGGCCGGCCGGGCCGCGACCCGCGCGCGCAGGTCACGCCGCATCGCGGCCAGGGCGGCGCTGGCAAGGGCTCGGGTGGCCGTCAGGAACTCGGCCGTGGCCGCGCCGGATCGTCGGGTGCGGGGTATCGCGGCGGGCGCTGAGCGAAAGCGCCGCCGGCGGCTGGGGCCGGTGGCCCCAGACCCCGATTATCCCAGGCTGCGCGAGTCGCCCATATCCGTCTCGCCGACACCGCTGTCGTCGTCCGGATTGGCGGGATCGTCTTCGATCGCGATGCCTTCGGCTTCCTCTTCCATCGTCACGGCGACATTGCCGTTGGCCGATAGCCTGACCTTGTCGCCGTCCAACCCGGCAACCAGGCTTATCGGGATGTAATGGTGGTGGTCTTCATGGCCGCCACCAAAGCCGGCGCCGCCGCTGTCGCGCCTGGTCATCTTGATGCGGTCGCCTTCGACCTTGTCGACGGTGCCGACATGGACCCCATCGGCGCCGATGATTTCCATATGTTCGCGAATCTGGTCATGCATGGTTGACGCTCCTTCCAACGGGTCGGAGCGTCAACGCATGGAAAGCCGCGCGGCTGCGCGGCGCCTCGATGGACGGTCGCGCGGCTGCGCTTACGCAGCCACAGCCTTGAGGATCTTGCCCGGCGTGCGCGGCGGCTCGCCCTTGGGCAGCGCGTCGACGAATTCCATGCCGGACGTCACTTCGCCCCAGACGGTGTAATTGCCGTCGAGAAAGGCGGCATCGTCGAAGCAGATGAAGAACTGGCTGTTGGCGCTGTCGGGATTGGCCGAGCGTGCCATCGAGGCGGTGCCGCGCTTGTGCGGTTCGGCGCTGAATTCGGCCTTGAGGTTGGGCTTTTTCGAACCGCCCATGCCGCTGCCATTGGGGCAGCCGCCCTGCGCCATGAAGCCGGGGATGACACGGTGGAAGGTCAGGCCGTCATAAAAGCCGTCTTCGGCCAGCGCAGCTATATGGGCGACATGGCCCGGCGCCAGATCGGGGCGCAGCTTGATGACGACATCGCCACCCGAATCGAGGCTGAGAGTAAGGGTCGAAGGCGTATCGGTCATGGTTTTGCTCCTGAAAGGTCGCGCGATTTAGGCCATCGGCGCGCGAATGTCATCCGCTATCCCTGCAGCGGAAACGCTTCCAGCCGCGCCCGCAGCTCGGCCGGCAACGGCGCCGGGCCGGTCTCGCCGCGGTGGACAAGCACCGAATCGCACAGCGCGATCGCCTTCCCGACTTGGAACATGCCCATCAGGCAGCGAAAGCTGCTCGTCCCGATATGGCCGACGGCATAGGTGAGCGTCAGCGGCGCCGGATACCTGCCTTCGCCGAGATAATCGACCGCGACATGGGCGACGAGATAATGCGGGCGCACCGAAAGCGCATGGTTGGCAATCAGGTTCCAGTTGAAGCGGATGCGGGCTTCCTCGAAAAAGCGGGTGATGGCGACATTGTTGAGGTGGCGGTTGACGTCCATGTCGGCGAAGCGCGTCTGCATCTCCATCGCCCAGGGGTAATTGTCGGCGATGTGCCGGCGCGGGTCCGATTTCATCGCATGCGATACCGGATCGGCAGCGTCTTGCGCCCGGAAACGAAATTGGCGATCGAATTCCTTGGCTCGCCAGCGAGTTCAACCGATTCAAGGCGCGGCAACAACTCGGCGAGCAGCAGCCGGATTTCCAGCCGCGCCAGGTGCAGCCCCAGGCACATGTGAACGCCATTGCCGAAGGCAGTCTGCGGGTTGGGGCTGCGATCGACCCTGAAGGCGAACGGATCGGCAAACACGCGTTCGTCGCGATTACCCGACCAGTAGAACAGGCACAGGCCATCGCCTTCGCGGATGGTCTTGCCACCAAGCTCGCAATCCTCGGTGGCGGTGCGCATGAAGTGCTTCACCGGCGTCACCCAGCGGATCATTTCCTCGACGGCGCCGGGCAGCAGCGACGGATCGGCCTGCAGCCGGCGCAACTGGTCGGGGTTGCGGACCAGCTGCTCGAAACCGCCCGCCGTCGTCGAACTCGTCGTGTCATGGCCGGCTGTCGCGGTGATGACATAATAGCTCATCGCCTCGCGATCACCGATGGGGGCGCCATCGACCATGCCATTGGCGATGATGGTCGAAAGATCGTCGCGCGGGTTGGCGCGCCTGTCGGCGGTGATGGCGCCGAAATAGGCAAAATACGCCTGCGCCAGCGCGAACAGATCGACCTGCGCGTTGCCGGTGCCGCCCGCCAGCCCGCCGGCACCCGTCGTGATCAGCTTGGATCGCGCCACCACATCGGGGTCCTGCGCGCCGAACATTTCCTGCGTCATCCGCAGCATCATCGGCTCGTCGCTTTCGGGAACGCCAAGGATGCGCATGATGACTCGCAGCGGGTAGAACAGCGCGACCTCGTTGACGAAATCGCAGGCGCCGCCAAGGCTGGCCATGCGATCGACATGTTCCCTGGCCACGGCGCTGATCATCGGTTCGAGCTTGCGCAGATTGGCCGGCAGGAACCAGTCATGCGTCAGCCGCCGCAGCTTCATGTGCAGCGGGTCGTCGAGATCGACGAGGGTGCGGAACAGGTGCGTGTCACCGATCGTGTCGAGCGTCCATTTCTCGGCATCGGCCGGCGCCAGATAGGTGCGCTTCGAATTGATGAAGCGGCCGTTGGCCTTGCTGACGGTGGTGATGTCGGCATGGCGCGTCACCGCCCAGAACGGGCGATAGCCCGTCGGCGCGCACCAGTGCACCGGATCTTCGTTGCGCAGCCGCGTATAGACGGCGTGGACGCTTTCATCGGCGGTTGCTTCGGGGTTGACGAGGATATTGTCGTCGCTGGCGCGGTCGAAGCCCGGAAAGGGCATGACGGGATCGGCAAAAGCGGTTGCCATGCGGCGTCTCCTTTATTGGCTGCGGCCGCGCGCCTGGACGGCGGCGCGCGCAGTTTCAACGGCTTGCGCCGACACCTGGGCATTGGCGGCCGAGGACCGGGCATTTTCGAGCGCCATGCCGTCGCCGAAGTTCATCGCATAGCCATCGGCGATCAGCGCCTTGTACGCCGCCGAAAAACCCGGATCGATCGTCGCCATATCGGCCGCCAGCGCCCTTGCCGTGGCCATCAGCGCATCTGCCGGCACAACCCGGTTGACCAGCCCCCAGGCAGCCGCAGTGGTCGCGTCGAGGAAGTTGCCGGTCAGCGACAGTTCGCGGGCGCGATAGGGCCCGATGAGCCGCGACAGCTTCTGGCTCAACCCCCAGCCGGGCATGACGCCGACCCGCGCATGGGTATCGGCAAAGCGCGCCGTATCGGCGGCGATCAGCACATCGCAGGCCAACGCAACCTCGAAACCGCCGGTGATCGCGACGCCGTTGATCGCGCCGATGCAGGGCTTGGTGAGCAGTTCGATCGCCTGGACGGGATTGGCATCGGGGGTATCGGCATTGGCGGCGCCAAGGCCCTGCTGGCCAAGCTCCTTCAGGTCGAGCCCGGCGGTAAAGGCGCGGGTGCCGGCGCCGGTCAGGATGACGACTCTTACACTGTCATCGGCCTCGAGCATCCGCATGGCGGCGGCAAGGTCGCGGCGCAGCTCGGCCGAAAGCGCGTTCATCGCCTGCGGCCGGTTCATCGTCACAGTGGCAATGCCATCGTCGATGTCAACCAGAACAGTCTCCGACATCAGTGCTCTCCATTCAAATCGGGTCTGGGGCTACAAGCCCCAGCCGCCGGAGGCTCTGTCTAGCGCATCGGCGCCGGCGCTGTCCGCCGCAAGATAAGATAGTGCGCGCCGCCGCCGCCATGGCGCGGGTGGGCCGGGCGCAGTGCTGCGATGCGGTGGCGAAAGGCACCGGCTTCGAGCCAGTTGGCGAGTTCGGCCTTGATGCGGGAGGGGCGGTCGCTGCGGCCCTTGCCGGTGATGACGAGGAGAACGCGGGCGCCGGTAACGGCGGCGTCGTCGAGCGCGGCCGCGAGAACGGCATGGGCATCGACCAGCGTATAGCCATGCAGATCGATGACTCGATCGGGGCTGATCTGGCCCCGTCGCAGCCGCTGGTCCCAGCCTCCATCGAGCGTGGCGGCAGTGACGGGCGGCGGGCGCTTGTGGGGCGGCGGCAGGGTGCGGGCCGGCGGCGGGGCGCTCATCGGCGGGCGGGGCACCGGCACGGCTGCTGCCGGCGGCATCACGACCGGCGGGCGGCCGGCGATGGGTCGCACGGTGGCAGCGACACGCAGCCACAACGCGCGCTCGTGCGCGCTGAGCCGGTGCGCCATGTCAGCGCTTCATCAGCCGTGCCGCCGCAGCGCGGGGCAGCAGAATGGCAACTGCGGCTGCCGCGGACTGGGCGCCGGCATCGGCACGGGCTTCGGCGCCGGCACCCATGAACAGGTCGATGCGATTGGCACCCTTGATCGCCCCACCGGTATCCTGCGCCACCATCAGCGCGGTAAGGGGCCGGTTGCCGGCAAGTGTCGTGCTGACGATCAATGGCGCGCCAAGCGGGATGAACAGCGGATCGGCGGCCACCGAGACGCGCGGAGTCACGGAAACGCCCATGGCGCCGATGGGCCCATCGGTCTCCCTGGCGTTCTTCAATTCGCGAAAGAAAACCAGGCTCGGGTTGGCGGCAAGGATCGCCGGCGCCTTGGCGGGGTTGGCGCGCAGCCATCCCAGGATCGAATCCATCGTCACCCCGCCTTTCGGCAGTTCGCCGGCATCGCGCAGCACCCGGCCGATGGCGACATAATCATGGCCATTCTGGCTGTCATAGCCAATCCGCATGATCCCGCCATCGGGCAGCCGCAACCGCCCCGAGCCCTGGATTTCAAGGAAGAACGCCTCGAACGGGTCGGCCGCCCAGGCCAGCTCGAGGCCCTTGCCGGCCAGAGCGCCCGCCATGATGTCGCCCCGCGACGGATAACGCCGCAGCGCATTGCCGACAATGCGCCCGCGCAACTTGCGGCCTTTCAGATCGGCCGCGAATTCGCCGAGATCGACTTCGACCAGATCGGCCGGCCGGCGATACAGGGGCGCTGCATAGCCGGGGGCAGGGGTGCGACTTCCGGCGATTTCGGGCTCGAAATAGCCGGTGGCAAAACCCGGCTCGGTGCCGACAGTCACGGGTGTGAAATTGGCCGCGAAGAAGGCGTTGGCATCGGTCGCGGTCTGCGCCGCGGCACAGGCGGCCGTCCAGTCACCTGCCTTTGTCAGGCCCGATCGGTCCTCGCGCTTGAGAAGCCCGGGGCAAGATCGCCGAAACGCCTCCAGCGCCGTGCCTGCCTCGGGGACCGCCACCACGGCTCCCGACAGCGGCAGGTCCGCGGCGCGGCTTGCGGCGGGTGCTGGTGTTGTGGCGGCTTGCGGAAGTACGGCTGGCCGCGGCCCGGTCGCGCAGGCCGCAAGCAACAGCAATGGCAGAAATCGACCGGCCGTGATCATCGCCGGCGCCGGGCGTCAGGCGTCGAGGTTGCCGTCGCCCGGGGTATCGTCGTCGGTGGCGATCAGCAGCCAGGCCGGATCGCGGCTGCCGATATGGCGGCTGAACGTCCAGACATCGACCGTTGTCGTGGGGCTGCCGTCGATGGTGACGCGCGCATTAAAACGCACCGTCACTTCGGCCATCTGGCCGATCATCTCGGCATTGGTGATCGCCGCCGAATCGATGCTGTCGAGCCGGTTGGCGAGCCTCTGGCCGTCGCGCTCGCCGATGGCGCTGGCGAAATTGTCCTGGATCTCGTCCGATACCAGGCCTTCCAGCCCGCGGACATCGCTCGCCCAAAAGGCTTCCAGAACCATGGTATAGGCACTGCGGGCACCGGCAACGAAACGTTCCGGATTGAAATCCTGGTCGACGTCGGCCAGCGACTGCAACGCCGGGGCCAGATCATTGTCGGTGCCCTTGGGCACGACAACCACACTGGCGCCCTTCGGGACCGATCGCAGCCCCTGGGTGATTGCCTTCGGAACCGTGGGCACAAAGGCATCGCCTCGGGCGTGCTCGGCGCCGGTGCGCTCATGCCCGGTACGCTTGCCCAACACGCTGACCAGGCGCAGACCGATGAATGCTGCCAGCATGGCCAGCAACACGATCTCGATCCACGAACTCCCGTCAGACATTGAACTCGATCCCGTTCCCAAACACCGTCTGCCCAAAGGCCTGAACGATTGGACTGCTATAGCCTGTTGCGGCGCGCTGGTCTATCGCTGTGCCGATCCTGCGACACTCGCCACCATCCTGCACAACGGCACATCTGGCAAGGCCCGGATGCACCAGGCCTTAACGGCCATGTCAGGCCCGGCATAAGCGCTGCAGGGTGGTGCGGACGGCGGGAATCGAACCCGCACTCCCGTTCGGGAAGCGGATTTTAAGTCCGCTGCGTCTACCGGTTCCGCCACGTCCACATTTTTCGGGCAGCTGTTCCACAGCCACCGACCCGCTGCTTCGCCTGGTCTAGCTCTTGTTGAGCCGCTCGCGCAACTCCTTGCCGGGCTTGAAATAAGGCACCCGCTTGGCGTCCACGCTGACAGCGCTGCCGGTGCGCGGGTTGCGGCCCGTGCGGGCTTCGCGGTCGCGGATCGAAAAGGCCCCGAAGCCGCGTAATTCGACCCGCCGTCCTTCGCTCAAGGCCGAAGTGATCTGGTCGAAGACGACGGCGACTATGGCCTCCACATCACGCAACGTCAGATGTGGATTTTTTTCCGCGACTTTGGTCACCAGTTCCGACCTGATCATAAAGTCTTCCCGTTAAGACGACCGGCCTGTCACAGGGTTCCCCCCCCGGCAGACTGAACGATGACCCGCAAGACAGGCAAGGTCAACATGTTTGCGAAGGATTTACCAGTAGCGCGGATGAAATAGACACTTACGGCGCCGAAACAACATCGATGTGTGGGTTACATCAAATGATTCGCGCCGCCAAGCTGCTTTGAACAGCACGGCGGCGCGGGTCACTGGCCCGATTCGAGCCCGTATGCAGCCTCGATATCAGCTGCGGTCGGCGTCTTCCTTGGCCTTGTTGAAGGCAGCGCCAAGAATGTTGCCGAGCGTCGCGCCGGAGTCGGAGGTGCCATATTGTGCAACGGCAGCCTTTTCTTCGCTGATCTGCATCGCCTTGATGCTCAGCATCGGCTTGCGGCCCTTTTCGAAACCGATGATCATCGCATCGACCTTCTGGCCGGGCTGGAAACGCTCGGCCTTCTGCTCGTCGCGGTCGCGGCTGAGGTCGCCGCGCTTGATGAAGACGATGGCGCCGTCTTCGCCGACCTGGACATCGATCCCGCCATCGCGCGCCGCGACAACCGTCGTGGTGATGATGTCGTTCTTCTTCAGGCTGTCGTTGGCGGCAGCACCGTCGGTGCTGGCAATGACGCGCGGACCCTGGCTTTCATCGAGCTGCTTGATGCCGAGGCTGATGCGTTCCTTCTCGATATCGACTTCGAGAACCACCGCCTGAACGCGCTCGCCCTTGTGGTGGCGCGCCAGCGCCTGTTCGCCGGTCAGACCCCAGGCGATGTCCGACATGTGAACCATGCCATCGACTTCGCCGTCGAGACCGATGAACAAGCCGAATTCGGTGCTGTTCTTGACTTCGCCTTCGATCTTGGAACCGACCGGATGGTCTTCGGCAAAGACTTCCCACGGGTTGCGCTGGGCCTGCTTGAGGCCAAGCGAAATCCGCCGCTTTTCTTCGTCGACTTCCAGAACCAGCACTTCGACTTCCTGGCTGGTGGCGACGATCTTGCCCGGGTGGACGTTCTTCTTGACCCATGACATTTCCGAAACGTGCACCAGGCCTTCGATCCCGGCTTCGAGTTCGACAAAGGCGCCATATTCGGTGATGTTGGTGACGCGGCCCTTGTGCTTGGTGCCGACGGCATATTTCGCGGCGGCCGTGGTCCAAGGATCGGCTTCGAGCTGCTTCATGCCCAGCGAGATGCGCTGCGTGTCGCGGTTGATGCGGACGATCTGGACGCGCAGGACATCGCCGATGTTGAGAACTTCGGACGGATGGTTGACGCGCTTGTAGCTCATGTCGGTGACATGCAGCAGGCCATCGATGCCGCCCAGGTCGACGAAAGCGCCATAATCGGTGATGTTCTTGACCGTACCGTCGACGATCTGGCCTTCGGCGAGCGAAAGAATGAGGCCCGACCGCTGTTCGGCGCGCGATTCCTCGAGGATCGAGCGACGCGACACGACGATGTTGCCGCGCTTGCGGTCCATCTTCAGGATCTGGAAGGGCTGGGGCAGGTTCATCAGCGGCGTCACATCGCGCACCGGACGGATATCGACCTGCGAACCCGGCAGAAACGCCACGGCACCATTCAGATCGACGGTGAAACCACCCTTCACCCGGCCGAAGATCACGCCTTCGACGCGCTCACCGGCGGCATATTGCGTTTCGAGTGCATCCCATGACGCTTCCCGACGCGCGCGGTCGCGGCTCAGCATCGCTTCGCCATTGGCATTTTCGACGCGATCGACGAACACTTCGACTTCGTCACCGACACTCAGGCCATGCTGGCCATCGAGCCCTGCAAATTCGCGCAACGGCACGCGGCCTTCCGACTTCAAACCCACGTCGATGACGGCGAGGTCGTTCTCGATCCCGGTCACGACACCCTTGACGACTCGGCCTTCGAAACTCTGGTTCTTGCCGAGGCTGGCCTCGAGCATCGCGGCAAAATCATCGCGGGTCGGTTGGGCGGCAGTTGCCATAAATCAGTGTCTGCTTTCATATGCGAAACCGGCACGACAGGATTGCAGCCCCGGCGTGAAGTCCCTCGGGGAGCACCATTGCCACCCGTTCCTCGTCGTCGCGGTGGCACCATGCCGACCGCTCTTCGAATTTCATGACCAGTGCGAAGCCGAAAAACCGGGGATTGCCCCGTGCGATTTCAAGCCTGTTGCTGGCCGCCAGCCGAAATTGCCGTTTCCACAAGGGCAATCGCTCGGGCGACGGCGACGTCTATAGCCATTTCCGTCGTATCGAGCAAGGCAGCGTCAGGGCTGCGCAGCAGGGGCGCCGCGGCCCGGTTCGAATCGCGCGCATCCCGCGCTTCGATGTCGGCCAGAACCGTCGCCAGGTCGCGGCCGTCGCCGCTTCGCGCCAGCTCGGCATGGCGGCGCCGGGCCCGCACCAGCGGGGTTGCCGTCACGAACAGTTTCGCCGGCGCGTGCGGCGCGATCACCGTGCCGATGTCGCGACCATCGAGCACGGCACCCCCGGCCTGTCCGGCAAAGGCGCGCTGCACATCGAGAAGCGCCGCCCGCACCGCCGGATGCGCCGAAACGATGGACGCTGCCTGGGCATTTTCGCTGCTCATCAGGTCAGGGTCGTCGAGCAGCGCCGGATCGAGGCCGCGCGCGGCAGCCGCGGCGGCTTCGGCGTCCTCGGGCCGGCCACCGCCAAGCCTCACCGCAAGCCCCGTCGCACGGTACAGCTTGCCGGTATCGAGATGCGGGAGCCCGTAACGGCCAGCGAGCGCCCGCGCGATCGTGCCCTTGCCGCTGGCCGCGGGGCCATCGACGGCAATGATGAGAGGCGCAGCAATTGTCACCCGCGCCGCATAGGCGAAGCAGGCCGGTCGCAACAAGCGGCGACCGCAACAAGCATCACATGTCCGCGTATCGGGCGCGATTCGTTTCCTTGCCGGTCCAATCGCTACCGGCTAGGTTTTTGCCCATGGCGCCAGGCATGTCCCCGGGATCGGATCTGATCGTCGTGGCGGGCACGCGCCCCGAAGCCGTCAAGCTGGCCCCGGTCATCCTCGAACTGCGGGCCCGCGGCGCGCGGCCGGTGCTTGTTGCTTCGGGACAGCACCGCGAGATCTTCGCCGAAGCCCTTGCCGCTTTCGGCCTTGCTGCCGACCATGATCTTGCCGTCATGCAGCCGAGCCAGACGCCCGCCGACGTCGTCGGCGCGCTGGTGCCAGCGCTCACGCGGCTGCTCGATGGTGCCCGGCCGGCGGCGGTGGTGGTGCAGGGCGACACGGCAACAGCGCTTGCCGGCGCGCAGGCGGCCTTCTACGCCCAGATACCGGTTGCCCATGTCGAAGCGGGGCTGCGATCGGGCGACCATGAGCCCTTCCCGGAAGAAGCGCACCGCCGCCTCATCGCCCAGCTGGCCAGCCTCCACTTCGCGCCGACCGCCGCCGCCGCCCTGGCGCTGCAGCGGGAAGGCATCACGCCGGCTGCCATCCATGTCAGCGGCAACACCGGGATCGACGCGCTGCACCTGATGGCAGACCGTCTGGCGCGCGAGCCCGTGCTGGCGGCGGCACTCCGGCAGCGCTTCGCCGCCATCGATCCGGCGCGGCCGCTGCTGCTGGTCACCGTCCATCGCCGCGAGAACCATGGCGCCCGGCTCGGCGCGATCATCGCGGCGCTGGCAGCGCTGGCGGACACGGCGGAGATCGTCTTTCCCGTCCATCCCCACCCCGCCATCGCCGGGCCTGTCGCGGCTTGCCTCGGCAACCGGCAGGGCATCCACCTGCTGCCGCCACTCGATTATCCGGCCTTTGTCTGGCTCATGCAGCGCGCCACACTCGCCCTCACCGATTCGGGCGGCGTCCAGGAAGAAGCCCCGGCGCTCGGCCTGCCCGTCCTCGTCCTGCGTGACGTCACCGAGCGCCGCGAAGGCCTCGATACCGGCAATGCGCGGTTGATCGGCACCGAAACGCGCATGATTCTCGCCGCCGTGCATGGGCTCCTTGGCGATTCGCACGCCATCGGCCGGATGGGGGAGGCCGCGTTGCCCTATGGCGCGGGCGATGCGGCGCGGCGGATCGTCGATATACTCGAAGCCCGCTTCGGCAACCGGCGGATCGCGGCGGAATAGACAAGGGCCTCCGGCGGTTGGGACCGTCGGCCCCAAACCCCTTTCGTTGGTCATCTGCATGCGCCAGTCTACTGGGGTCCGGGGCCGCCGGAGGCTCTGTTTGCCTAGCGCGCCCCGAGCGCCTGCATCATGGCCAAGAAATCCGGAAAGCTCGTCGCGATCGGGCGCGCATCGTCGACGGTGACCGGCGTCCGGGCGTGCAGGCCGAGGATGGCGAAGCTCATCGCGATGCGGTGGTCGAGGTTGGCGGCAACCGTCGCGCCGCCGGCAACCGGCTCGCCGCCGCTGCCGGTGACGCGCAGGCCGTCGTCAAGCTCGGTGCAGGCCACGCCGCATGCGGACAGCCCGGCGGCCATGACCGCGATCCGGTCCGATTCCTTGACCCGCAGTTCCTCCAGGCCGCGCATCACCGTCGTGCCCTGGGCAAAGGCCGCGGCGACGAAGAGGATGGGATATTCGTCGATCATGCTCGGGGCGTCGTCGGGCGGCACCTCGATCCCGGTCAGCGGGCTGTGGCGAACGTGGAGATCGGCAACGGGCTCGCCGCCGACGGTCCGCGGCTGCACCACCGAAATATCGGCGCCCATCGCCTGCAGCACCTTCACCAGCCCGGCGCGGGTCGGGTTCATGCCGACATTGGCGATGGTGACTTCGGATCCTGGAACGATCAGCGCTGCAACCAGCGGGAATGCCGCCGATGACGGATCGCCCGGCACGATGATGGCCTGGGGCCGCAACTCGGCCTCCCCGACCAGCGTGATGACCCGCCCCTCGGCTGCCGTCTCGATGCGCAGGGTGGCGCCAAAGCCGGCCAGCATGCGCTCGCTGTGGTCGCGGGTGGCGACAGGCTCGATGACGGTGGTTTCCCCCGGCGTGTTGAGCCCGGCAAGCAGGATCGCGGACTTCACCTGCGCCGACGCCACCGGCAGGGTGTAGCGCAGCGGCACCGCCGGGCACAGGCCGGTCATGGTCAGCGGCAGGCACTGTCGTGCATTGGCGCCGGGCGCCGCGGCAAAGCTGGCCCCCATCAACGACAGCGGCTCGATGACTCGCCCCATCGGCCGGCGCGACAGCGAGGCATCGCCGATGAATGTCGCGGTCAACGGATGGCTCGCCACCAGCCCCATCAGCAACCGCGTCGAGGTCCCCGAATTGCCCATGTCGAGCGCGGTTTCGGGCTGCAGCAGCCCGCCGACACCGACACCATGGACGTGCCAGCGGTTCCCGGTCTTGTTGATTTCGGCACCCATCGCGCGGAGAGCACCGGCCGTCGCCAGCACATCCTCGCCTTCGAGCAGGCCATCGATGACGGTCTCGCCGACCGCCAGCGCGCCGAGCATCAACGACCGGTGGCTGATCGACTTGTCGCCGGGCACGGTGACCGTCCCGCGCAGGGGGCCATCGGCGGCGAGGACGAGGGGAATCGGCGCATCGTTCGGGGCAGTCTTCATGGGCCGGCGCTTTGACAGGCGCGCCGGCCTGTGGCAATGCGCCCGACTTTCCGGCAAGGTCCCGCGATGGCCCACCGGACTCACGGAGAATCTTGTGGTCAAGGCTGAATGGGGCACCAAGCGTGCCTGCCCGAAGTGCAACACGCGCTTTTACGATCTGACGAAGGACGAGCCCGTCACCTGCATCGCCTGTGGCTATGCCTGGGCGCCCGAGCCCATGCTGAAGTCGAAGCAGACCACACCCTTCGAACAGGCCAAGCCGACAGGTGAAGCCGAAGGCTCGACCGGCGATGTCGCGGTCGATGAGGATCTCGACCTCGATGCCGAGGAAGAAGTCGAAGCGCCGGGCGACGACCTCGTCGACGACGACGATATCGGCACCGTCGTCGGCAAGGACGAAGACGAGGAAAGCTGAAAATCGGTCTTGCGTCGGCTGGCTGTTTGGCCTAACCGGCGCGTCCCGCATCCGCCCCACCGGATGTGATCAGAGTTTCGGGGCCTTAGCTCAGCTGGGAGAGCGCTACGATGGCATTGTAGAGGTCAACGGTTCGATCCCGTTAGGCTCCACCAAGACAAAGAGGGCGCTTCCGGTAACGGAGGCGCCCTTTTTTTCGCCGTCATCCCGGGCTTGACCCGGGACCCCGCTTTTCTTCACGCCCGCGCCGGCGCCTCACCCCCGGTCGCCCGCCCCCTCGCAGATCGCCCGCACCAGGTCGCGGCCATGGGTCGATGCCGACCAGCCGGTGGCAGCGCGCACCGGCGCCGGATCGATGGGCTTCACGGCGCTTCCCGTCCCGCTGATCTTCAGATGCGCTTCCGGCGACCGCTTGAAAAAGGCAAAGGCATGGTCGGCGATATCGGCGGCGCTCAACCGGTGGCCGCTGGCAACGACCAGATCGACCAGCGCCGGCCGCGCCGCCAGCCGCTGCACGGCATCGACATATTCGGGCGTCCACCCCCAGTCCCGGGGCCCGGTTTCGGCGACTTCGACGATCGCCCGGTCGCCACCATCCTGTGCCGCCGCCCAGGCCACGCCGGTGATCCGCGCCATCAGCGATTCCGCCGGCCCCAGCCGCGAATCATGTGCTTCGAGAAGGACATTGGCGGTCTCGATCCGCCGGCCGCCACGCGCCGCTGCCACCTGCGGCAACAGCCCGCGCACTGCCGGCACGTCGAGATCGGCCACATCGGCCACATGGATGAAGCGCGGTGGCTGTGCACTGGCGGCGGCAAGGCCGAGGCTTTCGGCGATCAGTTCGGCGCGGCCGGGCGTTGCATCGCCGATCGCGAACACCAGCCGGCTCTGGGCGGCAGCCGCCGCGGCGTCGGCGGCTGCAACGGGCACGACATTATCGGCAATGCCGAGCCGGGCCAGCATCGCCGGCGCACCGACTCCAGCCACACCGACGCCCCGGGCATCGAGCAGCCGGGCGAGATAGGCGCCGACATGGGTGTCGACGCCGATGATCAGACAGGCGGGCGTGCTGGGGGTGGCAGAGGTGCCGGAACGGGAAGCCATGCCGCGATGTCGATTGGCGCCACCGCGGTGTCAAGCGCCGCAGCGGTTGCAGCCGGGCACTGCCAGCACCATAACGCAGCAGGACGGGACGGCCGCGACTGGCGACTGTCAACGAGACAGGACAACCAGGTGGCATCGATCATTCCGGCGGTTTCAGGGCGGTCCCGGCCAGCGGCGCTGGCAAGGCTGGGCCTGGCCGCACTTGCCATGTTGCTGGTGGCCGCCAAGCCGGCGCTGCCCCCCATCGTCATCGATGTCGCACCCGGTGCCCAGCCGCACATGCCGCTGCGCATCAAGAATATCGATCTCGATGTCAGGGTCGCGCTCAGCTTCGACACCGTGCTGATCGTCAACCCCCAGCCGGCTGCCCGTGCCGGGTTGAAGCCCTTCCCGCTGATCGGCAAGCGCACCTTCAAATCGGCCTTCGTTCCCGGCGGCGAAGCGACGTTTCGCGGCAATCTTTTCGGCATCACCCCGCGCGGCAACAATCGGTCGACGGCGCTGGTCATCTGGGTCGACAAGCCTATCGCCAATGATGCCGAAGGCGTGCTCGCCACGTCACTGATCAAGGGCGACACGATCACCTTCAACCTCGGTCCACAGGCGCCCGGCGCGCTGGTGTACACCATTCCCCGCAAGGGCGGCGGCGTCATGCTCAAGACGCGCATCGGCGACGAGGATATCAATATCGCGCTCGAGCTGAATTCGCCCGACACGGTGATGAATGCCCGGGCGGCGGCAGCGCTGGCCAGTGCCGGGTTGGTCAGGCGCAATGGCCAGCTGGGTTTCTGGCAACCGCTTGCCGGCGTGTCGCTGCCCTTCGAACGGATGACCCCGGCGCCGGGGGCCACCCTTATCGGCCTGCCGATCGGCCACCCCGCGGTCCGCATCACCGAAGCCCAGGCCAAGAAGCTCGACGCCCTCGCCAAGGCCGGCACCAGCACCGCCATCGACGATGACGACACCATCACCGTCACCGCCAGCAGCAAGAAGAAGGGCCGCGACCCATGGATCCTGATCGGCCGCGACGTGCTCGGCAAATGCTCGCGAATCGTCTTCGATCGGCCGGGCAAGGCCTGGGTGCTGACCTGCGCCTTCTAGGTCGCCATGCGATTGACTTTGTCGCCAAATAGGTTATTCAGAGCGGTCAGCGATTGTAGTGACCGCGACCGATTGCCCGCTTAACGCGAGTCGCTTGTGACCTTAATGTGATCTTATCGGCAGTAAATCGTTGAAAACATACAAAAATTCCTGAAAAATTTCTGTAAAAAATGGCCTCGCGTTGCAAGGCCCGGGGCTGCATGGCGAAGCGCGTGCCCTCTGGCGGTTTCCAACCTGTCAGCGCGCTCCTATATCGGTGCAATGACCATGCTTGACCCTCAGACGATCTTCTATGGCGACGGCGGGCTCGATCCCGGCCGTACCGAGCGCCTTGTCGCCCAGGCCCTTGGCGGCTGCGACGATGGCGAACTCTATCTCCAGTACGCCGTGTCGGAGAGTTTCTCGTTCGACGATGGCCGGTTGAAGGCCGCCACTTTCGATACCCAGAAGGGCTTCGGCCTGCGCGGCGTGGCCGGCGAAATGACCGCTTTCGCCCATGCCAACGAGCTGTCCGACGCCGCCATCCTGCGCGCCGCCGACACCATCAAGGTCGTCCGCGACGGCCATGGCGGTACCATGGCGCTCGCGCCCCAACGCACCAACGCCAAACGCTATATCGACGCCAACCCGCTCGACGGCATCGACTTTTCGAAAAAGGTCGAGCTGATGCAGGTCATCGACGCCGCGGCACGCGCGCGCGACCCGCGCGTCGTCCAGGTGTCGGCAAGCCTCATCGGCAGCTGGAGCGTCGTCGAGATCATCCGTGCCGATGGCCACCGCGTCCGCGACATTCGCCCGCTGGTTCGCCTCAATGTCCAGATCGTCGCCGAAAAGAACGGCCGGCGGGAAACCGGCTTTCATGGGCTCGGCGGGCGCTATCTCTACGACGGCCTGTTCACGCCTGAAAAGTGGAACGAGGCGATCGACATCGCGCTGGCCAATGCCCTTGTGAATCTCGATGCCGTTGCCGCGCCGGCCGGCGAGATGACCGTGGTGCTCGGCCCGGGCTGGCCCGGCATCTTGCTTCACGAAGCTATCGGCCATGGCCTTGAAGGCGATTTCAACCGCAAGGGCACAAGCGCCTTTTCGGGGCGCATCGGCGAACGCGTCGCTGCCAAGGGTGTGACGGTCGTCGACGATGGCAGCATCGACAACCGCCGCGGCTCGCTGACGGTCGACGATGAAGGCACGCCGACCGAGCGCACCGTGCTGATCGAGGACGGCATCCTCAAGGGCTATATGCAGGACAGGCTCAACGCCCGGCTGATGGGCGTGGCGCCGACCGGCAATGGCCGGCGCGAAAGCTATGCCCATGCGCCGATGCCGCGGATGACGAACACCTTCATGGAGAATGGCACCGAGGATCCCGGCGAAATCCTGCGCTCGGCGAAATCGGGAATCTATGCCCGCAGCTTTGGCGGCGGCCAGGTCGATATCACCAGCGGCAAGTTCGTGTTTTCGTGCACCGAGGCCTATCGAATCGAGAATGGCAAGCTCGGCGCCCCGATCAAGGGCGCGACTCTTATTGGCAATGGTCCCGATGCGCTGACGCGGGTCAAGGCGATCGGCAATGATTTCGCCCTCGATGAAGGCGTCGGCGTTTGCGGCAAGGGCGGGCAGAGCGTTCCGGCTGGTGTCGGCCAGCCGACCCTGTTGCTCGAAGGCCTGACCGTGGGGGGCACCGCAGCATAGCGTTACGCCGGATAGCGACCGGCCGGACACAGACAGAGCGGGCGAGGGGGGAACGATGAGCGTTTTTGCCGATCATATCACCGACAAGCAGGCGGATTTCGTCGCCCGACAGCCGGTGTTCTTCGTCGCCACCGCGGCCGCTGACGCGCGGATCAACCTCAGCCCCAAGGGCATGGACACGTTCCGCGTTCTTTCGCCGGGCCGGGTCGCCTATCTCGATTACGGCGGGTCGGGCAACGAGACCAACGCGCACCTCGCTGCCGATGGCCGGATCACCATCATGTTCTGTGCCTTTGACCAGCCGGCGCTGATCTACCGCATCTATGGCCGCGGCCGCGCCGTGCTGCCACAGGACGCTGACTGGGCGGCGCTGGCGGCGCATTTCACTATCGAGCGCGGGGTTCGCCAGATCTTCGATATCGCCGTCGAGACCACGCAGGAATCCTGCGGCTGGGCGGTGCCGAAAATGACTCTGGCTGCCGAGCGCCAGACGCTGCGCAAGTTCCATGCGGCAGAAGTCCCCGCCGAGCGCCTGGCGAAATATCAGGATCGCAGCCGCAGCATCGATGGCCTGCCGGTGCGTTCCCCCACCGTGCTGCCCTACAGTTGATGCCGCTCGTCACCCTCGAAACCCTGTTCGATCCGATGGCCGCCGAGATCATGCGGATGCGGCTCGAATCGGGCGGCATCGAGGCTGTGGTCTTCGACGCCGGCATCGCCTCGCTGATCGGCCCCGGCCTGTCGGGGGTAAGGCTGATGGTGCTCGATGAAGACGAAAGCGCTGCCCGCGCGCTGCTTGGCGCGCAATCGTGACGCTCGCGCGCCTTCAGGCTGGTGTCTTCGGGCGGAGTCGGAGCCTCCGGCGGTTGGGGCCGGCGGCCCCAAACCCCTGTTCAAAGGTACGTCACGCCAATGTTGGTCGCCATCTACCGATCGAAATGGGGTCCGGGGCCGTCGGCCCCGGCCGCCGGAGGCTCTTGAAACACAGCAAGGGCTCACAGCCTTGAAACTCGCGCTGGCGCTCGGCGGCGGGGCCGGGCTTGGCTGGGCGCACATCGGTGTCCTCCACGCCCTTCACGAGCGCGGGGTGAAGGTCGCGGCCGTCAGCGGTACCTCCATCGGCGCGGTGGCGGCGGTCTGCCTCGCTGCCGATCGCATGAATGTCCTCGAAGCCATCGCGCGTTCGGTCAATGCGCGCCAGGTCATGCAGTTCATCGACATCGACCCGCGCCGCGGCTCGCTTCTCGGTGGCCGCTCGGTAACTCGCCAGCTTCGCCAGCATTTCGGTCATGGTCATCTCGAAGACCTGTTCGTGCCGACGGCCGTCGTCGCTGCCGATCTCGTCACCGGCGAGGAAGTGTCGATCACCCGCGGCAGCATCGTCGAGGCGGTGCGCGCCTCGATTGCCATTCCGGGGGTATTTCCGCCGGTCAGGAGCGGCGAGATGGTGCTTGTCGATGGCGGTGTGATTGCCCCGGTGCCGGTGCGGGCGGTGCGCGCGTTGACATCGGCGCCGGTGCTGGCAATCAACCTGCAAGGCGATTATCGCCGCCGCGCCGAAACAGGCTTGCCGCCGGGCAAGAAGGTGATGACGCCATTTCGCATCGGTCGCGCCGGGCTGTCGCTGCTGATGGCGCATGTCGCACGGCAAAGCCTGCTCATCGACCCGCCCGACCTCGAGATTGCGCCCGCCATCGGTCATATCGATGTTCGCAACTTCACGCGGGGCAATGAACTGATCGCGCTGGGGGCGGCCGCCGTCGAGGCCAACTGGCCGGCGATCGCCGCGCTCGGCTGAAGCACGCATTCTGCGCTGCGCTGCACAAAAGCGCGCCATCGGCGCGAGGCTGCCGCAGAATCGGGCAGCGATTTCGGCCCGGGCAGTGTCCCCACCCTGTCGCTGCGTCGCCCTGAAGCTTGGCACGCTTCGTGCATTACGTGTTGTGCGGCAAAGGGGACGCCGCCGGGGAGTGTGCATGAAGCTCGTCATCGCGATCATCAAGCCGTTCAAGCTCGATGACGTCCGCGAGGCACTCTCGGCGGTGGGCGTGCAGGGGATGACCGTGACCGAAGTGAAGGGGTTCGGGCGGCAGAAGGGGCAAACCGAAATCTATCGCGGCGCCGAATACACCACGAATATGGTGCCGAAGATCAAGATCGAGGTGGCAGTCGAGGATGGCCAGTCGGCGCTGATCGTCGAAACTATCCAGCAGGCAGCGCACACCGGATCGATCGGCGACGGCAAGATCTTCGTCGCCGATATCGGTCAGGCGGTACGGATCCGTACCGGGGAAACAAACGAAACGGCGCTCTAGGTCTGGGCGATGGGGGATTGATGACATTGGATTTGAAGGTCTTGGGGCTGGGTGCGGGGACAGCGCTGCTGTTCGCCGCCATGCCCGCCTTCGCCCAGGAAGCGGTGGCTGCAGCGTCGGCGGCGCCCGTGGCGGCAGCGCCTGTTGCCGAAGCACTCGTGGCCGACAAGGGCGATACCGCCTGGATGCTGACAGCGACCGTGCTGGTGTTCCTGATGACAATTCCCGGCCTGGCGCTTTTCTACGGCGGCCTGGTGCGGACCAAGAACATGCTTTCGGTGCTGACCCAGGTTTTCATGATCTGCGCCGTCGTCTGCCTGTTGTGGGTGACCTATGGCTACAGCCTGGCCTTCACCAGCGGCAACGAGATTGTCGGCTCGCTCGACAAGATGTTCCTCAACGGCGTCACCACATCCTCGATGGCCGCGACCTTCTCGAACGGCGTCTACATCTCCGAATATGTCTTCATCGCCTTCCAGATGACCTTTGCCATGATCGCCCCGGGGCTGATCGTCGGGTCGTTCGCCGAGCGCGTCAAATTCTCGTCGCTGCTCATCTTCGTCGTGCTGTGGTCGACCATCGTCTATTTCCCGATGGCGCACATGGTCTGGTACTGGGCCGGGCCAGACTTCCTGAGGGACGCGCCGACCGATTACGGCTATCTCTGGGGCCGGGGCGCGATCGACTTCGCCGGCGGCACCGTTGTCCATATCAACGCCGGCATTGCCGGGCTGGTCGGCGCGCTGATCATCGGCAAGCGCATCGGTTTCGGCCGGGAACCCATGCCGCCGCACAGCCTCGTCATGACGATGATCGGCGCCTCGCTGCTCTGGGTCGGCTGGTTCGGCTTCAACGCCGGCTCCAACCTCGAGGCCAATGGCCTCACGGCACTGGCGATGCTCAACACCTTCACGGCAACGGCAGCCGCGGCCGTGGGCTGGATGCTGGTCGAACAGATCGCCCATGGCCGGCCGTCGATGCTCGGCGGTGTTACCGGCGCGGTTGCCGGCCTTGTCGCCGTCACGCCGGCATCGGGTTTCGCAACGCCGATGACCTCGATCGTGCTCGGCTTTGTCGCCGCCATCATCTGCTATGTCTTCTCGACGACGATCAAGAACAAGCTGAAGTACGACGATTCGCTCGATGTCTTCGGGGTACATTGCGTCGGCGGCATCATCGGCGCTCTCGGCACCGCCATCGTCGCCGATCCGGCGCTCGGCGGCCAGGGCGTCCTTGATTACACCGTCATTCCCGCCGTTGCAGGCACCTATGACATGGCGGGCCAGATGCTCACCCAATGCCGCGCCGTCCTGGTGACGCTCGTCTGGTCAGGCGGCATCTCGGCAGTCCTGTTTCTCCTCATCGAAAAGACCATCGGCCTGCGACCCAGCGCCGAAGTCGAACGCGAAGGTCTCGATATCTCCGAACTGGGCGAACGCGCATACAATCTTTGAACGACTTTTGGCTTTGATGCCGGCCCGCCCATAAGGGCCGCATCTCACCTGGTTCCTCCCCAAGGAAACCAACTGGCCCGGAAGGCAACTTCCGGGCCATTTTTTGGGCGTCGCATGGAAGACCGCTGGTGTGCTGTTCTGTCCTGCGACGAGGTGTGGGGTAGGCGTCTGCTGATCCAGCGCTATGGCGGTCCTATGGACAAAAGCATCGAAACATCGGTTCTCTACAATTCGGCATGCCCGGTCTGTAGAGTTGAAATCCGGAACTATGCGCAATATGCAGACGCTGCTGGTCTGCCGATCCGGTTCGATGATCTTAATACCGATGCGCGGCTGCAATGGGGCCTTGATGCCGATGCGGCTGCACGTCGTTTCTATGTGCAGCGGGATGGGGTTCTGGCGTCAGGCGTCCCGGCGTTCCTGTTGTTGTGGGCACAAATGCCGCGCTACCGCTGGCTGGGACAGCTTATGGGCTTGCCGGGGGTTCGGCAGGTCGCTGGCTTGGCTTATGATCATGTGTTTGCGCCGGCGCTGTACCGCCTGCACCTGCGCCGATCACGCACACAAGCCGATTGCGTGGCCGAATGACGACAGTTGCACTGCTGACGACGGCGCTGCTTTTCGGCGGGATGGTGCTCTACTCGTTCGGCTTTGCCGCGTTCCTGTTTTCGGCGCTGCCGCCCGAAACCGCGGGCCCGACGATCCGCCGCGCTTTCCCGCTCTTTTACCTGTTCGTGATCGTTGGCGCCGCCATGGCTGCCGGTCTGTCCTGGCAACGCGATCCACTGTCGGCCAGCCTTCTGGCACTTGTCGCCATTACGACGCTGCCGACGCGGCAATGGTTGATGCCGGCCATCAACCGCGCAACGGATAGCCGCGCGGCAACGCGCTTCAAGGCGCTGCACGGCCTGTCAGTCGTCATCACCCTTGCCCATATCGGCATTGCCGGCTTCGTCCTGTCCCGCTTTCTCTGAAGGCGCACACCGCACCCGCATCGAGCGGCTTTTTTCCGGCAGCACCACAAGCGCCTTGCAGTTGCGCCGCCTGGGTGTGGCTGGCATGGCAAGCGCTACACTCGTTCGGAGCCGCCATGCCCACTCTTGTCCTGCTGCGCCACGGCCAATCGGCGTGGAATCTCGAAAACCGCTTCACCGGCTGGTGGGATGTCAACCTGACCGACAAGGGCATTGCCGAAGCCAGCGCTGCCGGTACCGCCATGCAGGCCGCGGGGCTCGATTTCGATCTTGCCTTCACCAGCGTCCAGACCCGGGCGATCAAGACCCTCAACCTGGCGCTTGAAAGCATGGGGCGGCTGTGGTTGCCAGTGACGCGCAACTGGCAGCTCAACGAGCGGCACTATGGCGGGCTGACCGGGCTGGACAAGGCCGAGACGGCCGCCAAGCATGGCGAGGACCAGGTCCGGATCTGGCGCCGAAGCTTCGATGTGCCGCCGCCGCCGCTCGAAAAGGGCTCGCCCTGGGATCTGTCGGGGGATCGGCGCTATGCCGGTATCGCCATTCCCGCTTCGGAAAGCCTGAAGGACACGATCGAGCGCGTCCTGCCCTATTGGGAAAATGCCATTGCCCCCGAGCTTAAGGCTGGCAAGCGCGTTATCATCGCCGCGCACGGCAATTCGCTGCGGGCCCTCGTTAAACACCTGTCGGGTATCTCGGATGAAGACATCGTCCATGAGGAAATTCCGACCGGGCGTCCGATGGTCTATGAGTTGGCCGACGATCTGGCGGCAATCGGGCGGCGCTATCTCGACTGAGTTGCGCGGGCGACGATATCGATGATTGCCTCGACATCGTCGCCGAGGCCGAGTTGTTCGGCACGCTGCACGGCGACCTTGATCGGGAGGAGATAGCCATCGCCGCGCGGAAACAGAGAGGTGGAAAAGCGGGTCGCACCGATTTGCGCCGCGACAGGCACCACACCCCAGCCGTAGCTCGCCTCATGGGCGGCGAAGCGAATTTCGGCGGTCAGATGTCCAGGGATTGGCGCGAATAGAAAGGGCGCCGGGCCACGCCATTCGATGATGGCGGCGGCAAAGCCCAGCCGGGCGATGATGACGGGTTCAGTCGACAAACCGCCAGGCAATAGTTTCGCCGGCGTGAAAAGGAACGACATCGCCAATTTGGCGAGGCACCGTAACCGGTTCGCGGACGAGCGTCACCGTGCCTTCATTGAGCGGTAGCCCGTAGAAAGCCGGGCCGAATTCGCTGGCAAAGCCTTCCAGTCGGTGGAGCGCACCTTCGGCCTCGAAGGTCTCGGCATAGCTTTCGAGCGCAAAGGGCGCGTTGAAACAGCCGGCGCAGCCGCAGGCGGTTTCCTTCGACGCCACGACATGCGGGGCGCTGTCGGTGCCGAGGAAGAATTTGGAGTTGCCCGAGGTCGCTGCCCGGCGCAGCGCCAGCTGGTGCTTTTTGCGCTTCAGCACCGGCAGACAGTAAAGATGCGGGCGGATACCGCCTTCGAACATCGCGTTGCGGTTGATGGCAAGGTGATGCGGGGTAATTGTTGCTGCGACTGTTGCAGGCGCTGCTTCGACGAAAGCGACAGCCTCGGCAGTGGTGATGTGCTCGAAAACGATCTTCAGTTTGGGATAATCGCGGACCAGTCCAGCCAACGTGCGGTCGATGAACACCGCCTCGCGGTCGAAGATGTCGACGTGGGAATCGGTGACTTCGCCGTGAATGAGCAGCGGCATGCCGATCCGCTGCATCGCCTCAAGGGTCGTGCGAATATGGGCGACGTCGGTGACGCCATGGGACGAGTTGGTCGTGGCATGAGCGGGGTATAGCTTGGCGGCGGTGAACACACCTTCGCCATGGCCGCGCTCGATTTCGGCCGGGTCGAAACCATCAGTCAGGTAGGCGGTCATCAGCGGCATGAACCCATGCGCCGGATCGACCGCAGCGAGGATACGATCCCGATAGGCGGCCGCAGCGGCAGTGGTCGTCACCGGCGGTTTCAGATTGGGCATGACGATGGCGCGGGCGAATTGCCGGGCCGTTGCATCGACGACCGCCGCAAGCATGTCTTCATCGCGCAGATGGACGTGCCAATCGTCTGGCCTTCGCAGGACGAGACGGTCGACTGCGCCGTTCATGCCGCTTCTGACGTGAACTCGGGCAGCACGACCGGATCGGGATAGACCAGCGCCAGCGCGGGGGCGAGCGGGGCATAGGAAAGCGCCGCGCGGATTGCCGGGCCATCGGCGATGGCACTGGCCCCCAGCTTGCCCTTGGGCACCGCGAGGGCGTGCCGCCCGACATAGCCGGCCGCGTTGCAGAAGGCATATTGGGCATCGAGCGTCGAGAAGCTGTTGTATGTCCGCGTCGTGTACATGTCGAAGGCGTTCATGGCGCGGGCGCCGCTGGTCTTGCGGAAATGCGCCACCATGGTCGTCTGGGCGCGTGCCAGTTCCTCGCTATGTGCCTGGAGGAAGCTGTTGTAGGTTCGGACCGTGCGCAGCCAGGGCGAGAACTGGCACTGCAGCGCCGCGACATTCAGCGCCGCGCGCAGGTTCCACACGGCATTGGCCTCGCGCTCGGCCTGGCTGGGGTTCTTGAGGACGACTTCCTTGGGAACCATGAAGCCGCCCGGGATCTTGACCTCCGGGACAACCGGCACCGGCGGCGCCAGCTTGGGCGCGGGCTTGGCAACAGATTTGGATTTGGTCACCGGCTTCTTCTTCGCGGGCGCCGCATGCGCGGGCACCGCAACGACACCGAGGGCCAGGAAGAGCAGAATCGTCGATCTCAACAAGGTCACGCACATTCCCACGATCGAGCCGCACGGTGGCGGCTGGCACCGGCATTGGCCCTTGCCTTGCCACTTCCGGCTGAGACAGAAAAGCCAAAACACCGCGACCCGCCGGCTAGATGCGACCAATGCACCCGCAACCGGAAACAAATATGCGCCGGGCGGCATCCACCGCCCGGCAAAGGCCTGGTCAGCCCAGGATGCTGCCCAGCTGCATGGCGACCGACATGTCGCCTTCAACCTTCAGCTTGCCCATCATGAATGCCATCTGGGCGTTCTGCTTGCCCTGGGCGATGTCCATGAAATCGGCCATCGAGACCTTCACGGTGCAGTCGGTCGGTTCATTGGCGTTGTCGATGACCGGTGGCGACACCTTGTCATCGATGCGGACGAGGCCGTCGCCGCCGAAATCGAACTTGACCGACTTCTTGAAATTGCCGCCGGCACCAAGGCGGGTCTTCATCTGATCGGTAATGGCTTCAAGGCTCATGCGGATATCCTTCCCCAGCGGCTGGCCGTATCGGGGCCCAATAAAAAAGGGCCACCTCGCGGTGGCCCCTTCCTAAACATCCCCGGCTCGTTGTCGAGCCAAGATGTCGAAGTGCGAAGCAGTGCTTACTTCGTTTCTTCGGTCGTCGTGGTCGTGGTTTCCGTGGTCGCAGCGGCGTCAGCGGCCGGGGCCATCGCGTCGGCAGCGCCAGCGGCCGGAGCGGTCGCCATGGCATCGGCAGCGGCGGCGTCGGCAGCCGGGGCGGCCATGGCGTCAACAGCCGGAGCGGCTTCGGTGGTGGTGGTGGTGGTGTCGGTGGTGGTTTCCGTCTTCTTTTCGCCGCAAGCGACGACGAACAGGGCAACGCCAGCAACCAGAGCAGCGGTCTTCAGCTTCGATGCGATTTCGGCCATGGTAAACTCCTTGAAAGGTTGAGCCCTGAACCCAGGACGTTGGGCGGGTTCAATCCTTATCCCCCAACTGAGGTAGGCATTAGCGAAAAATTCAAAGCCGCTCAAGCGTCTTGATGAGGCTGAACCGACAGTGAATCGAGCATGGCCGGAAAGCTGCGAGCCAGTGCTGCGTCGATTTCGCCCAGCCCGGCATCGACCCCAAGCGCTGCAAGACTGGTGACCGGTTCCGATAGCCCGCATGGCACGATGCCGCCGAAATGCGCCAGATCGGGTGCAACATTGATGGCAATGCCATGAAAGCTAACCCAGCGCCGGACACGGACGCCGATTGCGGCGATCTTTGCCGGTGGCGCCGATCTGGACGGATCGACCCAGACGCCGACCTTGCCGGGTATGACCCGGCCGGTGACGCCGACGTCTGCCAGTGCCGCGATGATCCAGCCTTCCAGCCCGGCGACATAACGCCGGACATCGCGGCCGCGCGTTGCCAGATCGAGCATCACATAGACGACACGCTGGCCGGGGCCATGATAGGTGTGGCGGCCGCCACGCCCGGCGGGATAGACAGGAAAAACATCGGGGTGCAGCAGATCGGCGGCCACTGCGCTGGTGCCCGCCGTGTAAAGCGGCGGGTGCTCGACAAGCCAGATCAGTTCGGCCGCGGTGCCGGCGCTGATCGCGGCAACCCGGGCTTCCATCGCGTCCACGGCAGCCGGATAGCCGACAAGCCCGGGTTCGACCCGCCATTCGGGGTTCCCGAGCGCAAAGCGCGGTTCTGTCATCAAAGCCCGGCGACGAACGCTCGCAAATCGGCAAGGAAAAGTTCGGGCTCCTCGAGGCTGGCGAAATGCCCGCCGCGCGGCATTTCCGAAAAACGGACGATGTTGTAGCCGCGCTCGACCATTGCGCGTGGCGGGAACAACAGCAGATCGCGCGGAAAGGCAGCAGCGGCCGTCGGCACTTCGACGCGTTGACCGGCGGGCATCGCAAACCCGCCTTCGAGGAACATGCCGCGGTAGATCCAGGTCGCGCTGAGGAAGCTCCGTGTGGTGAGGTAGATCATGATGTTGGTCAGCATCACGTCGAAGCTGAAGGGCGGGTCGGCATAGTCCCCCGGCACGTCGGACCAGGCAACGAACTTTTCCGAAAACCAGGCGGCAACGCCCATCGGCGAATCCATCATCGCAAAGCCGAGCGATTGCGGCTTGGTACCCTGAAGCTGGAGATAGGCGGTTTCGGTGTCGCGCACCGCCATGGCCTTTTGCAGCCAGCGTGTTTCTTCGGGCGTTGTCGGCGCCATGTCGGCAGGGCGCAGGCCGAAGCCGCTGATGTGGAGAGCGCTGATGCGCCTTGAATCAAGGCCCATCCAGCCGCCGATCACACAGCCCCAGTCACCGCCCTGGTAGATGAAATCATCATAGCCGAGCTTGCCCATCAGCGCGTCATAAAGCCGGGCGACACCGCGCGGCCCGATGGGGTTCTTCGGCCTGTCGGACCAGGCATAGCCCGGCAGCGACGGCGCGACGACGTGGAAGGCCGGCTGTGCCGGGTCCTCGGGCTCGACGAGACGCTCGATGATCGCATCGAATTCGACAATCGAGCCCGGCCAGCCATGGGCAATCAACAGCGGGCGCGCATCGGCACGCGACGATCGCTTGTGGATCGCGTGGAGATGCAGACCGTCTGCCACCTCGACACGCACGTGCGGCAGCCGATTGAGATGGGCAACGGCGGCAGGCCAGTCGAAATCCTCGAGCCAATAGGTGCGCAGCCGCTCCATATAGTCGCGGTTGGCGCCATGCTTCCAGCCGGCCTGCTCGGGTTCCTCGAAAAACCGAAAGGCCCCGACGCGCTGGCGGATCAGCGCCATTTCAAGGGGTTCGAGGGGGATTTCGAACGCCGTCATGCAGCAATCCCGAGCTTGCGCACCAGCGTCAGGCGCTGGGCGATCAGGTCGCTGGCCTTTTCGGCGATCATGATGGTCGGCGCATTGGTGTTGCCAGAAACAAGATAGGGCATCACGGACGCATCGATGACCCGCAGCCCTTCGACGCCATTGACGCGCAAATGGCCATCGACGACCGCCGCCTCGTCGACTCCCATCCGACAGGTACCGACGGGATGGTAGATGGTCTCCCCCCACTGGCGCATCGCAGCGATGGTGGCTTCGCGGCTTTGCACCGCTTCACCGGGCCAGGTTTCGCCGGCGCGATAGGGATCGAAGGCCGGCTGGCGGCCGATCTTGCGCGCCATTTCGACGCCGCGATACAGGGTTTCGACATCCTCGGGCGCGGTCAGGTAACGCGGATCGATGGCGGGGTGGGCCAGCGGATCGGGCGATGCCAGCCGCACGGTGCCGCGGCTTTCGGGGCGCAACTGGCAGATGTGCATCTGATAGCCATGGGCAGGGTTCATCGCGCCGCGGCCATGGGGTTGCCCGCGATAGGGCATGAAATGGATTTGCAGGTCGGGCGCCGCCAGCCCTTCGCGGCTCGACAGGAATGCGCCGGAAGGCGTCGGCATGTGCGCGCCATTGCCGGTCTTGGCGAACACCCATTGGCCAAGCGCCTTGATCTTGTTGGCGAACTTGGCGTTGCCGTTGAGCGTGATGGCTTGCGAGCAATCATATTGGACGATCATGTCGAGATGGTCCTGGAGGTTGCCGCCGACATCGGGGCTGTCATGGACAACCGGCACGCCCATGGCCTGCAGATGTGCTGCCGGGCCGATCCCCGACAGCATCAGCAACTGCGGCGAGTTGACGGCACCGCCGCACAGGATGACTTCGCGTGCCAACACCGTTTCGGCGCGCCCGGCACGCGTATAGGCGACACCATTGGCGCGTCGGCCGTCGAAAGTGACATGGCTGACCTGCACTGAATCGCGGATTTCGAGGTTCGTGCGCGCCTTGACCTCGGGTGTGAGATAGCCTTTTGCGGCCGAAAAGCGGCTGCCACCCTTTATCGTCGCGTCATAATAGCCGGCGCCTTCGAACTGCGGGCCATTGAAATCATCGGTCCGGGCATAGCCGGCCTGGACGGCCGCTTCGAGAAAGACGGTGTTGAGGATGTGGGGCAGGGCGCCTTTCGTTGAGGTGTGGAGCGGGCCGCCGGTGCCGTGAAATTCGTCGGAACCGCGATCGCTATCTTCGGACTTGCGGAAATAAGGGAGGACGTCGGCCCAGCCCCAGCCGGTAAGGCCAAGCTGTGCCCAGCGATCATAATCGCTCGCATGGCCACGGATATAGACCATGCCGTTGATTGACGAGGACCCGCCGAGTGTTCGGCCGCGCGGCCAGTAAAGCTTGCGATTGTCCAGCTCGGTCTGGGGCTCGGTGAAGAACCCCCAGTTATGCGGGTTGGGCTTTTCGGGGGGCAGCAGCTGGGCGATGCCGCCCGGCATGTGGATCATCATGCTCTTGTCAGATCCGCCAGCTTCGATGAGCAGCACCCGCGTCGTCGGATCGGCCGACAGCCGGTTGGCAAGGACGCAGCCCGCAGAGCCTGCGCCGACAATGATGAAATCCCAGATGTCCGTGCCAGCCGCTGCCACCGGCAGTCTCCCCGATTTGTGTTTGGCGCAACTTAGCCGAGCGCAGCCTTGGCGCAAACCGGGCAAAAGGTCAGTTCGGCGCGATGGTGAAGCGAAAGATCGTGCCGTCCCAGGTGAAGTGGTCGCGTTCGGCGGCGTCGATGCCGGTAGTGCGAGGATGTGTCTCAATCGTGCGCTGCCAGAAAGCGCGGGCACCGGTATTGGCGCGCATCACCGCCGCTTCCCATCGCCCCGGGTGGCGGTTGAACAATTCGTGCGCCACGGCGCGCCCAAGCCCGAGCCGGCGATATTTCCGCACGATGAAGAATTCGGCGATGTTGCGATCGGCAGCGGCGCCGCTGTTGGTGGTGGCATTGAGCAGCACGAAGCCCGCGAGCTTGCCCTGGAAGCGAACCAGCAGCGGGATATGGTCGGCCGCCGCCCACCAGTTCGCCAGCGGAATATCAGGGTGGTAGCGGCCATCGGCTTCAAGGTCGCAACGCGGGCTGCCGGCAAACATTTCCGAAAAGTCGTGGATGTAGAGCTGGACGAGATTTTCCAGCACCGGGCGTTCATCGGCGCGCGCGGTATCGATGCTCAGCCCGCCCGTTAACCCGGCCGTAACTCCGGCCGTCACCCCGGGTGCCAGGTCTTGAGCGGCAGCGAAGCATCAGCCAGCGCCACCGGGTCGATCATCGCCCCGGCCTCGACCAGCGCCTTGCCCTGGACATAATCCTTGACCGCGTTGACGCAATCGAGCGCGATCACCCGGCCGGCCTTGAGATAGACGAGGCTGAAGCTGCGGCTGGCAACATCGCCGCGCAACACGCTGGCGTCATGGCCCGACGACAGCCCCATCGTCTGCAGGCGCAGGTCGTACTGGTTGGACCAGAACCATGGCACGGCATGGTAGGGCCGGGGATTGCCGGTCAGCAGCCGCGCCACCGTCGTTGCCATGTCATTGGCATTCTGCACCGATTCGAGCCGGATATGGTCACCGCCGGCGAAGGCATTGTCGTGCGCTGCGCAATCCCCGATGGCAAAGACATGGGGCAGGCTGGTGCGGCAATGATCATCGACATCGACGCCAATCCCGGCGCCGCCGGCCGCACCCGCGTCCAGCAGTGGTGCCACAGCCGCGAGGATGCCGATGCCGACGATGATGATATCGGCGGCGATCCGCGTGCCATCGGCAAGCACAACGCCGGTTGCCCGGCCGTTTTCGCCGCTGATGGCCGTCACCATCACGCCGGTATGGATGGCAACACCATGGGCACGGTGCTCGGCCTCGTAGAAGTGCGACAGCGCCGGCCCTGCCACCCGCGCCAGGACCCGGTCCATGGCTTCGAGGACGATGACGGACTTGCCGAGCTTGGACAGCACCGCCGCTGCCTCCAACCCGATATAGCCGCCGCCGACGACGGCGATTTGTGTCGCGCCCGCAAGCTCGGTCTTCAGCAGATCGACATCGGCGCGGGTGCGGATGGCATGGATGCCGGCCAGATCATGGCCTTCGCACGACAAGCGGCGCGGGCTGCCGCCGGTTGCCCAGATCAGATCGCCATAGCCATGAAGCTCGCCGGCTTCGGTCGTCACCGTCCGCGCTTCCGGGTCCACCTTGGTGACGCGCGCGCCTGTCAGCATCGCCACATTGCGTTCGGCCCAGAACGTCGCCGGGCGGATCATCATGCGGGCGAAATCCTTGTCGCCAGCAAGGAAATCCTTCGACAGCGGCGGGCGTTCATAGGGAAGCTCGGGCTCGTCACCGATGATGGCGATGCTGCCGCCGAAACCCAGTTGCCGCAGTTGCACTGCCGCCTGCGCGCCGCCATGGCCGGCACCGACAATGACGACATCAAATCCTGTCACGCCAGCGCACTTTCACCGATGCGCGCGAAAATGGCGCGCAAATCGGCCACGCTGGCGCGATCGAGCGCGCCGTCGCTTACCGCACGCTCGTCCCACAGCCAGCTTTGCGCCGGGTCGTCGCGCATCGTCCAATCGGGGAACATCCGGGTGTCGACGCTGGCCAGCGACAGCTGCTTGACCGCCAAGTGCCGGTTGTCGGCCTTGATGCGCGCGTAGGCCGCAAGCAACGGGGTTTCCGGCCCTTCCAGAAGCTGCAGATAAAGATCGCCCCGCACGATCAGCGCGCCCGTCAGCCCGTCGCGGGCATTGTTGCGCCGTGCCTGCAAGAGAATGCCATTGAGCATCGAATCATCGAAGCCGAAGGGTTGGGAATAATAGATCAACTGGCTGACGGTCATCTTGTCCCCCTTGGTCTGCTAACCATGCCCCACCCGGCGGCGCAGCGCAAAGCCGGAAGGCTTCACAACCATCGCCGGCGCTGCCAGATTGCCGCGATGGACCTGTCGCAACATCCCGATACCGCTGCCTGGGGCAAGCTCGTTCGCCGCACGCCTCTGGTGCGGCGCCTGCTGGCGCACAACCCGTCGGCCTTCACGTTTACCGGCACCGGCACCTTCGTCGTCGGCAATGGCACCGTGGCGGTCATCGACCCCGGCCCGGCCGATCCAGCCCATATCGACGCGCTGGTTTCGGCGCTTGCCAGCGAGACGGTGAGCCATATCGTCATCACCCATACGCACATGGACCATTCGCCCGCGGCACCGGCGCTGCAGGCCGCCACCGGTGCGGCGATTGTCGGCTGTGCGCCGCTGGTCCTGTCCGATGATGGCCCGCGCGCCGATGCCGGCTTCGACCCGAGCTATGCGCCCGACCGCGTGATGGTCGATGGTGACAGCATCGACGGCCCCGGCTGGACGCTGACCGCGGTCGCCACCCCCGGGCATACTTCCAACCACCTGTGCTTTGCCCTGGCCGAGGAAAAGGCGCTGTTCACCGGCGATCATGTCATGGGGTGGAGCACCACCGTCGTAGCGCCGCCCGATGGCGATATGGCCGCCTATATGGCGAGCCTCGCCAAACTGCTCGATCGCGACGAGACGACCTACCACCCGACCCATGGCGAAGCCGTCACCGATACCCACCGCTTCGTGCGTGGCCTGATCACCCACCGCCGGCAGCGCGAGACGCAGATCCTGAAGCTGCTCGGCGAAGGGCCGCAAACCATTCCCGCGATGGTGGCGCAGATGTACGCGATGGTCGATCCGCGGCTGCACCCGGCGGCGGGCCGGTCGGTGCTCGCGCATCTCATCGACTTGCGCAACCGTGACCGGGTGACGGCCGCCGGCGAAGCCTGGCAGTTGGTGGCCTAGCGAGGCACATCGCGACTGGCGGGCATAAACCGCCACAGGACTGGACCCCACCGCCCGCCATCGCCATATCGCGCCAAAGGAGTTCTTCATGGACGCACGTCTGAACCCGCTCGGCGGCGGTAACGCCTTGGCCGGCCTCGATCTCAAGGCCGAGATCAACCGGCTGCGGCACGAGAAGAATGCCGTCATCCTCGCGCATTATTACCAGGAGCCGGCATTGCAGGACATTGCCGATTTCGTCGGCGACAGCCTCGACCTGTCGCGCCGTGCGGCCGAAACCGATGCCGAGGTGATCGCCTTTTGTGGCGTCAAGTTCATGGCCGAGGTCGCCAAGATCTTGTCGCCCGGCAAGATTGTCGTGCTGCCTGATCTGAAAGCCGGGTGCAGCCTCGAGGATTCATGCCCGCCCGAGGATTTTGCGCGTTTCCGCCGCGCTCACCCCGATCATATCTCGCTCACCTACATCAATTGCTCGGCAGCGGTGAAGGCAGAGAGCGACATCATCGTCACCTCGTCCTCGGCCGAAAAGATCATCAACCAGCTGCCCGCCGACCAGAAGATCCTTTTCGCTCCCGACAAGCATCTCGGCGCCTGGCTCAACCGCAAGACCGGGCGCGACATGCTGCTGTGGGATGGCACCTGCATCGTCCATGAGCGCTTTTCGGTGACCGAATTGCTCAAGCTGAAGGCGCAATATCCAGCGGCGCCGGTGCTGGCGCACCCCGAATGTCCGGCGCCGATCCTGGATCTGGCGCACTATATCGGCGCCACCAGCGGCATTCTCAACTATGCACTGAACAGCCCCGAGCCAGTGGTGATCGTCGCGACCGAGCCGAACATCATCCACCAGATGCAGTTGAAGGCGCCGCACAAGACCTTCATCGGTGCCCCCGGCGCCGACGGCAATTGCGGCTGCAACATGTGCCCCTTCATGGCGCTCAACACGATGGAAAAACTCTATCTGGCCCTGCGCGATCTGGCGCCGCGGATCGAAGTTCCCGTGGATGTGCGGGTGAAAGCCAAGGTCTCGCTCGACCGGATGCTCGAAATGGCCAGCGCGGTGACGGCCGTGCGCGTGACGGGGGATTAGGGAAAACGCGCGGCGGTGCGTATCAGGCTGGCATGATAGCCGATTTCGACATGTTTGCGTTCGTGCGCGCCACCCTTGCCGAGGACATGGGGCAGGGCGGCGACCGCACCTCGGCCGCCGTCATCCCCGCCGATGCGATGCTGACCGCCGTGATGGACAGCCGCGACCCGGTGACCGTGGCCGGGCTGCCGATTGCAGCCGCCTTCTTCAGTGCTCTCGATCCTGCCTGCATCATCGGCACGCTGGTCGAGGAAGGCGCCAGCGTGCCGGCCGGTACCGGCTTGATGCACATCACCGGCAATGCCCGGGCCCTGCTCACGGCAGAGCGGTCGGCGCTCAATACCGTCCAGCACTTGACCGGGATCGCGACGCTCACCCGCGCCTACGTCGATGCCATCGCCGGCACAGGCGCGATCCTGCTCGATACGCGCAAGACACTGCCGGGCCTCCGGCTGCTGGAAAAATACGCAACGCGGATGGGCGGGGCGACCAACCACCGGATGCGGCTCGATGACGGGGTGATGATCAAGGACAATCACATCGCCGTTGCGGGCAGCGTCGCTGCCGCTGTGGGCGCGGCCAAGGCGGCCGGGCTGACGGGCGTTGTTGTCGAAGTCGATACGCTCGACCAGATCGAACCCGCGCTGGCCGCCGGCGCCGACCGGCTGCTCCTCGACAACATGGCCCCCGACATGCTCCGCGCCGCGCTGGCGCTGGTCGCCGGGCGCGTCCCGACCGAGGCTTCGGGCGGCGTCAACCTCGCCACGATCCGGGCCATCGCCGAAACCGGCGTCACCTATATCAGCGTCGGGCGCATCACCCAGAGCGCGCCGGCAGCCGACATCGGACTCGATTTCGGCTGAGCGACGACCCGATCCGTGGCAGACTTTCGGGGGCCATTGGTGTAGCATTTCGCGATGAATGCCGTCCCCGCCGTCCAGATCGTCGAAGTCGCTGCCCGTGACGGGTTGCAGAACGAGGCCGGCTTTGTCGAAACCAGCGACAAGCTGGCGCTGATCGACCGGCTCGTCGCCATGGGCGCGACGCGCATCGAGGTTGCGAGCTTCGTCAACCCCAGGCGTGTGCCGCAGATGGCCGATGCAGAAGCCGTGGTCGCCGGGCTGCCCGAGGCGCCCGGCGTGCGCTTCATCGGCCTGTGCCTCAACGAGCGCGGCGTGGCACGCGCCATTGCCAGCCGCGACACGGGCCGGCGAGCGCTCGACGAGGCGGGCTGCGTGCTCGTGGCCAGCGACGGCTTCGGCATCGCCAACCAGCGCCAGACAGTGGCTGAAGGCATTGTCGCCAATACCGCGATGCTCGACATGGCGCGCGATGCAGGGCTGTTCGCGCAGGTCACCATCTCGGCGGCGTTCGGTTGCCCCTACGACGGCCCGGTGCCTGCGGCGCGCGTCATCGACCTGGCAGCCCGCATGGCCGATGCCGGCGCGGCCGAAGTGGCGCTTGCCGATACCATCGGCGTCGCGGTGCCGGCGCAGGTTGCCGATCTCGTTGGCGCGGTAATCGAGAAGCTCGGCGACATCCCTGTCCGTCTGCATCTCCACGATACCCGCGGGCTGGCGCCGGCCAACGCCTGGGCCGCCTATCAGGCCGGCTGCCGGATTTTCGATTCGGCGCTCGGCGGCCTTGGTGGCTGCCCCTTCGCGCCCGGCGCCGCAGGCAATGTCGGCACCGAAGAGCTGCTTTACCTGTTCAACCATTCGGGCGTCGCGACCGGCATCGACCTCGATGCTGCGATTGCCGCCAATGCCTGGTTCGCGGGCATCATGGGCCGGCCACTGCCGAGCCGGGTCGGCAAGGCCGGCGATTTCGCGCAGCAATTGGCGACCGCAGCCGGCTAGCCCCGATGCATTCTGTTGAAGCAAGGGAGCCTCCGCCTGCCCCGGCGCAGGCCTCCGGCGGCCGGGGCCGCCGGCCCCGGACCCCATTCGATTCTTGCGCATGCACTAAGCTCGACAAAAGGGGTTTGGGGCCGCCGGCCCCAACCGCCGGAGGCATTGGTTCGGTGTCGATCCAGCCGGCTCTAGCCGTTATCGTTTGCCACCCGTCGCCGCTCGCCGAGTTTGCGCAGGATCGCGCGGGTGCGAAGCTGCGACAGCAGGTCGTTGATTACTGAAACGCCGCGTTCGGCCATGTCGAGCGCCTGGGCTTCGCCAACATGCCCGGCGGTGCCTTGCAGGAACACCCGCATTTCCTGCGTCGTCACCCATTCGACGAAGTCGAGATAGATGCCGAGCTGGGCACTGGTGAAGCCGAGCTGTTCGGTAAAGCCGATCTCGCCGAGTTCGCGGATCGTGGCGAGGATCGCGGCGTCGCGTGCCGAGACCATGCCCTGGGAATCGATGGCGATCATGCCGGTCGCGGCGTGCTCTCCGACGATCGCCGGTTCGACCCCGAGTTGTGCGGCGAGATCGGCGACTGCAAGCCGTGCATTGCTGCCGGCTTCCAGCCGTGCGGCCAGCAGGGCATCGAGCATCGGAAAGGCATCGGGCGCCAGCCAGCGATCGCCATCATCGGAATCGAGAAGTGACCGGATGACGGCGAGGGGCAGGAAGCGTTCTTCCTGCAACCGCTTGATGGCGCGAAGCCGGGCAACATGATTTTCATTGTACGAAGCCGAATTGCGGCTGGCGCGGTCGGGCTCGGGCAGCAAACCCTCGCGAATGTAATAGCGGATGGTCTCGCGGCCGACGCCGCTGGCCTTTTCGAGTTCACGCATCCGCATGGCGGCGGTCTAACAGGGTTCGGCAGGGCTGGCCATGGATTGGCAACCAGTTGCGGCTTCGGTTATTTGATCTGCAATGCAGGCTTTCGCCGCCCTTCTCGACAGCCTCGTTTATACAAGGTCACGCCACGGCAAGCTGCGGCTGATCGCCGATTACCTGCGCGCCACGCCTGATCCCGATCGCGGCTGGGCGCTCGCGGCGCTGACCGGCGGCCTCGACCTGAAGATGGTACAGCCCAAGCTGATCCGCGAGCTCATCACGGCGCGTGTCGATCCGCTGCTGTTCGCGCTCAGCCATGATTTTGTCGGCGACATGGCCGAAACCGTGGCGTTGCTCTGGCCCGAGCCGCCGCAAAGGCAGCAACCGCCCGGCCTCGCCGAGGTCGTGGCGACCCTGATGGCGGTGTCGAAGGCGCAGGCGCCGGGCGTTGTTGCCGGGCTGCTCGACCGGCTCGACGCGGCGGGGCGCTTTGCGCTGCTCAAGCTGTCCACCGGGTCCATGCGCATCGGGGTTTCGGCGCGGTTGGCGAAGACAGCTTTTGCCCAGGCTTTTGGGCTTGAAGTCGAGGCTGTGGAGGAGATCTGGCACGGTCTGGCGCCGCCCTATGCCGGGCTGTTCGCCTGGGGGCAGGGGGCGGCCGAGCGCCCTGACCCGGGGGCGGCGCCGGTGTTCCGGCCGTTCATGCTTGCCCAGCCGCTGGAGGGCGAAGCGATCGACCTTGCCGACTTTGCCGCCGAATGGAAATGGGACGGGATCCGCGTCCAGATCGTCCATGTCCCGGCAGCGGCAGGCGGCGATGGCCAGACGCGACTTTACAGCCGGACGGGGGACGATATCACCGCCAGCTTTCCCGATGTGGCAGTGGCCTTTGTAACCCATGCCACGCTTGATGGCGAACTGCTGGTGCGTGGCGAGAGCCAGGGCGGCGCCGCTGCCAGCTTCAACGCGTTGCAGCAGCGGTTGGGGCGCAAGGCACCGCCGGCAAAACTGCTTGCCGACGCGCCGGCGTTCGTGCGGCTGTACGATGCGCTGACACTGGGGGCCGAGGATCTGCGCGACCTGCCATGGACGGCCCGGCGCGCGCGGCTGGAAGGGCTGTTGCCGGTTCTCGACGCCTTCCGGTTCGATCTGTCGGCGCTGGTCGAGGCCGAAGATTTTGCTGCTCTTGGCCAGCTGCGCGACGGCGCCCGCGATGCAGCGATCGAAGGGCTGATGCTCAAGCGCCGCGCCAGCCCCTATGTGGCGGGGCGCAAGGCCGGGCTATGGTATAAATGGAAGCGCGATCCGCTCACCGCCGATTGCGTGCTGATGTATGCCCAGCGCGGCCATGGCAAGCGCAGCAGCCTGTACAGCGATTTCACCTTCGGCGCCTGGGGCCCGGCCGGGGAATTGCTGCCTGTCGGCAAGGCTTATTTCGGCTTTACCGATGCCGAACTGGCGATGCTCGACAAATGGGTGCGCGGCCACACCATCGGGCGTTTCGGGCCGGTGATCGAAGTGGAAAAGGCACTCGTGCTCGAAGTGGCGTTCGATTCCGTGGGGCTGAGCAAGCGCCACAAATCGGGCCTGGCGATGCGCTTCCCGCGGGTATCGCGCATCCGCATGGACAAGCCGGCGGCCGAAGCCGACACAGTCGAGGCCCTGTTGCGACTGGCAGCGAGTGCTTGAGCTATTGGCGTTGCGGGTCTAATGCTTGGCGCGTTGCGGGCGTAGCATAGTGGTAATGCTCTAGCCTTCCAAGCTAGCTAGGAGGGTTCGATTCCCTTCGCCCGCTCCATTGCAGCGCCGCGCGTGCGACGCGCAAAGGCGCAAGTTCGGCCACCAAGGGCCGTCGGTTCGCCACTGACCGGGCCCGTCGGGCATCGCCCTGCCTTTGCCGCGGCCTGCAACGAGCCAGCTTATTCTTTACCGCAACGGAACTATTATGGGTTCCGGGCGTTGCGAGCATACCGAACTCGCACAGGATGACCTCATGACCCGATCGATTTCCACTGTCCGCGCCGCAACCGGTGTTGCCGTCATGGCCCTGCTGTCTGCCTGCGGTGGCAGCGAAAAAACCGCGACGACTGAAACGACCACGACCACAACCGAAGCCACGGCGCCTGCCGCGATCGATCCGGCGACGGCCCCTGCGGCTGAACCGGCTGCTGCGTCGATGGACGCCGCGCCCGCGGCTGGCGTGACCTATGCAAGCCTGACCGGCGACGCCACCAAGGGGGAAAAGGTGTTCGGCCAATGCCGGACCTGCCATGTCGTCGAGCCGGGCGTCAATCGCGTTGGCCCGTCGCTGCATGGCGTCGTCGGCCGCAAGGCTGGTATCATCGAGGGCTTCAAATATTCGCCCGCGAACAAGAACAGCGGCCTCGTGTGGACCGAAGAGCAGCTCTTCACCTATCTTGAAGCACCGCAGCGGGTCGTCAAGGGCACCTATATGGCGTTCGGCGGGCTCAAGAAGCCGCAAGACCGCGCCGATGTCATCGCCTATCTGAAAACCAACGCCTGATCCGGTTTGCCGTCCCGGGCGCCGCCCGGGACGGTGATCAGAATGGACCGTTCAACTGCACGGTGGCGATATTCAGCGCGCCTGCAAAGGTAACCCAGGCCAGGTAGGGCACCAGCAACAGGGCTGCGCGCTTCGAAAAACGCCAGCAGATGATGATCAGCAGCGCGATCGAAGCCCATAGAAACCAGACTTCGGTGGCAGCAAGGTCCGGGCGTTCGGCGCGGAAGAACAGGAAACTCCACAACAGGTTGAGAAACCCGTTGATGGCAAACAACCCGATCACGACATCGCGAAGTGCCTTGCTGGGTGCTGCCATCCACGCCGTTGCCGCCGAAATGGCGCACAGCCCGAAGATGAGAGTCCAGGCCGGGCCGAACAGCAGGTCAGGGGGCGCCCAGGCCGGTTTGACAAGGCCCTGATACCAGGGGCCAAGTACGGTGATCGTCGCCCCCAGCGCTGCGATGAGCAAGGTGGTGACGGCAGCGATTGCTGCCGGCAACACCCAGCGCCCGGGATTCATGCCTTCACGCAGCACTGCGCGCCGATTCCGCCGTCTCACCGCGCTTGCGGCCCGAGAACAGCGCGGCGATCAACTGGCCGGTATCCTTGATGAAGATCTTGACGTGCGCCATCGGGCGCTTCTTCACCAATTCCTTGTTCATATAGGCTTCCCAGGTCAGCTGCTGGATATCCTTGTCCTCGCACAGCTTGACGAAGCGTTCGCGCATATTGTCGCTGCGGTACCAGAACCACTGCATGATGCCGAGAACCATGAAGACCTGGCCATGCAGCTTCATGAATCGCTTGCGCGCCATCTTGAGTGCGGCCGCATTACCCGTGTCGAGGAACGTGCTTGCAGCATCGGCCGCGAAGCGCCCGGCTGTCATTGCATAGAAGATGCCTTCGCCCGAAGCCGGTGCCACGACGCCAGCAGCGTCGCCTGCCACCACGACATCCTTGCCATTGTCCCAGCGCTTGCGCGGCTTGAGCGGGATCGGCGCGCCTTCGACGCGGATCGTCTTGAAGCCGTCGAGGCCGGTCTGTTCCCGCAACCGCGCCACGGCGTCGCGCATGGCAAAGCCCTTGACGGCGCTGCCGACGCCGACGCTGGTCTTGTCGCCATGCGGAAAGATCCAGGCGTAGAAATCGGGGGAGAGATGGCCCTGATAGAAGATGTCGCAGCGTCCGCCTTCAAAGCCATGCCAGCCTTCGGGCGGCGATTCGATGACTTCGTGATAGGCCGAGACGAAATGCGGCTTCTCGTTGGCGGGCAAGGCCGCGCGCGCGACCGCCGAATTGCCGCCATCGCAGCCGATGATGACCTTGCCGCGCACCTTGATGGGGTCGCTGCCGCGTGCTGCACCCTTGGGCCGATAGGCGATGACGGCAGTGCCATCGGCATCGCGTTCCAGGGCCTCGAACGTACCATCGATGCGGGTTGCGCCATTGGTGGCAGCGCGGGTGCGCAGGAATTCGTCGAAGACTTCGCGATCGACAAGGCCGACGAAGCCGTCGCCGACCGGCATGTCCACGGCCTTGTTCGACGGCGCCACCATCCGCGCCGAGGTGGCGCGGGCACAGAGCTGGTCGAGCGGCACGTCGAAATCCTTGAGCAGCCGTGGTGGCACGGCGCCGCCGCACGGCTTGATGCGCCCGGCGCGATCGAGCAGCAGCACCTTGCGCCCGGCCAGTGCCAGATCATTGGCAGCGGTGGCGCCCGATGGGCCACCGCCCACGACAATGGCGTCGAAAGTGTCGGTCATGCCCGGATTCGTCATGCGATGGCCTCCCTGGTTTGTGTCGTTGCTTGCGTGGAATTGAGTCGTGTGGCGAGCAATGCTGCGCCAATGAAAATCAGGGCTTCGATGGCGAACACCATCTCGAAGGCGGCGCCATCGCTGCCGAGCAGCCGGCGTCCGATGTCGACAGCACTGGCGCCGATAAGGCCGCCGAGACCGAAAGCGATCGCCTGTGATGCGCCCCACAGGCCCATGCGAATGCCTTCCTGTCCGTCGGCACCGCGGCCCGCGAGATCGAGCATCGAGCCGATGGCAGCGACGGCAAAGACGCCGTTGGCAAAGCCGAGAATGAAGACCGTTGGCGCCAGCGGCCAGCCCGGGCCGGCAGTCGCCGCCATGGCCAGCGCCGCCAGCGCCAGCGCCGATCCGACACAGCCACCGACGATCCAGCGCTTCAGCTTCAGCCCGGCAAAGCTGCCGTCACGCCCGCCAAAGGCATGGCCGCCGACACCGACAAGGATCATGCCGAGCAGGACGCCCATGTGCTGGACGCCCGACAATGACGTCGATTGGCCCGGGCTGAGACCGAAGATCAACCCGGCAAAGGGTTCGAGGATCAGGTCCTGCATCGAATAGGCGAGCATCGAGACAAAGACGAAAATGGTGAACAGCCGGGTGACCGGATCGAGCCAGATGCCGCGAAGTGCGGCACCGAAATCGGCGTTCGCGCTGCTGGTATCCTTGCGCTCTGCCACCGAGGCGGCCGGGCCCTCGATGCCGGCGACGGCGATGCAGGCCAGCAGAAAGGCGCCGCCGGCGACGCCCATTGCCACCTGCATCAGGCGTTCAAGGCCAAAGGGCTCGAGAAGCCGCCCGGCGGTGGAAGCGGTGACGACGATACCGAGAATCATCATGATCCAGGTGAGCGACGCCGCTGCCGGCCGCCGAGCCGGCGCGGTGCGGCTGGCAAGCAGCGCCAGCAGCGAGGTCCCGGCAGCGCCGACACCCGTGCCGATCATCGCATAGGCAAGTATTGCGAGCAGAAAAGCCGGCAGGAATGGCCCTGAAAGCATCAGCGTCGCCTGGGTCGCGAGCACCCCGCCAAGGGCGAGCACCCCCATGCCGCCGATGATCCATGGCGTCCGCCGGCGCCCGGTGTCGGAATTATGCCCCCACTTCGGCCGGCTGAGCTGGACGGCATAATGGAAGGCGACCAATCCCGCGGGCAGCGCCGCAACCTGCGCATATTCGACAACCATGACGCGGTTGAGCAAGGTCGACGACAGCATGACAACAGCGCCGATGGCACTCTGCACAAGGCCAAGCCGGGCAATATTGCCCCATCCCAGCGGCGCCGGCACGGCCGTCACAGGCCCACCCCGAGATCCATGGCTCTCAGGCCGAAGGCCGCGGTGAGCATGCCGAGGACATACAATGTGGTGCCGCTGGCATTGTAGAAGGGCGCCTGTTTGGCCGGGTCGGCAAGCAGCCGCTGCATCAGCAGGAATTGCATCGCCACCGACAGGGCAACGAGCGCGGCGGGAAAAATGGCGCCCCAGCGGGCAAGAAGGACGGCAACGACAAGCTGCGGGACGGCCATCGTCCAGCACGCGACGCGGGCGGCGCGATCAACCCCCAGCAAGACCGGCAGCGAGCGCACGCCCGATACGCGATCACCTGTCACCGCCTTGAAATCATTCAGAACCATGATGCCATGGGCACCCGCAGCATAGAGGGCCAGGATCGCGATGATCCTGCCATCGGGCAGGCCGCCAACCATGACCGCAGCGCCAGTGAACCAGGTCAGACCCTCGTAGGCGGCCGCGCATACCCCTGGTCCCCACCAGCCATTGGCCTTGGCGCGAACCGGCGGTGCCGAGTAGATCCAGGCAAGGAAGACGCCCAGTACCGTCGCGGCGAACACGACCGGGTTGATCAACCAGCCGACAACCAGCGAGAGAATCGACCCGAAGATCGCAATGCCAAGGCCCCAGCGGCCGGGGATCCGCCCTGAAGGAATCGGCCGCTGCGGCTCGTTGATCGCATCGACATCGCGATCGAACCAGTCGTTGATCGCCTGGCTGTTGCCACAGACCAGCGGCCCGGCAAGCAGCATGCCGGCAACCAGAAAGGTCCAGCGATCGGCAAGCGGCACGCCTGACGACACGACGCCGCACATGAAAGCCCACATCGGCGGAAACCAGGTGACCGGCTTCAAAAGCTCGAGCACATCGCGCGGCCGGGGAACCCGCCGCGCTCGACTGTCAAGTGTTACCCCGTCCATTGGTGTAAGCTAGCCTTGACACTTCGGGGCGTCAACGCACCGCTGGACTGTTTTGCGCTCTTTTCGAGCGTCAGTCGGTATCGCCGAGATTCCCCAGCCCGTGGCGGTGCAATTTTGAGTAGAGACTCTGCCGCGACAGCCCGAGAATTTCCGCCGCCGATGCCCGATTGTCGGACGTGTAAGTCAGCGCGGCCTCGATGCACAGCCGCTCGATCAGGTCGGTCGATTCGCGAACGATTTCCTTCAACGACACGCGGCCGACAAGCTCGGTCAGTTGCTCGACCGACCGTGGCAGCTGCCGGCCGTCACCGGCCACCGGCAGCGGGCGGCTCGTGGTGCGAATGCTGAACCCATGGCGTGTTTCGCCGCCTTCCACCGATGTAACCGCCGAAACTTCGACTTCCTGGTCACTGCCGTCGGCGCCGCGCGCAATGGTCGCGAAGTTGCGGACCATGCCATGGTCGCGCAGCTGCTGTTCAAGCAACGACAGATCGATGCCGGGGCGGCCCATCCAGCGCGCCAGCGGGGCACCAGTGACGTCGTCGCGACGCACGGCCTGTACCAGATCGAGGAAAGCGGCATTGCCGGCAAGGACGTTGAAGCTGGCATCGGCCAGCACAAAGGCATCCGGCATCCGTTCGAGAACTTCGAGCAGCGGGCGTTCGTTGCTCGCGCCGGCAGCCCCCATCGGGCGCAGGCGGACAAGCAGGAAACTGCCGCGGTCCTGGCGGAAAAGCGTTGCCGAAAGCAGGCAGGTGTCGCCATTGCCAAGCGTCACCGGTGCCGGTTCGGTCTGGGCAGCGGCGGCGATCGCGCCCAGCTGCGCCGTCACCGTGTCGCGATCCTCGGCGCCGATGAGGGCCGTGAAGGGCTGGCCATCGACTGTCGCTGAGCCGAATCCGGTCAACCGCCGCGCGGCCGGATTGATGTCGGTCATCCGGCGCGACGTCGCGTCGATGACGATGATGGCTTCCTGGGCGCTGTCGAACAGCAGCCGGTAACGTGCTTCGAGCTGGCGAAGATGGAGCGAATCGCGCTCCATCGCCTGCTGCGCCCGCAACAGCCGCTGCTGCTGGGCTGCGGCGGCGCGCATGTCGCGGCCGACCGCGAGAATGCGACCATCGTCACCGGTTTCGATGGCAAGGTAACGCACCGGCAGATCGCCGCCGGGCGACACATGGTTGACCTGGCGCCAGCGGCCCGTGTCACCCGCGCGTACCAGCATGTCCTCGATCTTGGCACGATTCTCGGGCTGTACCGTGTCGGCCCAACGCTGGCCGAGCCAATCCCGCACGCCATGTTCGGCCAGATCGGCAGTACCCAGCGTCACGGTTTCGACGATTCCGGCCTTGTCGATCAGCAACGCCACATCGGCAGCGGCAACAAGGCCGCGGATAGCGGCCGTGGCCGGCAAACCGGGAAAAGCATCCGTGACCGATTCGCCACGGCTGTCCACACTGCCGAAAGCGGCGGCGCCGGGGGGCCGATGATCGGAACTGGCAGTGCGAACGTCCATGCTGGCGTAAAAGCCATCTCCTGTCCCGCCGGCGTGGTGCCGGCGCGCGAAATCGTCAACTCGTGCCCGGTAAACACCCGACAGTGGCAATCTGTTTCAACATCGTATCGGCAAGGCGTACGGCGAGCGCGCCATCCGCTGCCGTGCCATCGGCGCCGATTCGCGCTGCCAGCTCGGGCTTTTCGGTAAAAACACGGCCGCCGACGAGAACAATGACCTGCGGGTTGCGCGAGGCACGGCGCAGCGCCGCGATGCTGTGTTCCAGCGGCGCGACATGGCGCTCGACACTGACTGTCAGGCCGACAACATCGAAAGCGCGACCCGCGACCAGCCCCACCAGTTCGGCCTCGTCAAGCGCCGGGACGCTCCACGTCTGCCAGCCTTCGCGGCGGAAGAATTCCTCGACGATGATCGCGCCAAGCCCGTGCTGTTCACCCGGCGCCGGCGAAAACAGGGCGCGCCGCTCGATGCCCTCCACCGGGGCGACGCCCGGGATCAGCGCCGACAGCGCATGGACGATTTCCTGGCACCGCCACAGACCCATCGTCACATCGACGAAATCACAGGCGTCCTCATCCCACCAGGCGCCAAGCCGGCGCGCCGCAGGGGCCAACAGCTGGAGATAGATGGTCTCGACCGAGACGCCGCGCGCCATCAGGCCCTCGACTCGCGCCAGCAGGGGGCCGACTTCCTCGGTCAGGGTCGCTGCTGCAAACTGATCGGCAAAACCCGCCGGGATCTGGGCATCGGGCTGGGCGGCAACCGACGGCAGCGCACCGGGCTCGCGGTGTGCCATGAGAAGCCTCGGGATGATGTCGGTTTCGATGACGCGCGCCAGCGCATCCGGGCTCGCTGTCTCGCGCGTGCGAAACGCAGCGCGGCGTGCCCGATCCCAGCTCTTGCTGGCGGCAATCCGCGCCTCCGTCACGATATCCAGCATCGAAGCCATGCCGCCCCGTATCCCCACCTAGCTTTGCCGCGCGGTCGACCGACTTGCGCCAAACCGCCGCACTTGATGGCTACGCTAACCGCGCAAGGCCACGGCCGCAAGGGGCGCAATGCATAATCTGTCCAACGCTTTTGACGTAAAGGCAGGTTGACACTCGCAGGTCGGATGGTAGGTTTCAGCGATGGGGAGAGAACGGTGACAAGCGCGGCTTCAAGCGACAACCGGAAAAACGCTGGAAAGCAGCAGGCCGGGCAACCGAACCGCCCGCTGTACACGGCGGAGGAGCGCGTACGGCGCGACAATAGCCGCTGGACCCTGGTCCAGGGCATTCTCGCCCCGGTGCAGTTCCTGATCTTTGCCGTCAGCCTCTATCTGGTGCTGGATTTCCTGCGCACCGGCCGCAACCATGATGCCGCCATCTGGTCGGTCGTGATCAAGACGATCGCTCTCTATACCATCATGGTCACCGGCGCGATCTGGGAGAAGGTGGTCTTCGGCAAGTATCTGTTCGCCGAAAGCTTCTATTGGGAAGACGTCTTCTCGATGCTCGTGATCGCGCTGCACACGGCCTATCTGTTGGCTTTGTTCACTGGCTGGCTGGGCACCGAGGACCTGATGTGGCTCGCGCTGGCGGCGTACTTCACCTATGTCATCAACGCCGCACAGTTCATCCGCAAGCTGCGGATGGCGCGGCTCGAAACACCGGCAAAAATGGCCGACGCCGACTCGGCGCCGAGCGATACCAAGGGTGCCGTCACAGCATGACAGTTGCACTCGCCCCTGAACGGTCTGCGGAATTGCCGGTGCTGCGCGAACGCGGCCAGCGCGAAGTCTTCTGCGGCTTGACCGGGATCATCTGGCTGCACCGCAAGGTCCAGGATGCGTTCTTCCTCGTCGTCGGCAGCCGCACCTGCGCCCATCTGCTGCAGTCGGCGGCCGGCGTCATGGTCTTTGCCGAACCGCGTTTCGGTACCGCGATCATCGAGGAGCGTGATCTCGCCGGCCTTGCCGATGCCAATGAGGAGCTCGACAAGGTCGTCCGCCAGCTTCTTGCCCGCCGGCCCGAAATCAAACTGCTGTTCCTTGTCGGCAGCTGCCCCAGCGAAGTCATCAAGCTCGATCTCGGCCGTGCCGCGCAGCGCCTCAACGGCAGCTATCCGGGGGTCAAGATCCTCAACTATTCCGGCAGCGGCATCGAAACCACCTTCACCCAGGGCGAGGATGCCTGTCTTGCGGCACTCGTTCCGGAAATGCGCGAAGAGGTTGCCGACCAGCTGCTCATCGTCGGCTCGCTTCCCGATGTGGTCGAGGACCAGTTTCGCCGGCTCTTTGCCGATATCGGAATTCGCCGCGTCGAAACCCTGCCGCCGCGCCGGGCGAAGGACCTCCCCGGCGTCGGGCCGGCGACACGTTTTCTGCTCGCCCAGCCCTTTCTCGGCGATACGGCACGGGCTCTCGAAGCGCGCGGTGCGCGGCACTTGCCGGCCATGTTCCCGTTCGGCGCCGAAGGCACCACGGCCTGGTTGCACGCCGCAGCCCGCGAATTCGGCATCGACGAGATGCATTTCCGCGCCACAGTGGCGCCGGGGCGTGAACGCGCCAAGCGCGCGCTGGCGCACCATGCGTCCCGGCTGGCCGGCAAATCGATCTTCTTCATGCCCGATTCGCAGCTCGAAGTGCCGCTGGCACGGTTTCTCGCCGCCGAACTCGGGATGACGATCGTCGAGGTCGGCACGCCCTATCTGCATCGCGGCCATCTTGCCGATGATCTCGCGGCGCTTCCCGACGGTGTCCAGATTTCCGAAGGCCAGGATGTCGACCGGCAGCTCGATCGGGTCCGCGCGGCGCGCCCGGACCTCACCGTGTGCGGCCTCGGCCTTGCCAACCCGCTCGAGCGCGAAGGCCTGTCGACCAAATGGGCGATCGAGCTGGTCTTCTCGCCGGTGCATGGTTTCGAACAGGCCGGCGACCTGGCTGAACTCTTCGCGCGGCCGCTGGTCCGCCGTGACCGGTTGACCGTCTGATGCAACTCACGGTCTGGACATATGAAGGCCCGCCCCATGTCGGGGCGATGCGCGTCGCTACCGGCATGAAGGGGTTGCACTATGTCCTTCATGCCCCGCAGGGCGATACCTATGCGGATCTGCTGTTCACCATGATCGAGCGCCGCGGCGAACGCCCGCCGGTGACCTACACGACCTTCCAGGCGCGCGACCTCGGGACCGATACTGCCGAGCTTTTCCAGAAATCGGCGCGCGATGCCTATGAACGCTTCCAGCCCCAGGCGATGATCGTCGGCGCATCCTGCACTGCCGAGCTGATCCAGGATGATCCTGCCGGCCTGGCGCTGACGATGGGCCTGCCGTGCCCGATCATCGCGCTTGATCTGCCGAGCTATTCCCACAAGGAAAACTGGGGCGCGGCCGAAACCTTCTACCAGATCGTGCGGCAGCTTGCCGACAAGAGCCGCGTTGCGCCGGCGCGCGATGGACGCCGCCCGCGTGCCAATCTGCTCGGGCCGACGGCGCTCGGCTTCCGCCACCGCGACGATGTCGCCGAAATCACCCGGCTGCTGAACGGTCTTGGCATCGACATCCATTTGACGGCGCCGATGGGCTCGACTCCCCTCGACATCGCCGGAGTCGGCGAGGCCGATTTCAATGTCGTGCTGTATCCCGAGATCGCGCATGAAGCGGCGCGCTGGCTCGAAAAGAGCTTCGGCCAGAAATACACCAAGACGGTGCCGATCGGGGTTGGTGCAACGCGCGAATTCATTGCCGAAGTCTGTGCACTCGCCGGCATCGAAGCGCCGGCGGATCCGGATGCCGGGCGGATGCCCTGGTGGTCGCGTTCGGTCGATTCGACCTATCTGACCGGCAAGCGCGTCTTCATTTTCGGGGATGCCACGCATGCGGTTGCGGCCGCCCGCATCGCGCGCGACGAACTCGGCTTCGAAGTCGTCGGGCTCGGTTGCTACAATCGCGAATTTGCCCGTGATATCCGCACGGCCGCCAAGCTCTACGGTCTCGAACCGCTGATTACCGACGATTATCTCGTCGTCGAGGACGCCATCGCCGCCGCCAATTGCGAACTCGTGCTCGGCACCCAGATGGAACGCCACATTGCCAAGCGGCTGCGCTTGCCGTGCGCGGTGATCTCGGCGCCGGTCCATGTCCAGGATTTTCCGGCGCGCCACTCCCCGCAAATGGGTTTCGAAGGCGCCAATGTCATTTTCGACACCTGGGTCCACCCGCTGGTCATGGGGCTCGAAGAGCATCTCCTCACCATGTTCCGCGAGGATTTCGAGTTTTCGGATGCGGCGGGGCCGAGCCATCTGGGGCATGGCGGCGGCGCCGCACCGGTCCTCACCGATGCAGTCGAGGGTGCAGAGCCTGTTGCCGTCGATGCTGCACCCGCTTCTGCCACGGACAATGTCGCGGTGATCGAACGCCCGAAGGTCGATGCCGATGGCTGGACGGCCGAAGGCGCCCGCGAACTTCAGAAAATCCCGTTCTTCGTGCGTGGCAAGGCGAAGCGGAACACCGAACGCTACGCCACCGAGCATGGAATTTCGGTGATCACGGTCGAAACCCTTTATGACGCGAAGGCCCATTATGCGCGCTGACCCGGCATTCCCCGCTCCCGGTGGCACTGATCCCAGCGCCCGAGTCGTCATCATTACCCTCGACAACCATCTGTCGGGCGCCATCGAGCGTGCGCGGGCACGCTTCGAGCGCGAACAGCCAGGGGTGAGCATCGGCTTTCACGCCGCCGCCGATTGGGACAACCAGGCCAAGCTCGATGCCGCCCGCGCCGATATCGCCCGCGGTGACATCATCCTGACCTCGATGATCTTCCTCGAAGACCAGATCCGCGCCATCAAGCCGGCGCTCGAGGCGCGGCGCGAACATTGCGATGCTATGGTCAACCTCATGTCGGCGTCCGAGATCGTCAAGCTGACGCGGATGGGCGATTATCGCATGGATGCGCCGCCCAAGGGACCGCTTGGCTGGCTGAAGAAGCTGCGCGGATCATCGAAGGAAGGCGCGCCGAACAGCGGCGCTGCCCAGATGGCGGTGCTGCGGCGGCTGCCCAAGCTGCTGAAGTTCGTACCCGGCACCGCCCAGGACGTCCGCGCCTATTTCCTCACCCTGCAATATTGGCTCGCCGGCAGCGACGACAACGCCTTTTCGATGGTCCGTGCACTGGTCGATCGCTACGCCGATGGTCCGCGCCGGGTATTGCGCGGCTCGCACAAGGCTGAGGGGCCGCGCGAATATCCCGAAGTCGGCGTCTATCACCCCGACCTGCCCGACCGCATGAGCACGCACGTCGCCGATCTGCCGCGCCGCGCCGATGCAAAAGGCACGATCGGGCTGCTGCTGCTGCGCTCCTATGTGCTGGGCAACGATGCCAACCATTATGACGGCGTCATCCGCGCCATGGAGGCCAAGGGCCTCAACGTCATCCCGGCGTTTGCCGGCGGCCTCGATTCGCGCCCGGCGATGGATGAGCTGTTCTGGAAGGACGGCGCACCAGCGGTCGATGCCGTTGTCAACCTGACCGGGTTCAGCCTTGTCGGCGGGCCGGCGTACAATGACGCCAAGGCCGCCGAGGAAGTGCTGGCGAAGCTCGACCGGCCCTATATCGCGGCGCACCCGGTCGAATTCCAGACGCTCCAGGGTTGGGGCGCCAACAAGCAGGGTCTGCTGCCGCTTGAATCGACGATCATGATCGCCATTCCCGAACTCGATGGCGGCACCACGCCGATGGTGTTCGGCGGGCGGTCGGATGGGTCGGATGCGCCCTGCACGGGTTGCGACCGCCGCTGCACCTGGCCTGTCGGAGGCACGGTGCGGGCGATGCAGAGCTGCCCGGAACGCGCCGAAGCGCTCGCCGCGCGCATGGTCAAGCTCGCCGCGCTGCGCAATTCGGCGCAGGCCGAACGCAAGATCGGCGTGGTTCTGTTCAACTTTCCGCCCAATGGCGGCGCTGCCGGCACTGCACAGTTCCTTGCGGTATTCGAATCGCTCCACGAAACCCTGAAGCGGCTGGCGTCGGAAGGCTATTCGGTCGAGGTTCCGGCCAGTGCCGACGAGGTTCGCCAGCGGATTCTGGGCGGAAACGCCATGGTTCATGGCATGGAAGCCAATGTCCATGCGCGCGTGAGCGCCGAATCGATCGTCGCCAACGAGCCTTTCTTGGCCGAAATCGAGGCCGAATGGGGCCCGGCACCGGGCAAGTTCCAGTCCGATGGCCGCGACGTGTTCATCCTTGGCGCCCAGTTCGGCAATGTCTTCATCGGAATCCAGCCGGCGCTCGGCTATGAAGGCGACCCGATGCGGCTGCTGTTCGACGGTCGCTTCGCGCCCACCCACGCCTTCATGGCCTTCTATCGTTGGCTGCGGAACGATTTCGGCGCCCATGCCGTTCTGCATTTCGGCACCCATGGCAGCCTGGAGTTCATGCCCGGCAAGCAGACCGGCCTGTCCGCCGCCTGCTGGCCCGAGCGGCTGATCGGCGATTTGCCCAATATCTATCTCTATGCCGCCAATAATCCGTCGGAAGGCGTGCTGGCCAAGCGGCGCTCGGCGGCGACACTGGTGTCGTACCTGACGCCGGCGCTGACCAATTCGGGCGTCTACAAGGGTCTTGCAGACCTGAAGGCGACCGTCGAGCGCTGGCGCAGCGCCGATCCGGCGTCTGACGAGCTTGTTGCGCTGCATGAAGTCATCGTCGAACAGGCGGCCGCGCTCGATCTTGATGGGTCGAACGTCCCGCAACTCGCCTCCAAGCTTTATGAAATCGAGCGCGAACTCATCCCGCAAGGGCTGCACGTCGCCGGCGTCGCCGCGACCCGCGAGGAGCGGATCGACATGCTTGCTGCCGTGGCCAGCAGCCGCGAGGCGATGATCCCGCCCGAGACCATCGAGGCCATCGTCGCCGGCACGGCCAGGCTCGACACGCCGCTCCTCAAGGAACTGGCAGCGCTCGACAAGGCACTGGCGACCAATCACGAAATGGACGGCCTCGTCCAGGCGTTGAGCGGGCGCTATGTCCGCCCCGTCTCGGGCGGCGACATTCTCCGGGCCCCCGAAATCCTGCCGACCGGGCGCAACATCCACGGCTTCGATCCTTTCCGTCTGCCCTCGGCCTATGCCGTCAAGGATGGTGCCGCCCAGGCGCAGCGCATCCTCGATCGCAGCGTCGAAGACAGCGGCGTCCTTCCCGAAACCGTGGCGATGGTGCTGTGGGGTACCGACAATCTCAAATCCGAAGGCGCCCAGCTGGCGCAGGCCATGGCCCTGATGGGCGCCAAGCCGCGGTTTGACAGCTATAACCGCCTGTCAGGCGCCGAATTGATCCCGCTCGAGCAGCTCGGTCGCCCGCGGATCGATGTTGTCGTCACGCTGTCCGGCGTTTTCCGCGATCTGCTGCCGCTGCAGACCCGCATGCTCGCCGAAGCCGCGCTGCTCGCAGCCCAGGCCGACGAGCCGACGACGCACAACTTTGTTCGCAAGCACAGCCTGGCCCACGCCGCCGAGCATGGCTGCGACCTCGAAACCGCGGCGCTGCGGGTCTATTCCAATGCCGAAGGTGCCTATGGTGCCAACGTCAACCTGCTGATCGACAGCAGTGGCTGGACCGACCCCGACGAACTCGCCGACTGCTATGAAAAGCAGAAGGGCTATGCCTATGGCGTCAAGGGCGCCCCGGTGCGCCAGGCCGGCCTGCTCGCCTCGGCCCTCAAGACCGTCGATTGTGCCTATCAGAACCTCGAAAGCGTCGAACTCGGCATCACCGCGATCGACCAATATGTCGATACGCTCGGCGGGATCAGCCGGGCGATCACCCGCGCCAAGGGCGGCGCCACCGCGCCCGTCTACATCGGTGACCAGTCGCAGGGCGCCGGCAAGGTGCGTTCGTTGCAGGAACAGGTGGCGCTCGAAACCCGCACCCGCATTCTCAACCCGGTCTGGCAGGAAGGCCTGCTGCGCCACGGTTACGAAGGCGTTCGCCAGATCGAAGCCAGCGTGACGACGACGATGGGCTGGTCGGCAACGACCGGCGAGGTCGACCCCTGGGTGTACCAGCGCATCACCGAAGCCTATGTCCTCGACGAAGCGATGCGTGACCGGATCGCCGAAATGAACCCGCGCGCCGCTGCCAAGGTCGCCAACCGGCTGATCGAAGCCTCGGAGCGCAATTACTGGACGCCGGACGCCGCGACTCTCGCTGCGCTCCGGGCGGCGTCCGATGCTGCCGAAGACATCCTCGAAGGGGTGTCGGGTACTGCTGTCCAACAGGCGGCTTGAAGGAAAAAACATGGGCCTGCTCGATCTCGACCGTCCGACTACACCCCCTGATGGGGAAGGCAGCCTGCAGGTGCAGCTCGATCCGAACCTGCGGATCGGCAACGCCAAGGTGTTCGCCGTCTATGGCAAGGGCGGCATCGGCAAATCGACGACATCGTCGAATCTGTCGGCGGCGTTCAGCCTGCTCGGCAAGCGCGTCCTCCAGATCGGCTGCGACCCCAAGCATGACAGCACCTTCACGCTGACCAAGAAGCTGATGCCGACGGTGATCGATGTCCTCGAAACGGTCGAGTTCCATCATGAGGAACTCCGCCCCGAAGACTATATGTTCGAAGGCTATAACGGCGTCATGTGCGTCGAGGCCGGTGGGCCGCCAGCGGGTACCGGTTGCGGTGGCTATGTCGTTGGCCAGACCGTAAAACTGTTGAAACAGCACCACCTTCTCGAAGAAACCGATGTCGTCATCTTCGACGTGCTCGGCGATGTCGTCTGCGGCGGGTTCGCAGCGCCGCTGCAGCACGCCGATCGGGCCCTGGTGGTGGCCGCGAATGATTTCGACAGCATTTTCGCGATGAATCGCATTGTTGCGGCGATCAAGGCCAAGTCGAAGAATTACGAAGTCCGCATGGCCGGCGTCATCGCCAATCGGTCGGCACAGACCGACGAGATCGACCGCTTCTGCGCGGCGACGGGCCTCGAAACGCTGGCACATTTCCCCGATCTCGATGCCATTCGCCGTTCGCGGCTGAAGAAGTGCACGATCTTCGAAATGGATTCGACCCCGGAAATCGAAGCCGTCTGCAACGAATACAAGCGTCTCGCGGCAACGCTATGGGCCGGCACGCGGCCGCTCGAAGCCAATCCGATGAAGGATCGTGACATTTTCGAGTTTCTCGGTTTCGAATGACCGGCAGAACAGCCTTGAACATCGACCACCCACCGGGCTGGCACGCGACGCGCGCGCGGCTGACCGATTATTTCGATCGCACCGCCTTCGATGCCTGGGCAGCGATGACCAGCGATGCGCCGGTGTCCAAGATCCGTGCCACGGTACGGGCCGGGCGCGAGGAAATGCGCAACACGCTGTTGTCATGGCTGCCGGCAGACCTTTCGGGCGCGCGGGTTCTCGATGCCGGCTGCGGCACGGGGATGCTGGCCATCGAAGCTGCCCGGCGTGGGGCGACGGTTGTCGGGATTGATGTCTCGCCGCAACTCGTCGCCACCGGCACCGAGCGCTTGCCCGCCGATGTTCGCGATCGGATCACGCTTGTCGCCGGCGACATGCTCGATGCGTCGCTGGGGGAATTCGACCATATTGTCTCGATGGATGTGCTCATCCATTATGAAGCCGACGAGATTGCCGCCGCCACTGCCAGCCTGGCGAAGCGCGCCCGCAAGAGCCTGATTTTCACCTTCGCCCCGGGCACGCCGCTGTTGCGCACGGCGCGCGCTGTCGGCCGCCTGTTCCCCAAGTCCGATCGCTCGCCAACGATCATCCCGGTCGGCCATGGCCATCTGAAGGCCAATCTGGCGCGCAGCCTGCCTGGCGCGCAGCTTGGCCGCGACACCCGCGTGTCGCGTGGTTTCTACACCAGCCACGCCCAGGAAGTGCTGACGCAAGTGCTCACCGGCAAGGGCGCGCAACGATGAGCCGCGGCGCCAACCTGGTGAAGAAGATCGGCGGCAAGTTCCTGCCCTTTGCCGATGCGGCAACCACCGAGCTGCCGCTGTCGCGGCTGTTGCGGCTGTCGCTGTTCCAGATTTCGGTCGGCCTCGCCATGGTGCTGCTCAACGCCACCCTCAACCGGGTGATGATCGTCGAGCTTGGCATTTCGGCAACGATCGTGGCGATTCTCGTCGCGTTGCCCCTGTTGTTCGCGCCGCTGCGCGCACTGATCGGTCACAAATCAGATAATCACCGCTCCATCCTGGGCTGGAAGCGCGTGCCCTATATCTGGGCGGGGACGATGCTGCAGTTTGCCGGCCTCGCCATCATGCCCTTTGCGCTGCTGGTGATGACCGGCGACGGCGATTCCGGCCCACTGGCGGGTGAGATTTTCGGCGCTGTGGCGTTCCTGATGGTCGGCGCCGGCGTGGCGATCACCCAGACCGCCGGCCTGGCGCTCGCCAATGATCTGGCGCCCGTCGATACGCGGCCGCGGGTCGTGTCGCTGCTCTACACGATGCTTCTCGTCGGCATGCTGATTTCATCGGTCGTCCTTGGCCGTATCCTGACCGATTTCACCGAAACCCAGCTGGTCGGCGTCATCCAGGGGACGGCCGTCATCACGCTGGTTCTCAACGTCATCGCCCTGTGGAAGCAGGAGGAGCGCGTCATCGGCGGCACCACCTCGACCGCCGAGGAAGACCAGGCCTTTGCAGCGCGCTGGAGCGATTTTACCGCCGCACCGCGCACGCGCCGGTTGCTGACCGCGGTGGCGCTCGGGGCCGCAGGCTTCGGGATGCAGGATATTCTCCTCGAACCCTATGGCGGCCAGGTGCTGGGCCTCAGCGTCGGGCGGACAACGGCGCTGACGGCGCTGTCGTCGATGGGCACGCTGATCGGGCTTTCGGTGGCGGCGCAGGCGCTGGCGCAAGGGCGTGACTCGGCTCGGCTGGCGGCGTGCGGCGCCTTGATCGGCATCGTCGCCTTTGCGCTGGTGGTTTTCTCGGCACCCCTTCATTCGGTGGCCCTGTTGTCACTGGGCGCCACCGGCATCGGTCTCGGCAATGGCCTTTTCGCGGTCTGTACCCTGACGGCCGCCATGGCGCTTGGTGAGGAAGGCGGCTCGGGCCTGGCGCTCGGCGTCTGGGGTGCGGTGCAGGCAACGGCCGCCGGCCTCGGCATCCTGCTGTCGGGCGCTATCCGCGATGGCGTCGGTGCGATGGCGATGGCCGGCCAGCTCGGGCCCGGCCTGGTCGACCCGGCAACCGGCTATTCCATTGTCTGGCATATCGAAATTTTCCTGCTTTTCGGCAGTGTTATCGCTCTTGGCCCGCTGGCGCGGCGTGCCCAGGACGCATCGAACCGCGCCCGTTTCGGTCTGACCGAATTCCCAACCTGAAGGGGAGACGACCAATGTCCAGTGTCATTCTAGTCGGAGGTCTCGATGTTGCCGAGCTTACCTTCTATCTGTTCTTCATCTTCTTCCTGGCGCTTGTCTGGTATCTGAACCGCGAGAGCCGGCGCGAAGGCTATCCGCTGGAACATGATATTTCGGGCGCCGTCGGCCAGGATGTCGGCCGGCTCGATTACAGCAGCAAGAAGACCTTTCAGCTGCCGCATGGTCTCGGCACCTACACCCCTGAAGATGTGCCGCGCGATGCTATGCCGACCAATGTGCTGCCACGCATCCATGCCGGCGCGCCGCTCGATGTGACGGGTGATCCGCTCAGCTCGGGTGTCGGCCCCGGTGGTTATGCGCTGCGTGCCGATCGGCCCGATCTCGACATGTTCGGCCGGCCGCGCATCGTGCCGATGGCCATTGCTGAACATATCGCCGTCGTGTCGCGGGACACCGATCCGCGCGGGCTGACGGTGACAGGGCTCGATGGCCTGGTGGCCGGCACGGTGCGTGACATCTGGGTCGATCGTGCCGAACATGTCATCCGCTACATCGATGTCGAGCTGACGGGTGGCGGCACGGCAACCCTGCCGATGGCGATGGCCCGTATCTCGCGGCGCGGTGTCAGGACCGATGCCATCAAGGCGTCGCAGTTCGCCGGCTGCCCGCAGTTGCAATCGTCGCAGCAGATCACCTTGCTTGAGGAAGAGAAGGTTCAGGCCTATTTCGGTGCTGGCTATCTGTGGGCAACGCCCGAACGTTCGGAGCCACTGGTGTGACCATCGAGTATGAAATCGAACCCATCCCCGGCCTGCCGGGGAACCTGCCTCCGGGCGAAGTGATCCTGTGGCAGGGGTCACCCGATTGGCAGACCCTGGCGCGGGCCGTCTTCCATACCAGGCTCGTGGCGGTGTGGTTTGTTTTCGTCGCCTCGCTGGCCTTTGTCGGTGGCGGAACGGGGCTTCGTGGCGCCGTGATCACGATGGTGGTCGCCAGCCTCGGGTTGGGCATCCTGTATTTCCTCGCGCGTGCTTCGGCACGCTCGACGATCTACACATTGACCAACCGCCGGGTGGTCATGCGCTTCGGGGTCGCCTTGCCGAAATGCATCAACCTGCCGCTGAAGGCGATCGGCGCCGCCGATGCGCGGCCGCTCGGTGCCGGCAATATCGACATCGTGTTGCGCCCGACGCAGCGCTTCCCGCTCGGCTGGGCGCAGATGTGGCCGCATGTGCAGCCGTGGAAGGTCGGCCAGCCCCAACCGATGCTGCGTGCTGTCCCCGAAGGCTTTGCGCCAGTGCTGGCCAAGGCCCTCGTCGAAGTCGATCCGGCGCACGGCGTTGCCACGCCGCTCGAAACCGCCAGGCCGCAGCATGAACCGGCAGGCCCGATCGGGGTGCCGGCGTGAGCGATTTCACCCATGAACGCTTCCCGCCCTGGGTGCTCGGCGCTGCCGGCGGCATCGTCGGGATCACCTTGATCGTCGTCTTCGGCGTGCGGCTCGGCGTGTTGCCGGCGCGCCCGACGGCGCCCGAACTTCGTGCCGAAGCGCATGTGGGTGTCGTCAAATCGGCGGACTTCATCTTTGCCGATCGCGCCGATGGTGCACTCGTCGCCACCGATGCGAACACCGGCAAACCGGCGCTGGTTCTCGAACCCGGTTCCAACAGCGGCTTCATTCGCGGCGTGATGCGCGGCCTCATGCGCGAGCGCCAGCTTCATGAAGTGTCGCGCTATGGCGCTGTCACGGTCACGCAATGGGCCGATGGTGCCCTGACCCTGAAGGACAAGTCCACGGGGCGAGTGATCGAGCTCGGCAGTTTCGGCAGCACCAACCGCGCCGCCTTTGCCCAATTGCTGGCACCCGGCGTGAAGGTTGTCCAGAGCATCGAGAAGATGCAGCCCAACGGCCCGACCAGCCCCGAAGACAACAGCAGTGTCGGCAAGGTGCTCGCCCAATGACGCCATTGTTCACCCGCACCGCGTTCGAGACCGACTGCACGATCGCTGTCGAGCATACAGCCGACGCGCTCCATGCCCATGTCGAGCTGGATGGCAATGTGCTGCTCGGCCCGGGTGATCAGGTGCGGGTGCACGGGGCGCCGGTGCGGCTGCCCTTTGGCGAAGCGATCACGCTCCGCCGCCGCGCGACGGTCTCGCGCGCTGGCCTGGTGGCGCAATGGTGGACGAAGTTGCGTGCGCAGTTCGATTTGACCGAATTGTACGAGATTACCTTCACATCGGAGAAGCCGCGGTGAATGCGGTGATCTTTGAAGCCGCGGTGACCGCGGTAATATTTGAAGCCGCGATGACCGCGGTAGGGGAGACTTCGCGATGAACGCGCACAGCCCGATTTCCCGCGCGGCCGGTGACCCCGACCGCGAGGTGGCGATCACCAAGGACGTTACCATGGCAATGGCAACGCAGGACACGGTGCTCAGCCCGCGCTTCTACACCACCGATTTCGACGCGATGGACCGGATCGATGTCTCGCGCGTGCGCGGCGAGTGGGATGCGCTGATCGCCGAGATGACAGCCGACCCCAACAAGCGCCATTTCAAGCGGACCGAAGAGTTCGACGGCGTCATCGAGAATCTGCCGCCCGAATTGCGGATCGAATTCACCGATTTTCTCGTTTCGTCGATGACGTCGGAATTCTCTGGCTGCATTCTCTATGCCGAGATCGCCAAGCGCGTGACCAACCCCGATGCCAAGGCGCTGTTCAAGCTGATGGCGCGAGACGAATCGCGCCACGCCGGCTTCATCAACGACAGCCTGAAAGACGCCGGCATCGGCATCGATCTGGGCTTCCTCACCAAGACCAAGAAATACACGTTTTTCCGGCCGAAATTCATCTATTACGCCACCTACCTTTCGGAAAAGATCGGTTACGCCCGGTACATCACCATCCATCGCCATTTCGAGAAACATCCCGAAATGCGCTTTCACCCGATCTTCAAATGGTTCGAAGCCTGGTGCAATGACGAGTTCCGCCATGGCGAAGCCTTTGCACTATTGATGCGGGCCGACCCCAAGCTGCTGACAGGCATCAACAAGCTGTGGATTCGCTTTTTCCTCGTCGCCGTCTATGCGACGATGTACGTCCGTGACCACAACCGTCCGGTGCTCTACAAGGCGTTCGGGATTGATCCCACCGAATATGATTTCAAGGTCTTCGACATCACGACGCTGATTACCCGGCAGGTCTTTCCGCTGGCGCTCGACACCGATGCACCCCGGTTCCGAGCGTTGCTTGAAAAGATGCGGCGTATTTCGGCCGGTATCGATGCAACGCGGGAGCAGGGCGGTGCCGTCGCCGCGATCAAGGGCCTGGGCCTGAAGATCGCCGCCGGCATCACCTTTGCCCAGCTTTACCTGCAGCCGGTGCAAGGCAATGCACTTCCCGCCAGCGTCCGGCTCCAGCCCGTCTGGTAGAATGTTCTCGCAGCCGTTCCTCCTGCCCTTGCTGTTTGCAACGGTGCTCTGGTTCGTCGCCACCGGCTTCGTGCTGTGGCTCGATCGCCTGCCGAGCCGCACCTGGCCCGTCAGCCTCGTCGGCGCGACCGTGGCGAGCGGCTTTGCCATGGGCGGCGTCATCGCGACGGCGCCGGAATCCAGCTCCGCCGCGGCCTATGCCGCTTTCGCCTGTGCGCTGGTGCTTTGGGGTTGGCACGAACTCAGCTTCCTGATGGGCTTCGTCACCGGTCCCAACCGCAATCCGTGCCCCGCCGACGCGACTGGCTGGCGGCGCTTTCGCCTCGCGGCCGCGACTCTCATCCATCATGAAGTCGCGATGTTTGCCACGGTGCTGGTGATGGCGGCAGCAACCTGGGGCCAGCCGAACCAGACCGCCACCCTCACGTTCCTGCTGCTCTTCGTCATGCGGCTCTCGGCCAAATTCAATATCTTCGCCGGCGTGCCGCATCTGTCGACCGAGATGATGCCCGATCACATGCGCTATCTCGCCAGCTATTTCCGCATCCGGCGGCCGAGCGGATTCTTCGTGATCAGCTTGGCCGGAATTGCGGCCCTGGCCGCCTGGCTCGGCGACGCGGCCTTGCGGGCCGAAGGCGGGGTGGCGACCAGCTATGCGCTTGCCTTCGCGCTCGTGGTCCTTGCGTTCATCGAGCACGGCTTTCTGGTGGTGCCGTGGCAGGATACCAGCATGTGGCGCTGGGCGATGCGGAACAGTCATCGCGAGCGCGTCGCAATAGCCGATTTCAACCACATAGCCGGTCCGGCACCGGTAGAATCAACAGCACTTCGCGTGTCGAATCCGCTTGCGGCGCCGACATCAGCGCGGCAATAGGTTTCGGGGAGATTGTAGATGGATTATGAAGCCCATTTCCAGGCCGCGCTCGACGGCTTGAAGGAACGCGGAAATTACCGCGTCTTCGCCGAACTGCAGCGTCGCAAGGGCGACTACCCCCGCGCCACGCGCTTTCTCGAAAATGGTGAAAGCCAGGAAGTCACCGTCTGGTGTTCGAACGATTATCTCGGCATGGGTCAGCACCCGTCCGTGCTCGAGGCCATGCATGACGAGCTCGATCGTTCCGGCGCAGGCGCCGGTGGCACGCGCAATATTTCAGGCACCATGCACGCCCACCGCCAGCTCGAGCTCGAGCTCGCCGACCTTCACAACAAGGAAGACGCGCTGCTCTTCACATCGGGCTATGTCTCGAATTGGGCGGCGCTAGGCACGCTGGCGGCGAAGCTGCCGAACTGCGTCGTGCTTTCGGATGCGCTCAACCATGCCTCGATGATCGAAGGCATCCGCCACAGCCGCGCCGAATGCCTCAAGTTCCGCCACAATGACGTTGCCGATCTCGACCGGTTGCTCGGTTCGATCGAACCCGGTCGCCCCAAGCTGGTGGCCTTTGAAAGCGTTTATTCGATGGATGGCGATATCGCCCCCATCAAGGAAATCCTCGACGTCTGCGAAAAGCATGGCGCCATGTCGTATATCGACGAAGTCCATGCCGTCGGCATGTATGGCGCACGGGGCGGCGGCGTCGCCGAGCGCGATGGGCAGATGGACCGCCTGACCGTCATCGAGGGCACGCTGGGCAAGGCCTTCGGCGTGTTCGGCGGCTATATCGCCGGCACCAAGGCGATGTGCGATTTCGTCCGCAGCTTCGCTTCGGGTTTCATCTTCACGACGGCACTGCCGCCGTCGATCGCAGCCGGTGCGCTGGCCAGCATCCGTCACCTGAAGGCGTCGCCTTTCGAGCGCCGGCGCCAGCAGGAGCGTGTTGCCAAGGTGCGCGCAGCGCTGCGTTCGATGGGGATCCCGCAGATCGAGAACCCCAGCCACATCATCCCGGTAATGGTCGGCGACGCCAAAAAGGCCAAGATGATCAGCGACTGGCTGATGGAAAATCATGGCATCTATGTGCAGCCGATCAATTATCCGACCGTGCCCGTCGGCACCGAGCGGCTGCGCATCACCCCCGGCCCCGTCCATTCGGATGAGGATATCGAGCGGCTGGTCAAGGCGTTGAGCGACATCTGGGGCCAGTGCGCGCTCCACAGGGTCGAAGCCGCCGCTTAACGCCGCGAGCGCGCAGCATAGCAGCGCGCTGGCTTTCGCCGGGGCAGGCAGGCCCAAGAACAGCCAGCGAAGCGCATTGCTTCGCTGGCTGTTCTCGTCTGACGCCGGATCACGTCCAGGGCAGGCTGCATGGGCTTTGCCCCTGCGGTGGCTTTCTTCTAACCGTCTCCGATGACTTTGCTTGGCGCGATCTTCCGCTGGCTAGCCCGCCACGCGCTCGTCTTCGTGCTCCTCGTCGCGGCAATGGCGCTTTACGGCCAGTATCGCCAGTCGGTGGCTTCCACCCAGAGGCTCGAAGCGTCGGTCGACCGGATCGAGGGCGCCCGCGCCGACGTCGCTGCCGAAATCGACGCGCTGCGCACGACCGCTGTCAGCCGCCTCGACAGGCGCCAGCGCAATTCGCTTGCCGCCATCGATGCGCGGATTGGCAAGGCGACGGCCGAGCGCGCCGCACTGCAGGCACGACCTCCACCCGCCGCCGACCTGTTGACCGCCCCCCGCACCGCCATCGCCGCCGGCATTCGTCATGAGGTGCAAATAGATGTGCTGACACAGGAAATCGCTTTCCTGACCAGCTTGCGCGCCAACGTCGCAACCCGCGGCCAGGCCTTCGCCCTCGACAGGCAGATTGCCGATCTCGACGCCCGCATCGCCGGCGATGCCGCCAATATCGCCGCGCTGCCGCCTGCGCCCGACCCGAGACGCTATGTGCCCGACGGCCTCGCGCTGCGGGATCTGGCGGACGTTTATGCCGAGCGGCAGGCGGCCAACAAGGCCCGACGCGCGACACGCGTCGCCGTTCGCCAGCGCCTCGGTACGATCGCCGAACTTGCCACGCCCATGGTGGATCCTGCCGCGCTGCACCGCCGACTCGAGCCACTCGAAACCGCAACCGCCGCGCAACGTGCCGCGCTCGAAGCCAGCCTCGAACGCGGCGCCCAGCGCTGGTATGCGCGCCTCGGCATCGCAGACTTGCTCGGCCCGGCAGCGCTGGCGCTGCTCGCGATCATCCTCGCGCCGCTTCTCATCCGTACCTTGTTCTACTGGGTGCTTGCGCCGCTCGCATCGCTGCAAAAACCCATCAAGCTGCTCGAACGCGCCGTCCCGATTCCACTGCCCACCGAGCGCTCCGCTGTCTCAAGGACAATCGCGCTGGCGCCCGGCACCGAGCTGCTCGTTCGCCAGGGCTTCGAACAGACCGTCTCGCTCGGCGGCGCCAAGGCGACGCTATGGCTTCTCGATGCGCGCCACCCGCTCAGCAGCATCGTGTCCGGGCTGTATTTTCTCACCCGCATCCGCGGCGGCCCCGGCGACACGATCACGCTTTCGGCGACACATGATCCTTTCGCCGAGGTCGCGCTGCTCACCCTGCCGGCGGGCGCTGCGGCGGTTCTGCAGCCGCGCGCCATCGCCGGGGTGGTGCAGCCTGTCGACAAGCCGCTGCGGATCACCTCGCACTGGCGGTTGGGCACGCTCAACGCCTGGCTGACCTGGCAATTACGCTTCCTTGTCTTTCACGGTCCTGCCGACATCATCCTCACCGGCGGCCGCGGTGTCCGCATAGAGCCGGCGCTTGCCGGGCGCAGCATCGGGCAGGACCAGTTGATCGGCTTTTCCGCCGGTATCGCCTATTCCACTGGCCGCACCGAAACCTTCATCCCCTATCTGTTCGGGCGGGAGCCGCTGCTGAAGGACCGGATTGCTGCCGGGCAGGGTGTCCTGATTGCCGAAGAAGCGCCGATGGCGGGACGGGCGAAGCGCGGCATCAGGCATGGCCTTGAAGGTGCGCTGGACGCGTTTCTGAAGGCGTTCGGCATCTGACGTGACCCGTCTTCCAATCGGCGCACCACTCTGCAAAGGTCAGGGCATGCAGCACTTCTCGATCGATCGGCGCCGCTTCGGTGTCGCGGCCATGACCTTCGCGGCGCTTGCGGCCACCCCGCGCCGGGCTCTGGCCGCCGGGTCCATCGACACCGGCGATCTCAAGCCCATCACGGCTGGCGTCAAGCCGATCGACGTTGCCGAGCGGACCGCCCGTATCGCCCGGGCGCAGGATCTCATGGCGCGCACCGGCATGGCCGCCATCGTCCTCGAGCCCGGCGCATCGCTCGATTATTTCACCGGCGTCCAATGGTGGCGCAGCGAGCGGCTGACGGCAGCCGTCATCCCGGCCAGAGGCGAGGCGATCATCGTCACGCCTTTCTTCGAGGAACCCTCGGTTCGGCAGAGTCTCGGCATCCCGGCAAGCATCAGGGTCTGGCAGGAGGATGAAGACCCGCTGGCGCTGCTGGCAGGCGCACTCAAGGATCGCGGCGCCGGTGGCGCCAAAGTCGGCATCGAGGAAACGGTACGCTTCTTCGCCAGCGACGGGCTGGCATCGAACCTGCCGGGTGCCACGCTGGTATCGGCCGATCCGGTGGTGCGCGGTTGCCGGATGATCAAGACGCCGGCTGAAATCGCCCTGTTGCAGGCCGCCAATGACGTGACGGCAGCGGCGCTGCGCTGGACCGGCGCGCATGTCCGTGAAAATATGGTGCCGGCGGAAATCGCAGCGCACGTCAACGCCGCGACCATGGCGCTCGGTGGGCGTCCCAAGGGCGCACTGGTCCTGCTCGGCGAGGCAGCGGCCTATCCGCACGGCTCGCGCAATCCCCAGATGGTGCGGGAGGGCGAGGTCGTGCTGCTCGATTGCGGCTGCGATGTCGGCGGCTATACCTCGGATATCTCGCGCACTTTTGTCTTCGGCAAGGCACCGGACGATGTCCGCCGCGTCTGGGATGTCGTGGCAGAGGGCCAGCAGGTGGCGCGCCGTGCCGCAACCATCGGCGTGCCGGCCGGCAGTGTCGACGAAGCCGTGCGGCGCTTCTACGAATCAAGGGGTTATGGCCCCGATTATCGGCTGCCCGGCCTGTCGCATCGCACCGGCCATGGCATCGGCATGGACGGCCACGAGCCCGTGAACCTGGTACGCGGTGAAGCGACGCTGCTGGCGGCCGGCATGTGCTTTTCGAACGAGCCCGGGCTCTATCTGCCTGGCAAATTCGGGGTGCGGCTGGAGGATTGTTTCCACATGACGTCTGCGGGCCCGCAATGGTTCAGTGTGCCGCCGACCTCGCTGGACCGACCCTTCGGGTAATGCACCGCTTGCGGGCGGGAAGTGTCATGCTAGATGGACAGTGATGAAAGCTCCCTTCCCGTTTTCGGCCATTGTCGGCCAGGCTGAAATGAAACAGGCGCTGCTGATGGCAGCGGTCGAACCGCGGCTTGGCGGGGTGATGGTGTTCGGTGATCGCGGCACCGGGAAATCGACCGCCGTGCGCGCGCTGGCGGCGCTGCTGCCGCCGATGACGATCGTCGCCGGCTGCCGTTACGGCTGTGCCCCCGGCGACACTGCACCTTGCCCTGACGACTGCCGGGCGCGTGCCGGCAAGGCCGTCGCCGAAGTGCCGGTGCCTTTCATCGACCTGCCGCTGGGCGCCACCGAGGACCGTGTCGTCGGCAGTCTCGACCTCGAACGCGCCCTGGCGACGGGGGAAAAGCGTTTCGAGCCCGGGCTGCTTGCCAAGGCCAATCGCGGTTTCCTGTACATCGACGAGATCAACCTGCTCGAAGACCATCTCGTCGACCTGCTTCTCGATGTCGCCGTGTCGGGGCAGAACCTTGTCGAACGCGAAGGGCTCAGCATCCGCCACGCCGCGCGCTTCATTCTGGTCGGTTCGGGCAACCCCGAAGAAGGCGAATTGCGGCCGCAGCTGCTCGACCGCTTCGGTCTTTCGGTGGATGTCCGCACCCCGACCGAGCTTTCCGACCGGATCGAGATCGTCAAGCGCTGCGACCGCTTCGACCGTGACCCCACCGGCTTTGCCGCCACCTATGCCGCCGAGGAGGCTGCAACGCTCGATCGCATCGCCGGCGCCCGCAAGAAGCTGCCCAAGGTCGAGGTGCCCGATGCCATGCTCGAACTGGGCAGCCGGCTGTGCCAGGCGGTCGGTGCCGATGGCTTGCGCGGGGAATTGACGCTGCTGCGCGCCGCCCGTGCCGCAGCGGCACTGGCCGGCAAGAAGACGGTCCATGCCCATCATGTCGGATCGGTGGCAACGCTGGCGCTGCGCCATCGCCTGCGCCGCAATGTCACCGACGACGTCGGATCGACGGTTCGCATCACCCGGGCCGTGGCGGAACTGATCCCGGCATGAGCCTGTTGGCGGTCGTCGAGGCTTCGCCCAAGGACATTCCGGCCGCGCCTTTCGAAGCCGCCAGCGCTGAACGCTGGAGCCTGGCGCTTCGCGTCGTGGCCCTGCTGGCGGCCAATCCGGCGGGCATCGGCGGGGTGCTGCTGCGGGCGCGCCCGGGCCCGGTACGCGACCTCTGGGCCGAAGCGCTGGGGCGCGTGGCAAAGGTTCGCCGCCTGCCGGCGAGCGCCGATTCCGAAGCGCTCGATGGTGGCCTCGATCTGACGGCGACGCTGGCGGCCGGGCGGCCGGTGCACCGTACCGGGCTGCTCGTCGAAGCGGCGTGCGGCGTGCTTCTCGTCCCGATGGCCGAACGGCTGGCACCAGCGCTGGCGGCACGGCTGGCGAGCGCGCTCGACCAGCAGGGCCCGCTCGTTGTGCTGTTCGACGAATCGCCCGACGATGCCGAAGCGGCAGACCGGGTATCGCCGGCACTGGCCGACCGGCTGGCAATCCATCTCGATCTGTCGCGCGTCCGCTTGCCGATGGCGGCGCTGCTGCTGGGGCAGGGGCCCGACATGCCGGCGCCGGCCCCGGGCGATCCGGCACCGGTCGATGATGCCGTGACGGCGCTCGCGACAGCCGCGGTGCAACTCGGCATCGCATCGATTCGCGCACCGATCCAGGCGCTGCGCGTCGCACAGGATGTGGCCCGGCTTGCCGGGCGCAGCGGCGTGGCGAATGGCGATCTCGAAATCGCGGCCGCACTGGTCCTCGGCCCGCGCGCGCGCCAAATGCCGCCCAGCGAGCCCGAGGCTTCCGAGCCCGAAACGCCCCCCGACGAACCGCCGCCGCCGCCGCCCGAGGGCGATGATGGTGGCGATGAAAGCGACAACAACGCCCCCCAGGATCTGACCGACATGGTGCTCGATGCCGCCGAAACGGCGCTGCCGCCGGGGCTGCTCGATGCACTGGCCAATGGCATCGCCTTCAAGGCGCCGGGCGGTGGCAGCAGCGGCGCCAAGCTGCGGACGCTCACCAGTGGCCGGCCCGCCGGGGTGCGGGCCGGCGCGCCGGGGCGCGGCGCCCGGCTGGCGTTGATCGACACGATCAAGGCTGCGGCGCCCTGGCAGCGCCTGCGCGGCGCCGGCGGCGCCAAGGACCCTGGGGGCAGGTTGTCGATTCGCCACGACGATCTGCGCATCCGGCGTTTCGTCGCCCGCGCCCAATCGACGACGATCTTCGCTGTCGATGCCTCGGGTTCGGCGGCCTTCGCAAGGCTGTCCGAAGCCAAGGGCGCCATCGAGCTGCTGCTCGCCGAAGCCTATGTAAAGCGGGCGGAAGTCGCGCTGGTGGCGTTTCGCGGTCAGGATGCTGCCGTCAGCCTGCCCCCGACGCGAAGCCTGGCGCGCGCCAAGAAGGAGCTTGCGGCGCTGGCCGGCGGCGGCGGCACGCCGATGGCCGCCGGAATCGATCTGGCACGGCGGGTGGCGGAGGCCGAGCGCGGGCGCGGGCGCACGCCGCTGGTGGTTGTCCTCACCGATGGCCGCGCCAATGTCGGCGGCGATGCCGCGCGATCCCCGCAGGAAGCAGCGCTTGCCAGCGCCCGCGGGCTCGGCGCCACCGGCATCGCCAGCGTCTTCATCGATTGCAGCGCCCGGCCGCGCCCCGAAGGTGCAGCGCTCGCTGCGGCGATGGGCGCCCGCTTCGTTGCCTTGCCCCGCGTCGATGCCAAGGCAGTGGTCGCTGCCGTGAACGCCGCGGTAAACGCCACAGGCGTGCGCTGATGGCGGCGCCGCGCTGGGATCGAGAGGGCCGCGATTGGCCCCACGCCGAGACGAGCCGGTTCGTCGCCGCCGGCGGAGTCAAATGGCATGTTCAGGTCATGGGAGCGGGTCCCGTCGCGCTCCTCATCCACGGCACCGGCTCGGCAACGCATAGCTGGCGCGATGTGATGCCCTTGCTGGCAAAGGATTTCACCGTCGTTGCCCCCGATCTGCCGGGCCATGGCTTCAGCTCGTCGATCGGCCGCGCCTCGCCGGTCAATGTCGCGACGGCGCTGGCAGCCTTGATGGACAGCCTTGGGCTGGCGCCGGCGCTTACGGTCGGCCACAGCGCCGGCGCGGCGATCGCGCTGACCATGGCCGACAAGCGGCTGGCGCGGCCGCAATCGGTCGTCGCGCTCGGCGGCGCGCTGCTGCCGTTTCCGGGGATGGCCGGCAAGCTGTTCCCGACGATGGCGCGGCTGATGTTCGTCAACCCGCTGGCACCCGAACTGTTCGCGATGCGCACGCGCAGCCCCGGCGAGGTGGCGAGCTTCCTGAAACGCGCCACCGCCTCCCCGATCGATGCCCGCGGCATCGAGCTTTACGAGCGGTTGCTCCACACCTCCGGCCATATCGGCGGTGCGCTGGCGCTGATGGCGAACTGGGATCTGGTGCCGCTCGAAAAGGCACTGCCCAGCATCGATCTCCCGGTCCTGCTCATCCACGGCGCCCGCGATGCGACCATTCCGGCGGCTACCTCGCAAACTGTTGCTGGCCGCCTGCCGAATGGCCAATTGATGGTGGTTCCCGATCTCGGGCATCTGGCCCATGAGGAAGCGCCGGCGCTGCATGTGGAAGCAATTGCCGATTTCGCCCGGGCGCACGGTCTGCTCGGCAAAAGCTGAACCGCCGGGCCGGGCAGCGCGAGGTGGGCGGGATATGTAAAGCCCTTGTTCGGCGCTTGTGCACCACGGCCCTGCCGGCATAATCAAAGCGATGCTGCAGATTTCGAGACCACCCGGGCCGCCGGCGACCGCCCGCTGGCGCCGCGCATTGCTGCCCTTGCTGGGGCTTGTAGGCGCAACGATCGGCGTTGCTGCAGTGGGTGTGTTCGAAGCAGGCGGTGACCCGGGGCCGGTGGCGGCCCCGCCGGCACCACGGCGCACACTTTCGGTCGTCGAAACACCCGGTTCGATCGATTACCGGCAATTCGAATCGCGCATCGACCGCTTGATGGCAGACCCCAATATGGTCGGGCTTGCCGTCGGCACGGTCGAGAATGGCCGCGTCACCTTTGTTCGCGGCTATGGCGAAACGCGAGTCGGTTCGGGTACGCAGGTGACGCCGGACACGATATTCCGCTGGGCCTCGCTGTCGAAGGCGGTCGCTGCGGCACTTGTCGTCGGGCTCGCCGAGGATGGCCGCCTGTCGCTCGACACGCCGGTGTCGAAGCTCGGCACAACCCTGACATTGCCCGGCGGCACGGCCGCGGTGACGGCCGCCGATGTGCTGTCGCACCGGCTCGGGCTGGTGCGCAATGCCTGGGATGACCGACTCGAAGCCGGCGACGATCCGCGGGTGGTGCGCGGCGAACTCGGAACGCTGCCGGCCTTTTGCCCGCCCGGCACCTGCCATGGCTATCAGAACGTCGCCTTCGACACGGCGAGCGAAATCGTCGAACGGGCGGCGGGCGCGCGCTATGACAGCGTTGCGCAAACGCGGCTGTTCGAACCGCTGGGCATGGACAATGCCAGTGTCGGGCAAGCCGGGCTGCAGGGCGCGGGCAGCTGGGCGCAGCCGCACCGGCGCAATCGCGTGCCGACGGTGGTGACGGACCGCTATTATCGCGTGCCGGCCGCCGGCGGCGTGAATTCGTCGATCAAGGATCTGCTGCGCTGGATGATGGCCCAGATGGGCGCAGCCCCCGAAGTGTTGTCGCCCGCGGCACTGGCGACCATGCACACAGCGCGGGTCGCGGCGCCGCCGCACGGCCGCCGCGGGCCGATGGAGCGCGCGCTGACGGACGCATCCTATGGGCTCGGCTGGCGCAGCTATACCTATGCCGGCCACCGGCTTGTCGGGCACCGCGGCGCCGTCGACGGTTATGGCGCGCTGATTCTGTTCGATCCGGCGCTGCAAAGCGGCATCGTCATGTTGTGGAACAGCAATTTTTCGGCCGCGGGCCGTCTGCAGCTCGAATTCTTCGACCGGCTCTACGGCCTGCCGCCAACCGACTGGCTGGCACTCGACAGCAGTGCCAGGACGCGCCTTGGCCCGCCTGAGGCAGCGCCGACAACAACGATCGCCGGATAGCTGCGCTCCCGGCTGCGTGCTAAGCTGCGACGATGCGGATCGACCCCTATTATTATGGCCTGATTGAAATGGGCATGACCTTCGGTGTCGTTGCCGTCTTCACCATCTACCAGCTCTGGTCGCTCCGCGAAAAGCCACCCGAGGATGACGACAAGGCCGAGTAGCTGGCTTGTCGCATCTGGCGCCTAGCGCCGCCGCGGCATCCGCCAGGGCAGCATCCATTGCACCACAGGTGAACGGAACCGGTCGAGCGACAGCGATTCGTGGACGGCATGGACGTCCTCGCCGAACATCCGGCTGGCCAGCGCGGTGCGCGAATAGAAGGGCGTGTCTTCCCAGGTGGCCCGGATGCGCGCGGCTTCCGGCGTATCGGCGCGCGTCAGTCGGTTGATCGCCCAGCCGGTGCGCGGCAGCGCCACGGCCGCCGGCATCTCGCAGACTTCGGCATTGCCATCGTTGCCGATGCGCAGCGCCATGCCGAAATCGGCACCGGATCGCAGCTTGCCTTCATAGATCACCGCCGTGTCGCCGCCCTGCAGATGGGCGCGCGACCATTGCCAGTCGGCAAAGCCGTCTTCCAGCGATTCGCTGCCATGGTTGGCATCGAAATAGCCCTGGCCGCTCCAGCTGATATCGGGATCGGAAAACGCCACTTCGACGCGTGCCCGCGGCGCGACAGGTTCCCAGACATGGCGGCCCTGCGGGTCGAGGCGGAAGCGGCGTTGGCCGAGCACCTGGGGGCGAACGCGGATCTTGCCGCGAACCCGGCGCGGCAACAGCGCATTCCATTCATCGACTTCGATGGTCAGCCCATCACCGTCCCAGTGCAATTGGCTGGGGCCGATCTTCAATGTCGTGCGGTCCCGCCACAGCGCACCGCTGCCCCGCTCGGTCATCGCCCAGCGCCGGCCGCGCGGGCCATAAAGCGCCACGTTCAACGAGACATGGTTTTCCGGCTCATGCCGCCCGCTGGCCTTGTAATAGGGCGAGAATACCGAGCCGATGAAGGCAATGACGGTCAGCCCGAAGGTGCCATCGTCGCTTTCCGCGTCGATGTACCACCAGCGATAGCCGCCGGCACCGACACTTGCGTCGAAGCGCGGGCCGAAAGGATCGCAGCGCTCGCCAAGCGGCCGGACAAGGCCGCCATCGGCACGCCCGCCCCCGGGTGCGCCGAACCCCCCGCGAGCCACAGCCCCGCCAACCGGGAACGGCTGCCCGGCCGGCGGAAGCTGGCCTGCCACCCGTGCGAGGCCCGACCATAAAGGGCTCCACCCGTCGAAGGGAAAAGCGCCTCGAACATTGTCGGGTCCACGGGTGTCATCTGGTGCGGCGTCAGTTGCAGCCCGCACCGCGCCAATGCCGCGAAGGTCGCCGTCTGACATGCTTCTATCTCTCCCCCCGTCGGTGCGCGGCCATCGCCTGTCGCCGGCGCGTTGACAATAAGCTGAAAACGTTCCGGCCCGTTTTGCTGGCCGCTGCCCCTATAGGGCCTGTCCTGGGCGCAAACATAGACACTTGGCGCCGAAGGCAAGCGCTGCTGCCCGAAAATCTCCGCGAATTCGCGTTCATAATCGGCAGAGAAGAACACGTTGTGGCGGTCAAGGTCAAACCCGTCGGCCGTGCCGGTCATCATCGTGACCAGCCCGGAAAGCGACCGGTCGTCCGGGCGTACCCCTGAAACCGCGTTGCGCACCGCGTCGCCGAACGCGCCGCCGGCGATGGCGCTGGCGTCGCAATTGGCAAGAACATCCGAAGCCGCGATCACTTCGCCCGAGGCCAGCACGACGCCGGCTGCACGCCCGCCGACGACCCGGATTTGCGCAACATGCTGATTGTACCGGAAAACCGCACCGTGCGCCGCCGCGAGTGCGGCCAATGCTTCGGCAAGCTTGTGCATGCCGCCTTCGACCAGCCAGACGCCGCGCGCCTCGAGATGCGCGATCAGCATCAGCGTCGCCGTCGCTTCGAAGGGCGAGGCGCCGCAATAGGTGGCATAACGACCATAAAGCTGGCGCAATCGCGGATCGCGGAAATGCTTGCCGAGCGCGGCCCACAGCGTCTGGAAGGGGTTGATGGCGAGCATTTCCCCGATGCCGCCGACGCCGAATCGCATGGCAAGGCCGATCGGCGAGGTGACCGGCGCCTCCATGTAGCGATGTTCGAGGGCATTCCAGATCCGGGCGGCCTCGGCACGAAAGCTGTCCCAGCCGCGGGCTTCGTCGGCCCCGGCAAAGGCGGCAACGGCATCCCGGCTGCGCGCCGGATCGGCCCAGAGATCGAGCGTGCTGCCATCGCCCCAGGCGTGGCGGGCGAGTCGATCGCTGGCGGTGAGAGTGAGATGGTCCTCGAGCTGCGCCCCGCAATCGGCGAAAAGCGCTTCGAAAATCCAGCGGGCGGTAAAGACGGTGGGCCCGGCATCGACCGCGACGCCGCCACAATCGACGGTCCGCAACTTGCCGCCAGGCGTTGCCATGCGCTCGACGACGGTCACGGGTACGCCGCGTGCAGCGAGGAGGGCAGCCGCCGTCAGGCCGCCGATGCCGGCCCCGATGACGACGACGCGCTGGCCTTCGGTATTGCGCGTCAAAAGCTCGTGTCCCGTTGCAAAACTGTCCATGCCAATGATTGACCGGCAAAGGCCGACTGTCCAGAGACAGTGACACAATGCCTGAGAGCTTCACCCCCGGCTGGCGCGAAAAATGGCTGCTTGCGCGCAATCGCTGGCTCGGCGACCCCGGGTTCCAGCGCTGGTCGATGCGGCTGCCGCTGCTGCGGCGGGTTGCGCAGCATCATGCCGTTTCGATGTTCGGGGTGATCACGGGGTTCGTCTACACCAAGACGCTGACGGCTGCCGTCGATGCCGGCGTCATTGCCGCGCTCGCGAAAGCGCCGGCAAGCAGCGAAACCCTGGCAGCGTCGGCAGGGTTGGCGCCGGCGGCCATGGCGCGCCTGCTCGCGGCGGCGCAGGCGATCGATCTTGTCGAACCCCTGCCCGGGGATCGCTGGACTCTCGGCGAACGCGGCGCCGCGCTCGCCAACAACAAGGGCGCGCTCGCCATGATCGAGCATCACAAGCTGTTCTACGACGATCTGGCGGACCCGCTGGCGATGCTGCAGCGCGGCCGCGGCGGCGGCAAACTGGCCGATTTCTGGAGCTATGCCGAAGCCGCGGGGCAGGGAACCCCGGCGCGCGCCGATGCCGACCCCGAGGCGATCGCCAGGGCCAGCGCCTATTCGGCGCTGATGGCCGCCTCGCAACCGATGGTCGCCGAACAGGTGATCGCCGCCCATGATTTCGGCCGCCACCGGGCGCTGCTCGATATCGGCGGCGGCCATGGCGCCTTTGTCGCCGAAGTCGCCGCCCGGCATCCGGGGCTCGGGCTGGCGGTGTTCGATCTGCCGCCCGTCGCCGAGGCCGCGCGCAGCGTGCTCGCGGCGCGCGGTCTCGGCCGGGTGGCGGTCCATGGCGGCAGCTTCCGCGACGATCCGCTTCCGCAGGGTGCCGACGCCATCAGCCTGGTGCGGATTCTCCATGATCATGACGACGCCGTGGTGGCAGCGCTGCTCGGCAAGATCCATGCCGCACTGCCCCCCGGCGGCCGGCTGATCATTGCGGAGCCGATGGCCGGCACACGCGGCGCCGAAGCCATGGGCGATGCCTATTTCGGCCTTTATCTCTGGGCGATGGGATCGGGCCGCCCCCGGACCGGCGAGGCCTATCGCGCCATGGTCAAGGCCGCCGGATTCCGCCGGGTGCGCGAAGTGCCGACGCCGCTGCCGATGGTGACCCGCCTGCTTGTCGCAGAGCGCTAGCCGTCACGCCGCACCAAAAATGCGAGTGTAAAAATATTTTGACGCTCAAAAGCGTCAAGCCAGCTTTACAACTGCCGACGCCTTGCTAGGATAGGCAGTGAAGAGAAAGGCCGACACGGTTCGGGCCTTTCCGGGGAGCGGGATGGATACATTGGCGGTCGTTGTGGAGGAGCCGGGGCGGGTCGCGTTGCGCCGTCTCGACATGACCCCTCCCGATGGTGACGACGTGGTCGTTGCGGTCGATTTCAGCGGCATTTCGATGGGTACCGAAAAGCTGATGTACAACGGCTCGATGCCGATGTTCCCCGGCATGGGTTATCCGCTGGTCCCGGGCTATGAAGCCGTCGGCCGCATCGTCGACGCCGGCCCCGGCGCCCAAGCCCGCATCGGCGAGCATGTCTTCGTTCCTGGTTCCTCCAAGTTCATCGGCGCGCGCGGGCTGTTCGGCGGCTCGGCGCAAACGCTCGTCACCGGCTCGGCGCGGGTGCTCTCGATCCCGGCAGGTCTCGGCGAATCGGCCGTGCTGCTGTCGCTGGCGGCAACGGCACAGCACGCCCTTGTCGGCGGCACGATGCCCGATCTGATTATCGGCCATGGCGTTCTCGGCCGCCTGCTGGCCCGGCTCGCGATCGCCGCCGGCTGCCGCCCGACGGTGTGGGAAATCAATCCGGTGCGGATGACGGGCGGCGAAGGCTATGATGTCATCACCCCCGATGCCGATGGCCGCCGCGATTATCGCAGCGTCTATGACGCCAGCGGCGATGCCGGCATTCTCGATCCGGCCATCGCGCATATGGGCCACGGCGGCGAAATCGTGCTGGCGGGCTTCTACAGCGATCCGCTCAGCTTCAACTTCGCCCCGGCCTTCCGGCGCGAATCGCGCATCCGGATCGCCACCGAATTTCAGCCTGACGATCTTGCGGCGGTGGTCGCCATGGTCGGCAGCGGACGGCTTTCCTTCGACGGGCTCGTCACCAACACCGTTCCGGCCAGCGAAGCGCCGACGGCCTATGGCCAGGCGTTCAGTGACCCGGCCTGTCTGAAGATGGTTTTTGACTGGAGGGACATTTCATGAGCGTCAATGCTCTGCTCGACGAAGTCATGGCGTTGCGTGCTGAAGCCGACATGGAACCGGATCCTGTCCATACCGGGCCTGTCACCAAGGAAACCCAGATCATCGCCATTTATGGCAAGGGCGGCAGCGGCAAATCCTTCGCCCTCGCCAATCTCAGCTACATGATGGCCCAGCAGGGCAAGCGCGTGCTGCTGATCGGTTGCGATCCCAAGAGCGACACGACGAGCCTGCTGTTCGGCGGCAAGGCGACCCCGACGATTATCGAGACATCGGCCGCCAAGAAGCTCGCCGGCGAGGAAATCAGCATCGAGGACGTCTGCTTCCAGCGCGACGGTGTCTTTGCGATGGAATTGGGTGGCCCCGAAGTCGGTCGTGGCTGCGGTGGGCGCGGCATCATCCATGGTTTCGAAACCCTTGAAAAGCTTGGTTTTCACGATTGGGGCTTCGATTACGTCCTGCTCGATTTCCTCGGCGATGTGGTCTGCGGCGGCTTCGGCCTGCCGATCGCCCGCGACATGTGCCAGAAGGTCATCGTCGTGGCGTCGAACGACCTGCAGTCGCTCTATGTCGCCAACAATGTCTGCAAGGCGGTCGAATATTTCCGCAAGATGGGCGGCAATGTCGGCGTCGCCGGCATCCTGATCAACAAGGACGATGGTTCGGGCGAAGCCCAGGCCTTTGCCGATGCCGTCGGCATCCCGATCCTGGTTTCGATCCCGGCGCATGAGGATATTCGCAAGAAATCCGCCAATTACCAGATCATCGGCACGAACGAGAGCCAATGGGGCCCGCTGTTCGAAAGTCTGGCTGAAAATGTCGCCACCGCGCCGCCGGTTCGGCCCAAGCCCCTCGATCAGGACGGCCTGCTCGGCCTGTTCAAGCCCGAAGATACCGGCGGCAGCTTCACCCTGAAGCCCGCCACCCAGGCCGACATGCGCGGTGGCGAATTCGTCACCAAGCCTTCGCTGGAGGTCGTGTACGACAATGTCTGAGCGGCTCGATCTTGTGGCGCCCGTTGCCGAAACGCCTGCGACCGACGGTTGTCACGCAGGGGCCGACACGATGCGCGATGCCGCCGCCCGCGCCGGCAAGTCCGAAATACTCGATCGCTATGCGGCCGATTACCCCAAGGGCCCGCACGACCAGCCGCAATCGATGTGCCCGGCCTTCGGTTCGCTCCGCGTCGGCCTGCGCATGCGCCGTACCGCAACGATCCTGTCGGGCTCGGCGTGCTGCGTTTACGGCCTTACCTTCACGTCGCACTTCTACGGCGCCCGCCGCACTGTCGGTTACGTCCCGTTCAATTCCGAAACGCTCGTCACCGGCAAGCTTTTCGAGGATATTCGGGAAGCCGTCTACAAGATGGCCGATCCGGCGCTGTATGACACCATCGTCGTGACCAACCTGTGCGTGCCGACCGCGTCGGGCGTGCCGCTCCAGCTCATCCCCGATGTCATCAACGGCGTGCGCATCATCGGCATCGATGTGCCGGGCTTTGGTGTTCCGACCCATGCCGAGGCCAAGGATGTTCTGGCCGGCGCCATGCTCGCCTTTGCGCGCAAGGAAGTCATGTCGGGCCCGGTTGCAGCGCCTGCGGTCCGCCCCGACAAGCCGACGATCACCCTGCTCGGCGAAATGTTCCCGGCCGATCCGGTCGGCATCTCGATGATGCTCGAACCGATGGGCCTGGCCGCCGGGCCGGTGGTGCCGACCCGCGAATGGCGCGAGCTTTATGCAGCGCTCGATTGCGCCGCGGTTGCGGCGATCCATCCCTTCTACACGGCTTCGGTGCGTGAGTTCGAAGCGGCAGGGCGCACCGTCGTCGGCAGCGCGCCGGTTGGCCGCGACGGCACGGCCGCCTGGCTGGCCGCCATCGGCGATGCCTGCGGGATTGCCGCCGACAAGGTGGCTGCGGCACAGAACAAGTTCCTTCCTGCCATCGCCGGCGCGCTTGCCGGCAAGCCGATCAAGGGCCGCGTCACGGTTTCGGGCTATGAAGGTTCGGAACTTCTCGTCGCCCGGCTGCTCGTCGAATCGGGTGCCGAAGTCCATTATGTCGGCACGGCGTGCCCGAAGACGCGCTGGTCCGACCCCGATCGCGAATGGCTCGAAGCCAAGGGCGTCCATATCCAGTATCGCGCCAGCCTCGAGCAGGATCTGGCGGCCGTCGATGCCTTCAAGCCCGATCTCGCCATCGGCACGACACCCGTGGTCCAGCATGCCAAGAGCCATGCCATCCCGGCGCTGTATTTCACCAACCTCATCTCGGCACGGCCGCTGATGGGCCCGGCCGGCGCCGGCAGCCTCGCACAGGTGATCAACGCAGCGCTCGGCAACAAGGTACGCTTCGATACGATGCGCACCTTCTTCGAAGGTGTCGGCGAAGGCTTTTCGGCCGGGATCTGGGAAGACACTCCCACCGACCGCCCCGATTTCAAGAAGAAATATGCCGCCAAGATGCTGGCATCGGCCAAGGCCGAGGAGGCCATCGGCTCATGACACTCGTTCTGGATCATGATCGGGCCGGCGGCTATTGGGGCGCGGTTTACGCCTTCACCGCCATCAAGGGCCTGCAGGTCATCATCGATGGCCCGGTCGGCTGCGAAAACCTGCCGGTCACCTCGGTGCTGCACTATACCGATGGCCTGCCGCCGCACGAACTGCCGATCGTCGTCACCGGGCTTTCCGAGCAGGAACTCGGCCGCGACGGCACCGAAGGCGCCATGAAGCGGGCCTGGAAAACGCTCGATCCGTCCTTGCCCGCCGTTGTCGTCACCGGGTCGATCGCCGAAATGATCGGCGGCGGCGTGACGCCCGAAGGCACCAACGTCCAGCGCTTCCTGCCGCGCACCATCGACGAAGATCAATGGCAGGCCGGCGACCGCGCGCTGACCTGGCTATGGACTCAGTTCGGTCCCAAGAAAGTGCCGCCGCTTCGCCCTCGCAAGGAAGGCGCCAGGCCCAAGGTCAATATCATCGGCCCGATGTACGGCACCTTCAACATGCCGAGCGACCTCGCCGAAATCCGCCGTCTCGTCGAAGGCATCGGCTGCGAAGTCAATCTGGTCTTCCCGCTCGGCACGCATCTTGCCGATATCCGCCGGCTGGCGGATGCCGAGGTCAATGTCTGCATGTATCGCGAATGGGGTCGGGGCCTCTGCGAAACACTCGAGCGCCCCTATCTCCAGGCACCGATCGGCCTCAACTCGACGACGCTGTTCCTGCGCAAGCTGGCCGAACTCACCGGGCTCGATGCCGAGCCTTTCATCGAGCGCGAAAAGCACACCACGATCAAGCCGCTCTGGGATCTGTGGCGCTCCGTCACCCAGGATTTCTTCGGCACCGCCAGCTTTGCCGTCGTCGCCACCGAAACCTATGTCCGCGGCCTGCGCAGCTTCCTCGAAGACGATATGGGGCTGCCTTGCACCTTCAGCTTCATGCGCACCGCCGGCGTCAAACCCGACAATGAAGCCGTCATCGAGGCGATCAAGACCCAGCCGCCGCTGATCGTCTTCGGCAGTTACAACGAGCGGATGTACATGGCCGAACATGGCAGCCGGGCGATTTATGTGCCCGCCAGCTTCCCCGGCGCCGCCATCCGCCGCCACACCGGCACGCCCTACATGGGCTATTCGGGCGCCACCTACCTCGTCCAGGAAGTCTGCAACGCGCTGTTCGATGCGCTGTTCTTCATCCTGCCACTGGCCAGCCAGATGGACCGGGCCGAAGCAACGCCGTCGCGGCTGCTCGAGCCTGTCGGCTGGGAAGACGACGCCCGGTCGGAACTCGATATCCTCGTCGATGCCCAGCCGGTGCTGGTGCGCATTTCGGCCGCCAAGCGCCTGCGCGATGCCGCCGAGCGCGCCGCGCGCGACGCCGGTGAAAAACAGGTTACCCGGGACCGGCTTCATGCCGCCGCCCGCCTTTTCGAAAGCCAGGCCGCATGAGCGGCGGGCACCCCAACAACGGCGCAGGCGGCATGACGTCGCTTCGCTCACAGCTTGGTCCATTCCAGGACCTCGACCTCTTTGCGGTGGATTCCAACGCCGCAAAGCTGCCGGTCGGGCGAGGCCATTCCCGGCCCCGTGCGGCGGATAATATGGAGGATGATAAATGAGTGACAATAATCTGGGGCCAGGCACTTACCTGACCGACGCTGAAGCGAAGGAGCTCCACAAGGGTTTCGTCGTCAGCATGGCCTTCTTCGTATTCGTGGCGGTGATTGCTCACTTCCTCGTCTGGTCGTGGCGTCCGTGGCTCGGCGCTTCGCAGCCGATGGCTTCCATCGAAAATGTTCAGCAGGCCGACGCGACCCGCGCCGTCCCGGGCCAGGGTTAAGGAGTAACGACGATGTGGAGAATTTGGCAGACGTTCAATCCGCAACGTATTCTGAGCGCCCTTGCGGTGTTCCTGTTTACGCTCGCGATCCTCATTCACTTCATTCTGCTCAGCACGAGCCGCTACAACTGGCTCGACGGTGCGGCACCAGCCGCCACGCCGACCGCAGCGGTTGCCGTGACGGGCAGCGAATCGGCCTGACGTCGTCTTGTCAGCTCGGTGCTCACAAGTCGTTGCTTACTATAAAGCGAGACGGGCAGGTGCCAGTTCTCTGGAATCTGCCCGCCCGCACCACAGCTAGATGTCCCGGACCAGGCTTTGCGCCAGTCTCGGGGGGAGGTGCGCCATGGCGCTCTTGAGTTTCGAACGGAAATATCGTGTTCGCGGAGGCACGTTTATCGGCGGGGACCTTTTCGACTTCTGGGTCGGACCGTTCTACGTCGGCTTCTTCGGCGTTACGACGATCTTCTTTGCGGCGCTCGGCACGGCGTTGATTCTATACGGTGCCGCCATCGGTCCAACCTGGAACCCGTGGCTCATCAACATCGCGCCTCCCGACATCAAATACGGCCTGGCGCTCGCGCCATTGCGCGAAGGCGGGCTCTGGCAGATCATCACGATCTGCGCGATCGGCGCCTTTGTCAGCTGGGCTCTTCGCGAAGCTGAAATCTGCCGCAAGCTCGGCATGGGCTATCATGTCCCCGTCGCCTTCGGTGTCGCCATTTTCGCCTATGTATCGCTGGTCGTCATTCGCCCGGTGCTGATGGGCGCCTGGGGCTGGGGCTTCCCCTATGGCATCTTCACCCACCTCGATTGGGTGTCGAATACCGGCTATCAATATCTGCATTTCCACTACAACCCGGCGCACATGCTGGCCGTCAGCTTCTTCTTCACCACGACGCTGGCCCTCGGTCTGCACGGTTCGCTGGTGCTGTCGGCGGTCAACCCGGCTAAGGGCACCGATGTCAAATCGCCCGAGTTCGAAGATACCTTCTTCCGCGATCTCATCGGCTATTCGGTCGGCACGCTCGGCATTCACCGTGTCGGACTGCTGCTGGCGCTCAACGCCGGCTTCTGGAGCGCGATCTGCATCATCCTCTCGGGGCCGTTCTGGTCACGCGGGTGGCCGGAATGGTGGACCTGGTGGCTCAACCTGCCGGTCTGGCGCTGAGAGGGAGATAGGTCATGGCATATCAGAATATCTTCACCCAGGTTCAGATCCGCGGCGAGCTCGAGGCCGGCGTTCCGCTCGGCCCCCACAACGACCAGCGCATCGGGCCTTTCGGCTTCATGTACTGGATGGGCAAGCTGGGCGGCACCCAGCTCGGCCCGGTCTATCTCGGCAAGCTCGGGATTGCGTCGCTGCTCACCGGCTTCATCGCCATCTCGATCATGGGCTTCAACATGTTGGCGTCGGTCAACTGGTCGCCGATCGAGTTCGTCCGCCAGTTCTTCTGGCTGGCACTCGAGCCACCGCCGGCCAAATACGGCCTCAAGATCCTGCCGCCGCTCAATGACGGTGGCTGGTGGATCATCTCGGGCTTCTTCCTCACCACGTCGATCATGTTGTGGTGGTTGCGTACCTACCGGCGCGCCAAGGAACTCAACATGGGAACCCATGTGGCCTGGGCTTTCGCCTCCGCCATCTGGCTCTACCTCGTCCTTGGCTTCATCCGGCCGCTCGCGATGGGCAATTGGGCGGAAGCCGTGCCGTTCGGCATCTTCCCCCACCTCGACTGGACGGCGGCTTTCTCGATCCGTTACGGCAATCTGTTCTACAATCCGTTCCACGCGCTCTCCATCGTCTTCCTCTATGGTTCGACGCTGTTGTTCGCGATGCACGGGGCGACCATCCTCGCCGTCGGCCGTTATGGCGGCGAGCGCGAGATCGAGCAGATCACCGATCGCGGCACTGCGTCAGAACGCGCTGCGCTGTTCTGGCGCTGGACAATGGGCTTCAACGCGTCGATGGAGTCTATCCATCGCTGGGCCTGGTGGTTCGCGGTGCTGACGACGCTGACCGGTGGAATCGGCATCCTGCTGACAGGCACGGTCGTCGATAACTGGTACCTCTGGGCGGTCGAACACCATTTCGCCACGGTCTATCCGTCAACGGGTGTTGTCGATCCGGCCACGCTTCCGGGAGCACCGCAATGATGCGTAACATATTGGCCTCGGCCCTCATTCTCCCGGCACTGTTGCTGGGAGGGTGCGAACTCGGCACCAAGGTCGTCGAGCAGGTTGGCCCGCGCGGCACCGCGCTTGCCCTTGTCGCCGACAAGAGCGGCCTCCCCACCGTCGCCGAAGTGCCGGCGCCGCCATACGAACTGACACCTGACATGTCGCAGGGCGAACGCGCCCGTGATGTTTACCAGAATGTCCAGGTGCTCGGCGACATCAGTGCCGACGAGTTCAACTATACCATGGCAGCGATCACCGAATGGATCGCACCAGCCGACGGGACAGTCGAAAACGGTGGCTGCAACTATTGCCACAATCCAGAGAATATGGCGTCCGACGAAATCTATACCAAGGTCGTCGCCCGCAAGATGTTGCAGATGACGCGCAACATCAACGGCACCTGGAAGCCGCACTTCTCAAACAGCAACTATGCCAACAATGGTGCCGGCGTGACCTGCTGGACCTGCCATCGCGGCAAGCCGGTGCCGGCAGCGGTGTGGAACGAAGGCGTTCCCGATACCGGACAGGTCATGGGCCGGAAGTACGGGCAGAATACGCCAGCGCGGACGGTGGCCTGGGCGTCGTTGCCCTATGATCCGTTCACCGCGTTGCTGCAGGGCAAGAACAACATCCGTGTCGGCGGGCCGAGCGCTTACCCGACCGAGCATGTGGCGTCGATCAAGGCCACCGAAGGCACCTATGGCCTGATGATGCACATGTCGCAGGGCCTCGGCGTCAACTGCAGCTACTGCCACAACAGCCAGAACTTCGCCGACTGGTCGCATTCGCGCAGCCAGCGTGTGAACGCCTGGTACGGCATCCGCATGGTCCGGGATGTCAACGACAACTACATCACGGCGCTTGGTTCGGTCTGGCCTGCCAATCGGCTCGGTCCGAACGGCGATCCGGCGAAGGTCTATTGCACGACCTGCCACCGTGGTCTGAACAAGCCGATGGCCGGCGCGCCGATGCTGAAGGATTATCCGATGCTGCGTGCCGACTATCCGGCAGGTTCGGCTCCGGTTGCCCCGGCACCGCCGCTCCCCGCTGCGGCCATGGCGGCGGTACCCGTTGCCGATGCCGCCGCGCCGGTGCCGGTCGCGTCAGCCGATACGGCCAAGCCGGCCGCCTGACCCGACCCGGGCGAGGCTGCGAAAGACCCGGTGGGCATTGCCCGCCGGGTTTTTTGTGTGTGCATCGGAATGTGACCACCTTCAAAAGGGGCGTGTCTTGATCATGATACGGCTACTCGGCGTACACGATGCCGCCGATTATCGGAGCATCCGGCTTGCCGCGCTGATGCGTGCGCCGGAAGCCTTTGGTTCGACATATGCCGATGAAGCCGACCGGCCGCTGTCCGACTTCGAAGCGCGGGTCTGTGCGCCTTGGGTTTTCGGTGCCTATGCTGGCACGGCGATCATCGGCATGGTGGGTTTCAAGCAGGAAGAGGGCCCCAAGGTCCGTCACAAGGGCTTTTTGTGGGGTCTGTACGTCGATCCGCAATGGCGTGGTCAAGGGGCTGGGGAGGCGCTTGTCGAGGCCGTCCTCGACCAGGCGTCCGGCAGTGTCGAACAGGTCACGCTGACGGTGGTCACCAACAACGCTGTGGCAATCGCGCTTTATGAGCGGCTGGGCTTCAGATCCTTTGGCACCGAACCACGGGCGCTGAAAACAGAGGCCGGCTATGACGACGAAATGTTGATGATCCGATTTCTCGATCGACCCCCATCAGGGCAGTCCTTACCAGGACGCGCCGGAAGGCGCCGTGTCGAAACCGGTGACCGACCCCAATGCCGATCCGTTACTGGCCCCGCCGCGACGGCGCCGGCACGCCGCGTTCCGCAACATCGGCGGCGCTGATCCTGTCGCGATACCGGTTGCCGTAATGGCTGCGGACGTGGTTGATCACATCGGCAATCTGCTGGTCGGACAGGCTGCCGCGGAACCAGGGCATCGCCCCCTTGCCGCCGGTGACGACGGCGATCGGATAATCGGCTGATTCAAGGTTCTCGTTCTTCGACAGGTTGGCAATTCGCCCGGCGCCGACCGCGCCCATGGCATTCTCCATATGACACGCCTGGCAGACTTCCTTGTAGACGACGGCCCCCGGATCGGCCGCGCCGGCCATTGCTTTGGACGTTGCTTTGGGCGCCGCCATCGCTGCGGTGCCGATCACCGACAATGCCATGAGAACGAGAAATGACGCTGTTTTCATGTCAGGCCTCCAGAGCGCGTTTGTGCAGACGGGTGACGGCGTCGAGCGATGACAGCAGGGCGCCTTCCATCCAGCAGCCGATGTAGGACGCATGCTCGCCCGCCAGGACGATGCGATCGTCGACACCGACGAGTGTCTGATAATGTTCCTTGCGGGTTTCCTCGTTCCACTGGGCGCAACAGCCCAGGGTGAACGGTGACCGGCTCCAGGCGACCGCCACACCGTTGCTGAAATTCTCCTTGTAGCGGCCCGGGTGGAACACCGAACCCTGTTCCAGCGCACCGGCAATCCGTTGCTCGGGCGTCATGCCGGCGAATTTGTAGGACGGCGGCCCGAACATATAGGCGCCCAAAATCACCCCCGGCCCATCGCTGTGCATCCCGCCACTCGGGTAGGAAATCATCTGGATTTCCTGGTCGGTGAAGCTGATGCCGCCATAGATGGCGTTTTCCTCCTCCCAGAACCGGGTCTTCATCTCGAGCCCGACCTTGACCGAATTGGAATAAGGCACCGCAGCGACGGCCGCGCGCAGGGCAGCCGAGGCATCGAGGTCGATCTGGCTGAGAATCCCCAGCGGAATGGTGCAGACGCAATAATCGGCCTTGGTCTCGCGCGTCTGGCCGCTGGCGATATCGGTGTAGGTCACCGTCACGGCGCCGCCCTGCTGGTCGATCTTGGTGACCTTGGCACCATAGCGCACCAGCCCTTCGACCTGCTTGCCAAAGGCCTCGCCGATCTTGCCCATGCCCCCGACGGGCTGGAACATCGTCGTCTGGAACTCGCTGCGCATGTGATAGGAATAGGTTTCCCACACGCCTGAATCGAGAACGTCCTTGAAGGCAAAGGGGGTCGAAGGAATCGGCGACCCGTTGACGCCGCCGCCCGGCCACCGGTCATAGCCGCGTCGATCGGCGGTGCGCTCGCTGCGGACATAACGCATGTCCTTGTCGAGCATGCCCCATTCGCGCATTGCTTCCTTCAACCGGTCGGCGTCTTCCCTGGTGACAACGCCATTCAGCCCCTTGTTGTCGATCGCCTTGGCCAGCAGTTCGGCGACATTGCCGTCCCAGTCGGACGCCAGCTCGCGATAGATTTGCGGCTTGCCGCCAAAGGCCTTGCTGCTGTGCACCAGCGCCGCCTGGTTCATCTGCATGAAGGGTTCGAGCGCGACACCGAAGGCCTTGCAATAATGCAGCACGGTGCGGTGGTGATAGGGAATGCGCCAGGGCCCGGGGTTGAGGTAATTGCCCTTGGCAAAGCCGACCTTCTGCGTCGCCCCGCCAAGCTCGGTATAGGTATCGCCGCCATAGAGCGACCAGTTCCGCCCGCCGGGGCGGTTGTTGTACTCGATGATCTCGACCTTGTAGCCGGCCTTGCGCAGTTCATAGGCAGCCAGCATCCCGGCAAGACCCGCCCCAAGCACCACGACCGAGGCGCCCGGCCGCGCGCCGGACAGGTTGGGCGGCCCTGCGAACTGCGATTCACTGGCGTGGCCCAGTGCCTCCATCGCTTGGTACAGCACCGATGCGCCGCCGAGCACCCCGATCGCACGCAGCAACTCGCGCCGTGTTGGCATGGTGGCCATGTTGGTTGGCATCAGCCCGTCCCCGCCGCTGCTTCCCATAAACCCCGATTAACCCCCGTGATTGTGCACCGCAGCGCGGATGCATGTTGGCGGGCGATCAACGGCCATGCAAGCCCCCCCCTTGCAGCACCTGCCCGGCACCATGTCGCAGCTGTCGCGTCATCGAGACGCAGCCTGTCCGAGGGCGCGGCGGTCGATCGGATGGCGGTCGATCGGGATCCGAAATCCGATGCTGTCGCCAGCCGGACCTCTGGCGCCTCCGGGCATCGCCGCACCTGCCTTCAAACTGCCAGTTCCGCTGATGACGGTGATGCCATAGAGCGTCGGCATCACCTTCATTCCGGAGCCACCATGCTGCTGCCCGCCGACCGCACTCCCGTCATCATCGGTGTCGGCGAGATCGTCGATCGCCCCGCCGACCCGGCACTGGCGCTCGAACCGCTGGCGCTCATGGCGGCCGCCATCCACGCTGCCGATACCGACGCCGGCGGCGGCTTTCTGGCGCGGATCGATTCGCTCGATGTCCTCAACATCGCGTCATGGCGCTATGACCGCGTCGCCCAGCGGTTGAGCGAAAAGCTCGACATCAATCCGGCCCGCGCTGTCTATGCGGTCGTCGGCGGCGAAACCGCCACGACGAAAATCCACGAAGCGGCGCTGCGCATCATGAACGGCAACAGCCTGGTGGCGGTCGTCACCGGCGGCGAGGCGGCCAATGCCGTCGGCAAGGCGAAAGCGGCCGGGGTGCAACTCCCCTGGACGCCGCCGGCCGCCAAGCCCGAAAACCCGATCATCGCCAGCGAGCATGTGACGGAATTTGCCGTTCGCCATGGCATCATGTCACCGGTGCACGTCTATCCGCTGTACGAAAACGCCACCACCGCGGCCTGGGGGCTGACCCCTCGCGAGGCATTGGCGGAAAGCGGCATCGCCTATCAGGCGATCTCGGAAATCGCAGCCTCGAACCCCCATGCCTGGGGTCAAAAGGCCTTCACCGCCAGCGAGATTGCCACCCCATCGCCTGAAAATCGCATGATCGCCTGGCCCTATACCAAGCGCATGGTCGCCAACAACACCGTCAACCAGGCCGGCGCGGTGCTGATGACGACCCTGGCGCTGGCGCGTGCCGCCGGCATCCCCGAAGCGCGCATCATCCACGTCCATGGCGGCGCGGCAGCGGCCGAACCGATGGATTATCTGGCCCGCGACCAGTTCGATCATTCGGTGGCACAGGATGCCGTGCTCGGGCAGGCCATGCGCATCGCAGAGGATGGCTTTGACCGGGTGGAGCTTTATTCCTGCTTCCCCACCGTCCCCAAGATGGCGCGACGCACGCTGGGGCTGTCGGCCGAGATGGTCTTCAGCGTGACCGGTGGGCTCAGCTTCGCCGGCGCCGGGCTCAACTGCTACATGCTGCAGGCGACCTGCGCGATGGTGCGCTCGCTGCGCGATCGCCCGGCGGCCCATGCCTTGCTCTATGGCCAGGGCGGCTATGTCACCAAGCACCATGCCCTTGTCATTGGCTGCGAATCTGCCGATCCGGCCTGCCTGATGCTTCCCAAGGACGTTCAGGAGGCCGCGGAAGCTGCCCGCGGTGACGTGCCGGCGCTTGCGCTTGACGCGGCGGGGCCGGCGACGATCGAAACCTTCAGCATCGTTCATGATCGCGATGGCGCGCCATCCCATGGCAGCATCATCGGCCGCACCCCGGTGGGCGACCGGGTCTTTGCCCGGGTGGACATGGCCGACACCGATTTCGTCGCCCGGCTCGAATCGCTCGATGTGTCGCCCGTGGGGCTGGAAGGGCGCGTATCGGTGCAGGCGGACGGGTTGCAGGCCTGGGCGGCGGGCTGAGGACCGCCGCCACGTCGCCGGATCGTGCAGGACCGGGTCGCCGGTGTCAGATCGGGTCTTGCAGCGGCTCCATCTGCCCCAGGGCTTCGTACAGCAGCACCGCTGTCGCGACGGCGACGTTCAGGCTGTCGGCGGTGCCCTTCATCGGCAGTTTCACCAGCGCGTCGCAGTGCGCGGCATAGGCGGGCGGTAGGCCCGATTGCTCGTTGCCCATGAACAGGAAGGTCGGGGCGGCAAAGCGATGGGCGCGATAATCGATGGTATGGCCATCGAGCGCCGCACCAACCAGGCTGCCGGGGCCGCGGCGCAGCCAGGCGAAGAAATCGGCCGCCGGGGCCTGTGCCACCCGGCGCGTGAACAGGCCGCCCATCGAGGCGCGAACGGCTTCGAGGCTGAACGGGTCGCAACATTGGTCGAGCAGGATCACGCCGCCCGCACCGGTCGCGTCGCAGGTCCGCAACATGGTGCCCAGATTGCCCGGATCCTTCAGATTTTCGGCCACCACCCACAGCGCGGCGCTGGCGCGATCGATGCCGCCCAGCCCGGTATCGGGGATCGGATAGGCCGCCGCAACGGCGCCGGGATTGTCCTTGCCGGTCAGGCGGTGGAGCAGATCGCGGCTGGCGCGCAGCACCGTGCCACGCCGGGCCTCGGTTGCAGCGATCAGCGCCTGGGCGAGGGGATGGCTTTCCGCATCGGCGGCGAAGATCAGCGTGTGCGGGACATGGCCGGTGCCGAGTGCCTCGGTACAGACGCGAAGCCCTTCGGCAAGGAACAGCCCCTGTTCGCGCCGGGCCTTCTTGTCGGCAAGCGCCTTCAGTGCCTTGAATACCGGGTTCGCCGGGCTGGAAATGTCGGTGATCATTCGGACCCTAGCCGAGCGCGTTGATGTTGTAGCTGTGCCACAGGAACACCGCGAGCGCACCGCGATGCGGCCGAAAAGGCTCGGCCAGCGCCCGTGTCGCCTTTTCGGTCGGCCTTGTATCGAGCCCCAGAATCTTGCCCAGTTCGATCTGCACGGCAAGATCGCCGGCGGGAAACACATCGGGCCGGCCTTCGGCGAACAGCAGGTAGATTTCCGCTGACCAGCGCCCAATGCCCTTGATCGCCGTCAGCACCCGGATGGCGTCCTCGTCATCTTCGGGCAGGGCGCCGAAATCCACCCCGCCCGTGGCGATGGCCTGCGCCAGCCCCTGGACGTAACTGGCTTTCTGCCCCGACAGCCCGGCGCCGCGCAGCACGTCGATCGGCGTTTCGGCAACGCGGCCATGATCGTCCATGTTGCCGCCGCACGCTGCCTCCAGCCGGGTCCAGACGCTCGCCGCGGCCTTGACGCTCACCTGCTGGCCGACGATGGCGCGCATCATGGTGCCGGGCCCGCGCGGATTGCCACGCGGCGCCGGATAGCCGATGCGCGCCAGCGTCGCCGCGACCGCCGGTTCGTGCGCCGCGATATGGTCGAGCGAGGCGGAAAGCTGGGCAGCGGTAAGGGCCATGTTGCGCTGCTAATCCCCGGCGCTGGCGCTGGCCAGCCCCGGGGGTGTGCGTTTCGCCACATAATCGGTTATGGCTTTGGCAATCATGTTCGAAGAACTGCGCCATCACGGCTTTTTTCATGACAAGAACCGCGCTTTCTGGATCCTCCAGGGCGGCGGCTGGATTGCCTATCTGCTGCTCCGCGCCTTGTCGGGCCTGGCCAATTCGATGGGGGTGGCCTTCATCCTGCCGGCCGTCATCGTCACCGCCACCGGTTTCTCGCTCACCTTGCTGATGGCGGCGGCCTATCGCCGGGTCATCGTCATGCGCCCGGTATTCGTCTGGACGCTCACGCTCATCATCCTCGGCGGCGCTTCGGCACTGTTCTCGGTGCTCGAAGTCTGGGCGCACGCCACTTTCTATCAGCCTGGCTGGAAACCGCAGGGGATCGAATTCCTCGGCGCCATCCTGCTCGATTTCTCGGTGCTGGGGGCCTGGTCCGGCCTGTATTATGGCATCAACTATTATCTGCTGCTCTCGGAACAGTCGGAGCGCATGGTCAATGTCGCGGCCCAGGCCAATTCGGCCCAGCTCGAGATGCTGCGCTATCAGCTCAACCCGCATTTCCTGTTCAACACGCTCAATTCCATCTCGACCCTCGTTCTGCTGAAACAGACCGATCGCGCCAACGCCATGCTGTCGCGGCTTGCGTCCTTCCTGCGCTACAGCCTTGTCGGTGAGCGCGAGGGGCTGGCGACCGTGGCGCAGGAGGCCGAGGCCCTGAAGCTCTACCTCGATATCGAGCGCACGCGCTTCGAAAGCCGGCTGCGCACCCGCTTCGACATCGCCGCCGATGTCATGGAAGCGCGCCTGCCCTCGCTGCTGCTCCAGCCCATCGTCGAGAATGCCATCAAATATGCCGTCACGCCGAGCGAGGACGGCGCCGATATCCTTGTCGATGCCCGCCGCATGGCCGACCGGTTGGTGCTTACCGTTGCCGATACCGGCCCGGGGTTGAGCGCCACGGTTGGCGATCAGGCCGCTGCGTTGGGCGTCAGCCCCCAATCAAGCACGCAGGTCGGCCTTGCCAATATCCGCGAGCGGCTGGTGCAAGCCTATGGCGACAATCATCGTTTCGAACTTGCAGATAATAGCCCGCAAGGCTTGATCGTACTGATCGACATTCCATATCAGACAGACGCGCCACATGCGGCCATCGGGGGCGATGGCCGGATCGACACCCGAATGGGGGCACCCACTCCTGCGCCATCGCTGGCCCAGGCCCATTAGGACCATCCGCGCCATGAGCATTTCCACCATCATCGTCGACGATGAACCGCTTGCCGTTCAGGGCCTTGAACTGCGGCTGCAGGCCTTCGACGACATCGAAATCGTCGATCGCTGCGCCAATGGCCGTGAAGCGATCCGGGCGATTCGCACGCTGAAGCCCGACCTGGTTTTTCTCGACATCCAGATGCCCGGCTTCGATGGCTTTTCGGTCGTTGCCGGGCTCGCCGACATCGAACCGCCGCTGTTCGTGTTCGTGACGGCCTATGGCGATTATGCCTTGAAGGCCTTCGATGCCCAGGCGGTCGATTATCTGATGAAGCCCGTCGACGAGGAACGGCTGGCGGCCACCATCGACCGCGTCCGCCAGCGATTGATCGAAAAGCGCAGCTGCGGCGACAGCGAACGCCTGAAGGAAATCCTCATCGAGGTCGCCCCCGATGCGATGCCCGACGATCTGGCCGTCGATGCCGATGCGCCCGCCCCCAATCGCTACGAGCGAATCCTCAACATCAAGGACCGTGGCCAGATCTTCCGCGTCGATGTCGCCGACATCGAAAGGATCGATGCCGCCGGCGATTACATGTGCATCTATACCGCCGAGCAGACGCTGATCCTGCGTGAAACGATGAAGGACCTCGAACGCCGCCTCGATCCGCGCAAGTTCCAGCGCATCCACCGCTCGACGATCGTCAATCTCGACAACATCAAGAGCGTCAAGCCGCACACCAACGGCGAATGCTTCCTGGTGCTGGGCTCCAATACCCAGGTCAAGGTGAGCCGCAGCTACCGCGAGGTCGTCGCGCGCTTCCTCTAGGGCCGATTGGACAGGGCTGGCAAAAGAGCCTCCGGCGGCCGGGGAAGACGGCCCCGGACCCCATTTGATCAGGCGGCTTGATCCCGATGGCACGCAAAACCCGATGAATGGGGTTTGGGGCCGTCGGCCCCAACCGCCGGAGGCCCTGACTCAACCAGCTTGCGATCCAACCCCCGCTCCCGGTCCAGATGGCCTTTTTCGTTGCGCGCGGGCGGGCAGGGCCGTTAGGGGTCGGGCCTTGCTGCAAAAGGCGCACCGATGCCCCGTAAACTCTACCCCGACGCCAAGGCGGCGCTCGAAGGCGTTGTCTTCGATGGCATGACGATCATGTCGGGAGGCTTCGGGCTGTGCGGCATTCCCGAAAAGCTGATCGCGGCGTTGAAGGACACGGGCACCAGCGGCATCACCGCCATTTCCAACAACGCCGGCATCGATGGCTTCGGCCTCGGCATGCTCCTCCAGACCCGCCAGATCGCGAAGATGATCGCCAGCTATGTCGGCGAGAACAAGGAGTTCGAGCGCCAGTATCTTGCCGGCGAGCTCGCGCTCGAATTCAACCCGCAAGGCACGCTCGCCGAGCGCATCCGCGCCGGTGGCGCCGGCATTCCGGGATTCTATGCCAAGACCGGCGTCGGCACGCTGGTTGCCGAAGGCAAGGAGGTCAAAAGCTTTGGCGGCGAGGACTATATCCTCGAAACCGGGCTCGTCGCCGATGTGGCGCTGGTCAAGGCGTGGAAGGCCGATCCCTATGGCAACCTTGTCTATCGAAAGACGGCGCGCAACTTCAATCCCGTCATGGCAACCGCCGGCAAGGTGACCATCGCCGAGGTCGAGGAGCTGGTCGGTCCCGGCGAGCTCGATCCCGATCACATCCACACCCCCGGCATCTATGTGCAGCGGATGATCGTCGGCAGCGATTATGAAAAGCGCATCGAGCAGCGCACCATTCGCGCAAGGGAGGCCGTGTAATGGCGTGGAATCGCGATGAACAGGCCGCCCGCGCCGCGCGCGAATTGCAGGACGGCTTCTACGTCAATCTGGGCATCGGCATGCCGACCCTGGTGGCCAACCATATCGCCCCCGGCATCGACATCACCCTGCAAAGCGAAAACGGCATGCTCGGCATGGGGCCGTTTCCGACCGAGGACGAAATCGACGCCGATCTGATCAACGCCGGCAAGCAGACGATCACGGAGCTGCGCCGGTCGAGCTATTTCAGCAGCGCCGACAGCTTCGCGATGATCCGCGGCGGCCACATCGACCTCAGCATCCTCGGTGCCATGGAAGTCGCCGAAAACGGCGACCTCGCCAACTGGATGATCCCCGGCAAGATGGTCAAGGGCATGGGCGGCGCCATGGACCTCGTCGCCGGCGTCAAGCGCATCATCGTGCTGATGGAGCATAATTCCAAGGCCGGCGAAGCCAAGTTCAAGACCGCCTGCACCCTGCCGCTCACCGGCCGGCAGGTCGTCGACATGGTGATCAGCGATCTCTGCGTCCTCGAACGCCCCGCCAAGGGGGCGCCTTTCAAGCTCGTCGAGCTGGCACCCGGCGTCTCGCTCGACGAATTGCGCGCCAAGACCGAAGGCGCCTTCGAAGCCTGAAACACGGGCGCAACGACGCCCTATCGCCGCCCCGCACGACCGCCTAAGCGGGGCGGATGCACGCGCCTGCACCCCGCACCATCCCGCTTCGCACCCTCATCAGCTTCATCATCGTGACGCTGATCTGGGGCAGCACCTGGCTCGTCATCAAGACGCAGTTGGGCGTGGTGCCGGCGCCCTGGTCGGTCACCTGGCGCTTCATCGTGGCCGGGCTGGTCATGGTCGGCGTGTGCCTCGCCACCGGCAAGTCGCTGCGGCTGACAAGGGCCGGGCACGGCTTTGCCGTTGCCGTCGGGCTGTTCCAGTTCTGCCTCAATTTCAACTTCGTCTATCGTGCCGAAGCGCATCTCACCTCGGGGCTGGTGGCGCTCAGCTTTGCGCTGCTCATCATCCCCAATGCCGTGTTTTCGGCGCTTTTCCTCGGCGCACGCGTCACGCCGCGCTTTGCACTGGGGGCAGGCCTTGGCATTGCCGGGCTGGCGCTGCTGTTCGCGCGGGATATTCTGGAACCCGGCGCCAATGGTGGGGAGATCGGCCTCGGCATGGCACTTGCGATCGCCGGCGTTCTCGGGGCCAGCGTCGCCAATGTCATGCAGGCCAGCGCCACGGGGCGTGCCCAGCCACTGGAAGCCGGGCTGGCCTGGGCAATGTTCTATGGCACGCTGTTCAATGCCACGGTCGCCAGCGCCATCGCCGGGCCGCCGCAATTCGATCCATCGCCGGTCTATATCGCCGGCATCGCCTATCTCGGCATTATCGCCTCGGCCGTGGCGTTCAGCCTCTACTACACGATGATCCGTACCATGGGGGCGAGCAAGGCCGCCTATACCAGTGTCATCATTCCGCTCGTCGCGATGGCGCTGTCGACGGCCTTCGAAGGCTATCGCTGGTCGGCGCTGGCCGTGGCCGGCGCCGCGCTGGCGCTGGTCGGCCTCGTCGTCGCCCTGCGCAGCCGCGCCTGATCGCTTCCGGAAAGCGATAAGAGCCTCCGGCGGCTGGGGCCGGCGGCCCCAGACCCCTTTCAGTCGGTTCGTGCATGCACCCCGGCAGGCGAATCGAATGGGGTCCGGGGCCGCCGGCCCCGGCCGCCGGAGGCTTCCGGTTTCGACCATCAGACCCATGGACTCGGCCCTAGCGAGCGGTGCTATACTGGCAGCGCGACGACGTGGGGAGACGTTCGATGAAGACGATATTGGTGCCGATCGATGCCGATGAAGGCCTTGAAGCGCGGCTGCAGGCCGCCTTCGATCTGGCGCGCGCCAGTTCGGGCCATATCGTCGCCGTGCAGGTCACACCCTTTGCCGCCTATGCTGTCGGCGATACCGGGCTCGGCGCCTTTCCGATCACCACGCTCATCGATGCCATCGACGCCGAACGCAAACGCGAACGCAAGGTCATCGAGGCGCGGCTGGCCAGCGAAGGCGTCAGCTGGGAATGGCTGGCGCGCGATGGCGACCTGTCGGAAGTTCTCGCTGTCTTCGGGCGGCTGGCGGATGTCATCGTGATGAACTGCGGGCCGTTCGCCAACCCGGCGGCCAACAAGCTGTCGCTGACCGGCGATGTCGCCATAGCAGCGCCGGCGCCGGTCCTCGCCGTTCCCCCCGCCAGCCGCGGAGTCGATGTCGCCGGCCCGGCGCTCGTGGCCTGGGATGGCTCGCAGCAAGCCGCGCTTGCGCTGCGCGCCGCAACGCCGCTGTTGCGGCTGGCGTCATCGGTCAGCCTGCTCACCGTCGATGAAAAACACCCGGAGCTGCGCGGCCGCGATGCCGCGACCTTCCTCGATCGCCATGGCATTGCCGCCACCGTGCTCGAACGCACCGTCGGCGACCAGACGGTCGAAGCGACCATCCGCAGCGTCGTTACGGAAACCGGCGCCAAATGGCTGGTGCAGGGCGCCTATGGCCATTCACGCCTGCGCCAGTCGATCTTCGGTGGCGTTACCGATGGCCTGCTCCACGACGCCCCGGTGCCGCTGCTGATCGCGCATTGATCGCGCATTGAGGGGCCTCCGGCGGCTGGGGCCGCCGGCCCCAGACCCCGATTGTCGAGGGCGATCCATTGACTCGGGTCCGGGGCCGTCGGCCCCGGCCGCCGGAGGCAATCTCTTCCCGTGACCGCCGAAGGCTCTACTCCGCCGCTACCGGCATCTCCAGCGCCCGCGCCGCCCGCCACAATTTCTCGATCGTCGCCGGCATTTCGATCTGGGTGCCGTCGAGCGCGTCGATGATGGCGTTCATGATCGACGGCATGGCGCCGATGGTGCCGGCTTCGCCGCAGCCCTTGACACCCAGCGGGTTGGTCGGGCTCGGCGTGCCGAGGGTGTCGAACTCGATCGCCGAGGGCATGTCGTCGGCGCGCGGCACGCCATAGTCCATGAAGCTGCCGGTGACGAGCTGGCCGTCGTCCGAATAGACGACATCCTCGAGCAGCACCTGGCCCAGACCCTGGGCGACACCGCCATGGATCTGGCCTTCGACGAGCATCGGGTTCACCAGCTTGCCGAAATCATCGACCAGCGAATAGCGCGTCACCGTCACCTTGCCAGTGGCCGGATCAAGGGCGATTTCGGCGATGTGGCAGCCATTGGGGAAGGTCGGCGCCGGTGCGCCGGTGGTGTATTTGCTGCGCCCGTCGAGCCCGCCGGGATGGGCCGCGGCAAGCTCGGCAAGGCTGCGCGTGGCGTTGCTGCCGCGCGCCCGGAAAACGCCATCGGCGTAATCGACGTCGGCGGCATCCAGGTCTGCCTTGGCCAGTTCGATGCCGCGCTCGATGAGCGCATCGGCCGAAGCCAGCACGGCGCCGCCGCCAAAGGCCATCGATCGCGACCCGCCGGTGCCATGGCCCTGGTCGAGCCGGTTGCTGTCCCCCTGGACGATGCGGATATCGTCCATGTCGATGCCGAGCTTCTCGCTCAGCACCTGGGCATAGACGGTTTCATGGCCTTGCCCATTGGATTGCGTGCCGACCGCCATTTCGACAATGCCATCGGCGGCGACGCGCACATCGGCATATTCATCGGTGCCGCCACCGCCGGCAATTTCGACATAATAGGCGATGCCACGGCCGAGACGCAGGCCCTTGCGCGCGGCTTCGGCCTTGCGCGCCGGAAAGCCGGCCCAATCGGCCTGCGCCAGGGCCTTGTCGAGAACGGCGGGGAAGTTGCCGATGTCGAAGGTCAGCCCGATGCCATTGTCGTGCGGCAGCTCGGCCGGCGTCAGCAGGTTGCGGCGGCGGATATCGTCCACCGCGACCCCGGTCTCGCGCGCCGCGGCCTCGATCAGTCGCTCCATGATATAGGCCGATTCGGGCCGGCCCGCGCCGCGATAGGCATCGACCGGCGCCGTGTTGGTGACAACGCCATGGACGAGATTATGGATCGTCGGGATGCGATAGACCCCGCCGAGGATCTTGCCCCCGGCAACGGTCTGGATGGCCGGGCCATATTGCGCCTGATAGGCACCGAGATCGGACCATGTTTCCACTGCCAGCGCGGTGATCAGCCCGTCGGCATCGAGACCCAGCTGCGCCTCGCTGACCATCGCCCGGCCATGGGTATCGGTCTGGAAGGCGTCGCCGCGCTCGCCGGTCCATTTCACCGGCTTGCCGAGCGCCCGGGCGGCGTGGAGAACCAGCGGATATTCGGCATAGATGAAGGTCTTCATCCCGAAACCGCCGCCGACATCGCCGGTCACGATCCGCACCTTGTCGGGATCGACCTTGAGGATCGGCCCCGCCAGCATGCCGCGCATCCCGGCGACGCCCTGGCTGCCCGTCGACAGGGTGAAGACCCCCGTTTCGGCATCATATTCGCCCAGCGCCGCGCGCACTTCCATCGATGTGGGGGCGATGCGGTTCTGGACGATGCGCAACCGCGTCACATGCGCCGAACCGGCAAGCGCCGCCGCCGCCTTGTCGCCATCCCCGACCGCCCAGTCGAAAAGGCTGTTCGACCTGGCTTCATCCCAGATTTTGGGCGCGCCATCGGCAAGCGCCGCGTCGAGCGAGGCGACGACCGGCAGTTCGGCATAATCGACCTCGATCGCTTCGCTGCCGGCGCGTGCGGCTTCGCGGGTTTCGGCCACCACGAAAGCGACGGCATCGCCGACGAAGCGGACCCGGTCCCTCGCAAGCAGGATGCGCGGCGTTTCGAGCGGCGCCGAAAATGGCACCAGGCACGGGATGGGGCCGTAATCGGCAACATCGGCATGGGTATAGACGGCAACGACCCCGGGCACCGCGAGCGCTGCGCTGGTATCGATACTGCGGATTTCGGCATGGGCATAAGGCGAGCGCAGGGTGACGCCATAGAGCATGCCGGCGCGCTGCAGATCGTCGGTGAAATTGCCCTTGCCGGTAAGCAACCGCACATCCTCGACGCGCTTGACCGACTGGCCGGCTCCGAATTTCATCGCTTCATCTCCCCCCAAGGGTGTTGTTGCAGGCCATCAGCCCGCTGCGATAGTCAGGATAGCGCAATTCGTACCCCAAATCCCGCGTCATCTTGCCATTGGCCACCCGCCGGCACTCGCCATAAAAAGCCCGGCCCATCGGCGACAGCTTCGCCTCGTCGAGCGATTGCAGCGGCGCCGGGACCTGCCCGAGCAATTGCGCGGCAAAGGCCGTCACCGCCTCCCCCGGCGCCGGTTCGTCATCGGCAAGGTTGTAGATTCCGGGGCCGCCGCGCGACAGGCTCGCCAGCATCGCGCCGGTGATGTCATCGACATGGACCCGCGAAAAGACATGCCCCGGCAGGTCGATCCGCGCCACCGGGCCAGCCTCGAGCCGGTCGAGCGCGCTCCGCCCCGGGCCATAGATTCCCGGCAGCCGGAACACCCGCGCCTGTGCGTGCAGCACCGTCCATGCCTCATCGGCGGCCAGCCGTCCCGACCGCCGGCCCTTCAGCGGTGATGCCTCATCGACCCAGGCGCCGCCGGCATCGCCATAGACGCCGGTCGAGGACAGATAGCCCATCCATTGCGCTGGCGCGGTGGCAAGGGCTGCGCCATGCGCGACCAGCACCGGGTCGGTGCCATCGGCGGCCGGCGGCACCGACGACAGGATATGGGTGGCTTGCGCAATGGCTGCGGGCAGCGCCGGATCATCGAGTGTCAGCACCCCCGGCGCGGCGCGCGAGCGAACCGAGGTCACGCGGCCCGGAAAGGCGGCGGCAAAGCGGGCGGCGGTATAGCCAAGGCCAAGGACAAGCAGATGCATGGCCGGCTTTATGCGTCCATGACACCGGGTTGGCGAGGGGCGTGCGATTGCCGCAGCCAAAGCCCGGCCTTGGCCGCTGGCGCCGAACGCGGTAATTTGCAACCGCTGAAGTGGTAGGAGGCCGTCATGTCGGTGCTTGCATTGCTGGTGCTGCTGCAAACCCCCGCGGCCGGCGCCGCGGTCATCGACGATGCGGGCACGATCACCGTCACGGCAACCCGTCTGGAAGATCTCGCCATGGCCGCGCAGCGCTGCGAAGCCGGCGGCTGCCCGACTCGCGAGGACATCGCCACCAGCGTCGCCTATGCGTCGGCCCTTTTCGACCAGGGCAACTACCTCGAAGCCAAGCGGCTTCTCGGCGCCGCCGTGACCCGCAACCGCGGCGCTGCCCGGGCCGAACCGCTTGCCGTGGCGCAATTGTTCACCGCCCAGGCAACGTTGGCCAGCCATGAAGGCGACCAGGACATCACCCGCAGGGCGACATGGGCCAGCCGCAACGTCCTCACCGAAGGCCCGGCCGTCCCCGTGCTGCCGCGCCTGACCGCCGAATTTCGCGTTGCCGACTGGCAGCTTCGGACCAACGACCGGGTGGGTGCCGAGGCGCGCTTCGCCGCTGTATCGGCCGAAGCGCGCGCAACAGGGCATGATTCGCTCGCCGATGTTGCTGATATCCGCCTCGCCTTGACCTTGGCGGCGATGCGGCGTCGTACTGAAAGCGAAGCGCTGCTCGAAACATTGGCGTCGCGCACCGGGCCGGGTTCCGGCGACGTCCGCCGGGCCGCGCTTGCCACCGCCGCTCGCCTCGCTTTCGTCAGAGGCAACACCGAAGCCGCCGATGCCTATACAGTCCGCCTGGCGGCCATTGCCGCCGGGCCTGAGCCGATGCTCGTTTCGTCGCCGCCGCTGCCAAAACCCGGTGGCGTTGAGCCTGCCGATCCGTTCACGCTCGTCAACGCCAATCGCATGGTGCGCAGCTCGGATCTGTTGGGGTTGCTGTGGGTCGATATCGGCTTCTGGATACGGCCCGACGGCAGTGTCGATGATGTCTCGGTCTTGCGCGGCTCGCGATCATCGGGATGGGCACAGCCTTTGCTGGGTTATGTCGGTGGTCGCCGTTATTCGAACTTTACCCCGTCCGACCCCGGCAGTAGCGCCGGGCGTTATCGGATCGAGCGCTACACGCTGACGGCCGACTACCGCACCCCGATCAACAGCCTGATTCGTCGCCGTGTCGCCAACCCGCGTTTCGAAATGATGGAAATGTCGGCGGAGGCCCCGACAGGCTGAGGCCTTATTTCACGTCGGGCTGGCCCAGATGCTCGGCCTTCCACCGCATCGCCGTCAGCACGCGGGTGTGGCCCGAAGGATGGTCGAAGAACAGCATTTCCTCCCACGGCCCGGGTTCGATCTTGCGGTATTTCGACAGCTTCATGGCGATGCTGGCAAAGCCATCGGGCGCGCGCGCGGTATTGAGGCCGAAGCGATCGGCCTCCATTTCCTGGGTACGGATCAGCGTGTTGGTCGCCGGCGTCAGCAGCACCCCGACGATGGTCGCGATGATCGAGATGACCGGCAGGATCGCCGGATCGCCCAGCGCCGTCACCCCCCAGCGCCGCCCGAATCGCGCCAGCGTCGCCGGCAGCAGCCGCGAGATCACCAGGAACAGCAGCGCCGCCAGCAGCACGAAGACGATCAGCGATTTCCAGATATGGTTGAGCACATAATGGCCAAGCTCGTGCGCCATCACCGCGCGGACTTCATCGGCTGGCTGCTTCATCAGATTGTCGTTGAGGGCAATCCGCGTCGTGTTGCCGAGCCCCGAGACATTGGCCGAAATCCGGTCGGACTGGCGCGAGGCATCGACGAGCAGCACATCGTCGGCCGGAACGCCATTGGCGCGCGCCATCGACAGTACCGCACTGCGCACCGGGCCATCGGGCAGCGGCGTATATTTGTTGAACAGCGGTTCGATATAAACCGGCGCGATGGCAATGAAAAAGGCCAGCGCCGTGATGGTGATCGCCGAAGCGCCCACCCACCAGCCGCGCGGGCTGCGGCGGATCATGGCGTGGATGCCGGTGAACAGCAGCGCAATGGCAACAAGGCCGAACGCGCTGCCGAGCAGCAGGTCGCCGCCCCATTCGACAAGGCTCTGGTTCATCAGGCCATATTGCTTCTCGCGGAAGAATCCCCGGTAAGCGGTGAAGGGCAGGACCAGCAGCGTGCTGATCACCCCATAGGGCAAGGCGAACAGGAAGCTCTGCAACGCCCGGCGCCGGGTGAAGCCCTGAACCCGCCGCGACAGCGCCGCCGCCCAGCCAAGGCGCAGAAAGACGAGATCGGCGGCGATACCGACCAGCGCGCCCCACAGGATCAGCCAGTAGCCGCCTTCGAAATAGGCGTCCGACCTGGCGCGAGCGGCACCGTCGAGGGTCGCCATCCACGCCCTGGTGGCGATTTCGGGGTCGAAGGCCATGCCGAAAAGCTCCGGTGTATTAAGTTGGCAATACGCTAGCGCGCCGTGCCGTCATCTGCAACTGCGCTGCCTTGCCCTTGGACAATCGCTGCAGCAACGGGCAAAAGCTGGGGGCATGACCATGCTCGATGCCCGCACCACGCTCCAGCTCAACGAAGTCCGCCTTGCGGATTACCGCCCGCCCGACTGGCTGGTGCCCGAAGTCGCACTCGATGTGCAGCTCGATCCGGCCCGCAGCACCATCGCCTCGCGGCTGGTGGTCAAGCGCAATGGCGATCACAAGCGGCCGCTGGTTCTCGACGGCCAGGACCTTGAAACCCGCCGCATCCGCGTCGATGGCGTTGCCGTCGATACGGTGCCCAACGGCGAGCAGCTGGTGCTGGCAATCGCCGGCGATACAGCCGTGGTCGAAATCGAGGTCGTCATCGCGCCGCGCACCAATACGCGGCTGATGGGGCTTTACGGCAGCGACAACCTCCTCGTCACCCAGTGCGAGGCCGAAGGTTTTCGCCGCATCACCTGGTTCCCCGATCGCCCCGATGTGCTGTCGCTCTACACCGTCCGGCTCGAAGCCGATGCGGCGCAATTTCCCATCCTCCTGTCGAACGGCGATCGCGGCCTCGAGGAAGCCCTGCCGGGCGGTCGCCATGCCGTGACCTGGACCGACCCCTGGCCCAAGCCCTGCTATCTGTTCGCCATGGTCGCCGGGCAATTGTCGGCGCTGCGCGACGAGTTCACCACCATGTCGGGCCGCCGTGTCGAACTGGCGATCTGGACCAGCGAAGCCGATGTGCCGCGTTGCGCCCATGCCATGGCCGCGCTCAAGGCCAGCATGGACTGGGACGAGCGCCATTACGGCCGCGAATATGATCTCGATCAGTTCAACATCGTCGCCGTGTCCGATTTCAACGCCGGGGCGATGGAGAACAAGGGCCTCAATGTCTTCAATTCGAAGTATATCCTCGCCGATGCCGAAACCGCGACCGACATGGATTTCGATGCCGTGGCGGGCGTTGTCGCGCATGAATATTTCCACAACTGGACCGGCAACCGCGTCACCTGCCGCGACTGGTTCCAGCTCAGCCTGAAGGAAGGCCTCACGGTCTTTCGCGACCAGCAATTCTCGGCCGACCAGGGCAGCGCCGCCGTGCGCCGCATCGACGATGTCCGGTCCTTGCGCGCCGTGCAGTTTCCGGAGGATGCCGGGCCCCATGCCCATCCGATCCGCCCCGATCATTATGTCGAGATCGGCAATTTCTACACGGCAACGGTGTACAGCAAGGGTGCCGAAGTCATCCGCATGCTCCACACCCTGCTCGGCCCCGCCGGCTATCGCCGCGGCACCGACCTGTATTTCGACCGGCATGACGGCCAGGCCGTCACCTGTGAGGACTGGATCGCTGCGATGGAAGCGGCCACGGGGCGCAATCTCAAGCAGTTCCGCCGCTGGTACGAACAGGCCGGCACCCCCCGGGTTGCCGTCCACACCGCCCGCAACGGCCGGCAGCTGACGATCAATATCAGCCAGAGCCTCGCCGCGACCCCGGGCCAGCCCAAGAAGGCGCATGTCCACATGCCGTTCCGGCTGGCGCTGATCGGCGCCACCAGCGGCCGGCGCCTCGGTCCCGAACGACTCGTCGAACTGACCGGCGCCGAAACCCGGCTGGTCGTCGAGGATCTCGATGAACCCGTGCTGCTGTCGCTCAACCGCGGCTTTTCGGCGCCGGTCATTGTCGAGGCCAAGGCCAGCCGCGCCGACCTGGCGTTTCTAGCCGGGCATGACGATGACCCCTTTGCGCGCTGGGAAGCCATGCAGCGGCTGGCGCTCGATGTGCTGGCAACCGACGATGACCCGGCCGAACTGGTCAGCGCCATCGCGGCAACGCTGGAAGAAGGCGCCGGCGGGCGGCTCGATCCGGCCTTTGTCGGTGAAGCGGTGCTGCTGCCGACCGAAAGCTTCATCGGCGACCAGGCCACCGTCGTCGATGTCGAAGCCATCCACCGCCGCCGCGAGGCCGCGCGGCTGGCCATTGCCACCCAGCTGGCGCCGCAATGGTGGGAAGTCTGGCACTGGCATTCGGGCACCGGCACCGCGCTCAATGCCGGCGCCAAGGGTGCCCGCCGCCTTGCCAATGTTGCACTCGCCTATCTGGTGACGGCAGGTAGCGATGTCGCGCTGGCAGCGGCCAAACAGCAATATGATGACGCGGCGACGATGACCGACCGCATCGGTGCGCTCAATGCGCTCATCAACACCGACAGTGCCGAACGTGACGCCTGTCTGGCCGATTTCTACCGCCGCTTCGAAGGCAATGGCGATGTCATCGACAAATGGTTCACCGTCCAGGCGCTCAGCACCCGCGCCGACACGCTCGACCGCGTCGAGGCGCTGCTCGGCCACCCGGCGTTCACGCTCGGCAACCCCAACCGGCTGCGCTCGCTCGTCGGCGCCTTTGCCGCCAACCAGCGGCGTTTCCACGCCGCCGATGGCTCGGGCTACCGGCTGCTCGCCAACCAGCTGCTGGCGGTCGATCGCATCAACCCGTCGAGTGCGGCGCGGCTGGTCGTGCCGCTTGGGCGCTGGCGGCGCTTCGATGCGGCACGCGGCGCGCTGATGCAGGCCGAATTGCAGCGCATCGCCGGTACCGCCGGGACGAGCAAGGACGTGATGGAAATGGCGACTCGCGCGCTGGCGTGACCATGGCAGAAAAGGTGGGAAACCGGCGATTTCTGCCACCGCTGCCGCTCTATCATCACCCCGATTATGTCGCGGCACTGCCGGCCGGGCATAGTTTTCCGATGTCGAAATATGCGCTTTTGCTCGATGCACTGGCGGAAATTGACCAGAAAACCGCCATTTTCAGCCCCGATCCGGCCCCGCAAGCCTGGGTGGAGGCAGTGCATGACCCCGATTATGTCACCGCCGTGCTGACGGCCGCCGTGCCGGCGGTGCAGGAACGCCGCATCGGCTTTCCGGTAACCGCCGAAGTCGCACGCCGGACCCTGGCCGTGGCGGGTGGAACCCATGCCGCGGCGCGCCATGCGCTGGTGCATGGCTATGCCGCGAACGGCGCCGGCGGCAGCCATCATGCCCTGCCAGAGGGCGGTGCCGGCTATTGCGTGACCAATGATCTGGCGATTGCCGCGCATCAGCTTGTTGCCGAAGGCCTGTCGCGGGTGCTGATCGTCGATCTCGATGTCCACCAGGGGGATGGCACGGCAGTGATCTTTGCCGGCCGCGACGATATCCTGACCTTTTCGATGCATGCCGAGCGCAACTTTCCAGTGCGAAAGGCACGCAGTTTCCGCGATGTCGGCTTGCCTGATGGCATCGGCGACGATGATTATCTGGCCATTCTCGACCGTGAACTGATGCCCTTGCTGGCCCTAGACCCCGATCTGGTGCTGTTCCAGGCGGGTGTCGACCCCCATGTCGAGGATCGACTCGGCCGGCTGGCGCTCAGCGATGCCGGACTGGCGGCCCGCGATGCGCTGGTGGTGGGGGCCTGCCGGGCGCGCGGCATCGCCGTGGCGACGACTTTGGGCGGCGGCTATGGCACTGACCGCATGGCCGTGGCGCGCCGTCACGCTGCCGGCCTCGTCGCCCAATGGGCGGCCGCTGCCGATTATCAGCAGTGAATGCCCCGCCGCCGCGGGGGAAAAGCGGCGGCGCAAGCGTAGACTCTGCCGAAATGCCCGGCCAGCCTGTCCCTTCCACCCCCGCAGCGGCGCCGATGGCCGCAGCATCGCCGCTGGCGCTGTTGATGGCGCGGCTTGTCGCGGGCGATGGGGCGGCATTCGACGCGCTGGTACGGGCGCTCCAGGCCCCGGCGATGCGGCTTGCCGACCGCACGCTCGGCGATCGTGCTGCCGCCGAGGACGTTGTCCAGCAGGCCCTGACCCGATTGTGGAGCGCGGCGGCGCGCTACGATCCCGCCCGGGGCCCGGTCGAGGCCTGGTTTCGCACGATTGTCGTCAATCTCTGCCTCGATCGGCGGCGGGCCCTGCGCCCGGTGGTGCCGATCGAGGCCATCGGCGAGCTGCCGAGCGACGCTCCCGATCCGCTCGCTGCCGCCATTGCTGCCGATGGCCGCGCCCGGCTGGCCGCCGCAATGGCGCAGTTGCTCCCCCGCCAGCGCGCCGCGCTGGCGATGTTCCATGGCGACGGCCTCAGCATGGCCGAAATCGCCCAAGCCCTTGAAACGACTCCCAAGGCAATCGAGGGATTGCTCGGCCGCGCCCGTATAGAAGTTCGAAAGCTGATGGGGCCGGAGCCACTGTGACCGAAGACCAAGCCATCGAAATCATTGCCGCGCTGGGCGCCGATCCGGCGCGCTGGCCCGATGCCGATCGCAGTGCCGTGCTGGCGCTTGCCGGGTCGCCGCCGGTTGCGGCTGCCCTTGCCGATGCCCGGGCGCTCGATGCGCTGCTCGACGCCTGGGCAAGCGCCGATGTCGCCGCCACGCCTTTCGATGCCGCGCGACTGGTGCCGGCCGGGGTGCAGCCGGCACCCCGCCGCCGCCGCTGGATTGGCGCCGGCGCGCTGGCGGCAGCGGCAGCGGCGGCAGTCGTATTGATGCCGATGGGCAACAGCCCCGCACCGGTGCCCCAAGGCACCGAAATTGCTGCCGATTTGCCCGTGCCATCGGCCACGGCGAGCCCCGAGCCTGCCGATGCTGCCTTTGCCTATATCTTTACACCGACTGTTGATGAGGATGCCCTGATATGATGATTTCCCCGCTTCGCGCCGCGACGATCGGGCTGTTGCTGGCCGGTGCCGCACCGCTTTTCGCCCAATCTGCCCCGGCGCCCGCCCCGGCGCCGGCGGCGCCCGAGACCCTGCGGGCCGAACGCATGGCAAAACGCGCCGAATTGCGGGCCCAGATGCAGATGGACCATGCCGGCCAGCGCGGCGGCATGTTCGCCGGGCTCAGCGAGGCCGGCCGCGCAACCATGCGCGAGGCCATGCAATCGGGCGGGGACCGGCGGGCCGACCGCGAGGCCGTCAAGGCCGCCCGCGACCGGATGCTGACTGTTCTCGATGCCGATCGCCTCGATATGGGCGCTTTGAAGCGGGCGATGGACGAGGAACGCAAGGCCGCCCAGGCCAGCCATGACCGCCGCCAGGCGTCGATGCTCGCCGGTTTCGAAAAGCTGTCGGTCGCCGACCGCAAGGCCTTTGTCGCCAGCGCTCGTGACATGCGGGCGCGCATGGACGAACGCGTTGGCAAGATGCGCGAATGGGCACAGCGTCGCCGCGCCATGCGGGCCGACGTGCCGCCGCCCCCGCCGCCGACATCGACGCCGACACCGATGCTGTAACCCGTTCTTATTGCAAGGATGGCGCCCGCCAGCCGGTCTGGCGGGCAATCTCGTTCCATACCAGCCCGGCCAGCCGCGCCGCGACCGGGCCGGGTTTGCCGTCGCCCACCGGCCGGCCGTCGATCCGCACCACCGGCAGCAGCGGCGCCGTTGTCGAGGTGAGCAGGGCTTCGTCGGCGGCAAGTGCCTCGTCGAGGCTGAAACCCCGTTCGACAACCTGAATCTGCGCCTCGCGCGCCAGCCGCAGCAGTGTGGCGCGGGCAATGCCTGGCAGGATATGTGCCGACAGCGGGTGCGTGATGATGGCGCCGTCCTTGACGATATAGGCGTTGGTCGAGCCGCCCTCCCGGACAATGCCGTCCTCGCTCACCATCCAGGCTTCGAAGGCGCCGGCCATCTTGGCGTCCTGCTTGGCGAGCACATTGGCCAGCAGCCCGGTCGTCTTCATGTCCACCCGCTGCCAGCGCATGTCGTTGACGGTGATCACCCCCACCCCCGTCTTCTGCTGTGCGACACGGGGTGCAAAATCGAAGCGCCGCACCGTCATGATCAGTGTCGGGCGCGGCTGGCTTGGAAAGCTGTGGTCGCGCCGCGCCGCGCCCCGGCTGACCTGAAGGTACAGCAGGCCGTCCCTATGGCCATTGGCGGCGACCAGCCGCTTGCCCTGTGCCGTCAATGCTGTGTCGCTGATCGGGAAATCGATGAAAATCGCCGCACAATTGCGGCGCAACCGCGCCACATGCGCCTCCCAGTCGAGAAGCTGGCCGTTCATGATCGCGGCGACCTCGTACAACGAATCGGCGAACTGCAGCCCGCGGTCCTCGACATGGACATGGGCATCGCGAAGTGGCGTGATCCGACCATCGACATAGGCAAGCTGCGGCATTCGGGCGCTTTCCGGCAATAGAGACGACCATGCTCTTAGCGGCTATGCCGGCGCCATGTCAGCACCGCATCTCATCTGGTTCCGCAACGATCTGCGGCTTATCGACCATGCCGCCGTGTCGGCCGCCACCCAGGCCGGCCCTGTCGTTGCACTCTATGTCCTCGACGATGAAACGCCCGGTCACTGGCGGGTCGGCGCCGCACAACGCTGGTGGTTGCACCACAGCCTTGCAGCGCTCGGCCGTGATCTGGCAGCGCGCGGCGGGACGCTGGTGCTTCGGCGCGGCACCGCAGCGGCAGTGGTGCCGCAGGTTGCCGCCGAAATCGGTGCAGCGGCAGTGCATACGCTTACCCATTACGAGCCCTGGGCCAAGGCACAGGACGCCGCCGTCGCCAAGGCACTGACCCTGAAGCGCTATCACGGGGCGCTGCTGGCCCCGCCCGCCAGCGTTACGGCCGGAAACGGCGGGCGCTACCGCATCTTTACGCCCTGGTGGCGCAAGCTGCAGGACCAGATGCCGCCGCCGCGCCCCCAGCCGGCGCCCGAAATGGCCTTTGCCCCCGCGCCGGCCAGCGACACGCTCGACAACTGGGGCCTGCTGCCGACCAAGCCCGACTGGTCGGGGGGCTTCGATATCTGGACGCCCGGCGAGGCCGGCGCTGCAGCGCGCCTCGCGGCCTTCATCGAGGTGGCGGCGGGCTATGACAAGGGTCGCAACCTGCCCTCGCAGGACGGTTCGTCACGGCTGTCCCCGCATCTGGCGCATGGTGAGCTTTCGATCCGCCAGCTCTGGCATGCCATTGCCGATGCCGTGCCCCATGCCGAGGCCGAACCCTATCTGCGCGAGCTCGGCTGGCGCGATTTTGCCGCCAATATCCTCGATCAGTTTCCGGACCATGGCGATGTTCCGGGTCGCCCGCCCTTCGACACCTTCGGCTTTCGCGATGCCCCGGCCGAGCTCGACGCCTGGCGCCATGGCCGCACCGGCTATCCCATCGTCGATGCCGGCATGCGCCAGCTATGGTCGATCGGCTGGATGCACAATCGCGTCCGGATGATTGCGGCGTCCTTTCTCGTCAAGCACTTGCTCATCGACTGGCGAGTAGGCGAGCGCTGGTTCTGGGATTGCCTTGTCGATGCCGATCTCGGTGCCAATTCGCTCGGTTGGCAATGGGTCATGGGTTCGGGCGTTGATTCATCGCCCTTCAACCGCGTCTTCGCGCCCGTCACGCAAAGCGCCAAGTTCGATGCCGCTGCCTATATCCGGCAATGGGTGCCCGAATTGGCCGGTCTGCGCGATGCCGATATCCACGCCCCGTGGGAGGCCGAACCGTTGATGCTGCGCGCTGCCGGTGTCACCCTGGGGCGGACCTATCCTCATCCGATCGTCGGCCATGCCGAAGGCCGCGCCCGGGCCCTTGCCGCCTATGAGGCCGCCAAATCACCCTGAAGTCGCGCCTGCTTGCGCCGCGCCAAGTAAACCAGCGTCGTCGCGCCAATCAGAATCGCGATGGCGACGGCTTCCTCGCGAGTCGATTGCGCGCCGACCCAGAGCATGGCGGCCGATCCGGTGACCGCCAGCGCCGTTAGCGCGGGGATGCGCACCGGCGGGCCCGCCAGCGCGATATCGCGGCGACGCAGCACAACTGCCGCCGCGCAGCCGGCGACATAGACGATGATGACGATCAGCGTCGCAACGATTGCCAGTCCGGCAAAGCTGCCACTGACCGCCAGCGCGGCGGCAATTGCGGCATGGACGAGCGAGGCGACCCAGGGGGTTGCCGTGCGCGGGTGCAGCCGGCCGAGGGCGGCCGGCAGAAAACCGTCGCGGGCCTGGGCGAACAGCATGCGCGGGCTCGACAGCGCATCGGACGCCGTCCAGCCCGCCATCGAGATGACGGCGCCAGCGACAAGCACCAGCCGCAGCGGCGGCGCGACCTGTGCCATGCCATCGGCCAGCGGCGCGACCGACCCGGGCAATGCTGGTCCCAGCAGCCCCTGTGCGACAAGCTGCACCGTGATGCAGAGCAGTGCATAGCCCAGGATCGAAGCCAGGATGGCGCGCGGGATGTTGCGAGACGGGTCGCGCACTTCGCCGGAAACCGCCATCGAGGCTTCGATTCCGGTGTAGAGGAAGATGCCGAGGATGGCGGCGCGGCCCACGTCGGTATTGCCGGCCGCGGCGGGCAATACGAGATTGGCAGGTTCGATGAACCACAGGCCGACACCGATGAACAGCGCAATCGGTAGCAGCTTGATCGACGTCGCAATCGCCACAACCCGCGCTGCAATGCCGACGCCGGCGATATTGAGCAGCGCAAGCGCCCCCAACCAGGCGATAAGCGCCAACGCCCGCCCGGGCCCGGCAGCAAAGACCGGGAATACCGTGCCCAGAACATCGGCGATGGCAGCGGCAATGCCGCCCGCTGCCGTGACGGCCGCAGCCCAGTTGAGCACGCCGATGAGGAAGCCCCAGTAAGGCCCGAAGGCCGCACCGATGAAACCAGCGACGCCGCCGCTCGTCGGCACCCGGCTGGCGGCTTCGGCAAAGCACAGCAGCACGGCGCCAACCGCCAGCCCGCAGGCAAGATAGGCCAAAGGCGCCAATGGCCCGACCGCCGCTGCCATTGGCGCTGGAATATTGAAAATGCCGCTGCCGACGAGGATGCCGACAAAGGCGCCGGTGAGCGCCCATGGCCCGATACCCTTGACCAGCCCGGCATCACGGGCGGCGGTGGGGGAAGGGGGCGACGCCATCGCTGCCGAAGCTAGACGGGCGTCGTTGCGCTGTCGATGCTTTCCGATTCGCGTGCCGCAGGTCAGCCCAGATCGAAAACGAGCAGCTCGGCGCCTTCGTCCGACGCCAGGGTGACCGCGCCGGCTTCGACAATTGCCAGGCCGTCGCCCGCCGCCAGCGGCTGGCCTGCGGCTGTCAGGCTACCACGCGCCACCTGCAGCCAGGCGTTGCCGCGGGCAATCGGCACATCGAGGCTTCCCCCCGGCGCCAGCACGGCACGGGCGATGCTCGCGTCGCTGCGGATCGTCACGGCAGCATCGCCACCGTCGGGGCTGGCGATGGTGTCGAGGCGCGTTTCGCCGGGCTGCACCCTGGGCAGGGTCTTCTGCTCGTAACCCGGCGCGATGCCGCGCTCGCTCGGGATCAGCCAGATTTGCAGCAGATGGACGGGGTCGGTCTTGCTGGCGTTGAATTCCGAATGGCGAATGCCGGTGCCGGCGCTCATCCGCTGGGCATCACCGGGGCGGATCACTTCGCCGGTGCCAAGGCTGTCCTTGTGCTCCAGGGCGCCGTCGAGAATGTAGGTGACGATCTCCATGTCGGAATGGCCATGGGTCGGGAAGCCACCGCCCGGCGCCACCTTGTCCTCGTTGATCACGCGAAGGCTGCGGAAACCCATGAAACGCGGGTCGCGATAATCGCCGAACGAGAAACTGTGCGCGGTATCGAGCCAGCCGAAGTTGAACTTGCCACGCGCATCGGCGGGGCGGTGGAGCATTTTCATGAAATTGCCTTCTCGATGATGACGGTTCCGGCCGCAAGTTGGGGATGACCCTGCATTCTGGCCAGTGGATGCGACGGTGCGGCAGCCATGTCGCCAGTGCAAACCGTTGGCACTGGCTATCGCAGCGGGCGTGCCAAATGCACGGCTCGACCATGAAAATTGCACACCCATGCCGGTTCTGCGGAGCCGATGCCTTCGTCATGACTTGAATACAACAGGCGACCAGCTTGCCGATGACGCGGCAAGTCGTTGCTGAAACTACATAAATTCTGCCTTAACGGGCAATCTGAAAGGATATGACAATGGCTGGAACGAATTGGAACGGCAACAACAGTGCCATGCGTCGCTCGAGCGGCGGCGGCAGCAAGCTGTCATTGCTGGCGCTCGCCGGGCTTGCAGCGGCAGCCTGGAGCAATCGCGACAAGATCATGGCGCAGATCGAGAAGTTTCGCGCCGAAGGCCTGGGCGGCGCGGGCGGCGGCGCCGGCGGCAGCCAAACGGGCAGTGGCGGCAGCTTCGGCGGTGCGCACCGCGCCGATGGCAGCGATGACAGCGCGTCGTTCGGTGCCAGGATTGCCGATGAAGGCACGATCCCCAATGCCGCCGTCGCTGGCAGCGGCATGAACGGAACCAGCTACTAACACCTGGTTTCGACGATCATCAGGGCGCGATCTCCGCGCCCTGATAGTCATAGATGCGGCCCGAATTCGAAGGGGTCGCATTTTCGACAACGGCCAGCAGCTTGGCCGCCGAAGTCGCCGGATCAAGCAGCGTCTTCACATTACGCTGGAAAGGCTTTGACAGGCCGGTATCGACGGTACCCGGATGAAGCCCGACGACGATGCTGTCCGGGTTCTTTCGGGCCTGTTCGATCGCCATGGTGCGAAGCAGCTGGTTGAGCGCTGCCTTGGAAGCGCGATAGGCGTGCCAGCCGCCGAGACGATTGTCGCTGATCGATCCGACCCGCGCCGAGAGCGCTGCAAACAATGTTTTCCGGCCCTTGGGCAGCAGCGGCAGAAAAGCCTGGGCGACAAGCGCCGGGCCAGTGGCGTTTACCGCGAAAGCGCGGGCGAAGGCGTCGGCCGATAGCTGGCGGATGTCGCGCTCGGGTGCCAGCCCGTCGGCATGGAGCACGCCTGTTGCACAAATCACAAGATCGGGCGGCGTCGGCAAAGCAGCCGCGGCATCGGTGATGCTGGCGGGCACCGTGAGGTCAAGACCAGTCGCGCGCGAAAGCCGGGTGACCGTGTCGAAGCGCGCGTCGGCGTCGAGAATGTCGGCAAGAGCAGCGCCAATCCCGCCACTGGCGCCGATAATCACGGCATGGGCACCAGGATGGAAGCTTGAAAACATGGTCATCCGCGCGGGTTAAGCGCGCAGACTGGTAGATGCGACGCGGCGCCGTGGCGCAGGCTTCAATCCTTTTCCATCGTGCACTGGAGCGGATGCTGATGCTCGCGCGCGAAATCGATCACCTGGTTGACCTTGGTTTCGGCCACTTCATAGGTGAAGATCCCACAAACGCCGACACCGCGCTGGTGGACATGCAGCATGACGCGGGTCGCGTCCTCGATCGTCATCCGGAAGAATCGCTGCAAGGTCAGGACGACAAACTCCATCGGCGTATAGTCGTCGTTCAGCATCAGCACCTTGTAAAGTGCCGGCTTGGCGGTGCGGGTCCGCGTCTTCGTCGCCACACCGACGCCGGTGTTGCCGCCGCCACCTTCGTCGCCAGTGCTGTTCGCCAGAATGATTTCGTTCATCGATGCGGGGCCTGCTCCGGTTTCGGTCGCGTGCCGATATACGGTGCAACAGGCGCGACGAAAAGGGCGGGTGTGTTGCCACACCCGCCCTTCATGGTCGCAGCGATGCCGCGACTTACTTGTTGAATGCGGACTTCATCTTGTCGGTGGCGACCGCCATGCGGTTCTGCACCGGCTCCATGACTTCGCCCGACAGCTTGACCATCATTTCGGTCATCTTCGAGAATTCCGCGACGGCCTGGTCGAACTGGGTCTTGGCGAAATCGCTCTGCAGCTGGAACATTTCGGCCGGGGTCTTGGCGCTGGTCATGGCGCGCGCTGCGGCGGACGTGCTTTCGAAGCTCTTGCGCGACACCTCGCTGATGTGGGCCGAAAGCGTTTCGAAACCGGCTGCGGCAAGACGCGCCGAGGCGAGCATCGCTTCGACATTGCCGCGAGCGAGATCGGTCATTTCCTCGATCGACTTCATGCTGGTTTCAGCGGCTTCCTTTGCCTGGGCGCTGATCTTCTCCATCGCTTCCTTGCCCGTGTTCATCGCGGCTTCGGCGCTTTCGTTGAACTGGGTCACGGTCGCCTTGACGGTGTCGGCAGCGGTTTCCTTGGTGGTTTCAAATGCGGTGGCCATGATGGTTTCCTTCGATTGGGGGGTGTAGGCGGGGCTGGTCGGAAGCAAGGTCAGGGTAGGGGGTAAACGATCCGCAACGGGCGCGGTTTCGACACGCGACGGTGCAGCTGTCCCAGAAATCGCGCCTGGGGTCGACGCTGCAATTGGTGCGCCGGCCGAAGTTTCGATCAATGGGCGACCCTTCGCAGGGGGCCGTGGCTTTTTGACGCTATCCTTGGTCATGCCGGTCATCAGAGGCTCCGATCTCTTGCTGCGGTGCAACATAGCGACTTCGACGAAACGATTCAAGCCCTATGTTGCAGTGCAACATAAATCGCTGGCAACTTGCGATCTGGCGCTACTGACCACTTGTCACATTCCGAATCCGGCGGCCGGCACCGGGGAACCGTTTGTTTCGTAACGAGTTTACTGTTGATGACGAAAATGTGACGGTGTGCTTGTCCATGGTTTTCCGAACGTTTTTAGGTTCCGGTGCGTTTGCGTTCGTTGGTGCGAGCATCCGCAGTCCTGTTTTTCACATGGCGGTCGGGATCAGTATCGTTGCGCTAGTCGTACACATCTGGGCGCTCAGATTCAGCGGTCTGCCGCTCAGTGGACTGGATTTCTGGCGGATCGATCGGGACCAGAGCCTTTCCGAACATTTCGAATATGCGATGCTGGTCGGCGCCGGTTGCGCATATCTGGCAACGGCCATGCAGCGCCGGACTCTGGTGCTTCTGTTCCCGGCGGTCCTGTGTTTCGGTCTTTTCCTCGATAATGCCATCCAGTTGCACGAGCGGACTGGCCAGTTGCTCCTGCCGGCGCAGCAAGCTGCAGGCGAGCTCATCTACGCCGGGGTGGGCGCCATCGGCATATCGGCGGTTGTGTTGTACCTGCTGCGAACGGTTGGCGCCTTCGAAAAACAGGCACTCGTCGGGTTCGGCTTCGCGCTTGCGTGCTTCGGGGTGTTTGCGGTCGGCGTCGACGCCCTCCATACCTTCGTCATCGAAAAATGGCCGCGATACGATAACAAGCTGGGGGCGATCGAGGATTTCGGCGAAATGGTCTCGATCTGCCTGTTGTTCGCTGTCGCGGTCCATGGGTGGCGCGTTGCCGCCGCTGTCGATGGCGATGTCGTATTCGCGGAATAGCTGTGCGACCCGCCATGCGCTGTCCTGATCGGCGCCGCCTCGACTGGATTGCATTCTGGCGCAAGCAAGCGCCCTCCCGCGGCCCGGCGCAGCCGGGCAAAATCATGTGACGAGTCTTTTCGCGCCACCGGCGCCGACCGCCATAGGTTCTGGGTTCACAGCCTGTCTTCGGCGCCTGGCCTTGCCCACCCGCGAGTGTTTTCCTTAGGTGGCGCCGTATCAACAACCGAAAGTGCGGGGCGAATGTGGGCGTTGTCGGGATTGGCGGTGCTGGTCGCCGGCTTCGCGCTGCGGCTGAACCCGTTACCGGTCATCGTCGCTGCCGCCCTTGCGAGCGGGATCGGTGCCGGCCTGTCGCCGGTTGCGGTCATTGCCGCGCTCGGCAAGGCCTATAATTCGAATCGCTATGTCAGTGTGCCCTGGCTGATCCTGCCGGTCATCGGGCTGCTGGAGCGTGCCGGGCTGCGTCAGCGCGCCAGCGCGCTGGTCGCCGACATGGCAGCGGCCACGACCGGGCGCCTGCTGCTCGTCTATCTGATCGTTCGCCAGCTTACCGCAGCCGTCGGGCTGCCGACGATTGCCGGTCATGCCCAGACCGTGCGGCCGCTGCTGGCACCAATGGCCGAAGCGGCCGCAGTGCGCGCCGATGCCGGCATAACCGACGCCGGCCGCCAGGAAGTGCGCGCCATGGCCGCCGCAACCGACAATATTGGCCTGTTCTTCGGCGAGGACATATTTCTCGCGGTTGCGTCCATCCTGCTCATCAAGGGCTTCCTCGAAAGCCAGGGCATCATTGTCGCGCCGCTCGAATTGTCGGTCTGGGCTATTCCGACAGCCATTGCCGCGTTCGTCATCCATGGCGTGCGGCTGCTGCGCCTCGATCGCAAACTGGCAGGTCGCAAATGATCGGCTTGTCCTTCGTCTACATCATCGCGGGGCTGCTGTTCGCCGCCTGGGCCGCCTTGACTCTTGTTGCCAAGGCGCAGCCGCGTCGCATCACCAGTGCCGCCTTCTGGGGCCTGCTCGCCTTCAGCTTTCTGGCCGGCGATGCGCTTGGCGACCTCGGCAATGGCGTGCTGGTGCTGGCGCTGGTCGGGCTTGGCGGTTTCGGGCTTGTCGGCCGCGCCGAGCCACCGACAACGAGTGAACCGCAGCGCCAGGCCAGTGCGGCACGCCATGGCAATCGCCTGCTGCTGCCCGCGCTCATCGTGCCCGGCGTCGCGCTGCTCGGCACGCTGGCAGCGCCCGGCTTCATCGATCCCAAGCAGGTCACGCTGGTCTGCCTCGCTGCCGGCGCCGTCATTGCCGTCGTGGTGACAAGCCTGTGGTTGCGGCCGCCGCCGCTTGCGCCGCTGCAGGAAGGGCGCCGGCTGGCGGCCCAGGTCGGCTGGGCGATCATCCTGCCGCAACTCCTTGCCAGCCTCGGCGCTGTCTTTGCATTGGCCGGAGTGGGGGAGATTGTCGGCAGCCTTGTCGGCGCACTGATTCCCGATGGCGCGCGCTTCGTCGCGGTGCTGGTGTTCACCCTCGGCATGGCGGGCTTTACCATCCTGATGGGCAATGCCTTTGCGGCCTTTCCGGTCATGATGGCGGCCGTCGGCCTGCCGGTGCTGGTCAGCGCTCTGGGCGGCAATCCGGCGATCATCGCGGCCATCGGCATGCTGGCAGGCTTTTGCGGCACGCTGCTCACGCCGATGGCCGCCAACTTCAACATCGTGCCGGCGCTGCTGCTCGAACTTGATGACCGCAATGCCGTCATCAAGGCGCAGGTCGCGACGGCGCTGCCGCTGCTGGCGATCAATACGCTGCTGATCTGGGGACTGGCCTTTCGATGATGCTGAACGAAACAAGCGCTGCCACGCTGGCGCGAATTGCCCTTGGGCATGTGACGCGCGAATACCCGCACAAGCTCGATCATGTCATGGACGGCCCCGGCGACGCCCGCACACCGCGCGACCTTCACCCGATGTTCTTCGGCAGCTTCGATTGGCACAGCTGCGTCCATGGCTGGTGGCTGCTGATGCGGCTGGCGCGGCGCTTCTCCGGCCATGCTGCGGTTGCCGATACAGTCGCGCTGGCGACCGAGATCCTCACGCCCGCCAATGCGGCAACGGAGCTGGCCTATCTGGCAGCGCCGTCGTCGCGGGGTTTCGAGCGACCCTATGGCTGGGCCTGGGCACTGGCCCTGCATGCCGAAGCAGCACGACACGCGGACCAGCGCTGGGCGACGGTGCTGGCGCCGCTGGCGGCCGAATTCGCCGCGCGCTTCCGGGCCTATCTGCCGCTGCTCACCTACCCGATCCGCACCGGCAGCCATGGCAACACTGCTTTCGCCCTCGTGCTTGCCGCCGACTGGGCGCGTGACCATGACCCCGAATTGCTGGGCCTGCTGGCGGCACGCGCTCAAGACTGGTTCGGCGATGATCGCGAGCCCAGCGCCTTCGAGCCCGACGGCGATGCCTTTCTGTCGCCGACTCTCACGGCGGCACTGGCCATGGCGACGCTGTTGCCCGTGGCGAACTTCCGCAGCTGGTTCGCCGCCTATCTTCCGGCAGCGGCCGCTGGCAAGCCCGCCAGCCTCTTTGCCCCGGCCAGCGTCTCCGATCGCAGCGACGGCAAGATCGCGCATCTCGACGGGCTCAATCTCAGCCGCGCCTGGTGCTGGACGGGGATTGCCGACCGGCTGGCGGCGGACAACCCGGCCTTGCCGGTGATCCGCGCCACCGCTGCCCACCATCGCGATGCCGGCCTGCCGCACATTGCCGGGGATTATGCCGGCGAACATTGGCTGGCGACCTTCGCCTTGCTCGCGATCGAGGGACTATAGGCACCGCACCCTGCGGTTCCTGGCGACAGCGTGTTGTGCTGGATGCTGGCGACCGATTGTTCGTCGCCGCCCCAGCGCTCCATCGACCAGCCCGGGCTGAAACCCAGCGCTTCCAACTGCGCCTGCAATTCGGTAGTTGGCATCGAACATTTTCCGTCGGTTGCGAATCGGTACAGCTAAATGGTTTGAACGAACCAGATGGGTGTAATGCGGCGTTACCGAAACAAAGGCCCAGCCCAATGAAATTCTTTGCCGACACTGCCGACACTGCCGAAATCGCTTCGCTGGCCGCAACCGGGCTGCTCGATGGCGTCACCACCAACCCGTCGCTGATCGCCAAATCGGGGCGCAACTTCCTCGAAGTCATCCGCGAGATCGCAAGCCTCACGCCGGGCCCGGTGTCGGCCGAAGTCGTTGCCGCCGATACCGCCGAAATGCTTCGTGAAGCCGAAGTGCTGCGCAAGCTCGGTGACAATATCTGCATCAAGCTGCCGCTCACCCTCGACGGTCTGGCGGCGTGCAAGGCGCTCTCCGATGACGGCGTGATGACCAATGTCACCCTGTGCTTTTCGGCCAACCAGGCGCTGCTGGCTGCCAAGGCCGGGGCAAGCTTCATCTCGCCCTTCGTCGGCCGGCTCGACGATATCGGCTTCGATGGCATGACGCTCATCGAGGACATCAAGATGATTTACGACAATTACGCCTTCGACACCGAGATCCTCGTCGCCAGTGTCCGCCACCCGATTCACGTTCTTCAGGCCGCCAAGCTTGGCGCCGATGTCGCGACGATGCCGCCGGCAGTGATTCGCGCTCTCGCCAGCCACCCGCTGACCGACAAGGGGCTGGCTGCCTTCAACGCCGATTGGGCGAAGACAGGGCAGAGCATAATTTGAACGCAGTCGCTTGACCCTCGAGTCGCTCGCCGCCCTCTGGCTCGCCAGCCTGGCCGATGCGCGGCGGCTGTCGCCCCATACGCTGCGCGCCTATGCCGGCACGATCGAGCGGTTCGGTGCCTTTCTCGTACTTCACCTCGGCGGCACCCCGACCGCGGCAGCACTGTCGGCACTCACGCCCGCCGATTTTCGTGCCTTTCTGGCGATGCGGCGCGGCGAAGGCATCGCCAACGCCTCGGCGGCACGCGAAGTCTCGGCCTTGCGGACATTTTTCGCCTGGGCCCGCCGTTCGCAGGGGCTGGCCTGCGACGGCATTGCCGGGCTCAAATCGCCGCGTCTCGCCACGCGCCTGCCACGCGCCATGTCCCCTGGCGACGCGGTTGACCTTGTTGCCGCCGTTGGCGACGCGGCACGGCAGCCCTGGGTCGCGGCGCGCGATACGGCTGTGCTGCTGTTGCTGTATGGCGCCGGCCTGCGCATCGCCGAAGCGCTGGCGCTGACAGGTGCGGTGCTGCCGCTCGGCGCCACGCTCAGCGTCATTGGAAAGCGCAACAAGACGCGGATGGTGCCGCTATTGCCCGTCGTGGCCGATGCCCTGATGGCCTATGTTGCGCTGTCGCCTTTTCCACCGGCGCGCGATGCCCCCTTGTTTCGCGGGATGCGCGGTGGGCCGCTCGATCCCGGTATCGTGCGCGCTGCTATCCGGGCTGCCCGGCCTGCGCTTGGCCTGCCGGCCAGCGCAACGCCCCATGCGTTGCGCCACAGTTTTGCAACGCACCTGCTGGCGCGCGGCGCCGATCTCCGCTCCATCCAGGATCTGCTCGGCCATGCCTCGCTCAGCTCGACTCAAATCTACACCGCCGTCGATGCGGCACAACTGCTCGATATCTATCGCAATTCGCACCCCAGGGCTTGAAAACGCAAAAACGTCTTGACCCGAAAGGCAGCGGCCTTGATGCCTGTCGCCCGTGAAGACCAACAAGCTCACCCGCAATATCCTGATCGGCCTGGTGCTTGGCCTGCTCACCGGCTGGCTGATCAATGTCTATGCCGAAACGCCTGACGCCGCGAAGTCGGCGGCGGGCTACCTCAACATCGTGACCGAGGTTTTCCTTCGGCTTATCAAGATGATCATCGCGCCACTGGTGCTGTCCACCCTCACCCTCGGCATCGCCCATATGGGCGGCGGCGGCGCGGTTGGCCGAACCTTTGTCCGCACCATGGCGTGGTTCATCACCGCCTCGATCATCAGCCTGGCGCTCGGCATTTTCATGGTCAACATGCTGGAACCCGGTGTCGGAGTCGGCCTGCCCTTGCCCGATGTCGGCACCGCCTCGGGGGTCGCCAACAAGGCCTTCGACCTGAAGGACTTCATCACCCACATCGTGCCGAAATCGATCTTCGAATCGATGGCCACCAACGAAGTCCTGCAGATCGTCGTCTTCTCGCTTTTCGCCGGAATCGGGTTGATCAGTATCGGCGAGCAGGGCCAGCCGATCATCCGCGGGCTCGATGCGCTGATGCACCTGATGCTGCGCATCACCGGCTATGTCATGCAGATCGCGCCGCTTGCGGTTTTCGCTGCCGTCGCCTCGTCGATTGCCGTCGAAGGCCTGTCGATCATCATCGTCTTCGGGCGTTTCATCGGGGGTTTCTACCTGGCACTTGGCGTGCTCTGGCTCGTGCTGCTGGGGGCCGGTTCGGCGGTCGTCGGCTTCGGCAATATCCGGCGCCTGATCACTGAAATCCGCGAGCCTTTCCTCATCACCTTCGCCACCGCTTCCTCGGAAGCTTCCTATCCCAAGCTGCTCGAATCGCTCGATCGCTTCGGCGTGCCCAACCGCATTTCGAGCTTCGTCATCCCGCTCGGCTACAGCTTCAACCTCGATGGCTCGATGATGTACTGCGCCTTTGCCAGCATTTTCATCGCCCAGGCCTATGGCATCGATCTGTCGCTCGGCCAGGAATTCGCCATGCTCGGGCTGCTGATGATCACCTCCAAGGGCATTGCCGGGGTTCCGCGGGCCTCGCTCGTCGTCATCGCTGCGACGCTGCCCTATTTCAACATTCCCGAGGCCGGCTTGCTGCTCATCCTCGCGGTCGATCATTTTCTCGACATGGGGCGCAGCGCCACCAACGTCATCGGCAATGCCGTTGCAACGGCGGTCGTGGCAAAATGGGATGCCGAGGCACCCGAGGCACTTCCACAGGTGGCTGAATGACGTACGATGAAGTGGTTCTGGGTCGCCGCAGCATCCGCGGCTACAAGCCCGATCCGGTGCCGCGGGCGCTGATCGAGGAAATCATCGCGCTGGCAATGCGGGCGCCGTCGTCGATGAACACCCAACCATGGAATTTCACCATCGTTTCGGGCGAACCGCTAGCGCGTATCCGCGCCGGCAATACCGAGCGCACCCTTGCCGGGGTACCCCAATCGCGCGAATTCCGCACCGGCGAGGCTTTTGCCGGCGCCCATCGCGAACGCCAGGTGGGTGTTGCCAAGCAATTGTTCGCCGCGATGGGCATCGCCCGCGACGATGCGGCGATGCGGCAGGACTGGGTGCTGCGTGGGTTCAGGCAGTTCGACGCCCCGGTGTGCGTCATCGTCACCTATGATCGCGTGCTTGCCGGCAGTGACGATACGGCGTTCGATTGCGGCGCGGTGGCGACGGCATTGGTCAACGCCGCCTGGTCGCGCGGTCTGGGCGCGGTCATCAACAGCCAGGGCATCATGCAATCGCCGGTCGTTCGCGAACACGCCGGCATTGCCGATGATCAGGTCATCATGAAAAGCATCGCGCTCGGCTGGCCGGATGACAGCTTTCCGGCAAATGCGGTTGTTTCGGAACGCAAGTCGGTTGCCGAAGCAACGGTGTTCGTCGGCTTCGACGACTGACCCGTCCGCCCTTTCAGGGCTTTTTCAGCGCCGCGAACGGGCTGCTCGCCGCCCGGGCTTCGTCCTCGGTCAGCAGCCCCGGCACCCGAACGCCCTTGGCGCGCGGGTAGGGGTCAAGCGCCAGAGCCAGCGCCTGGGCGGCGATCTCGCCCATGTCGATAACATCGCTTAGCAGCGGCTCGGCGTCGAGATCGGGCTCGGCGAGTTCAATCTCGGTCCCTGCGGGAATGTCGGGCACCAATAGCAGCGCCACTTTTTCGGTGATCAGGAACGGCACGGGTTCGTCTGACAGCGCGCAGGGCTGGTTGCCGCTGGCGTGGATCTGGCCGGTTACGCGGATGCCGATAGGCTCGCGGCGCAGTTCAAGCGCCGCCGTCAACCGCTCCAGGTCAAGCAGGAAAAACCTGTCGGCCAATGCGGCGCGTTCATCGGCCGTTGCTTCGATCATCTGCTGGCGGGTGTGGGTGCCGACGTCATGGGCACGGAAAGGACGTGAAAACTCAGGCGTCATGCAATGGTGCCCGCGGCAATCTGGGGGTAGCGAAGCAATGCCAGCCGAGCCGCGACACGGCGGGTTTCGGTAACGACCCAGGCCACGGCGTCATCATCGGCAGGCGCTGCCCGCCACAGGTTGCGCCGCAGCGCTGTCCCCAGCGCGACATCGTCGGGGCCGGCATCGCGATAGGCGCCAAGCCGCCCGCCGAGTGCAGCCATCATATGACCGATGTGCTTGCCGACAACCTGGTCGCCGATGCCTTCCTGGCGCAGCGAACCATCCATGTCGGTGATGAAGCGATCGGCCAGATCGGCAGACATCTGCCTGGGCGCATCGCCGGGTTCGGCCTCGAGCCGCAGCAACACCAGTGACAGCACCAGCGCCACCATGTCGAAACGCCCGTCCATCGTGTCGGGCACTTCGCCCGCCAGATACCATTGCGGACGGCGCGCCTCTTCGACGACAGCATTGTACAGTGCCTGGCCGGGCATGGCTGCCAGATTGGCACCGGCAATGCCGGTCAGGCTGGCGCCGATGGCGCGTTTCAGGCTGGAAAGGATCGTCATTGCGCTCGCCTGTTGTCATGCCGCTTGGATGCGGCCGCCGGATGGCATATTGAGCCTGTGCGGCTGCCGCGCAACCATCTGCGGCAATCGGGAGAGTTTGATGCGTCGACCAGTCCCCAAGATCATGCTGACCCTCGGGCTTTTCGCGCTGGGGATCACGGCAAGCGGCTGCACCCGCATTCGCCAGAACCAGGGCTATCTGGTCGATGAAACGCTGCTCACTTCGATCCAGCCCGGCGTCGATAACCGCGAATCGGTCAGCAAGACGCTCGGCCGCCCGACCTTTGCTGGCCAGTTCGATTCGAAGGAGTGGTATTATATCACCCGGATCACCGGCCAATACGCTTTTGCCCAGCCCAAGGTGCTCAGCCAGTCGATCCTCGTCGTCAGCTTCGATCCCGCCGGCAATGTCGAAAAGGTGGAGCGGCGCGGCATGGAGCAGGTGGCGCGGATCAACCCGGAAAGCGACACGACACCAACCCTGGGTCGCGACACCGGGCTGCTCGAGGAACTGTTCGGCAATATCGGCCAGGTTGGCGCCGGTGCTGGCGCCATGGGCGGCAACCCGACCAACACCGGCCGCGATGGGCCGCGTGACGACTAGGCTCGGTTTCACTCCAGGTGGAGCATGCTTCCGGCGGGTGGGGCCGACGGCCCCGGACCCCGATTAATCTCGTCCCATACCACCAGACTCAGCATCAATAACCCCATCCGATCGTGAGCGCCGGCCCGGAGTCGGGGGCGGCGTTGCCCGCCAGTCGCCAGCGCCATTCGGCGCGCGCCGTGACACCGCCAGGCAAGGAAGCGGCAACCCCGGCCCCGGCATCGACTCGCCAGACTGTCGCAATCCCGGTTTGAACGCTGCTCCAGGTACCCGGCCCCGCCGTGACGTGCACCGGCCCCATTTGCGCTACAGCTACCATCGCATGGGCCTGGCCGCCGGCATACAGGTCGCCGTTGGCGCGGGCGCCGGCTTCGGCATAGCCATCGACGGTCGCAGGCCCGACGCGGCGCTCTCCTCCCGCTGCGATCCGCACATTCCAGTCCCCGCTGGTGGCCTGGCCGACCCGGATCAGGCGCTCGGCAGCAACGCTCACCCCGGGCAGCAACTGAAAGCGCATCCCCAGCGCCGCCTGTGCCGTGTTGGCGTCGATCAGCCCGGACGCGTCGTTCGCGGCATTGAGCCGAGCGATGACCGAGAGCGGTTGCCGCGCCAGCGGATCTAAAGTGTACCCCAGCGTCGCCCCCGACTGGCCACCCCCGAGGACTGGTGACGCCGTCGCCCCAGTTGGCCCCGCGTCGCGAAACAGCATAAAGGCATCACCCGACCAGTGCCGGTTGAGCCGACGCCGCTCGGTGGCCCAGGTCGCCGCCTGCGGCGCGTCGGCGCCTTCAACAAGCGCCGCCGCGAACAGCCCATCGGCGGCGCGTCGGTCACCGGCGGCGAGGCGGGCATAGGCCCGGGTGGCGAGGTCGAAAGCTGGGGCAGGGCCTGCGGCGGTCGTTGCCGTGCCTCCGGCGGCCGGGGGCGGCGCCCCCGGACCCCTTTCGAGCGGGTCTGGGGCTGGCAAGGCGATGCCGGATCTCGTCGGCACGGGCGCTGGGTGCTCGACTTCGTCACTGGCGACCGGCGGCCGAACCGCCTTCCGCGACTTGGTGACGGTCGCGGCAACAAAAAGGGGGTCCGGGGCCGCCGGCTCCGGCTGCCGGATGGGCTTCAACGCCACGACTTCCAGAGGCGCCATCGCCGCCAGAATCGCACGGTGGCGGCGCTGCAGTTCCGGCGCCCGCACCACCAGCCACATCGGCAGTGCCAGCCCGGCGAGTGCGAGCACCTGCAGCGGCCGGCCCGGCCGGCTCATGCGGTCGGGCTGGGAAAACGGTGAATGGTCTTGTCCCAGGCCAGTGGCGTGCCGGTGCGCAGCATGGCGGCATAGCGGCGACAGGCGACCCAGGCGGCGGTGGCGTTGATGACATTGCTGACAAGGGTGCGCGGGATGGCGCGCATCCCCTCGCGCCAGCCATGAACATGGGCGGTGCAGGCAGCGCGCATCGCCAGTCGCCAGCCGAGAAGGGCGAGGTTGAAGTTGACGAGCAATGTCGCCGTTGGGCCGAACAGCGGCGGCACCGCTGCGCGGGCGAAAACGGTCATGCCGAGCGCAAGATCCAGTGCCGCAAGCAACACGACGCCATAGGCGATGATGGTGAGCAATGACGCCGCCACGGTCTTGCGGTCGCGGACCAGCATGTAGCGATCGGCAGCCCCGCCCGGCCACCCGATGCGATCCCACCCCGCCAGCGCGATGCCGAGCAGCCAGCGGGTTTTCTGCCGCCGCGCGGCATCGAAACTGGCGGGGAAATGCTCGGCCGTCGCGATGACGCCGCTGCCATCGGGACAGCGCACCCGCACCAGCGCGGTCCTGCCGCCAAGCGCGCTCAGCTTGAGGCCGAGCTCATAATCTTCGGTCAGGCAAATCGGGTCGAAAGGGTCGCCACCTGCGCTCGCAGCAATGCGGCCGAGCAGCGTGCGATCGATGGCGCAGCCGACCCCCGCCGAGGGCACCGCCGCCCCCAGCGCCGCGCGGACAGGCACATCCTTGACATGGCCGGTGGCGAACTCGTCCAGATAATGGCCGGCGACCCAGCGTGATGCCGAATCGGGCAAGGGTGTGACCGGCAACTGCACCATGGCGAGCGCAGGGATCAGGCCATTGTGGACGTGCAACGCCTGCGGGTGGACGACATCTTCGGCATCGTGGAGGACGATTGCCTTGAAGCGCATGCCACAGCGGGTTTCATGCGCCAGAACGGCACGCCACAGATGGTTGAGACAATCGGCCTTGCTGGTCGGGCCGGGCCTGCTGCAGACGACCGCGGTCAACCGGACGTCGCGAATCGCCGTCACCACGGCAAACCCGGCGGGATCGTTGGGATAAAGCCCGACAAAGACGTGGAAAGCCGGATAGTCGAGGTCGCGCAGCAGCCGTCGCAGCATGGCACCGATGACGGCGGCTTCGTCCCAGGCGGGTACGATGATGGCCAGCGGTTCCGGTGGCACCTGCCGCAAGCTCTCCAGTGTCGGCGCGTGTCGGCGACGTCCAGCCAGCCGGGTCATGAAAACCAGATCGATGAACAGGTCATCGAGCCCCGACAGCGCCATCACCAGCGCCAGCGCCAGAATGACCTCGGCAAGCAGCAGGTGCGTCGCCAGAAAGACCGGCAGCGCGAGTTCAACCCCGTCCGTCATGCAGAAAGTCGGGCGCCCCGGCAATCGAGCCGCGACGACAGAGAGGGTTTTCTGCCGCCAAAGGCGATTGCCGGGGCGCCCATGATCCTCGCCCGGAACGCCGCAGGGTCAGATGCGGCGCATCCGGTCGGGGACCGGCGGGGAGCTCCACTGAAGCCAACATCGTTCAAGGCGCCGCGGGCGACTGTGGCACTTCCCACAGTCACCGAAAATTCGAGGCAGTGCCCCGTGCGTCCCGGCGGGCAGTTGACCCCCCGCCCGGCGGTCGCCGATAGAGGGCCATGCCCAATGCCGCCGAAGCCCAGTATCTTGGCCTGATGCACCGTGTCTGGACGACCGGGGTGGAACGGCAGGACCGCACCGGCACCGGCACCAGGGCCCTGTTCGGCGAAACCATGCGCTTCGATCTGTCGGACAGCACGATCCCGATTCTGACGACCAAGCGGGTATTCTGGAAACCGGCGGCGCGCGAGCTGCTGTGGTTCCTGTCGGGGGACCGCAATATCCGCGGCCTTGTCGAGCAGGGCGTTCATATCTGGACCGACTGGCCGCTGGCCAAGTTCAATGCCGAAAGCGGCGAGACGCTCGATCGTGATGCCTTCGAGGCCAGGATCATCGCCGATGATGGTTTTGCGGCGCGCTGGGGTGACCTCGGGCCGGTCTATGGCGCGCAATGGCGGCACTGGCCGCAATATCGGCCAACCGGCGACGGCCACTATAGTCGTGACCCGGAGGGAATCGACCAGATCAGCGATCTCGTGCATGGGTTGAGGCATAATCCTTCGAGCCGGCGCCACATCTTCACCGGCTGGAACGTCGCCGAACTCGCGTCGATGGCATTGCCTCCATGCCATATGACCTATCAATACTTCGTAAGCGGCAATCGATTGTCGAGCATCCTTTATCAGCGCTCCTGCGACTTGGGCCTGGGTTTCGCTTTCAATATTTTCGAAGCATCGTTGCTTCTCCGACTCCTCGCGCAGCAATGCGATCTCGAACCCGGCGAGATGGTCTGGATGGGTGCCGATTGCCACCTCTATCTCAACCACGCGCATCTGGTGACCGAGCAGCTGGCCCGCGAACCCCGGCCTTTCCCGCACCTGCACATCGGGCGCCGCCCGGCCGATATCTTCGGCTATGCCATCGAGGACTTCAGCGTCACGGGCTATGATCCGCACCCGGCAATCGCCGCGCCGGTGGCTGTCTGATGGAGCTTGTTCTCGTCGTCGCCCGCGCCCGCAACGGCGTCATCGGCAACAAAGGCGCGCTGCCCTGGCATTTGCCGGCGGACCTCAAGCGCTTCAAGGCAATGACCGTCGGCAAGCCGGTGATCATGGGACGAAAGACCTTCGAATCGATCGGCAAGCCCCTCCCCGGCCGCCACAATATCGTGCTTACCCGCGATGCCGGATGGCAGGCGGAAGGCGTGACCGTGGTTCCCAATCTGGCCGAGGCTGTTGCGGCCGCCGGGCTTGACCCCCGTGCTCGCGCCGATTCGATCATGATCATCGGCGGCGCGCAAATCTATGCCGAGGCCTTGCCGAGCGTGACGCGGATCGAGGTGACCGAGATCGACGCCGAAGCCGAAGGCGACACGCTGTTGCCGGCATTCGACCGGACGCGCTGGCGCGAAACGGCGCGCGAGGCGCATGCCGCCATGGGCGATGCCCCGGGCTTCGCTTTCGTGACGCTGGTACGTGACACGGCTGCACGCTAAGGCGCGGATATGGAACGGATCACCAATGGCGCGATCGTCCCCGAGCGCGTGCGCGGCGGGGTTGTCGCACTGGGCAATTTCGATGGCTTTCACGCTGGCCACCAGGCCGTTGTCGGTCGCGCCTTGGCGCTGGCGCAGGAGCGCGGCGTGCCGGCGCTGGTGGCAAGCTTCGATCCGCATCCGGCGCGACTGTTCAAGCCCGAGCTGCCGCCATTCGCCCTGACCAGCACGACCCAGCGCCTCGATCTGCTTGCCGCCTTCGGCCTCGATGCGGCGGTGATGATCCCCTTCACGCGCGAACTTGCCGCGATGAGCGGCGAGACCTTTGTCGAAAACTGGCTGGTGCGGCGGCTGGCGGTGTCCGGCGTGGTGACGGGCGGCGATTTCACCTTCGGCCTGGCCCGCAGCGGCGATACCGCGCAGCTGGCGGCACTGGGGGCAGTGCACGGCTTCATGGCCGAAGTCGTGGCGCCCGTGACCGATGCCGGCGGCACCATTTCCTCGACGCGCGTACGCGCGGCGTTGCGCGCTGCCGATCCGGCCGGCGCTGCGACATTGCTCACCCGGCCTTTCACCATCCGCGGCACCGTCGAGCATGGCGCCAAGCTCGGGCGAACCCTTGGCTTTCCCACCGCCAATCTGCGGCTGGGGGATTATCTGCGGCCGGCCTATGGCGTCTATGCCGTGCGGGTGCGCCTGCCGGGGGGCAAGCGTGTCGATGGCGTCGCCAACCTCGGCATCCGCCCGATGATCGAACCGCCTATCGAGTTGCTCGAAACCTGGATCATGGACTGGAGCGGGGACCTTTACGGCAAGGTCATCGAGGTCGAGCTGGTGGCCTTCCTCCGGCCCGAGGCGAAGCTCGATGGGCTCGACGCCCTGAAGGCGCAGATCGCCGCCGATGCCGAGGCAGCGCGGGCGGTGCTTGGCGCGTGACATCCGGGGCGCCCTTCCTCTAGACACCGCGGGCCATGACCCTCCCAGATTACCGTAACACTGTCTTCCTGCCGAAGACGGATTTCCCGATGAAAGCCGGCTTGCCCGAAATGGAGCCGCGCATCCTGGCGAAATGGCAGGCCGAGGATGTGTACGGGCAGCTTCGCAGCAGCCGGGCAGGGCGCCCCAAGTTCATCCTTCATGATGGTCCGCCCTATGCCAATGGCGACATCCATATCGGCCATGCGATGCAGAAAACGCTCAAGGACCTGGTGGTGCGCACCCAGAGCCTGCTCGGCAAGGATGCGCCTTTCGTTCCGGGCTGGGACTGCCACGGCCTGCCGATCGAATGGAAGGTCGAGGAGGAGTACCGGAAGGCCAAGCGCAACAAGGACGAGGTGCCGACACGCGAGTTCCGCGCCGAATGCCGGGCCTATGCGCAGAAGTGGATCGACGTGCAGCGCGAACAGTTCAAGCGCCTCGGCATCGGCGGTTCCTGGGACAAGCCCTATCTTACGATGGACTTCGCGTCCGAAGCCACCATCGTCACCGAATTGCTCAAATTCGCAATGTCGGGCCAGCTCTATCGCGGCGCCAAGCCGGTGATGTGGTCGCCTGTCGAAAAGACGGCGCTGGCGGAAGCCGAGGTCGAATATCACGACGTGGTGTCGACGCAGATCGATGTGGCGTTCGAGATCATGGAAGCGCCGAATGCGCCGGAACTGGTGGGGGCGTTCGCCGTCATCTGGACGACGACGCCCTGGACGATCCCGGTCAACCAGGCGATCGCCTATGGGCCTGATATCGAATATCGAGTGGTCTCGACTCAAGACCCCGGGCAACCTGTACGAAGGTTTGTCGTTGCGAATGCGCTGCTGGAAGACTTTGGCGCGCGCGCTGATATTTTCGAATTAAAGCAAGGGGTCAATGGCGAGTACCCGCGGTTGGCTCTTGGGCAGAAGTTTTCGGGTAGCGCAATGGCTGGAGCGGTAGCCCGCCACCCGCTCCACCATCTCGGCGGCTTTTTCGCCACGCCGCGCCCGCTGCTGCCGGGTGATTTCGTCACCACCGATGCCGGCACCGGCCTTGTCCACATGGCCCCCGACCATGGCGAGGATGATTTCCTGCTGTGCAAGCCACACGACATCGCGCCCGTCTTCGCTGTCACTGCCGATGGCACCTATCGCACCGATCGCCCTGACTGGCTGTGGCTGCAAGGCGCCGGCAATGTCATTTCGGACAAGCTCAACAACCCCGAAGGCGCCATCTGCACGGCACTGCGCGACGCCGGCGCGCTGCTCGCTGCCGACAAATATGCGCACAGCTATCCGCACAGCTGGCGCTCCAAGAAAAAGGTCATCTACCGCTGCACCCCGCAATGGTTCGTGCCGATGGACAGCGCCCAGGAAGGCGGGGACAGTCTTCGCACCACCGCCATGGCCGCCATCGCCGCCACGCGTTTTGTCCCCGACAAGGGCCGCAATCGCCTCGGCTCGATGGTCGCTGGCCGCCCCGACTGGGTGCTCAGCCGCCAGCGTGCCTGGGGCGTGCCGATCACGCTGTTCGTCAACCGCGCCACCGGCCATTATCTGCAGGATCCCGCCGTCAACGCCCGCATCATCGCTGCGGTCCGCGAGCAGGGGGTCGATGCCTGGAATCCCGAGGATGCCCAGGCGCTGCTCGGCAATGATTACAGCCTCGCCGATTACGAACAGGTCACCGACATTCTCGATGTGTGGTTCGACAGCGGCTGCACCCATGCCTTTGTTCTCGAAAGCGGCCATTGGCCCGAGTTGAGCGCGCCCGCCGATCTCTATCTCGAAGGCAGCGACCAGCATCGCGGCTGGTTCCAGTCGAGCTTGCTCGAAAGCTGCGGCACCCGCGGCCGCGCGCCCTACAAGGCCGTGCTCACCCATGGCATGACCCTCGATGCCAAGGGCTTCAAGCAATCGAAATCGCTCGGCAACACCACCGATCCAGCGGTGCTGCTGCGCGATTATGGTGCCGACATCATCCGGCTGTGGACAGCAACGAGCGACACCACCGAGGATCACCGCATCGGCGATGAAATCCTCAAGGGCGTTGCCGACCAGTATCGCAAGCTGCGCAATACCTTCCGCTATCTGCTCGGCGCGCTCGACGGCTTTTCGGAGGCTGAGCGCGTCGAACCGGCGGCGATGCCCGAGCTTGAACGCTGGGTGCTGCACCGGCTCGCCGAAATCGACGCCGAACTGCGCCGTGCCGTCGATGATTTCGATTTCAGTGCCTATGTGACGGCGATCTCGACCTTCGTGAACAATGATCTGTCGGCCTTCGTCTTCGATATCCGCAAGGATACGCTTTACTGCGACGCGCCGAACGACCCCAAAAGGATGGCGTATCGCAGCGTTCTCGACACGCTTTTCCACGCGCTCACCCGCTGGCTGGCGCCGGTCCTGGTGTTCACTGCCGAGGAAGTCTGGGGCACGCGTTGCCCGGATGCTGGCAGCGTCCACCTCCTCGAATGGCCGCCTGTCGATGCCGGCTGGCGCGACGCAGCGCTCGGCGAACGCTGGGAGCGGCTTCGCGCCTTGCGGTCGCAGGCGACGCTGGCGATCGAACCGGCGCGCCGGGACAAGCTGATCGGATCGAGTCTCGAGGCTCGTCTTGCCGTCGTCGCCGGCCATGCCGACGCGGCGCTCATCGCCAGCGTCGATTTCGCCGAACTGTCGATCGTCTCGAGGGTGGAGGTCGCGCTCGATCCCGATCTCGAAACCGGCGTGCGCGTCGCGACCGACAAGAGCGACGACGCCCGATGCGAGCGGTGCTGGCGGCATCTTCCCGATGTCGCTGCGGAAACGGCGCTGTGCAGACGCTGCGATGCGGTGGTCCACCCGGCATGAATCGCCTGGGCTTCGGCATTGCCGCGCTGGTTTTCCTCGCCGATCAGCTGACCAAATACTGGATCCTCGCCATCGTTCGCTTGCCCGAGCGTGGCTATATCGACGTGTTGCCCGTCTTTCGTCTCACCTATGTCGAGAATATCGGCGTTTCGATGGGGCTGTTCCGCGCCAATTCCGATATCGGGCGCTGGGCGCTGGTGGCGGTCACAGGCCTTATCGCAGCCGCCGTCGCGGTGTGGATCACCCGCGAAAAGGCCCGTACCGATGTGCTCGCGCTCGGGCTGGTGCTCGGCGGCGCGCTCGGCAATATCGTCGACCGCGTGCGCTTTGGCTATGTCGTCGATTTCCTGCACTTCTTCTGGGGTGATCGGAGCTTCTGGGTCTTCAATGTTGCGGATGCAGCGATTACGGCAGGTGTGCTATTGCTGCTCTATCGGGCGCTCGTCGCGGAACGACAATGACGGTGCCTGGGCGCCGAAAGGATGATCGACATGCGTAACCTCATCATTATCGCCGCTGCTGGCCTGGCGCTGGCATCATGCGGAAAATCCGGTCTGGCCAGCCACAATGCCCCTGATGAACTGGCAATCAGCCGCAACGCACCGCTGGTTGTCCCGCAGGATTTCGCCCTGACGCCGCCCAAGCCCGGCACCGCCCGCGCCCTTGGCCAGGATTCGCAAAGCGCCGCGATGGAGGCGCTGTTCGGCCCCGGCGCCCGGCCGCCGGCCAAATCGCCCGCCGAACAGCAGCTTCTCGATCGCGCCGGCGCCGGCAATACCGACCCGGCAATCCGATCCAACGCCGCCGATCCGCGCACCAACATCGTCAACAAGGGCGCCTTCGTCCGCGAACTGCTCGATGCGCCTGTCGGCACCCGCGATGCCGCCCGGGCCGATATCGTCACCGGGGCATGACGGCGGGCGAATGACCGGCCAGCCATGATCCTGCTCGACCGACTCTTCAAGAAGATGATCCGTGACGGTGAACTCACCGTCATCGATTCCCGCGGTCGCACGCACGTCTATGGCGCGCCCAACCCGGCAAAGCCGGCCGTCGCCGTTCGGCTGACCGACGCCGCCACGGCCCGCGCCATCGCGATCAACCCGGCGCTGGGGGCCGGCGAGGCCTTCATGGATGGCCGGTTGATCATCGAGAAGGGCGATATCCGCCAGCTTGTCGATCTGGTGACCTGGAATTTGCGCTGGCAGCGCGACAATCCGGTGCGTTTCGCCCTGTGGCGCCAGGCGAGCATCGCCGCCAAGATCGACCAGATCAACTTCGCGCGCCGGTCGAAGCGTAATGTCGCCCATCATTACGATCTCGATGACAGGCTCTACGATCTGTTTCTCGATCCCCACCGCCAGTACAGCTGCGCCTATTTCAACGACCCCGACCTTGGCCCGGACATGAGCCTCGATGCCGCGCAGGAAGCCAAGCTGGCGCATATTGCCGCCAAGCTCGACCTGAAGCCACACCACAAGGTCCTCGATATCGGCTGCGGCTGGGGCGGCATGGCGCGCTTCCTCCACAAGGTTTCGGGCGCCGAAGTGACGGGGGTCACCCTTTCTGAGGAGCAGCTCAAATATGCCCGTGCCGAAGCGACGCGGCAGGGCATCGCCAACAAGGTGCATTTCGAGCTGATCGACTATCGCAGCGTTACCGGCCAGTTCGATCGCATCGTTTCGGTCGGCATGTTCGAACATGTCGGGCTGCCGCATTTCGGCGAATATTTCAGCACCGTCGAGCGCTTGCTCAAGCCCGACGGCGTGGCTCTCATCCACTCGATTGCCCGTGCCGATGGCCCCGGCGCCACCGACCCCTGGACAGCCAAATACATCTTCCCCGGCGGCTATTCGCCGGCGCTGTCGCAGATCGTCCCTGCCGTCGAAAAGGCCTGGCTGTGGATTACCGATATCGAGGTGCTGCGGCTGCATTATGCCCATACCATCCGCCACTGGTATGATCGTTGCGAAGCGAAACAGGCCGAGATCGAGGCACTTTACGACGCGCGCTTCTACCGGATGTGGATGTTCTATCTGGCCGCCGCCATGTCGGCCTTCAACAACGACGGTCATATGAACGTGCAGATCCAACTCGCCAAGCGTCGCGATACGCTGCCGCTCCGGCGCGATTACATCGGCGAAACCGAAAAGCAGCTGCTGGCGCATGCGCGTCACTGACGCCCAGCTCGCTGAAGTCCGCGAAACCGGCTTCGCCCGTATCAACGGCTTCATCCCCGCCGAAACGCTCGCCGAGGCCCAGGCGGCGCTCTGGCAGGTCTTTCCCCGGCCTGAAGATTATTTCGCCGATCCGGCGGTCAAGGCGAAGTTCGCCAAAAGCCAGTTCGCCGGCATCCGCCACTTTCCCTACAACATCCCCGTTTTCGACCGTCTCGCGGTGCTCCCTGCTCTGGTCGATGCAGCGGAGCGCTTCCTCGGCAGCGCTGCGCTCGACATCTACAAGATAGAGCTCTGGGCCAAATATGCCGGCGCCATCGATTACGATCAGCCCCACCACCGCGATTACGGCAACCACACCCTCGTCGTGCCCCACCCGGACCGCCCGCAACTGACGACAATCATGCTGCTGTCGGACGTTACCGAGGATCATGCCCCGACCTGTGCCGTGCCATTGGCGCACAGCCGCGATGTGCCGATCTGGCCGATGGTGTTGAATCCCGACGAATTGCACGAGCATGAGGTGGCGTTGATCGGTGCCGCCGGGACATTGATCCTCTACCAGACGCATGTCCTTCATCGCGGCAGCAACTTCCGCGCAGCGGCGGCGTCGCGCTTCATCTACATGACCGATTTCAAGCGCCGCGGTGATCCATGGACCGGCAAGCAGGCCTGGCCCGACCATGCCATCCGCCCGGGCTGGAGCGAGGCGATGGCGGCACTGAGCGTTCGCGAGCGCGAGCTGTTCGGCTTCCCGTCGCCGGACAGCGATTACTGGACGCCGGAGACGCGGGCAGGGGTGGCGGCGCGGTACCCCGGAATGGATATGGCGCCGTACGGGGGGTGAAGTACACCCGTCATCCCGGGCTTGAACCGGGAGCCAGCTTTGCTTGCGCGCCGGGGGGAGAGGAAGAGAAGTCAGGAAGTGCATGGGCAAAGCCCATGCCGACGTCAGACGCGTTCGGTCGCCGAAGTGGCGACCGCCGCGCTGGCCGACCGCGGCGCCTGTCGGCGCGCAAGAAGGCTTGCGCGCTCGCGGCGCTCGCTAATGATTCATCGCGTCGAAGAAGTCCTTGTTCGTCACGCTGTCCTTCATCTTGTCGAGCAGGAATTCCACCGCATCGACCGTGCCCATCTGCATGAGGATGCGCCGCAGCACCCACATCTTCGACAGCGTGTTCTTGTCGACGAGCAGTTCTTCCTTGCGGGTGCCCGATTTGCCGATGTCGATCGCCGGGAAAACGCGCTTGTCGGCGATCTTGCGGTCGAGCACGATTTCCGAATTGCCGGTGCCCTTGAACTCCTCGAAGATCACTTCGTCCATGCGGCTGCCGGTATCGATCAGCGCCGTCGAGATGATCGTCAGCGAACCACCTTCCTCGATGTTGCGGGCTGCGCCGAAAAACCGCTTCGGGCGTTGCAGGGCATTGGCATCGACACCGCCGGTCAGCACCTTGCCGCTCGAAGGCACCACCGTGTTGTAGGCGCGCCCGAGGCGGGTGATGTTGTCGAGCAGGATCACCACGTCGCGCTTGTGCTCGACCAGCCGCTTGGCCTTTTCGATCACCATTTCGGCAATCTGGACGTGGCGGGTGGCGGGCTCGTCGAAGGTGCTCGAAATCACTTCGCCCTTCACCGTGCGCTGCATGTCGGTGACTTCCTCGGGCCGCTCGTCGATCAGCAGCACGATGAGATAGATTTCGGGGTGGTTGGCCGAGATGCTGCGCGCGATGTTCTGCATCATCATCGTCTTGCCGACTCGCGGCGGCGCCACGATCAGGCAGCGCTGGCCCTTGCCGAGCGGCGCGACGATGTCGATCACCCGGCAGGTCTTGTCCTTGATCGTCGGGTCATTGTTGTCGAGGTTGAGCTTTTCCTGCGGATAAAGCGGCGTCAGATTGTCGAAATTCACCCGGTGACGCATCACGTCAGGGTCATCGAAGTTGATTGCGATCACCCGCACCAGCCCGAAATAGCGCTCACCGTCCTTGGGGGAGCGGATTTCGCCCTCAACCGTATCGCCGGTGCGCAGCCCGAACTTGCGAACGATCTGCGGCGTCACATAGACATCGTCGGGCCCGGCCAGATAATTGCTGTCGGCCGAGCGCAGGAACCCGAAGCCATCGGGCATCACCTCGATCGTCCCAGTGCCGGTAATCTCGTTGCCCGCCTCGGCGGTGGCCTTCAGGATGGCGAAGATGATGTCCTGCTTGCGCAGGGTGGAAGCGTTCTCGATTCCGAGTTCTTCCGCCATGACAACCAGGTCGGCAGGGGTTTTGCGCTTGAGATCGTGAAGGTGCATCTGGGGTCTTTGCAATCAAGGTCCGGCCTGATCAGGCATCAACGAATGAAGGCATTCATTGGCGACGGGGCGGCGCAGGAGCGGCGGAGTCGGACAGGATATTCGCAGGCCAGGACGGCTGCGATATTCCGGAAATAATCCTCGCGCCGGCCCTGGTCAAGCCTGTTGAGGGAGCCAAATACGGCATTCGCCTGTTGTGCCCAAAAGAGGCAACACGGAACATCCAGCATGCGCGACGGCTTTGGCGCTTCTCTGGCCCCGCCTCGAAACCTGCCGCGACCGGCGCCTGCCCAGCAGGGCACCGCCCGCAGCCGGCGCGTCACGGCGCTCAACACGCTTATCGAAAGCTGTTGGGATGCCGGCCTCAAGACCCGTCCCGACCTCGATCCCGCCACGCTGCTGGCGCGCGCCGGCCTGGCCGCCATTGCCGGCCGCGGCCATGTCGTTCCGCTGCTCGAAGGGCTCACGGCGTCGCTTGCCACTGCCCGGCTGAGCCCGCTGGGACAGACCATCGCCGAATACCAGTTGCTGGCAGCGCTGAACGCCCGCCGCCGCGCGCTGGCGATGATCGCGAAACACCCCGAAATTACCGAGACTCCGATTACCGCGCCGATCATCGTCCTTGGCCAGATGCGATCCGGGACCACCCGGGTCCAACGCCTGCTCGCCACCGATCCGCGTCTCGACCACACACGCTTCTATGAAAGCTGGCGTCCGGTGCCATCGGGCCGCTTCGATCCGCGACGCCTGCGCGCGGCGCTCGGCCTTGCAGCCACCCGCGCCGTCAATCCGGGCATGGCCGCCATTCACCCTTCGTCAGCAGCGGGGCCCGACGAGGAAATCGGCTTGCTTGCCCTGTCGATGGCCAGCACGCAGTTCGAGGTCCAGTGGCGCATCCCGGCCTTCGCCCGCCAACTCGAAAGCATCGACAGCGGGCCCGTCTATGCCGAGTTCAAGGCCTTTCTGCAGCTTGCCCGCTGGCTGCGCGGCAGCCGTGCCGACCGGCCCTGGGTGCTGAAGGTGCCCCAGTTCACCCAGGACCTCGATGCCCTGCTCGACACTTTCCCCGATGCGCGCCTGATCGCCGTTGATCGTGACCCCGTCGCGGTCGTCGCATCTGCCGCGTCGCTTGTCGCCAACCAGATGGCCCTGCAATCCGACGCCGTCGACCGCCGCTGGATCGGTGCCGAATGGCTTCGCAAGGTCGCGCTTCGCCAGGCTGTCGTGGCGCGGGTCATGGCAGCGCGCCAGCCCGCGCTGATTGCCACCGACTATGCAGCGCACGATGCCGATTGGCGCCGCGAGGTCGGCCGGCTCTATGCCTTTCTCGGCCTGCCCCTTACCCCTGCCGTAACCGCCCGTATGGCGGATTTTCTCGACGCGACATCGACGGCGCGCCGGCCGCCGCATCGCTATTCCCTTGCCGCCTTCGGGCTCGATGCAGCCCGGGTTCACGCCGCGCTGGCGCCGTCGCCACGGTCGAGCCCTTCCTGCTGAAAGTTTCGGCTCCGTCTTGCAGCGAAAGACACGTTTCGCCTACTCTTTAAGAATGGCCGCGGGGAAACTGGCTTTACTCTGGCGAAATTCCGGGGTGCGCAGGGCGATGGTCGGTCTCGGCCTCGTTATTCTCGCGCTCTTGATCGGCGCGACGATCGCCAGCTTGCAACGTTCGGCAGCGCGCCGTGAAGCGGCTGTCGCCAACGAGGTGCATAGCCTTGAAGTCATGCTGGCTTCGAAAGCGGTGCTGTCAGCCTTGCACGACGTCCAGATTGCCCGGCCCGACGAACGGCTAGGCGGCACGGGCAATGCCGGCGCGGCAGCCCTTGACGCCGATCGCCGCACGGTCGCGGCGCGCCTGCAAACGCTTGCCAGGCTTGCCGCCGATAATCCACGCCAGACAGCCAATGTTGCCCGCTTGGCAAGTCTCGCGGCGGACCGTCTTTCCGACATGGACAGGTCGTTGCAGGCGCCGACAGCCGCAAAGCCGGTCGTGGCCGACGACGTTGCGGCCAACCCGGCGATCAGGCGGCAACTGGCCGCAATCGATGCCGAAGAAGCGCGTTTGCTTGCAGCGCGGCGCACGCTGGTTGCCCGCCTCAACACCGATACGGCGCAGTTGAGCCTATTGCTGTCGGTTCAGGCCGTCATGCTGTTGGCCGGCCTTGGTCTTGTCGGCGTTCAGCTGCTCCGCCGGCGCGAACGCCAGATCACCGATGTTGCCGTGGCAGCCGCCGATGCCCGTCTGGCAGAAAGCCGCAGCCTTCTTCAAACCATCATCGATGAAAGCGAAGACGTCATCTATGTGAAAGACCGCGATGGCGCCTTCGTCTTTGCCAATCGCGCCGCTGCCCTGCTGCTCGATGCTGCCCCCGAAGTCATGATCGGCCGCCGTGACCGCGATTTTCTCAGTCCCGAAATTGCCGATGCCATCGAGGCTGTCGACGCCCGTGTGATGGCGACGGGCCAGACAATCAGCGCCGAGGAGATCGTGCCCCGGAACGGCGAGCCGCGAATCTTCCTGTCGGCCAAGGCGCCTTGGAATGTCAGGGGCCAGGTCGCCGGTCTGATCGGCATCTCGCGCGACATCACCGATCGCAAGGGCCGCGAGGTCGAGATGCAGCAATCGAACCAGCGCCTCGAAGCGATGGTTGCCGATCGCACCGCCGATCTCGAAACGACCCTCGCCGAGCTCCGCCGCGAAGCCGAACAGCGGGCTGCGGCCGAAGTCCAGGTCCGCCAGATGCAGAAGGTTGAAAGCATCGGCCAGCTGACAGGCGGAATCGCGCATGATTTCAACAATATGCTGGCGATCATCCTGGGCTCGCTGCGTCTCGTCCGCCGTCGCCTTGTCGGCAGCGAAGACCCGAAGATACTGGCGTTCCTCGATCATGCCGAAGATGGCGCCAACCGTGCCGCGGCGCTGACCGCGCGTCTGCTGGCCTTCTCGCGCCAGCAGCCGCTGGCACCGGCGCCGATCGATGCGAACAGCCTGGTCAGCAGTGTGTCGGACATGCTTCGCCGCACCCTCGATGAAAGCGTCGAGATCGAAACCGTTCTGACCGATGACCTGTGGCGCGCCTTTGCCGATGCGGCGCAAGTCGAAAGCGCCATCGTCAACCTTGCGGTCAACGCCCGTGATGCGATGCCGGGTGGCGGCACGCTGACCATCGAAACCGCCAATGCCGCGCTCGACGATGATTATGCTGCCGCCAACGAAGGGGTTGCGGCCGGCCAATATGTGGCGATCTGCGTCAGCGATACCGGCAGCGGCATGACCCCCGACGTCATCGATCGCGCCTTCGAGCCGTTTTTCACCACCAAGCCGGTCGGGCAGGGCACCGGCCTCGGCCTCAGCCAGGTGTTCGGCTTCACCAGGCAATCGGGCGGGCATCTGAAAATCTGTTCCGAAATCGGCCATGGCACGACCGTTAAAATCTATTTGCCGCGCCATCACGGGCCGGACGTGGCCATCGTCCCCGATGTCGACACGCCCGAGGCCGAACTTCCGACTGCGCGCGCATTGGAAACCATATTGGTGGTGGAGGACGAAGACCGCGTTCGCCAGATTGCCAGCGCGTCGCTGCGGGAGCTCGGCTACAGCGTCATCACGGCCGCGAACGGTCCCGAGGCCTTGTTGCTTCTCGATTCGGTGGCCAGGGTCGATCTGCTGTTCACCGATGTCGTGATGCCGCAAATGGACGGCCGCCGCCTTGCCGATGCGGCGCTTGCCCGCCACCCTGCGTTGCGCGTGCTATTCACCACCGGCTACACCCGCAACGCCATCATCCACAACGGCGTCCTCGATTCGGGAACGGCACTGCTGCAAAAGCCCTACACCTTCGACCAGCTTGCCCGGAAGGTCAGGGCGTTGCTCGATGCGCCGGCATAAGGCGGCAGCGGCACGGCCGGTTTTGCGGCATGGTTGTGACCGGCGTGCCCGCCGCCGTTGCTGTCCTACAGGCGCGGTTTAGGCTAGGCTCGACATCAGGGTCATTGCACCGTTCCCGCATGGCCGCGAAAGGCCAGTATTTCGATGCACGGGCCTGGCCTTTCGCGAGGAAAGGCAATGATTTCAAGGAAGGGTGCAAATGCCGGTCGAAGCCTTGGGTGACTATGACGACACCAATATCTTTGCGCGCATCCTGCGCGGCGAGATCCCGTCGAAACGGGTTTACGAGGATGATTGGGCCATCGCCTTCCACGACATAAACCCCCAGGCACCGGTCCATGTCCTTGTCATCCCGCGAGGGCCGTACCGCAGCTGGGCAGACTTTTCGGCAGCAGCAGGCGATGCTGAAATCGCCGGTTTCGTTCGCGCTGTCGGTCAGGTCGCGCGGCAGCTGGGGCTCGAAGCGCCTGGCTATCGCCTCCTCGCCAATGCCGGGCTCGATGCCCATCAGGAAGTTCCGCACCTCCACGTCCACCTGTTCGCAGGCCGCCCGCTGGGGCCGATGCTCGCAACCGGTCGCGACCAGTAAGCCTGCACCGATGGATGTCCTGCCGATCTTCCTCAATCTCGACGGGCGCCCTGTCATCATGGTCGGCGAAGGCGAGGCTGCCGATGCCAAGGCGCGCCTCGTCACCGCCGCCGGCGGGGTGATCGTGGGCGAAGACTCCCCAGGCGTCGTTGCCTTTGTCGCAATCGACGATGACGCCGAAGCGCAGGCCGTCGCCACCCGGCTTCGCGACCGCGGCCTGATCGTCAACGTCGTCGACAAGCCGGCCTTGAGCGATTTCCTGATGGGGGCGATCATCGATCGCTCGCCGGTGGTCGTCGCCGTCTCGACCGGCGGCGCCTCGGCCAGCCTGGCGCGGGCGTTGCGCGGCCGGCTGGAGGCGCTGTTGCCGGCGTCGCTTGGTGGTCTTGCCGCCGCCATCGCCGGCGCCCGCCGGGCTGCTGCCGCCGTGCACCCGACCATCGCCGACCGTCGCCGGCTGTGGGAACGTGCGCTGGCGGAAGGCGCGCCGCTCGACCCGCTGCGCCCGCTGGCGGCGCCCGAAGCCGCGGTAACCGCCGCCATCGCCGGCACCTCGCTGGCCAGCGGCGAAATCCGCATCATCCCGGTCGGCAGCGCCGACCCGGGCGACCTGACTCTCAACCAGCTTGCAGCGCTCGGCCGCTGTGATGCGCTGGTCGTGGAGGGGGATGTTCCGCCGGCCGTGATCGACCGCGCCCGCCGCGACGCCATGCGGCTGGCGGCGGTCCCCGATGTCGCCGAAGGGCTGGTGGTGGTGCTGCGGGCTACGCCAGCGCCGCTTTCAGTCGTTCATTGACCGCGGCGGGATTGGCCTTGCCGCCCATCGCCTTCATCGTCTGGCCGACGAAAAAGCCGAACAGGGCGTCCTTGCCGGCCTTGTACTGCGCCACCTTGTCGGCATTGGCGGCGATGATCGTGGCAATGGCGGCATCGATGGCGCCGACATCGCTGGTCTGCCGCAGCCCCCGCGATTCGACGATGGCGCCGGGTGCTTCGCCGGTTTCGAGCATGATCTCGAACACCTGCTTGGCAAGTGGGCCAGACAATGTGCCATCGGCCTGGAGCGCGAGCAGTTCGGCGCCGGCTTCGGGGCTGACCGGCGAATCGGTGATGTCGCGGCCCAGCCGCTTCAGCGCCCCGAACAGGTCGCTCGTCACCCAATTGGCAGCGCGCGCCGCGATTTCCGCCTCGGGCTTGCCGGTGGCAGCGACAAGCGCTTCGAACCAGGCGGCAGTGTCCTTTTCCGCTGTCAGCACCTGGGCGAGATAGGGGGTGAGGCCAAGCGCCTGTTCATAACGCGCCCGCTTCGCGACCGGCAGCTCGGGCAGGCTGGCCCGGCATTCGGCGACAAAGCCGTCGTCGAATTCGACGGGCAACAGATCGGGATCGGGGAAATAGCGATAATCATGCGCATCTTCCTTCGACCGCATGGCTCGCGTCGTCCCGGTGCCCGGGTCGAACAGCCGGGTTTCCTGCACCACGCTGCCGCCGGACTCGATCAGGTCGACCTGGCGCCGTGCTTCGGTTTCCACCGCCTGCATGATGAAGCGCACCGAATTGACATTCTTGGTTTCGGTGCGTGTGCCAAAGCCTTCGCCGGGCCGCCGTACCGACACGTTGACGTCGGCCCGCATCGACCCTTCATCCATGTTGCCATCGCAGGACCCGACATAGCGCAGCAACTGGCGAAGCGCCGCGACATAGGCCCCGGCCTCCGCCGGGCTGCGGATATCGGGCTTGGAGACAATTTCCATCAGCGCGCAGCCGGAGCGATTGAGATCGACGAACGACTGGTTCGGCGAGAGATCGTGGATCAGCTTGCCGGCGTCCTGTTCGAGGTGAATGCGCTCGATACCGACGGTGCTGCGCTCGCCCGCCTCGGTCTCGATGTCGAGTGCGCCTTCGCCGACGATCGGGTGATAGAGCTGGCTGATCTGGTAGCCCTGCGGCAGATCGGCATAGAAATAATTCTTGCGGTCGAAACGCGACCATTTGTGAATTTCGGCACCAAGGGCGAGGCCCGTCCGCACGGCCTGGCGCACACATTCGCCGTTGATCACCGGCAGCATTCCCGGCATCGCCGCATCGACAAGGCTGACCTGCGAATTGGGTTCCGCGCCGAAACTGGTCGCGGCACCCGAGAACAGTTTCGAATTGGCGGTGACCTGGGCATGCACCTCCAGGCCGACGACGATCTCGAAATCGCCCGTGGCGCCCTTGACGCGATAGGTGCTGCGACTGCCGTTATCGGTATAGCTCATGCCGGGAGTTCTGCTTGCAGCCTCGCGGTTTGGCAAGGCCTTGCCGTCATGATGCGGCAGTGCAGCAATCGCTGGCCAGTCGCCCGCCCCGATGTTAGGCGACGGCGCGATGGATCTGAAAGCTCTTGCCGTCCAGGTTGCGCGCTTTGCCGGTGTCGGCGTTGCGTCGGCAGGGCTGGATTATGCCATCCTGCACAGCCTCATCAGTCTTGGCGCTTCGCCCTATCTGGCCCGTCTGGGCTCGATCGTGCCGGTGGTAACGGCGACTTGGCTCGCCAACCGCCAATTGACCTTTCGCAGCCAGGCGCCGCCCTCGTGGGGCGAATATATCCATTATTTCGGCATTTCGGCAGCAGGGTTGGCGATAAACTACGTGCTGTACTGGGCCGGGCTGGCTATCGGCCTGCCAGTCTGGGCAGCGTTCATCATCGGTACCGGCGCGGCTGCGGTATTCAACTTTGTCCGCTATCGCAGCTTGTTGAAATAAACACCTTGCCGGTGTCGGTTGTTGCCATTGCAGGACTGCAATGGCACAGGCCCGACACAAAGCACCCAATCCCCGATCGAGGTCGCACCATGTCCCAGCCTGCCGACGCCGCGCCGGTACGTACCCCGCTGCGGACGGCCGTGTTGCTGCCCTGCTATAACGAGGCCGCTGCCATTGCGATGACGATCGCTGCCTTCAGGGCAGCGCTCCCCCACGCTGAAATCTATGTTTACGACAATAATTCGTCTGACGACACATGTGCCGTTGCGGCCGCTGCAGGCGCCATCGTGCGCAGCGAGCGCCGGCAGGGCAAGGGTGCCGTCGTCCGCCGCATGTTCGCCGACATCGAAGCCGATGCCTATATCCTGGCCGATGGCGATGCCACCTATGATGCGACCGCGGCCCCCGGAATGGTGCGGCTGCTTTGCGACGATCGGCTCGACATGGTCGTCGGGGCGCGCGACAGCACTGGCGACGCCGCCTATCGCGCCGGTCACCAGTTCGGCAACAAGATGCTGACCGGATTGCTGACGCAATTGTTCGGCATCAGCTTTTCGGACATCCTGACCGGCTATCGCGTATTTTCGCGACGCTTTGTCAAATCCTTCCCGGTCCGATCGGCCGGTTTCGAGATCGAGACCGAAATCAGCGTTCACGCCCTCGAATTGGCCATGCCGGTCGCCGAGGTGCGCACCGCCTATTTCGCGCGCCCCGAAGGCTCCCAGTCCAAGCTCAGCACCTACCGCGATGGCTGGCGCATTCTGATGATGATGATAAATCTCTACCGCTCCGAACGGCCCATCCAGTTCTTTGGCATCATCGGCGGTCTCCTGGCGCTGGTTGCGGGCCTGCTCGCGATCCCGCTTGTTCAGACCTATCTTGAAACCGGGCTGGTCCCCCGCTTCCCCACGGCGATCCTGATCATCGGCATCGTCGTGATCGCCGTGCTGTCGTTTCTGGCCGGCATCATCCTCGATACCGTCACCAAGGGCCGCAGCGAAATCAAGCGCCTGATATATTTGCAGGTTGGTGCCATCGGGCAGTAATACCCCCGTAGTTGGACGAAGGTTGACTGGCAGCGCACAGGCTTGTTACCGGACAAACTGTAGGTGTTGCGTAAGGACGATTCGTGGCAACGGTCATCATGAAGCCGTACGAGCGCCGGCGAGACCTCGGGCCGGTGGCGCGCCTGACGCTCTGGGCGTTGTTGGTTCTGGTCTCGATGGTCTATGGCGTGCTGGCCGTCGTCCTGCCTATTCAGATGATGTCCTATCCGGCGATCCCCATTTTCATCATGGTCGCGATCATTCTCTGGATCGTGCCAGATACCGGCGGCGTCGACTATGAACGCTTGCGAAAGGTGATGATCCCTTATCTGGCCTTGTCGATCGCCTGGCCAAATTATGTCGCCTTCAATCTGCCCGGGCTGCCGTGGATATCGCTGACGCGCGGTGCGCTGCTGATCGTCCTGCTGATCTTTGCCTGGAATCTTTCAACATCGAGCGAGATGCGCGGCAAGTTGCGCGAAGCCGTTTCGGCGATGCCGCTCGCGATCCGGGCTTTCTGGCTGTTCTGGGCAACGACCGTCGTGTCGATGGTCTTCTCCAATTCGATTGGTTACACGATCACCAAGTTCATCAACAACCAGATCTACTGGACGATGGCCTTGTTCGTGACGGCGTTGCTCGCTGGTCGGCCCGGTTTCGTCATGCAGATCGCAAAGACCGTCGTGGCTGCAAGCGCTTTGGTGATCGTTTACAGCCTTTACGAATATCGCATCGAGCAAGTGGCCTGGCTCGACTATCTGCCGGCATTCTTGAAGATCGACCCGGTGCTGTTCGAGACGTTGATCAAGCCGCAGGCGCGTTCCGGGACAGGGCTTTATCGCGTTCGCGGACCTTATGCCGCAGCGCTGTACTTCAGTGAATTCTTGACGATGGTCTATCCCTTCCTCCTGCACTTCACCTTCAGGGAACGGCGCTTCGTACCTTTCGTGCTGTATGCCGGTTGCACACTCGGATGCTTTGCGGTGATGGTGATGACCGACGCACGGTCGGCACTCATCGGCTTTCTCGTCGCCAGCTTTCTCTACATTTTCTACAACGCTTTGCGTCAGCGGACCCAGAATCCGCGCTCGATCATGAGCAGCACGATCCTGTTCGGCTATCCAACAATGATTGTCGTTGTCACGTTGATCGTCTGGTTCTGGAACCGTGCCCATGTCATGGTCCTTGGCGGCGGGCAGCATGCCGCCAGCTCGCAAGCTCGCAGTATCCAGTGGGATATGGCTTGGCCAAAGATCTTCTCGCACCCGCTTGGTCATGGCATCGGGCGCGGCAACGATGCGCTCGGCTATACCAACCTGGGTGGCACCGGCACAGTCGACAGCTATTTCATCACGGTCATGATGGATTCCGGGCTTCTGGCGCTGCCGTTCTTCATGCTCACCTTCCTCATTCCGGCCTGGTATGCCTTCAACAATCATCGGGACAGCGTGACGCCCGAGGAGGAGCTTCTGGCGCCGCTGTCGCTTGCCCTGATCAACTTTTCGATCGTCAAATCGGTGTTGTCGTCGGAGGCCAGCATCCCGCTCGCCTTTGTCTATGTTGGCTGCATCTACGGGCTGCTCTGGCAGCGCAAGAACCGGGCGGTGGTTGACACATTGCTCGCGAAGGAGGCCGCCGAAGCCGCGGCGGTGCCGCCGCCGCTGCCCCTGCCGCCACGGTGGCGGCAAGGTCCGCTTCCGGGCCTGGCCATGTCCCGCAAGCAGCTACCAACCTGAGCGTAGAGTTAATTGGATCGGGCAGGTGCGCCGGACCGAGCTGCCAGATCGAATGGTGTCGCGGACTGGACGCTCTGGTGTTTCAACCGGCGCGCAAGGCAAACCCGGCTTGTGCGGCGACCGCAACGTTCAAGCCGGCCGTGATCTCGGCGCCGTCAAACTCGCTAGGGCCGCCAAAGCAGCGAGGATCGCCAGCCAGGCCACGCGCCCCTGATAGCGATCGAAAACGCCCGAAATCATCCCCGTGATCGCGGCATTGGCCAACAGCCCGACCAAAATCCAGCCAATGGCTTCGCGGCGCGGGCCGGCCATGGCGCGACCGGCACGCCAACTGGCGAGGCCCAGAACTGCCAGCGCGACAAGATAGGTGCCGAGCATCACCGCGCTGATGCCGTCGAATGGCAGCGCCCGGCGTCCGGCGGGGGTGGCGGGATAGCGGCCAAGCAGGCCGGCAAGCTCCGACGGGTCGGTGCTGTCGACCTGCGGCCCCAATGCAAATTCGGTGACCCCCACGCACAGGAGTTGGCGACCGAGATTGCGCAACGACGCCGCGATCTGGTGCAGTGGAAACTCCGAAAGGGCACCGATCACCAGGCGATTGGCCTCCTGGGTGATGGCGGCGCGTTCCACCACCGGCAGGCCATGCATGACACCGCGCTCGGCATCATGAGACCATAGAAATTCGTTCTCGGTCATCGGCAGGCGGTCGCGGTATCGGCACAAGGTCAGACCGACCTCGGGACAGTGCCGATCAAGGTAGAGCTTGGCGGTGCCGTCGCCGACGAGCCGCGCCAGCACGAACGGGGCCTCCACGGCCGGTTTGCCCGACAGCCGCTCGACCGTCATGACAACCGCAGCATGACCAACAAAGCTTACGGCGATCACCGCGGCGATCATGGCCGGGCGCGACAGGCTGCGGCGAGTGGCAAGATGAACGACAAAGGCGAGGCCGGCCAGGGCCGCAGCGGCAGCCAGGTTGGATTTGTGGACGAGGCAGGCGGCAAGCAGCAGCAAAAGCCAACCCGTGCGCTCGTGGCGCGACATGCCTGGCCAGTTCGGTAGCAGCATGGCAAAGGCCAGCACCATCAGTCCGGTAAACATGTCTGGCATCGCCGTGGCCGTGAACATGCCGAGACCACCCAGCAGCGCGATCGCGGCGATGATGACCGCCGTGCCGCGCGTGCCGGCGCCCGTAAGCCTCGGCACAGCGAACAGCAGCGCCCCAAGGACGATCAGGGCCTGGGCTGCGGCGACGGCCAGGCTGCCGCCGATGGCATACAGGGCCACGAACGGGATGCCATAATAGACCGATCTCGATGTCGAGATGCCATCTTCAGCGCGCGCGGCAAGCGTCGGGATGCTCGCCTCGGTCGCGGCTGATGATGGGCCACCCGGGCCGCCGCCAAACAGTTTGCCAGCGCTGTCGATCGAGGCTTCGCCAGCATGGAAATAGCCGACACTGTCGGGAAACAGCAAAATGCTGCCGTTGATGATCGCCGGCAGCATCAGCGCCAGGAAAGCCAGCCCGGCAAGGACGATGGCGCTGGCTTGACGGCCGATCACGTGAAGCAGACCACCCTGCAGGCCCTCGTGTAACTCACGGGCGGGCGCCGAACCCGGCGGCACGCTCGATCGCCAACCCGGCATCGAGCACCCCGGCCTCGTCGAGCGGCCTGCCGATGATCTGCAAGCCGAGTGGCAGGCCCTCGGGCGACAAGCCGGCCGGCACCGACATGGCGGGCAGGCCAGCGAGCGAAGCCGGCACGGTGAAGACGTCGTTGAGGTACATCGCCAACGGGTCGGCCTTGTCGCCAAAGGCGAAGGCTGCGCTGGGAGCGGTCGGTGTCAGCAGCAGATCGCAGACCTCCCAGGCTTTCTCGAAATCCTGCGCGATCAAGGTGCGGACCTTTTGCGCCTGGGTATAATAGGCGTCGTAGAAACCCGCCGACAGCACATAGGTACCGATCATGATCCGGCGCTGCACCTCGGCGCCGAAGCCGGCCGCACGGGTGGCGGCATACATGTCGGCAAGATTGCCCCCCGGCGGCGTCACGCGCAGGCCGTAGCGCACACCGTCATAGCGCGCGAGATTGGACGAGGCTTCGGCCGGTGCGATGATGTAATAGACCGGCAGGGCATATCTGGTGTGGGGCAGCGACACATCGACGATCGTGGCACCAGCGGCCTTGAGCCATTCCAGCCCCTGGTCCCAAAGCCGGGCGATTGTGGCATCCATGCCGTCGAGGCGATATTCCTTGGGAACCCCGATGCGGCGCCCGCGCAGGTCACCGGTTAGGCCGGCGGCGAAATCTGGTACCGGCAGGTCGAGCGAAGTCGAATCCTTGGGGTCGTGCCCGGACATGCTGGTCAACAGCAGCGCGCAATCCTCGACCGTGCGTGCCATCGGCCCGGCCTGATCAAGCGACGAAGCGAAAGCGACGACGCCCCAGCGCGAACAGCGGCCATAGGTCGGCTTGATGCCGGCGATACCGACAAAGCTGGCAGGCTGGCGGATCGAGCCACCGGTATCGGTACCGGTCGCGCCGGCGCACAACCGGGCCGCTACAGCCGCGGCCGAGCCGCCCGACGAACCACCCGGAACCAGTTGGCGGTTCGATCCCTTCGCCTGCCAAGGGGAAATTACCTTGCCATAGGCGCTCGTCTCGTTCGACGATCCCATGGCAAATTCGTCCATGTTGAGCTTGCCGAGCATGACTGCGCCATCGGCAAGCAGCTTGCCCGACACGGTCGATTCATATTCGGGGATGAAGCCCTTGAGGATATTGGAACCCGCCGTCGTCTGAACCCCCCGGGTGCAGAACAGATCCTTGATCCCGATCGGTATTCCCGCCAGCGGGCCGGCGTCGCCCCGTGCCAGTGCCGCGTCGGCGGCAGCCGCCTGTGCCTGGGCAATCTCGGGGGTTTCGACGATGAAGGCGTTGAGGTGCCGTGCATTGGCCATCGCGCCAAGATGGGCTTCGGCCAATTCGACCGCCGAAAAATCACGGGCGGCGAGCCCGGCCTTCATGCCGCCGAGCGTCAGATCGGTGAGAGTCATTCGATTACCTTGGGAACCGCGAAAAAGCCGCTCGACGCATCGGGGGCATTGGCCAGAACCTTGGCCTGGATGTCGCCATCGGCCACCACATCGGCACGCCAGGCCAGCGTGAGCGGAATGACCGCCGTCATCGGTGCGACGCCGGCGGTATCGACCTCGCCCAATTGCTCGATCCAGCCAAGGATCGTCGACAGCTCCTGCGCCAGCGGGGCAACCTGGGCATCGGTAATCCCGATCCGCGCCAGGCGGGCAATCTTGCGCACGGTATCGGCGTCAACGGACATCGGGAGCTTTCATCGAGGATCTGGGCGGGCGCGTCGTTGCATTTCCGCTAGCACCCGGCGCGCCATGGCTCAACCGTCTTGCAGCGCTTGCGCTTGCCGGCGATCCGAAGCAGATACCCGGCAAATCCGAGGCGCTGGCCGGGGGAGCCGCACATGCGAACTGTTCGGTGACACATGGCATTCGTCTTCATCGATGCCCGCCTCGCCAGGGTCGGTGCAAAACATGGTCTTCACCCCAGTGCTTGAGGTTCTAACCGGATGATGTTTGCCAAAACCCTGTCGTTGCTCGCTTTTGTCGGCCTTGCCGCGCCAGCGGCGGCAGCCCCGCCGGTCGCCGAGGCGGACTTGACGATCAAGGGCTTCCGCTTCCAGTCGGGCGAAACGCTCGACGTGCGCCAGCATTACCGCACCCTCGGCACACCGGTTCGCGACGCGGCCGGCAACATCACCAACGCCGTCATGGTGCTCCATGGTACCGGCGGCAGCGGCGCCCAGTTCCTGGTCCCGCAGTTCGCCGATGCGCTGTACGGCGCCGGCCAACCACTCGACACGGCGAAATACTTCGTCATCCTGCCCGATGCGATTGGCCATGGCGCGTCGTCGAAGCCCTCAGACGGCAAGCGCATGGCCTTTCCGCGGTACGATTATGCAGACATGGTGACCGCCCAGAAGCGCTTGCTGGAGAGCCTTGGCGTTCAGCAGCTGCGCTTGCTGATGGGCACCTCGATGGGCTGCATGATGGGGTTCCAGTTCGGTATCGATTACCCGGGCGCGGCGAAGGCGATCATGCCGCTCGCCTGCAACACCGTGACGCTCGCGGGCCGGAACCGGCTGTGGCGCCAGCTCGCCATTGACGCCATCAAGGCCGATGCCGAATGGCAGGGCGGCAATTACACCCGCCAGCCGGTCAACGGTGCCAAGGTCGGCTTGGCGTTGCAGATCCTGGCAAGCTCGGCGCCGCTGCGGATGCAGGCACAATGGCCGACGCGGGAGGCCAGCGATGCCGCTGCCGCGACACTGATGGCGAACGCTTTGGCTGGCGGTGCCGACGCCAACGACCGCATCTACCAGCTCGATGCGTCACGCAATTACAACCCGGCACCGCAGCTGGCGAAGATCACCGTGCCCGTCACCTGGATCAACAGCGCCGACGACTTTATCAATCCGCCGGGGCTGGGCCTCGCCGAACGCGATGTGAAGCTGATGCCCAAGGCCAAATTCGTGCTGATCCCGGAAACCGCCGAAACGCGTGGCCATTCGACCCACACCTGGGCGACCTTCTGGAAGGGCGAGGTCGTCGATCTTCTGGCGCGGTCGCAGTAAAAAGGCGCCTCCGGCGGCTGGGGCCGATGGCCCCAGACCCCCTTACAGCTTTGCGGTGAGTTCAGGCACCAGCGTGAACAGGTCGCCGACGAGGCCGACATCGGCGACCTGGAAAATCGGGGCTTCCTCGTCCTTGTTGATCGCGACGATGACCTTGGAATCCTTCATGCCCGCCAGATGCTGGATGGCGCCCGAAATGCCGACTGCAACATAAAGTTCGGGAGCGACGATCTTGCCGGTCTGCCCGACCTGATAGTCGTTGGGCGCATAGCCGGCATCGACGGCAGCGCGCGAGGCGCCGACGGCAGCGCCGAGCTTGTCGGCGAGCGGATCGATGAACTCGTGAAACTTGTCGCTCGAACCCAGTGCCCGGCCGCCCGACACGATTATCTTGGCCGCCGTCAGTTCGGGACGGGCCGACTTGGTCAACTCGGCGCCTTCGAAAGTCGAAAGCCCCGAATCGGCATGGGCAGCCGCGGATTCGATGCTCGCGGAACCACCGCTCGTTGCCGCCTTGGCAAAGGCGGTGCCGCGAACGGTGATCACCTTCTTGGCGTCCGACGACTTGACCGTGGCGATGGCGTTGCCGGCGTAGATCGGCCGGGTGAAGGTATCGGGCCCTTCGACCGACAGGATTTCCGAAACCTGCGCGACATCCAGCGCCGCGGCGACCCGGGGGCTCACATTCTTGCCGCGCGTCGTCGCCGGCGCCACAAAGGCGTCATAGCCCGCCATCAACGCGGCAACCAGCGGCGCGATGTTTTCGGCCAACGCGTTTTCATAGGCGGCATCGTCGGCAAGCAGCACCTTGCTGACGCCGGCAACCTGTGCGGCAGCGTCGGCAACGCTCTGCGCGCCCTTGCCGGCAACCAGGATATGGACGTCGCCGCCCAATTGCCCGGCGGCGGTTACGGCGGCGAGCGTGGCGTCCTTCAGAACGCTGTTATCATGTTCGGCGAGGACGAGGACGCTCATGCGACGGCTCCCATAACCTTGAGTTTTTCAACCAGTTCGTCGACCGACTTGACCTTGATGCCAGCCGAGCGCTTGGCGGGTTCGACAACCTTGAGCACCGTCAGCCGCGGCGTCGGATCGACACCATAATCCGCCGGCGTCTTCTGCGCGATCGGCTTGGATTTCGCCTTCATGATGTTGGGCAGCGAAGCATAGCGCGGCTCGTTCAAGCGAAGATCGGTGGTGACGATGGCCGGCAGCTTGAGCGCCACGGTTTCGGCACCGCCATCGACTTCGCGAGCGACATGGACGCTTTCGCCTTCGACGGTGACTTTCGAGGCGAAGGTGCCCTGTGCCCAGCCCAGCAGCCCGGCGAGCATCTGGCCGGTCTGGTTGGCATCATCATCGATCGCCTGCTTGCCGAGGATGATCAGGCCAGGCGACTCTTCCTTGGCGATTGCTGCCAGGATCTTGGCGACTGCCAGCGACTCGGTCGTCACATCGGTGGTAACGAGAATGCCGCGATCCGCCCCCATGGCGAGCGCAGTACGCAGCGTTTCGGTGCTCTGCTGAACGCCGATCGAAACGACGACGATCTCGGTGACAACGCCTTTTTCCTTCAGGCGGATGGCTTCCTCGACGGCGATTTCGTCGAAGGGATTCATGCTCATCTTGACGTTGGCGAGCTCGACGCCGGTCTGGTCGGACTTGACCCGGACCTTGACGTTGTAATCGACGACCCGTTTGACAGGCACGAGGACCTTCATGTGCGTGACTTCCCAAGTCTGTTGGCTTTAACTGGCATTGGCTTAGGGGCGCGCGCCAGTCAACCATTGCGACCGTCGCAGGGAAGCCAACCCTGCAATCGTTTTCGACGTTGCCGAAATGCCATAAGGGAGCCGGGCGCACCGATTGGGCGTTGGCGCCCTGAAAGAAATGCTATGTTTTTAACCTGTATCGATCCCGCCGCCCCGGCGTCGCGTGCCGTCCAGGCGGCTCTGGCGCTTGGCATTCTCGCGCTCTCCACCCCCGCTTCAGCCGCGAGCCTCGGCGTCGAGGCGAGCACCGATCTGCGCCGGCGCGGGATCAGCTGGAGCGATGGCAAGCCGGCAATCGAGGCCTGGGGCTCACTGCCGCTGGTGGCGGGTTTCTCGATCGAGGGTGCCGCCGCGACGCTGCGAAACAGCAGGCGCCACGGCGGGGCCGATTTCCTTGGCGAAGCGGCATTGCGCTACACCCGGCAAAGCGGCGCTTCAGCGCTCTGGGTCGATGCTGCCGGCCTTGGATTTGCCGGTGCCAGTGGCCAGAATTATACGGCGCTGCGGGGCGGTGCCAGCCAGGGCATCGGACCGGTCCAGTTCACGGCCCTTGTCGATTGGGCGCCTTCGCAGCGCGCCATCGGCGGCAGCAATCTGGCATTCGGCGCCAGCGTCGGGGTCGGCATACCGGCGACCCCGCTCAGCCTGCGGGCAGCCGTCGCCTATTCGACCGGCAGCGACGATGGCAGTGGCCGGGCACGGCGCCTCCGCCCCGGCGGTGACTATGGCGATCTGCGCCTCGATGCCGATTATGTTCTGGGGCCCATCACGCTCGGCGCCAGTTTCACGACGACGATCGACGCGAACCGGGTGCCGGGAACGGCGGGCGATTACGGCAGCCGGTTGATTGCCCGGGCCGCTTTCGCCTTCTGACAATCAGGGTTGCATGGTGCCGGGGTCGCGCTGCCACAGGTGCAGGCTGAAGCGATCATCGGCATCGGTCCACACATGGCGCGGCGCCCAGCCGCTGGCGCGGGCCAGCACATGAGCCTGAACGATCGTCCATTTATAGCTGTTTTCGGTGTGGATATGCTCGCCTGCCGCCAGGCTGAACGTCGCCCCGGCGGCCATGAACTGCGTGTCGCGCTGCGCGACAAGGTGCATTTCGATGCGGCCGAGCTCGGGGTTCCAGACAGCACGATGGCTGAAATCGTCGGACCTGATGCTGCCGCCGAGCTCGCGGTTGATGCGATCGAGCAGGTTCAGGTTGAACGCTGCCGTGACCCCTTGCGCATCGTAATAGGCCGCTTCGAGCGTTTCGCGCGATTTGCCCGGACCGGGGGCGAGATCGAAGCCGATCAGCAGCCAGCTGTCGGGCCCCAAGGTGGTGGCAAAGCCGCGCAGCAGGTCAACGGCAGCCGCCGGCGCCAGATTGCCGATTGTCGAGCCGGGGAAAAAGCCAAGGTTGGGCATGGTTGAAACGGCCGCTGGCAGCCGAAAAGGCGCGGTGAAGTCGGCAGCGACAGGCAGCACGGCGAGCCCCGGAAATCCGGCAGCCAGATTTGCCGCCGAAACAGCCAGGAATTCGGCCGAGATATCGACAGGAACATAGGCGCCCGGTGTGATGGCGCGAAGCAACAGCGGCGTCTTGGCGGACGATCCCGAGCCGAATTCGACAACGGCCCGGCCCGGCCCGACAGCGGCGGCGACATCGCCAGCGTGCGCGCCCAAAATGCCGATTTCGGTCCGGGTCGGATAATATTCGGGCAGATCGGTAATCGCTTCGAACAGCTCCGACCCGGCATGGTCGTAAAAGAAGCGCGCCGGAATGACCTTTTGCGGTTGGGCGAGCCCGGCAAGGACGGCGGCGGCGAAATCACTGCCCTGGTCGTGAACGGGAAGCGGCTGGGGCATTTCAGGCGTCCTTGGCCAATCGCAGCCCGGTGAACTGCCAGCGCTGGTGCGGCGCGAAGAAGTTGCGCGTGCTGCGGCGTGAACTGCCGCGCGGCGTGGCGCAGCTGGCACCCTTGAGCACCATCTGGCCGTTCATGAACTTGCCGTTATACTCGCCGACCGCGCCCTCGGCGGCCCGAAAACCCGGGTAGGGCAGGAAGGCCGAGGCCGTCCATTGCCAGCAATCGCCGAAAAGTCCCTTCGAGCCCGATGGCGCCACCGGCCCCGCACGGTCGAGCTGGTTGCCGCCGCGCGGATCGTCGTCGGCAGCGGCGATTTCCCATTCGGCTTCGGTCGGCAGCCGGGCGCCGGCCCAACTGGCAAAGGCATCGGCTTCGTAAAAGCTGATGTGGGTGACGGGGGCAGCGGGGTCGACCGGCCGGCGCCCGGCAAGCGTAAAGCTTGTCCAGCAGGTCGTGTCCTGCCGCCAGCGCAGCGGTGCTGCCACAGCGTCGCGCTGGACCCAGGCCCAGCCATCGGAGAGCCACAAGGAAGCGGTGCGATAGCCGCCATCGGCAATGAAAGCCGCCCAATCGGCGTTGCTGACCAGCCGCTCGGCCAGGGCAAAGGGGCGAAGCAGGACATCGTGAGCAGGGGTTTCGCAATCGAAAGCGAAGCCGTCGCCGCTGTGGCCAATGCGGAAGATGCCGCCGGGATGGCTGGTCCAGCCGTCCTTGCCCGGGCTTGCCGCCGCCGCGGCCGGTGGAAACAAAGGCGGTTCGATGGGGTTGGCGGCGAAAAGATCGAGGATATCGGTCAGCAGAAGCTCCTGATGCTGGGCTTCATGGTTGAGCCCGAGCTCGACCAGGGCCAGCAGATCGGGTGTCAATGACGGCCAATGCCGTGCCATCGCGGCATCGACATGGGCTCGAAACGCCAGAACATCGTCCAGACTCGGGCGCGTGATCAGGCCGCGGGCGGCGCGCGCCAGCCTGGGGCCGACCGATTCATAATAGCTGTTGAACAGAAATCCGAAGCGATCATCGAAAAGCCGGTAGCCGGGCAGGGCGGCAAGGACGAAGGTTTCGAAGAACCAGCTGGTATGGGCGAGGTGCCATTTGGCCGGTGACGCGTCGGGCATCGATTGCCCGCTGGCATCGGCATCGGAAAGCGGCGCCACCAGCGCGACCGAGAGCCCGCGAACGGCCTGCCACTGCCCAAAAGTCACATCGGCGGAGCGGTTTTTCGCGTCCAGCATGGTCGACCTCGCTACCGGTTCGCCCCCGGCACCCACAGGACATCACCGGCTTCAGCGTTCTCCACCCGGCTGAGAACAAACAGATAGTCCGACAAACGGTTCAGATATTGGAGCGCCGGGCGGCAAAGTGCCTCACCGGCGGCAACGGCCGCCACGCCATCGCGCTCGGCGCGGCGGGCGATCGTCCGCGCCATGTGCAGCGCCGTCGCCGCTGGCGTGCCGGCCGGCAGAATGAAGCTCGTCAACGGCGCCAAAGTCTCGTTGGCGGCGTCGATCTGCGCTTCCAGCCAGTCGATTTGCGGCGGCACAATGCGCAACGCGCCATCGATTCCGGCGGGTGTTGCCAGGTCGGCACCAAGATCAAACAGGTCATTCTGGATACGCGCCAGCGCCGCGCCGGTCGCGGGTGATGCGTGAAGACGCGCCAGACCGATGGCCGCGTTGAGTTCATCGACGCTGCCGACGACCTGGAGGCGCGGTGCCGCCTTGGAAACGCGACTGCCATCGACGAGTCCCGTCGTGCCATCGTCACCGGTGCGCGTGTAAATGCGATTGAGTTTGACCATTTAGCCCTGCAAAACTTCCGGATCAGCGACGAAACTGTCAGGCTGGCCGGTTGACCAGGAACAGGACGACGATGAAAATGATCGCCAGCGCCTGAAAAGCGACGCGGTAGCTCATCATCTTGTTCGATTGCTGGCCGGTAATGTCCTTGCCGCGCGCCATGATGATGATGCCGCGGGCCAGAACGCCTAGCGTTGCCAGCGCTGCGATGACCAGAAAGATGATCAGAATTGCGTTCATGGGGCGAGCATAGGCCTGCTGCGGCGCGGCTGCCACCGCCAATCGGTGGTGGCCGGCGTCATGTTGCCGCATCCAGCGAGGCCATCACGGCCTTTGCCGACACGCCGGCGGCGCGCAAACCGGCCAGGGTTTCGCCGCCGTCGCGCTTGGCAAGGCGCTTGCCGGCCGCATCGGTGATGAGTTTATGGTGATGATAATGGGGTGTTGGCAGCCCCAAGAGCGCCTGCAACAGCCGCTGGCCATGGGTCGCATCGAACAGATCGGCACCGCGAACGACATCGGTGATGCCCTGCGCCGCATCGTCGATGACCACGGCAAGGGCATAGGCCGTGCCCAGATCACGCCGCGCAACGACGAAATCGCCCTGCAATATGGGGTTTGCTGCCACCGGACCGGCGGTTTTATCGTGCCATTCCAGTGGCCCGGTGAGCTTCAATGCCCTTTCGACATCGATACGCAGGGCCGAGTTGCCCGTGTCATCAAGGCCTTTGGCCCTGCAGGTGCCCGGGTAAATCGGCGCTGAACCGTGCGGTGCGGCGGCTGCAGCCGCGATATCGGCACGGCTGCAATGGCAGGAATATATCACTTCCAACCTTTTCAGCCGTTGCAAGGCATCGGCATAGGCGGCGGCGCGGGCGCTCTGGCGCATGACCGGGGTCTCCCAACCGATGCCGAGCCAAGCGAGATCGTCGAAAATGGCCGCTTCATATTCGGGCCGGCAGCGGCCGACGTCGATATCCTCGATGCGAACGAGGAAACGTCCGCCCGCTGCCTGCGCCAGCCGCCAGCCTGTCAATGCCGAAAAGGCATGGCCGCGATGCAGGCGGCCGGTGGGGGAGGGGGCGAAGCGCGTGACGAGCATCGGGCATAGTCTCCGCACCGTGGCATCATGGCCACATACAAAATGCAGCATTGTCATTTGCCTGACACACGAACTGTTGTATCAGGTCCGCGGAACCACGGAATTGGCCGCCCGCAAGCGGCCTTGGGCGAGGGGAACCTCGCCAGTGTGACAGGGCCGGTGGTCGCGGACGGTCAGCTCCATGCTTGGGGAGCTGCGCAGCGCATGTACCATCCCGACGTAATCGACCGCGACGGTCTTCTGCCCCGCGATACGTCTTCATCCCCCGATTCCTGCCCCGCACTGGTGCTCAACGCCGATTATACGCCGCTTTCCTATTATCCGCTCTCGCTGTGGCCCTGGCAGACAGCGATCAAGGCGGCTTTCCTTGAGCGCGTTGATATCATTGCCGAATATGATCGTGTCATCCGCTCGCCGCGCTTCGAGATGCGGCTGCCGTCGGTGATTGCCCTGCGCCAATATGTGCGGCCTGCCAGCCACCCGGCCTTCACCCGGTTCAACCTGTTCCTGCGCGATCGCTTCCAGTGCCAATATTGCGGCCATGGCGGCGATCTGACCTTCGACCATGTCGTGCCGCGGGCTTATGGCGGGCGAACGACATGGGAGAATGTGACCACAGCCTGCGCGCCCTGCAACCTGAAGAAGGGCGGCCGCACCCCGGCGGAAGCGCATATGCAGATGCGCCATCGCGCCTATCAGCCGACAACCCACCAGCTGCAGGAAAATGGCCGGGCCTTCCCGCCGCACCATCTGCATACGACCTGGCGCGATTATCTCTACTGGGACACCGAACTGCTGGCCTGACGGCGTCGATGGGTCAAACCGCGTCGACGGCGGCCCAATCCTGGCGGCGGTAGCCTTGCGCGCGCAGCAGCACGGTGAGGTCGCCGTGGCGGACGGCGGCATCAGCGGCGGCGGTGGCTTTTGGCTTGGCATGATAGGCCATGCCGAGGCCGGCGGTTTCGATCATCGGGATGTCGTTGGCGCCATCGCCGACGGCCAGCGTTGCCGGCAGATCGACTCCGGCGCCGAGCAGCGCGGCGCGCTTGGCGGCGGCATCGACAATGGGTCGGGCAACGGTGCCCGTCAGCTTGCCATCGGCGATGCCCAGCCTGTTGGCATGGACCGTGTCGAAACCGATGTCGGCACCGACCGGATCGGCGAAGGCGGTGAAGCCACCTGAAATCAGGATCGCCCGGGCGCCGTTGGCCCGCATGGTGCGCACCAGCGTGGTGGCGCCGGGGGTGAGCCGGACACGCTCGGTGCGGCAGCGGTCGATGACACCGGCATCAAGGCCGGCGAGCAATGCCACCCGCGCATCGAGCGCCGCTTCGAAATCGAGCTCGCCGCGCATCGCAGCTTCGGTAACGGCCGAAACCTGGGCCTTCAGCCCGGCATAATCGGCAAGCTCGTCGATGCATTCGCAGGTGATCATGGTTGAATCCATGTCGGCGATGATCAGCGCCTTGTGGCGGGGGTGGCCATCCGGCTGGACGATGATGTCGAGGCCCGGTAGCGCGGCTTCGACGGCAGCGCGGGCGCTGGCCTGGGTGAGGCCGGTCACGGACAGATCGAGGGCATCGCCGGCATCGATCCAGGTGAGGTTGCCGGGGGTGCCGCCGGCGCTGCGAAGGGCGTCGCTTGCCACGGCGGCGTCGCCCGCCGACAAGGCGCCTTCGGCAACCAGGGTAACGAGGAGCGGGGTGATTTCGGTGCGGCCCATGGTGGCGGTCATTGCAGGACCCACAGCGAGCGGCAAGTCGGCATTGGCGCTGGCGCTGGCCGAGCGGCTGAAGGGCACGATCATCAATGCCGATGCGAGCCAGCTCTATGCCGATCTGCGCATCGTCAGCGCCCGGCCCGGCGCGGACGAGGAAGCGCTGGTGCCGCACCGGCTTTATGGCGTTGTCGATGGCGATGATGTCGCCAATGCGGCGCGCTGGGCGGGGATGGCGCGGGCTGCGATCGACGCCGAAATCGCCCGCGGGCGCCTGCCCATCCTGGTCGGCGGCACCGGCATGTATCTGACGACGCTGATCGATGGCATGGCCCCGGTGCCCGAGATCGATGCGGCGGTGCGGGCCGAGGTGCGCGCGCTGGCGACCAGCGCGGCCGGCGCAGCGCTGGCTGCCGAGGACCCGGCGCTGGCAGCGCGGCTGATGCCGGGGGACCGCCAGCGGCTGCTGCGCGGGCTCGAGGTGGTGCGATCGACGGGGCGATCGCTGCTCGACTGGCAGCGCGAGCCGGCCGGCGGCATCGGCGATGAATTCGACGTGCGCGGCATGGTGGTGGAAATCGATCGCGAGGCGCTGCGGGCCCGGGTGGCGCCGCGGCTGGAAGCCATGCTGGCGGCGGGGGCGCTCGACGAGGTGGCGGCGCTGGTGGCGCGCGGGCTGGCCGCCGATCGGCCGGTGCTGCGCGCGCTGGGGGTTGCCGAATTTGCCGCTGTGCTGGCGGGGCGAATGATCCGGGATGCTGCGGTGGCAGCCGCCGCGACGGCGACCCGGCAATATCAGAAACGCCAATTGACCTGGAGCCGGTCGCAGGTGCCGGACTGGCCACGGGTGGGCGACAGCGGCGCCGCTGCAGCCGTGCTGGCGCCGCGCGTTCCGGAGCGGTGACCGGGACGACAGGACCATAAGGTTGTTGAAAGCGTGATTCTTCGACACGCCGGTCCACGACTCCTAGCGACGTCCTTTACATGACCTCGCGCGGTGACAGTGAGCGTGGCTACCGGGTCGTATCATCGCCGAACAGCGCCGAGCGACGCCTGCATGTCCTCCGGCGACGTTGCGCACGTCAGAGCCAGAATGTCGTCGACCGCAAGGCCGATGCCGCACGTCACATTACCAAAAGGTAATGTTAAACGGCGGCAATTTGTCAAAAATCTTTACACTTTCGAAATATGTTACGGCCCAAGCCGTTGTGAATATGACGTTAATGCTTTTGGCATAGATATTGCTAAATCGTTGACCAGGTGGAGCTGCCAGACATTGGCTCCGCCGCCGCAACAAGGGTCAAATCATGCATCGCCATTCCATTCTTTCTGCAACGATCATCGCGGCCGCCGCGCTTGCCGCGCCCGCCAGTGCCGCCGTCAACCTTATCGACAATGGCAGCTTCGAAGCCGGCCCTACCGGCAACGGCGTCATTCCGTCGTGGACACGCTCGAACACGCCGACTGGCGTCGAGCCGGACGTGGCAGCGGCCGTGATCGGTTACAACAATACCAACAGCTATCCGACAGGTGCTTTCAACGAGAGCGTCACGCCCGACAATGTCCTGTCGGGAAGCCCCGATCCGGTCGGCAGCAAGGCCGCCTATTTCGTCGGTGATTTTTCGGTCAACGAAACGCTGTCGCAGCTGACCTATCTCGGCGTCGGCAACTACAAGATCGGCTTCAGCTATTATCTGACCCAGAACGGCCTCAACAACATTAACAATGCCAGCCTTTCGGCGCGCATCCTCAGCGTTCCCGTCGCCAACACCATGATCACCGGCGCGTCCACCGCCAAGACATGGTTCTACGCCAGCGGTGTCGCCCAGATCACCGTTGCCGGCCATTATCTGACCAGCCTTGTCTACAACTCCAACGGTTTCCCGTCGAAGGACGTCGTTGTCGATCGTGTCTTCGGCGTTCGCACCAACGAAGTCTCGACCGTCACCATCCCCGGCACGCCGTCGTTCGTTCCCGAGCCGGAAACCTGGGTCACGCTCGTCCTGGGCTTCGGCTTCGTCGGCGCCACGCTCCGCCGCCGCAAGCCGAGCGCCGTGGCCGCCTGATCACAGCCTTGACGATGGCACCGGGGCGGCCGGATGGGGGCCATGCCCCGGTGCCAGAAAATGCGACATCTGAAATCGAACGCTGGAGTTTGCCGTGCCGCTACCGCTGAAATCGCCCGCTGCTGTTGCCCTTGCCGGCATGGCTCTCCTCGCGGCCCCTGCCCAGGCTGCCGGCAACGCAGCTGCCGGTCTGCAGGCCATGCGCGAGCTCAACCTGATCGTGCTCGGCAACATGACCGCCCAGGGCGGCGAGGTTGAAGGCAAGGCCTTTGTCGGCGGCACCGTCAGCGGCAACAGCTTTCAGGTCGGCTTCGGCAGTTCCGCCAACGCCAACCAGGGCCTGGCGCAATCGGCCCGCCCGGTCTGGACTGTCGGCGGTGACCAGAATGCCAACGTCAACCTGAACACGGGCTCCAATGGCGGCAACGGGCTGATCGCCGATTTCGGTGCGACGAATGTTTATGGCGCCAGCATTGCCGGCAACCTCCAGTCGATCCAGCTTAACGGCACTGGCGGCACCGTGCGCGTCGGCGGCAATATCCAGAACAATCTGAACATCGGCACCGGCACGAAATTGTTCGTTACCGGATCGATGAACAATGGCGCCAATCTGTCGGACAATGTCGAACTGTGGGTCGGCGGCAATCTCGGCACCGTTCAGGGCGGCCAGAACGGGGTTGTCCGGGTGACGGGCAATGTCCAGAACCTGGGTTTCGGCAATGGCGGCAATGCCCAGATCGGCGGCAATCTCGGCCAGCTTTCGGGCTCCAGCAACCAGACCGTTTCGGTGGTCGGCAACATCGGCGGCGGCAACATCGGCGGCGGCAGCACGATCAAGGCCGGCGGCACCATCAACGGCAACGGATCAGGCGGCACGGCGGTCTATGCCGGCGGCAGCATCAACGGCAATGCCAACGGCGCCAGCTTCAACGCCAACTTTGTCTGGAACGGCAGCATCACCGCCCCGGTTGCCCCGCTGGCGCCGGTCGCACCCGATGTGGCCAGCCAGACAAGCGCCCTGACGGCCGATCTGCTGGCGCTGTCGAGCGCGCTTTCGGCGCTGTCGATCGACGCCAACCCGTCGTCGATCAGCTGGACCGGCGGCACCCAGCGCGCCACCTTCAACGCCGTCGACAACGGGGCGGGCTTTGCGCTGTTCAACGTCACCTCGTCGATCTTCAGCGCCCAGGAGTTTTCGTACAATTTCGGCAACACGCTGATGCCGGTCATCATCAACGTGTCGGGTTCGAACAGCTATTTCATGCGATCCAACTTCATCAACCAGGCCGAACTGCATAACTAGCAGGTGATCTGGAACTTCGGCACGGCGACCAGCGTCACTTTCGATCGCGAACAGAATGGCTCGGTGCTGGCCCCGCTGGCAGCGGTGCAGGCAAAGCTGATGGAAGGTACGGTCGTCGCCGGCAGCTACACCATGCAGGACGAGATCCATCTCGGCGCCTATGGCCGCGGCAGCAATTTCCTTCCCGGCCCGCCGCCGCCGCCCGCGGCCCTGGTTCCCGAGCCCGGGACCTGGGCCATGCTCATCCTCGGTTTCGGCTTTGTCGGTGCAGCGCTGCGCCGGCGCCAGCCGGAATCTGGGCAGGCTGCCGCCTGAGATCCGGAAGGCCGTCGCGTCCGCTCCACCGGAACAATAGTGCGACATCATGCCTCGGTGCCCGAAAGCGCTGGCGCGTGTCGCGAGGCTATGGGAACAATCCTCAAAACAACAGCATGTTATGGGGAGATGGCGGATGCGCAACCTGGGCCTGGTGATGATGGCAGGGATGCTGGCGGCAGCGCCTGCCGCGGCGGCGACCGGCCTGGTGGTCTTTGGTGACTCACTTGTCGATGCCGGCAATGTCGCGGTGCTGACAGGCGGTGCGTTGCCCAACCCGGCGCAAGGCTATTTCCAGGGGCGGTTCACCAACGGCCTCAACTATGTCGATTACCTGCAGGCGCGGCTCGGCGGTGGCGTCACCATGCCCTCGCTCATGGGCGGCAGCAACTTTGCCTTTGGCGGCGCGCGCGCCGTCGGCAATGCGTTCGGCGGCTTTCCGGTGCCGGGGCTGCCGCAGCAGTTGGCCAGCTTCCAGGCGGCAAGCGGCGGCGTCGCCGATCCCGACAAGCTTTATGTCATCAATTTCGGCGGCAATGATCTGTTCGGGCTCGGCAGCGGCAACCCGAGCGACATCGGCGGGCTGACGCCGGCGCAGTTCACCGGTCTGATCATCAGCAACACGGTCAACGCTGTCCAGACGCTCGATTCGATGGGCGCACGCAAGATTCTCGTCACCGGCATTCCGGTCGGCGGCGCCGGCGGCATTGCCATCGAAGGCCTGTTGCAAAGCTCGCTCACCGCCATCGAGCCAACGCTCGATGCAACGCTGTACCGTTTCTCCTATCTCGACTTCTACGCCCGCTTCAATGCCAACCCGGCGTCCTACAATTTCCAGGGGCCGGTGAATTACACGACGCCGTGCATCGCTGCAGAGCCGGTGGTCAACGGCGGCATCAACTGCAAGGGCTATTTCAGCTTCGATGGCACCCACTTCACGGCGCAGGTGCAGCGCGGCATCGCCCGCGACATTGTCCAGGTCCTCGGCGTTCCCGAACCCGCCAGCTGGACGATGCTGATCGCCGGCTTCGGACTGGTCGGCGCGGCGATGCGCCGCCGGGCGGAAGTGCCGGCCTGACAGACCGCGAGCCACATTTACAATCGGTGAGACGCCCGGTTTTGTAGTTTTATTGCGCAAAAAGGCTTTGACAGCGCAACTAATCGCTCCTATGCCGCCAACCTTCACTGGTTTGTCGGGAATTTGGTTGTGAGCGCGGAACTGTCGGGCGCCGAAATTGTTGTCCAGGCCTTGACCGATCTCGGGGTCGAAGTCGTTTTCGGCTATCCGGGCGGCGCCGTCCTGCCGATCTATGACGCAATTTTCGCGCAAGGGCGAATCCGCCACATTCTGGTCCGCCACGAACAGGCGGCTGTTCATGCCGCCGAAGGCTATGCGCGGTCGACGGGCAAGGTCGGGGTGGTGCTCGTCACCTCGGGTCCGGGGGCGACCAATGCCGTGACCGGCATCACCGACGCGCTGATGGATTCGGTGCCGCTGCTGGTGCTGACCGGCCAGGTGCCGACGCATCTGATCGGCACCGATGCCTTTCAGGAATGCGATACGGTCGGCATCACCCGCCATTGTTCCAAGCATAACTATCTGGTGAAGGACGTGGCGCGGCTCGGGCCGGTGCTGCACGAAGCCTTTTACATCGCGCGTTCGGGGCGCCCGGGGCCGGTGGTCATCGACATTCCCAAGGACGTCCAGATCTTCAAGGCGCGGTATGACAAGCCGGGGGTGACGGCGCACAAGACCTACAAGCCGCAGTTGAAGGGCGATCGCGCCGCGATCGAGGCGGCGGTGGAGATGATCGCGGCGGCCGAGCGGCCGATCCTCTATACCGGCGGCGGCATCATCAATTCGGGGCCGGTCGCGAGCCAGTTGCTGCGCGAGCTGGCCAAGCTGACCGGGGCGCCCGTCACCAGCACGCTGATGGGTCTGGGGACGATGCCCAACGACCATCCGCAATTTCTCGGCATGCTCGGCATGCACGGCAGTTACGAAGCCAATATGGCAATGAACCGGGCCGACTTGATGGTCTGTCTCGGCGCGCGCTTCGACGATCGGGTGACCGGGCGGCTCGATGCCTTTTCGCCCGATTCGAAGAAGATCCATGTCGATATCGACCGGTCGAGCATCAACAAGACGGTGCGCGTCGATCTGGGTATCATCGGCGATGTCGGCGGCGTCATCGAGGACATCATCAAGGTATGGCGGGCGCGAGGCCACAAGGCCGTCGATCTGGCGCCGTGGTGGGCCGACATCGCCGGCTGGCGGGCACGCGATTCCTTCGGCTTCAAGCAGGCCGGCGAAGCGTTGATGCCGCAGCACGCCATCAAGAGGCTATACGAGCTGACCCGGGCGCAGAAGCCGATCATCAGCACCGAAGTCGGCCAGCACCAGATGTGGGCGGCGCAGCATTTCGGCTTTCACGATCCGAACAAATGGCTGACCAGCGGCGGGCTCGGCACGATGGGCTATGGCCTGCCGGCGGCCATCGGCGCGCAGATTGCCAATCCGGGGGCGCTGGTCATCGATATCGCCGGCGAAGCCAGCATCCAGATGAACATTCAGGAGCTTGGCACGGCGGCGCAATATCGCCTGCCGGTCAAGGTGTTCATCATCAACAATGAATATATGGGCATGGTCCGCCAGTGGCAGGAGCTCAACCATGGCGGGCGCTATTCCGAAAGCTATTCGGATTCGCTGCCTGATTTCGTCAAGCTTGCCGAAGCCTATGGCTGGAAGGGCATCGTCATCGAAGGGCCGGGTGATCTCGATGCCGGGATTGCAGCGATGCTGGCGCATGACGGCCCGGTGATGGTCGATTGCCGGGTGTCGAAGCTGGCCAATTGCTTCCCGATGATTCCGTCGGGTGCGGCGCACACCGACATGATCCTGCACGGCGACGAAACCCGCGGCGAGGCGGACGAAGACGCAAAGGCGCTGGTGTGAAGCACCTTCCATCCGAACGTCACACGCTGTCGATCCTCGTCGATAACGAAGCCGGGGTGCTGGCGCGCATCGTCGGGCTGTTTTCGGCGCGGGGCTATAATATCGATTCGCTGACCGTCGCCGATGTGTCGGGGGATCATCTCGTCAGCCGGATCACGGTCGTCACCAACGGGCCGCCGCCGGTGATCGAGCAGATCATCGCCCAGCTCGATCGCATCGTGCCGGTGCACCGGGTGCTCGATCTGACCGCATTGGGCCCGCATGTCGAGCGCGAGATGGCATTGGTCAAGGTGGCGGGGCGTGCGGCGCTGCGCGACGAGGCACTGCGGATTGCCGACATTTTCCGGGCGCGGCCCGTCGACACGACGACGGGGAGTTTCGTTTTCGAGGTTTCGGGGCCGACATCGAAAGTCGACCAGTTCATCGCGCTGATGCGCGAGGTCGGGCTTGTCGAAGTCGCACGGACGGGCGTGGTGGCGATCGCGCGCGGCGCCGAGGCGGTCTAGGGCGTCACGATCACATTAGTCGAAAGAATCTGGTCCCGGGCCGAGCCCGGGATGACGAAAACACAGGGGAATGACGATGCGCGTTTACTATGATGCCGATGCCGATGTCGGCCTGATCAAGGCCAAGAAGGTCGCCATCGTCGGCTATGGCAGCCAGGGCCATGCCCATGCCCAGAATTTGCGCGATTCGGGCGTTGCCGACGTCGCCGTGGCGCTGCGGCCGGGTTCGGCGACGGCGAAGAAGGCGGAAGGCGCCGGTTTCAAGGTGATGAGCAATGCGCAAGCCGCGGCCTGGGCCGATGTCATCATGGTGCTGGCCCCCGACGAGCATCAGGCGGCGATCTATGCCGATGATCTCCACGCCAACATGAAGCCCGGCGCGGCGCTGGCCTTTGCCCATGGCCTCAACGTGCATTTCCAGCTCATCGAGCCGCGTGCCGACATCGATGTCTTCATGATCGCGCCCAAGGGCCCCGGCCATACCGTGCGCAGCGAATATGCCCGCGGCGGCGGCGTGCCCTGCCTGATTGCCATCCACCAGGACTCGAGCGGCAATGCCCATGATGTGGCGTTGAGCTATGCCAGCGCCATCGGCGGCGGCCGCTCGGGCGTGATCGAGACGACGTTCCGCGAGGAATGCGAAACCGATCTGTTCGGCGAGCAGGCGGTGCTGTGCGGCGGCCTTACCCATCTCATCCAGGCGGGCTTCGAAACGCTTACCGAAGCCGGCTATGCGCCCGAGATGGCCTATTTCGAGTGCCTTCATGAAGTGAAGCTGATCGTCGACCTGATGTACGAAGGCGGCATCGCCAACATGCGCTATTCGATCAGCAACACCGCCGAATATGGCGACATCACCACCGGCCCGCGTATCATCACGCCCGAAACCAAGGCCGAGATGAAGCGCGTGCTTGCCGATATCCAGGGTGGGCGGTTCGTGAAGAACTTCATCCTCGACAACCGCGCCGGCCAGCCCGAACTGAAGGCTTCGCGGATCGCCGCCAAGGCCCATCCGATCGAGGAAGTCGGTGCGCGGCTGCGGGCGATGATGCCGTGGATCGGCAAGGGTGCGCTGGTGGACAAGGCGAGAAACTAAGCCGCGGCCTCGTCGCAGCGCGGTCGGCGTCGGCATTTGCCGGCCTGACGGCCAGCGATCAAACAAGGCCCGAACTGTCTATATTTTTTACACTTTGTAAATTACTGTTTCGCGCACGTTGAAGCGATTCAGCGGCTTGTCCAGTCATTCGCGTTTGGCACGATCTTTGCATCTTACGTCGCAACCATCGATTTTCGATGGAGCGGCCGATCCCGTCATGGTCGGCCTAACGCGTTTGAGGACGATTGAATGAAGCCTTTTCTGATCACGGCGGCGCTGCTCGCCGGCACGATTGCTGCCCCGTCATCTGCTGTCACGCTGCTGGCCCAGTTTACCGATACCGGCGCCGCCACAAGCTCGGTAACACGTTCCAACATCTCGGTCGGCGTGACGGTGTCGGCGCGCATCTTCGACCTGCCTGTCGGCACGATCGTCAACAGTGGTTTGACCAATTTCGCGCAGACGCTGGCACCAGCAACGCCGGGGACGTCGATTACCCGCCAGGCCACAGGGCTTGGTGTGGCCGCCGGCGGCGTTTCGGCAAGCCAGGTGGACACCAATACGGCGACGTCGCGAGAAGCCTTCCTCGTCACGGGCACCAGGGCGTTTCGCCTCAAGGGCCTGCGGCTCACCCAAGTTGACCAGGACGACACGCTGCAGATTTACGGCATCAACGCCGACAACAGCCTTGTCGATATGGGCTATGGCTCCGGCTTCACCACCTTGAACGATCCGGTTGTCCGTGCCTCTGCCGCCATCGTCGGCGGTGCTGGCGGGACGCTTTTGAACAATGTTCGCAGCAATGTGTCCGGCACCAACGGGACCAACGATTTCGGTCTCGCCAGCGATTCGCGTTTCAGCCGCTACCTGATCACGACGCGTGTGGGTGGCCACACGACATTCCTCAACACCCCGGGCCAGGGTTTCGGCCTTCAGGCACTGACGGCCGTCGTTCCGGAACCTGCCACCTGGGGCCTGATGATCGTCGGTTTCGGCTTTGTCGGCGTCGCGGCCCGGCATCGCAACCGCGTCGTTGCCGCCTGATCGACCGCTCCGGACGCGGGCACGACAACAACCCGCCGTCTTTCGGGGCGGCGGGTTTTTCGGTGTCGACAACGCTTCGCGTCGCTGTGGTCAGTCGCCGCCGTCAACCAGCACGGCCGCGCGCACCCGCACCGACCGCAACGCAATCTGGACTTCGTAGAGGAAGAGCAGCAGCCCGGCGATGAGCAACGTCATTGCCGCGATGAAAAGCGCCGGCACGAGATAGCTGCCCTGCAGCGTCGCGACTTCGGCGACGAACAGCAATGCTACGACGATGCAGACGAGCAATGCCGAACAGGTGCACAGCGCGATCGCCCAATGTGCCGCCGCCATGCGCCGGCTGAGCACGGCGAGGTCGGCGAGCGCCAGGGTGCGGCGGTCGGAAGGATAGCCCGAAATCGAGGCTTCGATGCTGCGCGCCCGGTCGATGACGCGCGCCAGACGGGTGGTCAGCACGTTGAGGATCGACCCGATCCCGGTGAGCAGGAAGACCGGCGCAACGGCGAGCTGGATGCTCTGCGAGATGGTATCGAATGCCGGCGCGGCAAGCGCCATCAGCGCTGCGTCGCCCAGAAGGCTTCGGCCTTGGCGATATTGCCGGGGACGTCCTCGAGCCAATTGGCTTCGGCCGTCTTGCTGCAATTGAGGTAGAGCTTGCCGTCGACGATCCTGAACAGGGTCGGGTCCGGCTGGGAAAGGCGTTCCCGCGACGCCGCCCAGGCGCAATAGCCGCCGAATTGCGGCGCATAGCGTTCAGGGGCCGCGACAAAGGCATCGCGGTTGGCGGCGCTGGCGAAGCGGAAGGTGGCGCCGGCATGGGTCGCGGTGAAGGCTGCGTCGCCCATCGCCGGCGTGCCGCTGAAATAAGCGACCGGATCATGGCCGCCGATGGCGGGCGCATTGTTCTCGGTACCCGGCCAGGCGGGGGCGGCAGCGAGCGGGGCGCCGGCAAGGGCAAGGGCAAGGGCAACAAGTGCGAGGCGGGCGGGGCGCAGCATGGGAAAGCCTGTCGGTTACGGAAACACCCTGTGTAAGGCCTTGCCGGCGGCGATGAAAGGCCGGCGTTATTTGCCCAGCGCTGCCCAATTGGTGTTGCCCCTGGCAATCATGCCGGGGATGTCCTTCTCCCACTTCACCTGCACATCGCGGTTGTAGTTGAGGTAGAGCTTGCCATCGACGATTTTCCACACCTTGGGGTCGCCGGCAAAGCGGTAGTTGTTGGCCGCGGCCCAGGCGCAATGGCCGCCATATTGCGGGGCATAGCGATCGGGGTTGGCCTTGAAGGTCGCGAGGTTCTGCGCCGTCGCGAAGCGGAAGGTGGCGCCCTTGTGGACGGTCGTGAAGCGATCGCTGCCCTCCACCGGACGCCCGCTGAAATAGCTTACGCTGTCAAAGCCACCGACAGCAGCCTGGGTGCCGAGAATGCCCGTCCATACCGGCGCAGCGCCCAGCGATGGCGGTTGCACGGCAGCGAGGGCGACGAGGAAAAGGGCAGAATAACGGGTTTGCATGGCGATGGCTTTCTGGCTGGTATCGGCCAGTTCGGGCCTGCGCGCCGTGCGGTTACAGTCGCCGCCGGCTTTCGACTGTTGCATGGCCGCTTGCCGAAAGTCGTTATTGTTGCTTAACGTTCGTCCGGCTCGACAGGGGATCGATCGGCTCGCCTTGGCTCAGGAACGCACCAGTTTCATCACGCGAGTCGATCTCGCCGCCGCTGCCCATGTCGAGCGTCGGCATTGCCTTGAAATGGTCAGTGGCGACGACACCGGCCGCCGTACGGTCATCGGCACCCGCGGACTGACGATCGGGCGCACCGAGCCGGCCGATATCGTCCTTGGCGAACCGGCGGTATCGCGGCTGCATTGCCGCGTCGATCTTGATGGCGAAGGCGTTGTCATCACCGATCTGGGATCGACCAATGGCAGTTTCGTCGATGGCCTGCGCATTGCCGCGCCGACGCTGCTGCCGGTGGGGGGCATCCTCCAGATCGGCCGTCAGTTCTTCAAGCACGAACTGCTCACCGGCAAGCAGTTGGAGCAATCGGACGCGCTGGAGCGGGATCTCGCGGCGGCTGCCGCCTATGTGCGGGCGCTGCTGCCACCGGCGCTCGACGACGCCCGCGTCGCAGCGGACTGGATCTACCAGCCCTGCGCCAAGCTTGGTGGCGATGTCTTCGGCTATGGCTATCTGTCGGAACGGCTGTTCACCGCCTATCTGGTCGATGTGCCGGGTCATGGCGCCGGCGCCGCGATGCATGGCGTCGCGGTGATGAACCTGCTGCGCCAGCGGGCCTTGCCCGACACCGATTTCGCCGATCCGGGGGCGGTGCTCGAAAGGCTGAACGCGGTGTTCCAGATGGACCGCCACGCCGACATGTATTTCACCATCTGGTATGGCGTCTATGATGTCGAAACGCGCCGGCTGACCTTTGCCAGTGCCGGGCACCATCCGGCCTATGTGGTGCCAACCGACCGCGAGACCATGATGCCGGTCGGCACGCGCAACCCGATCATCGGCGCCATGCCGGGGCGGCGCTATGCAACGCAAAGCGTGGCGGTGCCGCAAGGCGCGATGGTCTATCTGTTCAGCGACGGGGTGTTCGAGATCGTTTCCGCCGACGGCACAGCGTGGCGGCTGGCGGATTTCCTGCCCGTCATGCTGCGGCCCGCCAGCGACGGCCAGACCGAACCGGTCCGGCTTTATCGGACAATGCGGGCGGCGACGCGCGACGATGGCTTCGACGATGATTTCTCGCTCGTCGTTCTGACATTCAAATAGGCTAGGCGCCGGGCAGGGGGAACGAAACGATGCAAGCGACGATGGACGAACTCGACGGGCTGCGGCGGGTGACGCTCGACGGGCGGCTGGATACGGCCGGGGTTGGCGCGACCGAATTGACCTTCACCGCCATGGTCGTTTCGGCGGCACGCCCGGTGATCGTCAATCTGGCGGCGGTCAGCTTCCTGGCGTCGCTGGGCGTGCGGATGTTCATCGGCACGGCACGGTCGGCCGCCAAGAAGGGTGGCAAGCTGGTGTTCTACAATGCGACGCCGGCGGTGGCCGAGATCATCGACACCATGGGCCTTGCCGAAATCATCGACGTCGTCGGCAGCGAGGCCGAGGCGGTGGCGCTGGCGCAGGGCTGACGCGATGGCGGTGCCGGCGACATTGCTGCGCGCCGCGCGCTTCGACGGCGGGCGACTGGTGCTGGAACTGGGCAATGGCCTTGGCGCGATCGTCGATGGCGGGGCGCCGCTCGACGAATTCTGCCAGCAAGCTGCGTTGTCGCCGGCGGTCGTCAACCGCATCGAGGTGATTTTCGAGGAAGTGATCGCCAATATCGTGCGCCACGGCTTTGCGCCGGGATCGGACCAGTCGATCCGCGTCGAGGTGGGACGCGCGGACGACGATGTCGTCCTGGTGTTCGAGGATGACGGCGTGGCGTTCGACCCGACAAGCCATGCGGCGCCGGCACCCTTCACGCAGCTCAAGGATGCGCCGATCGGTGGCCTGGGGATCTCGCTGGTCCGGCAGCTCGGGCGTTCGGTCGTCTATGCGCGACCGGCGGCAGGCGATGGCGATTTCCGGCCCGTCAACCGCCTGACGGTGCGCGTCGCAGCGGGCCCGCGAATGCCGGCTGGACAATGATGCCGAAGTTGGGCATCTTTGGATAATGCAGGTAATCGGCCTTCGGCTTCGACTTACGCGCCCTTAGGCGCGACGTTTCTGCTTGCCCTAAGGGGTTTGAGCCACCGCGCCTGAGGGACCTTCCGCCAGACATACGGAACCCGATTGAAGACAGGCCCTATCCGATGACCGATCATATCCGAATTTTCGACACGACCCTGCGCGATGGCGAGCAATCGCCGGGCTGCTCGATGAACCTCGAGGAAAAGCTGAAGGTTGCAGCGCAGCTCGAGGCGCTCGGCGTCGACATCATCGAAGCCGGCTTTGCCATAGCCAGCGAAGGCGATTTCGAAGCCGTCACGGCCGTTGCCAAGCAATGCGAGACAGCGATCGTCGCCAGCCTCGCGCGCGCCGCCATGCCCGATATCGATCGTGCCTGGGCAGCGGTGCGCCACGCGAAGCGCCCGCGCATCCACACCTTCATCGCCACCTCGCCGCTGCACATGCGCGCCAAGCTCAACTTGACGCCGGAGGCGGTGCTCGATGCCATTGCCCGCTCGGTCAGCTATGCGCGCAACCTGTGCGAGGATGTCGAATGGTCGGCGGAGGACGCCACCCGCAGCAACCCCGATTTCCTGGCGCGTGCCGTGGAAACCGCCATCCGCGCCGGGGCGACAACGATCAACCTGCCCGATACCGTCGGCTATGCGACGCCCGAAACCTATGGCGCGATGTTCCGCAATGTCATCGGCCGGGTGCCCGACGCCGACAAGGCGATCTTTTCGACGCATTGCCACAATGACCTGGGGCTGGCCGTCGCCAATACGCTGGCAGCGATCATGGCCGGCGCGCGCCAGTGCGAAGCGACGGTCAACGGCATCGGGGAGCGCGCCGGCAATGCCGCGGTCGAGGAAATCGCCATGGCAATCAAGGTGCGCCACGATGTGCTGCCGGTGCGAACCGGCATCGTTTCGTCGGAAATCACCAAGGCGTCGCGGCTGATCAGCGGCATCACCGGCATGGCGGTGCAGGCCAACAAGGCCATCGTCGGCGCCAACGCCTTTGCGCATGAAAGCGGCATCCACCAGGACGGCATGCTCAAGGACGCCGGCACCTACGAGATCATGACGCCGGAAAGCGTCGGGCAGGGGGCGACCAATCTTGTCCTTGGCAAGCATTCGGGGCGCGCGGCGTTCCGCCAGAAGCTTGCCGAGATGGGGTACGACCTGTCGGATAATGAGTTCGGCGATGCCTTCAAGCGCTTCAAGGATCTCGCCGATGCCAAGAAGGCGGTGTTCGACGAGGATATCGTCGCGCTGGTCGATGACCAGGTGCTGCGCGGGCATGACCGCATCCAGGTGACCGAAGTCGAAGTCTATTGCGGCAGCAATGGCCCGCAGCGCGCCATCCTGACGCTGACCATCGACGGCGAGGAGGTGACGGCGGCGGTGCGCGGCAACGGTCCTGTCGATGCGTTGTTTAACGCGGTTCGCAAGCTGGTGCCGCACGAAGGCGCTTCACTGCAGCTGTACCAGGTGCACGCCGTCACGGCTGGCACCGATGCCCAGGCCGAGGTTTCGGTGGTGCTGTCGGAAGACGGCCGCACCGCGCGCGGCACCGGCGCCCATACCGACACGCTGGTGGCGAGTGCGCGCGCTTATGTGAACGCGCTCAACAAGCTGGTGGTCAAGCGCGGACGCAGTGCACTGGCAGCGGCCGGGTAGGGCGTCGCCGAGCCGCCGGCCCCGGCCGCCGGAGGCACTTTTGCCTTAACGCTTGCGCCCGCGCGTCATCGGATCGGGCTTTTTCGGCGGTTTCCACCCCGGCGGGCGTTCGGGTTTGGGGTGCTGGGTGCCGATGCCCATCGCGCCCGGCACCTGGGCATGGATTTCGGACGGATCGAAGGCCAGCGCGCGCAGTTCGTCACGCAGCCTGGCTGCGCGCTCGAAATCGCCCGCCGCGGCGGCTGCCTGCATCTGCGCGGCGAGCCGGTCGCGGTCGGTTGCCATCAGCCGGCGAGATCCGGCGGGGTGGCTTCGGCCTTCAGCAGCGCGATTGCCTCTGCAAGCGGCATGACTTTCTGGTCGCCGCCGGCAAGATTGCGCAGCGCGATCGTGCCTTCCTCGGCCTCGCGGCGACCGCAGACGAGCATATAGCCCGCCTTGGCGAGGCTGTGCTCGCGCACCTTGAGGTTGATCTTCTCGTTGCGCAGATCGGTCTCGATGCGGATGCCGGCCTTTTGCAGCGCTTCGGCAACGTGCAGCGCATAGGCATCGGCATCGGACACGATCGTCGCCACCACCGCCTGCACCGGCGCCAGCCAGAGCGGGAAGCGACCGGCATAATGTTCGATCAGGATGCCGATGAAGCGTTCATAGCTGCCGAGGATGGCGCGGTGGAGCATCACCGGGCGGTGGCGGGCGCCGTCCTCGGCGATATAGCTCGCGTCGAGCCGCTCCGGCAGCACCGTGTCGGTCTGGATGGTGCCGACCTGCCACGTCCGCCCGATGGCGTCGGTGAGGTGGAATTCGAGCTTGGGGGCATAGAAGGCGCCTTCGCCGGGAAGTTCTTCCCAGCCCCATTCGGACGTGTTGCGCCCGGTGGCGGCGACGGCGTCGCGCATCGACTGTTCGGACCAGTCCCACATCGCATCGCTGCCGAAGCGTTTTTCGGGGCGCAGCGCCAGCTTGATGGCGTAGTCCGCAAAGCCCAGATCCTTGTAGATCACGTCGAGCAGGTCGCAGAAGCGCGCGACTTCGCCGACGATCTGGTCTTCGCGGCAGAAGATATGGGCATCGTCCTGGGTGAACTGTCGCACCCGCATCAGGCCGTGCAGGGCGCCGTGCGGCTCGTTGCGGTGGCAGCAGCCCATTTCCGCCAGCCGCAGCGGCAGATCGCGATAGCTTTTGATGCCCTGGCGGAAGATCAGCACATGCGCCGGGCAGTTCATCGGCTTCAGCGCCATCCAGTCGGCCTTGTCGGAAATCACCGGGCCATCGTCGGAAACATTGGGGACTTCGTCGGGAATGACGAACATGTTCTCGCGATATTTGCCCCAATGGCCCGATTGTTCCCATTGCCGGGCGTCCATGATCTGCGGGGTCTTGACCTCGAGATAGCCCGCGGCATCGAGCCGGCGGCGCATATAGGCTTCGAGCGCGCGGTAGATGACGAAACCGCGCGGGTGCCAGAAAACGCTGCCATGGGCTTCGGCCTGGAGGTGGAACAGGTCCATTTCCTGGCCGATGCGGCGGTGATCGCGCTTCGCGGCCTCCTCGAGCCGCACCAGATGCGCATCGAGCTGCTTTTTCGAAAGCCAGCCGGTGCCATAGATGCGGCTGAGCATGGCGTTCTTCTGGTCGCCGCGCCAATAGGCGCCGGAAACGCGCGTCAGCTTGAAGGCCTGGCTGTCGAGCTTGCCGGTCGAGGGCAGATGCGGCCCGCGGCACATGTCGAGCCAGCTGTCGGGCTCGCCGCCGGCGCGATAGATGGTCAGCGGTTCGTCGCCCTTCAAATCATTGGCCCATTCGGCCTTGAAGCGTTCGCCATGCGCCTCGAAATGCGCGATCAGCGCTTCGCGGGTCCATTCCTCGCGCACCAGCGGTGCATCGCGCGCGATGATGGCGCGCATCTCGGCCTCGATGGCGGGCAGGTCGTCATCGGTGAAGGGGCGGTCCTTCGGCGCAAAATCATAATAGAAGCCGTCGTCGGTCGCCGGCCCGAAGGTGATCTGGGTGCCGGGGAACAGCTTCTGGACGGCTTCTGCGAGGACATGGGCGTAATCGTGGCGCGCCAGTTCAAGCGCGTCCTTTTCATCCCTTGCCGTCACCAGCGCCAATTGGGCGTCGGCAAGGATCGGCCGGTTCAGATCGATCACTTCGCCATCGACACGCGCTGCGAGAGCGGCCTTGAGCAGGCCCGGGCCGATGCTGGCTGCCACATCGGCGCCAGTGGTGCCGCGCGGCATCTGGCGCACGGAGCCATCGGGAAGCGTCAGTGAAATGAGATCGGACATCGAAAAAGCCAGCCTGTGGCACCTGGATTGGTGCACGCTGCACCTGTGGCAAGCCGGGGTTTGAAGTCAACCGGCGCTGCGAAACCGGCGGTGCATCCGCGGCGCTGGCGAACGGAAACGCAGCCCTGCGCTGTCGATCGTTTCAGGCAGCAACGGTCATCCTGCGACGGCGGCGTGCGTTAAAGCCGACAAGGGTGAAGCCGCAGATCATCATCAACCAAGAAGCCGGTTCGGGAATCGGACGCGAAGCCCATGTCATGCCGGGCGCCGTGACGGTGGTGCTTCCCGCATCTTCGGGGTTGGTCTGCATCGTCAGGCTGGTGACGGCGGCATCGACGGGCCCCGGGACGATCGGGCCGGCGCCGGAACCTGCCGCGGTGACCGCCGCGGACGGGCCATCGACGGCGTCACTGCCAGGCGAAGCGATGCGGGCGGTGACCGTGCTGCTTTCGGATGTCACCAGCTGGCCGGGGTCGCTGACGCGATCATGGCCCACCGGCCCATCACCCGGGCCCATGTCTTCATCGGAGCCGAGCATGGTCTCGCCGCCATAGACGAGGTCGGTGCCTGGCGTCATCGCCTCGCCAATGATGCTGGCGGCATTGGCCGCGCTCGTCATGGCAACAAAGCCGGCAAGACCGAGGCCGAGAAAATATTTTTTGTTCATTCCGCTCTTCAGGAAATTAACGACTACGCAGACATCAATCTGCAAGAAACGTGCCAGCCTGAAAATCGTGAAACGACCTAACGGCTTGTAAATGTTGCGCGATCGCAAGGAAAGCAATTCCGTAAAGTTTGCCGACACTTTGTTCCGGGTCGTCAATAAATGCTGCGCGAAGTGGTAAAACGATCGTAACGCAAGCTGGTTCCAAAGCGATGTCAGCGAGATCTCACGACCGCGCGCCGCAAGCGGCCAAGGTGTTAAATTTTGGTGAACAAGGCTTGGCGTTGGTATTTGCGGGACGGACGCCTATCTCCGGCAGATGCCCGACGTCCATACTCTACCGCACCACGGCGCGCTTCTGGCCTTTCGGCATCGTGCCGGCGCTGGCCCGCTGGTCGTTTTCCTGCCCGGCTATATGTCGGACATGACCGGCAGCAAGGCCGAGGCGCTCGACGGCTGGGCAGCGGCGACGGGGCGGGCGTTTCTGCGGCTCGATTATTCGGGGTGCGGCGCCAGCAGCGGGGATTTTCTCCAGGGGTCGATCGGCCGCTGGACGCGTGATGCGCTGGCCGTGATCGATCATGTCGCAGCGGGCGCCCGGGTCGTCCTTGTCGGTTCGTCGATGGGGGGCTGGATTGCGCTCAGGCTCGGCCTGGCGCTTGGCGACCGGCTGGCGGGGCTCGTCGGGATCGCCGCTGCGCCGGACTTTACCGACTGGGGGCTCGATATGAGCGACGCCGATCGCGCAGCGCTGGCAGCCGACGGCTATTTCACGCGCCCCAGCGACCATGATCCGGCCGGCTATCGCTATTCGGCGGCCTTGATTGCCGATGCGCCTGCGCAGCGGTTGCTCGACGGCCCCGTCGCGATCACGGCCCCGGTGCGCCTGCTGCATGGCCAGCGCGACGACTCCGTGCCGTGGCGGCTGGCGCTGGACATCGCCGATCGGCTGCATTCGGACAGGGTTCAGGTGACAATCGTCAAGGATGGCGATCATCGGCTGTCGCGCCCGTGCGATATTGCGCTGCTGCTCGCGGCCGTTGCCGGGCTTTTGGACACCAACGGATGTTGATCACGTCACTGCTGCTGATGCTCGCCGCCACCGAGGCCGATCGCGGCCGCTATTCGGCGTGCCTTGCGCTGGTGCGCGCCGATCCGGTGCGTGCCATCGCCACCGCCCAGGCTTGGCGGGTTGAAAATGGTGGCACTGGGGCATTGCACTGCCTTGCACTGGCGCAGGTCGCGCGCCGCGATTATGCCGCTGCGCTGGCAAGCTATGACAGCGCGGTGAAGGCGTCCCAGAGTGCCGGCGATGGCCAGGTGGTGGTGCTGCTCGCCCAGGCCGCCGATGCAGCGCTTATCGCCGGCATGCCCGAGGCGGCGGTGGATTTTCTCGATCGCGCCCTGTCCAGCGGTGGTGCCGCGATGGCGACCGGAAGCGATGTGACGGCGATCACCCCGCGGGTCGAAGCGGCGCTGCGGGTGACGCGGGCCGAAGCACTCGTCGATCTGAAGCGTGACAAGGATGCCGCTGCCGATCTGAAACGCGCAACGAGCATCGACCCCAGGGTTGCCGATGGCTGGCTGCTGCGGGCGGCGCTGGCGCGGCGCATGGGCGATCTGCCATTGGCCGAAGCCGCGATTCTGAGGGCTGCCGAGCAGGACCCCGAAAGCGCCGAAGTCCAGTATGAAGCCGGGCTCATCGCGGCGCTGCAAGGCAATATAGCATTGGCCCGCGCCGCATGGCAGGCCGCGTCCGAAGCCGCTCCGGGGACGGTTGCGGGTGATGCGGCGGCAAAGGCGCTGAAGGCCGCCGACGCGCCGGCGACGCCGCAGTAGCGGATGCCGCCGGCAGGGCCAGATTCGATGCCTGCGCCAGAGGGGCACTTGCCTGCGGCAGAGGGGCACTTGCCTGCGGCAGAGGGGCACTTGCCTGCGGCAATGGGCTGGCGCATCGGCACGCGGATGTTGCCATTGCTGCTGAAGTCTCTCGTCCCCGCCGTTCTGATGTCCCTATCCGGCCTTGCCCTGGCAGCGGCGCCCCCGGCGCCCCCCCCGGCGCTATCGCCACCGCCGGAGCCCGAACAGGTGCTCATTCCGACAGCGACGGTGGACGACAGCCTGGAAATCACCGGCGACGCGATCGATGCCGAGGAAAAGCGCAACCGGCTGTTCATCGATGTGCGGATCAACGAGCAGGGGCCCTACCGCTTTCTGGTCGATAGCGGCGCCGATCGCTCGGTGGTCGGTTCGACGCTCGCCGACCAGCTGCAGCTGCCGGCGGGCGAAATCGTGCGGATTCAGGGCATGGCGGGTTCGGCGGTCGTCCGGACGGTGATGATCGACCAGCTGTCGCTCGGCAAGACCGATATCGGCCCGATCCGCGCCCCGGCGCTGGCCGAACGCGATCTGGGCGCCCAGGGGTTGATCGGCATCGACGCGCTTGCCGACCAGCGGCTGCTGCTCGATTTCGAAGCCCAGACGATCATCGCGCAGGATGGCCGGCGCACGGCTGTTTCCGAACCCGGCGAGATCGTCGTCACGGCGCGGCTGCGCAAGGGCCAGTTGATCATCACCGAAGCCAGCATCGGCAACCAGCGGATCAGTGCCGTGATCGATACCGGTTCCGAAGTGACCCTGGGCAACATGGCGCTGCGCCGCCGGCTGTTCGGCAAGGGACCACGCCGTGATGCAGTGCCGATGACGCTGACCAGCGTGACCGGCCAGACGCTCATTGCCGAAGCGATGCTGCTGTCACGGGTGCGTGTCGGCGGCGTCTATCTCGACAATGTCATGGTGGCCTTTGCCGATGCGCCACCCTTCAAGCTCTTCGGGCTCGATACCAGGCCGGCCGTTTTCCTTGGCAGCGATCTGCTGCAGGCCTTCAAGCGCGTGTCGCTCGACTTCCGCAACCGCAAGGTGCGCTTCGCACTGCGGCGCTAGAGCCGGTCACATCGGCATCGGAGCCGCCTGATCGAAGGGGATCCGGGACCGCCGGCGGTGCACCTTTCGCGGACAGTGCATCCTTGCAACACAAGCGATCGCACAGCGCCGGAATCAGGGGGTTCTTGTGTTGCCCTAAAAGCACACCATATCCGCTGGCGAACGGAGGCAAGCGCCATGAACATCGAAAAATTCACCGATCGCGCCAAGGGCTTTCTGCAATCGGCGCAGACCGTCGCCATTCGCAACAACCACCAGCGCGTCGCGCCCGAGCATGTCCTGAAGGCACTGCTCGAGGATGAGGAGGGCATGGCGTCCAACCTCGTTCGCGCTGCCGGCGGTGACCCGGCGACAGCGATGCAGCAGACCGACCAGGCATTGGCCAAGATCGCCCAGGTTTCAGGCGGCGGCGCCCAGAACATCAGTTGGGACAATGACACGGTGCGCGTGCTCGACAGTGCCGAAACCATCGCGACCAAGGCCCGCGACGCCTTTGTGACGGTCGAACGCCTGCTGGTGGCGCTGACCCTGGCGACGACGACAGCCGCCGGCAAGGCGCTGGCGGCGGCCGGCGTGACGGCGCAGGCGCTCAACACCGCCATCGAAAGCGTACGCAAGGGCCGCAGCGCCAACAGCGCCGGCGCCGAGGCCCAGTTCGATGCCTTGAGCAAATATGCCCGCGACCTGACGCAGGCGGCGCGCGACGGCAAGCTTGACCCCGTCATCGGCCGTGACGAGGAAATCCGCCGCACGGTCCAGGTGCTGGCGCGGCGCACCAAGAACAACCCGGTGCTGATCGGCGAGCCCGGCGTCGGCAAGACCGCGGTCGTCGAAGGGCTGGCGCTGCGCATCGCCAATGGCGACGTTCCCGAAGGGCTGAAGGACAAGCGCCTGATGTCGCTCGACATGGGCGCCCTGATTGCGGGCGCCAAATATCGCGGCGAGTTCGAGGAGCGGCTGAAAGGCGTTCTCGACGAAGTGCGCGCCGAAGGCAGCGATGTCGTGCTGTTCATCGATGAAATGCACACGCTCGTCGGCGCCGGCGCTTCGGAAGGCTCGATGGATGCGTCGAACCTGCTCAAGCCGGCGCTGGCCCGTGGCGAACTCCACTGCATCGGCGCGACGACGCTCAACGAATATCGCAAATATGTGGAAAAGGACGCAGCGCTCGAACGCCGCTTCCAGCCCGTGCTGGTCGGTGAACCCAGTGTCGAGGACACGGTTTCGATCCTGCGCGGGTTGAAGGAGAAGTATGAACTCCACCACGGCGTTCGCATCACCGATGGCGCGATCGTGGCGGCGGCGACGCTGAGCAATCGCTATATTTCGGACCGTTTCCTGCCCGACAAGGCGATCGACCTGATGGACGAGGCGGCGTCGCGGCTGCGCATGGAAGTCGAATCGAAGCCCGAGGAAATCGAGAATCTCGACCGCCGCATCGTCCAGTTGAAGATCGAGGAAGGCGCCCTGGCCCGCGAAACCGACCCGGCATCGAAGGAACGCCTTGCAGCGCTGCGCAGCGAACTTGCCGGCCTCGAAGAGGAGTCGCAGGGGCTGACGCTGCGCTGGCAGGGGGAGCGCGACAAGCTGGCGGCGGCCACCCAGATCAAGGAAAAGCTCGATGCGGCGCGGCTCGAAGTCGATCAGGCGCAGCGCAGCGGTGATTATGCCCGCGCCGGGGAGATCACCTATGGCCGTATCCCCGACCTCGAGCGCCAGCTTGCCGACGCCGAGATCGCCACCGCCAATGCCATGACTCGCGAGGAAGTGACCGGCGACGACATCGCCGCCGTGGTGTCGCGCTGGACCGGCATTCCCGTCGATCGCATGCTCGAAGGCGAGCGCGACAAGCTGATGAAGATGGAGGATATCCTGTCGGCGCAGGTCATCGGCCAGGCCGCTGCCGTTCATGCCGTTTCATCGGCGGTGCGCCGCGCCCGTGCCGGGTTGCAGGACCCTAACCGCCCGCTCGGCAGCTTCCTGTTTCTGGGGCCCACGGGCGTCGGCAAGACCGAGCTGACCAAGGCGCTGGCGAACTTCCTGTTCGACGATCCGCGCGCGATGGTTCGCATCGACATGTCGGAATATATGGAAAAGCATGCCGTGGCGCGGCTGGTCGGGGCGCCCCCGGGCTATGTCGGGTATGAAGAGGGCGGGGTGCTGACCGAAGCGGTGCGGCGCCGGCCTTATCAGGTCGTGCTCTTCGACGAGGTCGAGAAGGCGCATGGCGATGTCTTCAATATCCTGCTGCAGGTGCTTGACGACGGCCGGTTGACCGATGGCCAGGGGCGCACGGTCGATTTCACCAACACGATCATCATCCTGACGTCGAACCTCGGCAGCCAGTATATCGCCGCCCTGCGCGACGAGCAGCCGGTGGCCGATGCCGAGCCCCAGGTGATGGAAGTGGTGCGCGGGCATTTCCGCCCCGAATTCCTCAACCGGCTCGACGAGATCGTGCTGTTCCAGCGGCTGGGGATGAGCGCCATGGCGCCGATCGTCGACCTGCAGGTGCTGCGCGTCCAGGCGCTGCTCAAGGATCGCAAGGTTTCGCTCAACCTTACGGATGCCGCGCGGCGATGGCTGGCGCGGGTGGGCTATGATCCTGTCTATGGCGCCCGGCCGCTGAAACGGACCGTGCAGAAACATCTGCAGGACCCGCTTGCCGAGTTGATCCTGTCAGGCGCTGTTGCGGATGGTTCGACGGTCGATGTCGATGAAGGCGATGGCCGGCTGGCCCTGATGCCGGTCTAACCGCTGGTCTGACCGCCGGCGGTCCGGATCAGTTGCCGCCCGAACGGGTCCGCATATCGTCCTGCATCGCGCGGGTCTGGGCCTGGTTGGTGTCGTCGATATAGGCCCATTGCGCGCGCGTGTGGCAGGTCTTCTTCGATTTGACGAGGCTGCCGGTTTCGACCTCGCGGCGGCAGACGATCTCCTTCGACCGGTCGGTCTCGGTGGCCGGTGCGGCTGGCGGCGGTGCGGTTTGCGCAAGCGCCGGCGCGGCAACGCCCGACACGATGGCGACAGCTATGAGTGCAATGCGCATGGCAGGATCCTCTCGCTCGATGCCTGTTCATATCCGTTGCATATATTGCAGCGCAAGGCCGGATTGCCGGTTGAAGTGCCGCCTGGATATGCGCACATGGCGCCATGGCGATGGCGCAGGACCTTGGTTCCATAATCCGCGACGCGAACTGGCTCGCGCATCGCTATGATCCTGGCCACGATGCCTTTCAATTTCGGCGCGTGGAGCGCGATGCGCATCGCGCCGCGACCTTCATCACCGACGAATATCTCGGGACGACGGCGCCGCTTGCCATCCGCCGCGCCGATGTCCGCGCCGCCATGCCAACCACCGCACCGCTGCATTTCCTTTTCCATTCGGCATTCTGCGGATCGACCTTGCTGGCGCGCGCCTTCGACCTGCCAGGGGCCGCGATGGGCCTCAAGGAGCCGGTGGTCCTCAACGATATCATCGGCTGGCAACACCGCGGCGCCACCGCGGCGGCGATTGCACCGGTGCTTGAAGCCAGCTTGCACCTGCTGGCCAGGCCATTCGCGGCGGGTGAGGCAATCGTCGTCAAGCCGTCCAATGTCGTCAATGGCCTTGCACCCGCAATGTTGACGATGCAGCCGCAATCGCGCGCCCTGCTGCTGTTCGCGCCGCTGCCCGTCTATCTGGGGTCGGTGGCCCGCAAGGGTATGGATGGACGGCTTTGGGTGCGTGACCTGTTGCTCAAGCAATTGCGCGAAGGGCTGCACGCCTTCGGTTTCAGCGGCGAGGATTATCTCGGCCAGACCGATCTCCAGGTCGCAGCGATGGGATGGCTCGCCCAGCACCGGCTGTTCGCACGATTGATCGAAGCCTTTGGTGCCGACAGGGTGCGCAGTCTCGATTCCGAAACGCTGATGGCACAGCCGGCAGCCGTGCTCGATCGGCTGTCGCAGCTGTACGGGATCAAGCTCGATGCCGAGGCGGTCGCTGCCGGCCCCGCCTTCAATCGTCATTCGAAATTCAGCACCCGGTTCGATGCAGCGGCAAGGGCAGCCGAGCGCGCCGCCGGTGAAGCGCCGCACGCCGAAGAGATCGCCAAGGTGGCGCACTGGACCGAGGCCGTCGCGTCGGCGACCGGCGTGTCGATGGAGATTGGCGCGCCGCTGCTCGAAAATGGGTGAGGGTATCGGGACGTTGCACTGACGTTCGGCGATGACGCCGGGAGGCGATGGCTTGCGCTTGGATGCAGAGCCTCCGGCGGTTGGGGCCGGTGGCCCCAAACCCGTTTTGAACTGACCTTGATGTGTCGTGGAGACATAAATTGCGATGTCGGGGAGCGCCCGACAAAGAAAAGGGCGGGTCTTGCGACCCGCCCTTTGCTTTTTGCCGGGTAACGAGCGCTTAGAAGCGGACGTTGACCTGCATCGTGTAGCGGCGGCCGAGCGCGTCGTAGGTCGACGGGAAGGTGTTGCCGCTGTTGAAGGTGGTCGAACCAGCCGAGGCGCCGACGATCGGCGGCTGGTTGTTGAACAGGTTGGTCACCGTCATGATCACCGTCAGGTTCTCGAGGACGTTCACGCGGCCCGTCAGATCGAAGTAATCGTAGGACGGGATGCTGCCGAAGCTGCCGAAGAACGGACCCTGGTCGGCGACATCGGCCGGCTCCTGGCGGACGGCATCGATGTGGCGCCACAACAGCGACAGATCGAGGGCATCGAAGCCAAGCGTGGTACGCAGCGACGACTGCCACTTCGGCTGGATCGACCCGGTGAACGAGCAGTTGACCGAGTAGAAGCCAACGCAAGGACGGTTGAAGCCGCCACCCGCTGCCGTGACGTCAGCGTTGAAGTTCGAGTTGAAGGTATAGTTGAAGTTACCGACAATCCCGAGGCGAGCGAAGCCGATGTCCTGCGAGTAGTTTGCGGTGACATCGAGACCATCCGTTTCGATGCGGCCGAGGTTCGACGATGCGAGGATGAGACCGCGCGTCGTGCCCGGATCGCCGTCGAGACCGCCCGTGGCGGGGTTACGGAAGATCGTCTGGCAGGCCGGGTTGGTCGTTGCGACGCTGGCGCCGGTGTAGGGCGGTCCACCGAAGCATGCGAACACGGCATCACCCGGCAGCGGGTTCGAAACGGCGTCCTTGACGGTGATGTTGTAGTAATCGACCGTCAGGGCGAGGCCCGGTGCAAAGCTCGGCTGGAAGACCGCACCGACCGTCCAGGTGTTGGCCGTTTCCGGCTGCAGGTTCAGGTTGCCGCCGAAGGTTGCATTGGCCTGACCGGCAGTCGGCTGCTCGATGGCGCCGATGCTGGTGCTTGGTGCGCCCTGTGCAAGGCAGACCGTGCGCAGGTTGGCGTTGGTCAGCGGGTTGGTGCCGGCGCAGGGGTCGACGCCAAGGTTGGTCAGGCCGGTATTCTGCGGCGCGAACAGCTCACCGATGTTCGGGGCACGGACGGCGCGGCTGTAGTTACCACGCAGCTTGAAGCCATCGACCAGTTCCCAGGTTGCACCGGCCTTCCAGGTGAAGGTGTTGTAACCGTCGGTGTTCGGTGCATCGACCTGATAGTCGGAATAGCGCGCGCCGCCTTCGACGGTCAGGTTCTGGAAGAACGGCTTGTCCTGCACCAGCGGCACGATCAACTCGCCATAGGCTTCCTTGACGTTGTAGCCACCGTCAATGTTCGGCGCGGCGCCACCGGCACCGCCGAGTTCGCCCGGCGTCTGGGCCAGAAGATCCGAGTTCTGCGTGGCGCGATACCGGCGATACTCGGCGCCGACGGCGAAGCCGATGGAGTCGGACGCCGACGGAATGGCAATGCCGAGGTCACCGCTGACGATACCGCGGATCTGCGCCAGCGACGTGAAGTTCGTCGTGGTGCTTTCGCCTTCGAGATAGTTGGCACCGGCCTGCGAGATGGAGCCTTCCGGACCGAAGAAGTCGACCGGCACGGCGCCGGCGACCTGGGCGACCGGGGCGGCGCGGGTGCCGTTGACGAGCAGCGAGTTACGTGCACGGCTGGCAAGAACATAGCCCTGCAGCGTCTGACGGTTTTCGCTTTCGCCATAGGCGCCTGACAGATCCCAGTTGATCGAGTCGCTGAACGAACCACGGATACCGGCGCGATAATCGAAGATCGTCGTCGAGAAGTCGCTGATACGCGGACCGACTTCGGTCGTGCGGCGTGCCAGGTTCGTGTTGACGGTCTGATAACCGGGGCTGGTGGGACCAGTGGCTGCGGCTGCGGCAGCGCACTGTGCCGGCGTGAAGCGCGGGACATAGGTACCAGCGGCACCGATGTTGGCGGCGCAGAACTGGTCACGCAGACCGGCGGGGAGGAACGGATTGTTGAGGTTGATCGTCACCGGGGTGCCGAACAGGCCCGACGGGGCGATGATCGTCTTGACGTTGTTCTTGGAGAACAGCGCGCGGGTGTAGATTTCGATCGAGTCGCTGACTTCGTAGTTCGCCTTGCCGAAGACGTTGAAGCGCTCGAACGGCGTCTGGAAGATGTTGAACGGGTTGAAGTTGAAAGGCGCGAACAGTGCACGTGCCCGGCCGGTGGCGGGGTCAAGCTGCAGGTTGCCGTTGGCAACTGCCGGGTTGGTGCTCGGCAGGCCGGTGGCTGCATCGATCGGACGCGCGCCGGTGAAGCGCGACGGAATGGCCGTGCCTGAACCGCCCGAACCGCCGGTGAAGCTGTCAACGCCATTGACCGAGAAATCGCGGGCGCCCTGGTAGATCGGGTCGGTCTTCTGGTAGCCGACCGACAGAACCGCGTTGCCGCGGCCGCCATCGAAGTTGCCGCCGACCGTCAGATCGGTGCGGAAGCTCTGGCCATCACCCTTTTCGGCGAGGCCGGTCGAGACCTGCAGGTTGACGCCGGTGAAGTCCTTGCGGGTGACGAAGTTGACGACACCCGAGATGGCGTCGGCACCATAGGTCGTCACGGCGGCGCCGGTCAGCGCATCGACGCGCTCGACCAGGGCCAGCGGGATGTTGTTCAAGTCGACGCGGCCGGCGAGGCCCGACGGGGCCAGGCGATCACCATCGAGAAGGACGATGTTGCGGGTCGAACCGATACCGCGAAGATCGACGAACGAGGCGCCGCCGTTGCCGTTGTTGACGGCCGAACCGATGCTCGGCACGACGCCGGGAATGTCGCGCAGGACTTCTTCGGCGACGTTCGAGGCGCGCAGCTGGATCGTGTCCGCCGTGGTCACGGTGATCGGCGAGGCCGAAACCAGGTTGGGGTTCCGGATCAGCGAGCCGGTGACGACGATCGTCTCTTCAGCGGCAACACCATCGTCAACGGCGGCGACGGCCTGCGCGCGGACGGCGGCCGAACTGGCCAGCATGGCGATGACGAGTGTGGCGGTTCCGCCCTTGAGGGCAGCCCGGTTGAGCGAGGTCTTCGCAGCAATCACAGTTCGATCCTTTGTTCAAATTGTTGATGCGACAGACGCCACGACGCTGGCAGGACACATCCCGCCGCCATCGCTTTGATCATCCCTGCCCCTCAGCAGCGCGTCGCTTCAGCCGTTGTAGCTGCCACCCCAATCCGTCATTCAGGTGCGGCTTGTAAAGCTGTCGTCGCCGCCGCAACCCATTCGACGCAAAAGTGTTGCACGGCGGCAACATTGTGCGGATGGCAAGAGCCGGGTCCCCGATGGGGTCAGGCGTTGCTGAACATTGCACCGGCATCGGCACCAGCATCCAGCGCGGCGACATAATCGCGCAACAGATCGCGTTCCAGTGCCGTGAGCGCGGGGTTCCAGGTGTCGATGATCAGAACGGCTCGCAAATGGTCCGATCCATTGACCGCTTCATGCTCGATCGTGTCGTCGAAGGCCAATGCCTGTCCCGCCACCCAGCGGCGTGTGTCATTTCCGACACGAAAGCTGCAATGGTCGGGAACAATCAGCGGCAGGTGAATAATGGTGCGAATGTTTGTCGCGCCGGTGTGGGGCGGAATATGGGTGTGCGGTTTCAGCAGCGAGAAGAAAGCGACCGGCCCCCGGCCGGGAAGGTCGAAGAGCGGCAGGCTGTCGAGCACGGCGGCCGTTTGCGGGCAGCGGGCGCGTATCGCCGCATTGTCGATGCCATGCTGGGTCAGGAATTGCGCCGCCCAGGCATCGCTGTGGTTGAGCTCGGCCCATTGGTTGACGGGAACGCCGGTCGGGTAATCGACATAGGGCGCAAAGCCGGCGTCACCCGCAGCCAGCAACGTCTCGAGCTCGGCGCGGATGACGGGCGTTGCCGCTTCCAGTCGTTCGAGCCAGGGAAACTGGCCGGGATCGAAAAACTGCACGGCCGGCAGATAGGGGTAGGTGAGGACCAGCGGCTGCGGATGGTAGACGCGCCGGCGGCCGAGACCGATTTCGACACAATGGCGAAAGCGTTCGGTCGCCGCTTCGGGTTCGGCATCGAGCCGGGCGCCAACCGCCGCTTCCAGCCGGGCTTCCAGCGCCGCGTCATTATCGGCGATCATTTGCCGGGCATGCGCCAGTCCGGCAGCGAAACCCGGGCCGACCGGCACCGCCGGATCGACGGCGGCAACAAGGCGCTGATAAAGGCCGATGGAGTCGGTTCGTTTGCCAAGGGTTTCGAGCAACCGCCCCTTGGCCAGCAGTGCCGGCGCGAAATAGGGATCGCGGGCAAGCGCCTGATCGAGCGCCTTGTCTTCGGCCGCGGTCTCGCCAGCGGCGCGCAGCGCCGTTGCCAGGTTGAACCAGAGCGGCGCCGCGCTGTCATCGGCGGCGACCGCGCGTTCCAGCAGCGTGACGGCCTCGGCGAAACGGCCCTCGCCGAGCGCGCGCAAGCCGGCGGCATTGAGGGCGGCCGGTGGCGCGCGCGTGCCGCTGCTGTTCAAATGCGGCCCTGCGCCTGCATTTCGGCATAGCGGTTGGTGGCGATCACGGCGTCGGCATAGGCTTCCTGGAACTCGTGGCTCCAGTAGCGCAGCGCCGGCAGCGGGATGCGCCGGCCGGTGACGGCGCAGGTGACGAAATCACCGGGGGCAAGCACCTGATAGCTGCCGGACAGGTAACGGAGCCGCGCCGGGCGACCAAGGGAATCGAGCATCAGAACAGTCTTCCTTGCAGGGGTGTCCCCGGCGTCACCACGGTTTCGCCATCGGCGAAGCGGATCGTCAAGCGGCTTTGTGCCGCTGCCCGGCCGGCGCTGGTCACGATCGAGCCATCAGGCGCCTGCACCAGCGCATAGCCGCGCGCCAGCACCTGTTCGGGGCCAAGCGAGCCGAGCAGGCGGCCGGCCTCGCCCAGCCGGGCCCGGCCGCGCGCCGCCGCGGTCGTCAACAGCAAGGGCCGCAGCCGCGCCGCACGCGTGGCGAGCACGGCGGTGTCGCGGCGGACAAGACTGCGCGCCGCGCGATCGAGCCCTTGTGCCGCCAGTTTCGATGCGGCGATTGCGCTTTCGAGCCGCCGCGTGATCAGCGCCGGGCGCAGCGCCGCGCCGGCGGTTGTGGCGCGCCCGCGCCAGTGCGCCGCAGTGACACGCAAGCCGCGTGGCAGGCGGTCGAACAGTTCGTCGGCACGCTGGTTCGGCAAGGCAAGCAGGGCGCGCGGTGGCGGCAACCGGCGCGCGGTGGCTTCGGCACGTTCCCGCCGCTGCGCCACCAGCCGCGCCGCGGCGCGATCGAGGCGCGCCGCCGCCATGGCCAGCGCGGCTTTCAGGTCGGCAAGCACCGGCACGGCGCGCTCGGCAGCAGCGGTAGGGGTCGGCGCCCGCCAGTCGGCCGCGAAATCGACCAGCGTCGTATCGGTTTCATGGCCGACGGCGCTGATGACCGGAATCCGGCTCGACGCGACGGCGCGAACGACATTTTCCTCGTTGAAGGCCGCAAGATCCTCGATCGACCCGCCGCCGCGCGCGACGATGATGAGGTCGGGGCGTGGCACCCGGCCGCCCGGCGCAATCGCGTTGAAACCGCGCACGGCGTTGGCAACCTGGGCGGCGGCTGCCTCGCCCTGCACCGCGACCGGCCAGACCAGCACATGGCGCGGGAAACGGTCGGCGAGGCGGTGGAGAATGTCGCGGATGACGGCGCCGGTCGGCGAGGTGACGACGCCGATCACGCGCGGGATGAAGGGCAGGGCCTGCTTGGCCGCCGGGTCGAAAAGCCCTTCGGCCGCCAGCTTGAGCCGCCGCGCCTCGATCTGCGCCAGCAAGGCACCGATGCCGGCAGGGGCCATCGATTCGACGACGATCTGATATTTGGAGCGGCCGGGGAACGTCGTCAGCTTGCCGGTGACAATCACCTCGAAACCGTCTTCGGGGCGAAAGGCAAGGCTGCTCGCTGCCGACTTGAACATGACGAGATCGATGACAGCCCGCTCGTCCTTCATCGCGCCATACCAATGGCCCGAAACATGGCGCTTGAAGCCCGACAGCTCGCCGCGCACGCGCACCTGGCCGAAGGCCGTTTCAACGGTGCGTTTTAGCGCCCCGGCGATTTCGCTAACCGAATATTCAGGGGTATTGCCGGGGGCTTCAAGGGGCAGGGCCTGGTTCACCCGCCTGCTATACCGTGCGGCGCGGCGAACAGGAAGCAAAGCCTCGAAATGCCTGAATCAAGCCATGTCAGGGCATGACATCCCTGCGCTTACGACCTAAGAAGGGGCGATGAGCACCACCGATATTCTCGTTCTCGGCGGCGGCGGGCGCGAGCATGCCTTGTGCTGGAAAATGCGCCAGAGTGCGCGTGCCGGGCGGATCATCTGCGCGCCCGGCAATGCCGGCATCGCGGCGGTGGCGGACTGCATCGATCTTGCCATTGCCGATCCTGCCGCGGTGGTCGCCTTTGCCCAGGCAGAGGGCATCGGACTGGTCGTCATCGGCCCCGAGGCACCACTTGTTGCCGGTGTCGTCGATGCCTTGCGCGCGGCCGGGATCGCGGCTTTCGGCCCCACGGCAGCCGCGGCACAGCTCGAAGCCTCGAAGGGCTTCACAAAGGATCTGGCGCGGGCGGCCGGCATCCCCACCGCTGGCTATCGCCGCTTTGCCAGCGCCGCCGATGCCCATCATTATGTCGCGGTCCACCCATTGCCAGTCGTCGTCAAGGCCGACGGCCTGGCGTCGGGCAAGGGTGTGACGGTGGCGGAATCCAACGAGGAGGGGATTGCCGCCCTCGCCGATATCGCCGGCCCGGTGGTAATCGAACAATGCCTCGAAGGCCCGGAGGCAAGCCTTTTCATCATTACCGACGGCAAGAGCGTGGCGGTCTGGCCCTCGGCACAGGACCACAAGCGCGCCTTTGACGACGATACCGGCCCCAATACCGGCGGCATGGGTGTGGTCTCGCCGGCGCCGCGCCTGACACCGGCGCTGCTCGACCGGGCGATGGCCGAGATCATCACGCCGACCCTGAAGGCCATGGACGAAGCCGGAACGCCATTCACCGGGGTGCTTTACGCCGGCCTGATGCTGACCAGCGATGGCCCGAAACTGATCGAGTATAATGTCCGCTTCGGTGACCCGGAGACGCAGGCGCTGCTGATGCGGCTCGACGGCGATCTGGTGGAAATCCTGCTTGCCTGTGCCGAGGGCCGGCTTGCCGAAACCAGTGCGCGCTGGTCGAAGGAAACGGCGGTCACGATCGTCTATGCCGCCATGGGCTATCCCGGCACGCCGGTTGCCGGCACGGTCATCGACCATATCGAGGCTGCCGAAGCCCTGGGTGTCGAGGTCTTTCATGCCGGCACCCGCCGAACGGCGGCGGGGGCGCTGGTGGCCGCCGGGGGCCGCGTGCTGGCGGTTTCGGCGCTGGGTGCCGATCTCGGCGAGGCCCGGTCGCTGGCCTATGCGGCTATCAGAAAGATCCGCTGGCATGGTGGCTTCTATCGGCGCGATATCGGCAAGGCGTGACTGAGAGTCGCGGTGCCGGCCCGCGCCTCCGCCCCGAACAAAGGGTCTTGAATGCAGATGAGTGAGCGCCAGCAGCAGTTTTCGGGCACCGGCGATGTGCGGCAGGGGCAGGAGATCGATACCGCCCGCCTCGCTGCCTGGATGGCCGACCATGTCGAAGGCTTTGCCGGTCCCCTCACCGTCGCACAATTCAAGGGCGGCCAGTCCAACCCGACCTACAAGCTGTCGACGCCCGTGCAGAACTATGTGCTTCGGCGCAAGCCCCCCGGCATCCTGCTGCCTTCGGCGCATGCTGTCGATCGCGAGTATAAGGTGATCACCGCTCTCCACGGCGTCGGCTTTCCGGCGCCGCGCACCTTCGGGCTGTGCATGGACAATGATGTCATCGGCACGGCCTTCTACATCATGGATTGCGTCGAGGGCCGGGTGATCTGGGATGCGACCTTTCCCGATGCGACGGTCGAGACGCGCGGCGCCTATTTCGATGCCATGAACAAGACGATGGCTGATCTCCACATGGTCGACATCGCCGCTGCGGGCCTTCAGGAGTTCGGCAAGCCCGGCAATTATTTCGCCCGTCAGATCGGCCGCTGGTCGAAACAATATCTCGAGGATCCCGACGCCGGCCGCGTGCCGTCGATGGACAAGCTTGTCGAATGGCTGCCTGCCAATATCCCGCCGGGCGACGAGACCAGCGTCGTTCATGGCGATTATCGTTGCGACAACATGATCTTTCACCCCACCGAGCCCAGGGTTGTCGCCGTGCTCGATTGGGAACTGTCGACGCTCGGCCACCCGCTGGCGGATTTCAGCTATCATCTGATGATGTACCGGATGCCGCCTTCGACAACGACAGGCCTCATCGGCAATGACCTGCCGGCACTGGGGATCCCGACCGAGGCCGAATATGTTGCTGCCTATTGCGCGCGCACCGGCCGGACGGGGATCGACAATCTCGATTTCTATGTGGCCTACAACATGTTCCGCCTGGCCGGAATCATCCATGGCATTCGCGGCCGGGTCATTCGCGGCACCGCGGCGAGTGCTCATGCCAAGAAGAGTGCCGAAGGTGTCGAAATGCTCGCCGATCTGGCGTGGGATCAGGCACGAAAGTGCGGCGCCACCGGATAACGCCCGAGGGCGGCGCAAGGCCTGACGGCTGAAAAAAGGGGCGGCACCTTTCGACACCGCCCCTTTCGAATATCAGGAAGCCTGATTTACTGCGGCGGCACCGGCGATGGTGCGGCCTCGGTCGGCTCTGTCATTGCTGGCGCTGCCGGATCGGTGGGTGTTGCCATCGGCATCGCCGATTCACCCGCCGGCGGCGCAACCTGTCCGGCCGGGGCCGCCGTTGCCGGGTCCATGGCCGGCGCCGTCATGCCGGGGGATGCCGCCGACGGCCCGTTGACGTTAGTCGCCATTGCCAATTGCTGCTCGTTGAGCGCGCGCGTCGCTGCACGCTGGTCGGTGCGCTTCGACGGTGCTGCCATGGCGCCGCTGCCTGCCAGTCCGGCGACAACGAAAGCCGCGATGAATGTCTTGCCGATCATGCCATATCTCCTGTCATGTTCTGCCCTGTCGCAGCGTAAAACCCCGCAGCAGCCGCGCGGTTGCACGGGCCGGGACAGGCTGTGCGCCGCCAGCGGCAGGCCGCGCTGTCATGACCGCACCGAAATGCATTGCGTGTGCCCTGCCAATAGTTACAGGGCGCAGGGAGCGATGGGGGCACGACGTGGTGAAATGGCTGGCATTCCTGGTGACGCTGGTCGCCGTCGCGCTTCTTGGCGGGCAGGCGGCCAGGCCGCCGGCGCCGTTGCCTGAGACGGCGCCGGTGGATGGCTTTTCTGCCGGCCGCGCCATGGCCGATGTGCGAGCCATGGCGCGCGCCCCCCATCCCACCGGATCGGCCGCCAATGACACGGTCCGCGCCCACCTGGTGGAGCGCCTGCAGTCACTCGGTTTCACCGTGCGTCAATCGGCGGTGCCGATTCCGCCGAGGGCGCGCGACCGGATGCGCGACTGGGGGCTCGACAATGCCGATACCGCGCGCGCCACCAACATCATCGCGCTGCGCCCCGGGCGCGATCCGGCGGCGCCGGCGGCGGCGATGATGGCACATTACGACAGCGTTGCCGCTTCGCCCGGCGCGGCTGACGATGCCGCCGGTGTGGCGGCAGCGCTGGAGATTGCCCGGGCCATCCCGCGCGAGTCCCAGGCGCGCGATCTGGTCGTGCTGTTGACCGATGGCGAGGAAATCGGGCTCGTCGGCGCCCGCGGTTTCTTTGCACCGGCGCCGGAAGGTGATCCGCTGGCGGACCGCATCGGTGTGATCGTCAACGTGGAAACCCGTGGCGGCGGCGGCCGTGCCTTCATGTTCGAAACCGGGCCGCAGGCCGGCCGCATGATCGATCTGTACAAGGATGTCGTGCGCCAGCCTGCCACCACCTCGATGGCCGTCAAGCTCTACCAGCTCTTGCCCAATTCGACCGATTATACCGCAGCGCTGAAGCGCGGCATTCCGGGGTTCAACCTCGCCTTCACCGGGGATGCCGAAGTGTATCATTCGCCGATGGCAACGCCCGATCGGCTCGACCAGGGGTCGCTCCAGCATCTTGGGTCGCAGGGGCTCGACCTGACCCGGGCGCTGGTTACAGCCGCCGAGCTGCCAGCGGCGGCGCCGGACGTGGTGTTCGGCGACGTGCTGGGGCTGTTCACCTTTGCCTGGCCGGCGATGTTCGGCTGGGGGTTCATCGCGGCGACAGGGGTGCTGATCGTCGTTGCCGGGCGATCGGTGACGCTGCAATGGCGCTGGCCGGGTGTTGTGGGCGGCATGTTCAACGGAATCGGCTTTGCCGCCGGGGCCGCCGTGCTGCTCTATTTCGGCAATCTGCTGTCGGGCGCCGATGGCGAAACCAATTATTACGATCGGCTGGCAGCACTGCCGCGGCTCGAACTTCAGGCACTGCTGCTGGCGGCCGCTGCCTTTGCCCTTGTTCTGGCGCTGTTGCCGAGCCGCCGCACGCTCTGGGAGAATTGGCTCGGATTGGCTGGCCTCAGCCTTGGGTTCGCGATTGCAGTCCAATATGCCTTGCCGGCCGGAGGCGCGATCGTGCAGCTGCCGCTGCTGCTGGCGAGCGCCGCGATGGTCGTTGCGGCGCGGGCGCCGGTTCTGGCGGCTGCGGCGGCAATGCTGGCGGCGATACCGTCGCTCGCCTGGCTCGGCGGGCTGGCCCACAACATCTTCCTCGGCATCGGTGCCGGCTTGCCGTCGGTCGTGGCGGTCTTCGCGCCGCTGGTCCTGTTGCTACTGTGGCCCGTGTTGCCACGCGTGCCCCGCAAGGCAGCGGCTGCGGCTGGCCTGCTGTTGATTGCGACGGCGATCGGCATTGCGACGGGCGTCCGCCTCGATCCGGTGGCGGTGACGGTGCCACCTTATCCGGCGCGCAAATAGCGGCCGCCGCGGCGCGTCAAGCGGTTGGCGTTACGGCACTGCGCACCGGCATCGCCAGCACCTTGTCGACCTTGCGACCGTCCATGTCGGCAATCTCGAACTTCCAGCGGTCGAGGGTGAAGGTTTCGCCGGTTTCGGGCAGGTGCCGGAAATATTCGAGTACGAAGCCTGCCACGGTTTCGTAATCGCGGGCTTCGGGGAGGTCGAACCCCAGCCGGTCGGCCATTTCATCGGCGGGCAGGGCGCCCGAGAACAGCCAGGAGCCATCGTCGCGTTCGACCGCCGGCGGGTCGTTCGCATCGTCGATATCGCTGCGGAATTCGCCGGCGATGGCAGCGAGCAGGTCGGCGGGTGTGACGATGCCTTCGAAATGGCCATATTCGTCATGCACCAGCGCAATCGGGATGGCGGCGTCGCGCAGCACCGCCAGGGCATCGACGGCATCGACGACATCGGGAATCACCGGCGCCGGGCGGGCGAGCGCCGTCAGATCGAGCGGCCGGCCCTCGATGAGCGCCTGGACGACATCGCGCGCCTGCAGCACGCCGATGATGTCATCGACCGTTCCGCGGGCCACCGGCAACCTTGTATGGGGGGTGGCGGCAAGCTGGGCGCGGATTTCCGCATCCGACATGCCGGCGTCGATCCAGTCGACAAGCCCGCGTGGCGTCATCACCCCGCGGACGCGGCGATCGGCCAGGCGCATGACACCCGATATCATCTGGCGCTCGCTCTGTTCGATGATGCCGGCGGTTTCGGCTTCCTGAACGACCGAGCGGAGTTCCTCTTCGGTCACGCGGTTATCGCCGTCGCGGGCCTGGCCGAGCAGCGCAAAGACGGCGGCGCTCGACCGGTCGAGCGCCCAGACGGCGGGGGTCGCGACCCTGGCGACGATTGCCATGACCGGTGCCACCGAGCTGGCAAGTTTTTCGGGCGAGCGCAGGGCGAACTGCTTGGGGACAAGCTCCCCGATGATCAGCGACAGATAGGTGGTGATGACGATGACGACGGCAAAGCCGACCTCCTCGGCCAGAACCGGGTTGAAGCCAAACCAGCCGCTGAGCCTTTCGCCCATCGGGACGGCGAGCGTGGCGCCGGAATAGGCGCCGTTGATGATGCCGACGAGGGTGATGCCGATCTGGACGGTGGACAGGAACGGCCCCGGGTCCTCGGCAAGGGCCAGCGCCGTGCGGGCGCCGCGATGTCCCGACGTTGCCAGCCCGCGCAAGCGCGGCCGGCGTGACGAGACAATGGCCATCTCCGACATGGCGAAGAAACCGTTGAGCAGGATCAACGCCACGATGATGGCGACATCCAACCAGGGGAAAGGCTGCATTGGCTCCGAAAGCGCAGCGCGGGGCCAGTTTGCCCGCTCGCGGCGCAGCATAGGGGCAAATGCCGGCGGCGCGAAGGGCCTGTCGCTTACAGCGACATTCGGCGGCTTCGCGTGCCGCAGCGTTCAGCTACGGCTCAGCAACAAGTCGCAATGCAGACGATTGAGAAATCGGCAGGGTGAGCCTATGCCGCCGTCAACCGAGAAGGAAGCCTTCAATGTCGTTCAGAACCCGTGCCGTCATCATCGCCACCGCGGCCAGCTTCACCCTGGCCGCCTGCGTCACCGATCCCAATACCGGCCAGCAGACCCTGTCGCGCCCGGCGGCCACGGCGGCGGCCGGGGCCGGTGCCGGGGCGCTGCTCGGGGCGCTTCTGGGCGGGCGCAACAACCGCGCCGAAGTGCTGATCGGCTCGGGCATCGGCGCCCTCGCCGGTGGTGCGATCGGCGGCTATATGGACAAGCAGGAGCGTGAGCTGCGCGCCCGCACTGCCGGCAGCGGTATCGAGGTGCAGCGCGATGGCAACGAGATCAATCTCAGGCTGCCTTCGGGGATCACCTTCGATTTCAATTCGTCCGCGGTGAAGCCGCAGTTCCGCCCGGCGCTCGACCAGGTCACCCAGACGCTGGCGTCGTACCAGTCGACCTTCGTCGATGTCCTTGGCCATACCGATTCCGTCGGCACGGTGCAGGTCAACCAGCGCCTGTCCGAACAGCGCGCCGCCGCGGTTGCCGATTACCTCAGCTACCAGGGCGTTGCCCGCCAGCGCATTGCCACGCGCGGCTTCGGCAAGACGATGCCGATCGCGAGCAACGATACCGAGGACGGCCGTGCCCAGAACCGCCGCGTCGAAATCCGCATCTCGCCGGTTACCGAGCAGGATATGGGCAATGCCCCCGGTTACGGCGGCGCGCAGCAGCGGCCGGGCTATCGCGACTGACGCTGAGCCTCCGGCCCCGGCCGCCGGAGGCGCTTTTTTTTTACACCGGGGGCGCCTGAGCCGCTCGTTCAACCGCGCAAGCTGGCGCCCAGTTTCGCTGCCGCTGCGATCACCTTGGCCGATACCGCCTCGATATCGGCATCGGTCAGGGTTGCCGTGGTCGGCTGCAGCGTGACTTCGATCGCCAGACTGATCTTGCCCGGGCCAAGGCGTTCGCCGGCAAAGCGGTCGAACACTCGTACCGCCGTGATCAGCGCCTTGTCGGCGCCGGCAGCAGCGCGCACCAGCGCGTCGGCGGCGAGGCCGTCATCGGCGAGAAAGGCGAAATCGCGAGTCACGGCCTGCAACGCTGGCGGCGCATAGGCGCCGCGCGCATTGCGCCCGCGCGGTGGCGGCAATGCATCGAGATAGAGTTCGACGGCGGCGACCGGGCCTTTCAGATCGAAAGCGCCCAGCGTTGCCGGATGGACAAGGCCGAAATCGGCGAGAACCGCCTTGCCCAGGACCAAGCGCCCGCTACGGCCCGGGTGCCACCAGGCGTCGGCCGGTGCCGCAACGCTCAGCCGTTCGACCGGCGCGCCGGCGGCGGCCAGCGCTGCCAGCGCTTCGGCCTTGGCATCGAAACCATCGAACGGGATCGCGGCGCCGCGTTGCCAGTCCCGCCCGCGGGCTTCGCCAGCCAGAACCAGCGCTGCCGATGCATGCTCGCCATCGGCCAGATAGCGTTTGCCGAGCTCGAACAAGCGGACCGAGGCAGCGCCGCGGTCCTGGTTGCGCCTGGTCGCTGCCAGCAGCCCGGGCAGCAGTGATGGCCGCATTGCCGCCATGTCGGCCGAAATCGGGTTGGCCAGCGTCCACGCCCCGCCGCCGAAATGCTCGGCCTGGGCCGGGGGCAGGAAGCTCCAGGTGATGGCTTCCTCGGCACCGCGCGCCGCCAGCGCCCGGCGCAGCTTGCGCTCGAGCTTCTGTGCCGGAGTGGCGGTCGGTCGCGCCACGCCCTCGGCGCGCGGCAACGGGATCGACGGGACCTTGTCGAGACCATGGATGCGGACGACTTCCTCGACGATATCGGCTTCCCAATCCACATCGCGGCGCCAGCTCGGCACCGATACCTGCCAGATGTCGCCGCGCGACACGCCAAAGCCGAGGCTTTCGAGGATCGCCGCCTGTTCGTCTTCAGCCACATCGATGCCGGCGAGGCCGAGCACCCGCGACGGGCGATAGGCGACGCTGCGGGGATCGACCGGGGGCGTGCCGCTGCGCGTCACGTCGCTTGCCGTGCCGCCGCACAGTTCGAGGACGAGATGGGTGGCAATCGCCAGCCCTTCGTCGAGGAACGCCGGATCGACGCCGCGTTCGAAGCGCGACCGCGCATCGCTGGTCAGGTTGAGGCTCTGCCCGGCGCGCGCGATGGCGCCGGGATCGAAATAGGCACATTCGATCAGCACATCGGTGGTTTCGGGCGCGCAGCCCGAATGCATGCCGCCCATGATGCCGCCGATGTCATGGACTTCGCTGTCGTCGGCGATCACCGTCATCGTGGTATCGACGGCATAGGTCTTGCCGTTGAGCGCCAGCACCTGCTCGCCGGCAACGGCCTTGCGCGCCACCAGACCGCCATTCAGCTTGGCCCGGTCATAGACGTGCAGCGGGCGCCCAAGATCGAACATGACGAAATTGGTGATATCGACGAGCGCTGAGATCGGCTTCTGCCCGATCGCCTTCAGCCTGGCCTGCATCCAGGGGTGGGAAGGGCCGTTGGTCACGCCCGAAACGGTGCAGGCGAAGAACGCCGGGCAGCCTTGCGTGTCGTCGGTTCGCACGTTCGGTCCGGCCCCGGCGCGCGGCACATCGAGGCTGGCGATGCGATAGGCTTCGGCAAGCGGCTTCAGCCGCCCCAGCCCTGCCGCCGCCAGATCGCGGGCGATGCCGCGCACGCCCATGCAATCCTGGCGGTTGGGGGTGATCGCCACATCGAAGACCGGGTCGGCAAGCGCTGCCCAATCGACGTAACGCGCGCCCACCGGCGCATCGGCGGGCAGCTCGATGATGCCGTTGTGCTCATCGCTCAATTCGAGCTCGCGCATCGAACACATCATGCCGCGCGATTCGACGCCGCGGATGGCGGCCACTTTCAGGGTGATGTCGCTGCCCGGCACATAGGTGCCAGGGGCGCCGAACACACCCTTCATGCCGGCGCGCGCGTTGGGGGCGCCACAGACGACCTGCACCGGATCACCGTTGCCGGTATCGACCGACAGCACCTGCAACTTGTCGGCCTGGGGGTGGCGCGCAGCGGTCAGCACTTCGGCAATGGTGAAGTCGACCAGCCGTGCCGACGGGTCCTCGATGGCTTCGACCTCGAGGCCGATGCGCGTCAGGGCTTCCGATACCTTGGGCACATCGGCATCGGTTTCGAGATGTTCCTTGAGCCAGGACAGGGTGAACTTCACGATGCGGCCCCCGCGCTGATGGTCGGTACGTCGAAGGCCGAAAAGCCGTGATGCTTCAGCCAGCGGAGATCGGCATCGAAGAACTGGCGAAGGTCGTTCATGCCATATTTGAGCATGGCCAGCCTGTCGATGCCGACGCCGAAGGCAAAGCCCTGATAGACATCGGGGTCGAGCCCGCACGCCGTGATGACGTTGCGATGGACCATGCCGCTGCCCAGAACTTCGAGCCATTTGTCGGCGTCGGCGCCGGCCGCCGGCTTGTTGGTTTTCGATGAATAGCCGACATCGACCTCGACACCTGGCTCGGTGAAGGGGAAATAGCTCGGGCGGAAGCGCAACGTCACGTCATCGACTTCGAAGAACGCCTTGATGAAGGTTTCGAGGGTCCAGCGCAGATTGGCCAGGGTTGTCGACTTGTCGATGACCAGCCCTTCGATCTGGTGGAACATCGGCGTATGGGTCGCGTCCGAATCGCTGCGATAGACGCGTCCCGGCGCAATGATGCGGATCGGCGGCGCCTGCGTCATCATCGTGCGGATCTGCAGGTTGGACGTGTGGGTGCGCAGCAGCAACTTGCGGTCACCGGCCGGCGGCCCCGCTTGATGACCGCCTTGCGGCGGTTGGGCCATGTAAAACGTATCGTGCATCGCCCGCGCCGGATGGCTTTCGGGCATGTTGAGCGCGGTGAAATTATGCCAGTCGTCCTCGATCTCGGGCCCGGCGGCGACGCTGAACCCCAGATCGGCGAAGATTTCGGCAAGCTCGTCCATGACCTGGCTGACGGGGTGGATGCTGCCTTGTGGCGGCAGCGCCACCGGCAGCGTCATGTCGAGCCGCTCGGCCGCGAGGCGGGCATCGAGTGCGGCGGCATCGAGCGCGGCCTTGCGCGCTGCGAGTGCTGCGGTGACGGTTTCGCGCAGGCCGTTGAACTGCGGCCCGCGGGTCTGGCGTTCCTCGGCGGTCATGCCGCCCAGTGTCTTCAACAGCGCCGTGACGGCCCCGGATTTGCCCATCGCGCCGACACGAACGGCTTCGAGCGCTTCGGGCGAAGCGGCTGCGGCAATCTGCCCGAGGATGTCGCTTTGCAGGGTGTCGGTGGTGCTGGGGCTGGTCATGGGCGGGGGGTCTAGCGGCGCCGGCGCCTGAACGGAAGGGGGAACCCCGTTGTCGCTGCCTGCGTTGCTGGGACGACAGGATATCCGGAGACAGACATGGACCGCGCCGAACTTTTACCCGCCCTCAACATGTTCACGCTGGTCAGCGTGCTCATCGTGCTCGTTGTCGGCTTTGCCATCTACTGGTCGAAACGATCCAATCGCCCGCCCAAGGACGGCGGCACGCCAACCGACGACGGATCGATCTGAGGCACGAAAAAGGGGCGCGAGGTTCACCACCTCGCGCCCCTTTCAATCGACCAGTCAGATGTTACGCAGCGACCTTGGCGTCGAGCGCGGCCTGGACCTGCGCAATGATCGCCTTGAAGCTGTCGGGCTCGTGCATGGCGAGATCGGCCATGATCTTGCGATCGATCTCGATGCCGGCCAGCTTGGTGCCGTGCATGAACACACCATAGGTCAGGCCCTGTTCGCGCACAGCGGCGTTGATGCGCTGGATCCAGATGGCGCGGAAGCTGCGCTTCTTTACCTTGCGATCGCGATAGGCATATTGCCCGGCCTTTTCCACAGCCTGCTTGGCGATGCGGATGGTGTTCTTGCGACGGCCATAATAGCCTTTCGCCTGTTCGAGGATCCGCTTGTGACGAGCGTGAGTCGTCGTACCACGTTTGACGCGTGCCATTTACCAGGCCTCCTTATTTCAGGCCGTAGGGGGCCCAGAGCTTCACCCGCGGCGTATCCGCCTCGGAAAGCACCGACGTCCCGCGATTCTGGCGGATATATTTGGCATTGTGGCTGATCAGGCGGTGGCGCTTGCCAGCGACACCATGCTTGATCTTGCCGGAAGCGGTGATCTTGAAGCGCTTCTTCACACCGCTCTTGGTCTTGAGCTTGGGCATTTTCGTCTCCTGAAGAACCTTCCGGTCCGGTTGGACGCATCATTGAACAGCCACGGCAGCCCATTCAGCCGGGCCGTTCGGTCATGCGAAGCGGCGGCCTATAGGGGCGTTTCCGCAGCGATGCAACCGCACCCGGTCTGCGCTCGTGTGCCCGCGCCGTCGGCATTGACAAGATTGCCGCACTTGTTCTTTATATGTTCCGTTCAACGGGGAGCAGTCGCATGATTGGTTATGTTACCGTAGGTACCAACGATATCGAGCGCGCAGCGCGTTTCTATGATGCCATCGCTGCCGAGTTCGGGGTTGGTCGGATGATGGATTTTCCCACTTTCATTGCCTGGGGAACGGCGGGCGGCCCGGCCGGCATCGCAGCCACAAAGCCTTTTGACGGCAATGCAGCGACGGTCGGCAACGGCACGATGGTGGCGCTCGAGGCGCGCGACCGCGATCAGGTCGACAGGCTGCATGCCCTGGCGCTGGCCAACGGTGGCACCTGCGAAGGCCCGCCGGGACCGCGCGGCGAAGGTTTTTACGCCGGCTATTTCCGCGATCCGGACGGCAACAAGCTCAACGCCTTCATCATGGGTTGAACCAGGCGCCACGGCGGCGGCTGCCTAGCGCTTTTGCAGGGGAGGCTTGTCGCAGGGCACGGGTTCGCTTGCCAGGCTGGGGAGCTTACCCCAAGCTTTCGGGAACGCCGCCCGAGGATGACCGATGGATTTTTCCCTGCCTGCCGACCTGCAAGCCTATCTTGGTGAACTGGACGCCTTCATCGAGGCCGAGATCAGGCCGATCGAGCTGCGCGACGACAACATGCGCTTTTTCGACCATCGCCGCGAACATGCCCGGACCGATTGGGATGCCGGCGGCCTGCCGAAGCACGAATGGGAAGAGTTGCTGGCCGAAGCCCGCAACGTAGCCGACAAGGCCGGCCATTATCGCTACGCCTGGCCGGAAAGCATGGGCGGCAAGGGTGGCAGCAACCTCGCCATGGCGGTGATTCGCGAGCATCTCGCCGCCAAGGGCCTGGGGCTCCACAATGATCTCCAGAACGAGCATTCGATCGTCGGCAACAACCCCTTCATCCTGTTGTTCAAGGAATTCGCGACGCCCGAACAATATGCCCGCGACGGCGACCGCGTCATGTCGGGCAGCATGCGCACCACCTTCGGCCTGACCGAGCCCAACCATGGCAGCGACGCCACCTTCATGGAAACCCGTGCCGTCCCCGAAACCCGCGACGGCGTCGAAGGCTGGCGCATCGACGGCGAGAAGATGTGGTCCACTGGCATGCACGTGGCATCGCATTGCATGGTGTTCGCCCGCACCAGCGGCAAGGATGGCGATGCCACCGGCATCACCTGCTTCATCGTTCCCGCCGATGCGCCGGGCGTGAAGGTGGAAGAGTATCTGTGGACCTTCAACATGCCGACCGACCATCCGCGCGTCAGCTACACCGGCGTCTGGGTGCCGCATGACAGCTATTGGGGGGAAATCGGGCGTGGCCTCGGCATCGGCCAGTCCTTCGTCCATCAGAACCGCATCCGCCAGGCGGCGTCGTCGCTGGGCGCTGCCCATTACTGCGTCGAGGAATCGGTCAAATATGCGCGCAGCCGCAAGCCCTTCGGCAAGCCGCTGTCGGACAACCAGGCGATCCAGTGGCCGCTTGTCGAGCTGGCGACACAGATCGAGATGCTGCGCCTGCTGATCCGCAAGACCGCCTGGGACATGGACCGGATGGAGCACAAGCAGATCGAGCGCGAGCTCTCCGACAAGGTCTCGATGTGCAATTACTGGGCCAACCGGCTGGTCTGCGAGGCCGCCGACCGCGCCATGCAGGTCCATGGCGGCATCGGCTATTCGCGGCACAAGCCCTTTGAACATATCTATCGCCACCACCGCCGCTACCGCATCACCGAAGGGTCGGAGGAAATCCAGATGCGCAAGGTGGCCGCCTTCCTGTTCGGCTATCTGGGGCCGCGGCGGGCACTGTTCGCCAACGGCTGATCGCAAGGTCGCGGTCGGCAGGCCGACGCCGATCGCGGCCGTCACGAACCAATGCCAGATGCCTGATGTTCGGGGCGACGGCGCGCGAGACAGCGCCGTCGCTCGGCAAACGCTTGGCATATGTGCAAAATTGGGCGATAGCGGGGCTCGGAAATGGGGTTGCGCGAATGACAACGAGCATCACTGCCGACGTTCCGCCGCGCCAGATCTGGTCCGCCCCCCACCTCAGGCTGGCAATCGATGCCGCCTCGGTTTCGCTCTGGTCGTGGAACGTCGAGAATGATGATTTCTCGATGGACGAGCGGGCGTTCGATCTCTGGGGCGTGCCGTGGAGCGGCTCGGTCAGCTTCGAAGCGCTTTCAGCGCGGATCCATCCTGCCGACCGCGACCGGGTACGCGCCGCCTTTGGCGCCACGCGATCGGTGCCGGGGCCCTATGAGATCGATTTCCGGATCCTGCTGGGCGAGGATATTCGCTGGATTTCGGCCCGCGGCAATGCGCCCGAGCCGGACGCTGCCGAAACGACGATGTTCGGCATCTTTCTCGACGTGACGGGGCGCAAGCAGGCCGAGGAAGGCAGCGAGCTCCTGGCCGGCGAAATGAGCCATCGCGTCAAGAACCTGCTCGCCATTGCCGCCGGGTTGACCAGCATCAGTTCGCGCTCCGCCGGGACGGTGGAGGAAATGTCGCGTCAGTTGATGGAGCGGCTGTCCTCGCTCGGCCGCGCGCATGACCTGCTGCGGCCGCTTCCCGGCGAACAGGGCAAGGCGGCGCTGCTCGGCGACCTGCTGACGGTGCTGTTGTCGCCTTACGAGGACAGCAATGCCTTTTCGGGGCGGATCCGGGTCGCGGTGCCGCGGATGGGCGTCGGCGATTCGACCGCAACGACGATTGCCATGGTAATCCACGAACTCGCCACCAATTCGGTCAAGCATGGCGCGCTTTCGGTTGAAACGGGCACCCTCGATCTGTCGGGGCGCACGGAAGACGATGATGTCTATCTGATCTGGGCCGAAACCGGTGGCCCTACGGTCGAGCATCCGCCGGAACTGGACGGTTTCGGCAGCCGCATGATCCAACGCAGCATCGGGCGCCAGCTCGGTGGCTCGATCGACTATGACTGGAAATCGACCGGCCTCGTCGTCACGATCAAGATGCGCAAGGACCGGCTCGAGAAATAGCCGGTGCCGGCCCGCTGGGCCTGCCCGGCTAGGTTCAGGCGCGTCCCGACACGGCGCTGAGGCGCCCGACCTCGATGCCGATGCGGCCATAGGCCGTCGCCCAACGCTCGGCGAGCGGCACATCGAAGATGATGTCGGCATCGCCCGGTGCCGCCTGCCAGCCGTGCCGCCCCATTTCGCCATCCAGCTGCCCGGCCGACCAGCCGGTATAGCCGAGCGCCGACAGCCAGCGGCGCGGGCCCTTGCCGGCGGCGATGTCACGCAGGATGTCGGTCGTCGAGGTCAACGTCCAGCGATCGCCGACGGCAATGCTGTTCTGGCCCTGCCAGTCGGGGCTGTGGACAACGAAACCGCGCGACGGCTCGACGGGGCCGCCGGCCATCACCAGCGGATCGGCAGGGGTAACGCCCGGATCGATGTCGAGCTGGGCCATCAGATCGCGCACCGTCAGGGTGCCGACGGGGATGTTGCTGACGATGCCGAGGGCGCCATCATCGTCGTGGACGCACATGGCGATGACAACGCGCTCGAAGCGGGGATCGCCGATGCCGGGCATGGACAATAACAGGCGGCCGGACAGATAGGGGGGCTGCGACATCATCGGGGCTATACGCTGCCGCGGTGTTTGCGGCAACGCAGCGACGTTGCGCGGAACGCCTGCCGCCGCCCTGGCCATGCTGGACGCTCGGAGCGTCACGGGCTATCGGACGGCACAGGCCAACCCACGGAACGAAAGGTTTTTTGCCATGACCATCAAGACCGGCGACAGCATCCCCGAAGCCACGCTCATCAAGGTCACCGAAGCCGGACCGGCGCCGGTTTCGACGACCGATTTCTTCGGCGGCCGTACTATTGCACTGTTTTCGGTTCCCGGCGCCTTCACGCCCACCTGCTCGGCCAAGCATCTGCCCGGGTTCGTCGGCAATGCCGATGCAATCAAGGCGCATGGCGTCGATGAGATTGCCTGCCTTTCGGTCAACGATGCCTTTGTGATGGCCGCCTGGAGCAAATCCGCCAGCGCCGGCGAGGCTGTCACCATGCTTGCCGATGGCAGCGCCGAATTCACCAAGGCGCTGGGGCTGGAGATGGACGCCAGCCGCTTCGGCATGGGCATCCGCGGCCAGCGCTTCTCGATGCTCGTCAAGGACGGCAAGGTTGTCGAGCTCAACGTCGAGGAACCCGGCGCCTTTGCCGTGTCGTCGGCCGAACATCTGATGAGCCAACTTTCCTGATCCGATGGCCGTCACCCGCCGCTCCCTGCTGATCGCCGCCGGCGCCGGTGCCGGGCTTGCCATCGGCTGGGCGGTGTGGCCGCGCGCGCCGCGAACGAATTTCGCCGTCGCGGAAGGCGAAACGGGGCTCAACGCCTTCCTCAAGGTCGGCGCTGATGGCCGGGTCGTCGTGGCCGTGCCCCAGGCCGAAATGGGGCAGGGCATCTGGTCGGCATTGGCCCAGATCGCCGCCGACGAACTCGGCGCGGACTGGAATGCCGTGGGGGTCGAACCGGCGCCGCTGGGCCCTGATTATGGCAACAAGGGCATGTTGATCGATGCTGTCGGCGGCATGCCGGCGGCGTTTCGGGGCCCGGCCGGCTGGGTCGGTGGCAAGACGATCGAATATTTCGATTTCCAGATCACCGGTGGCAGCACCTCGGTTCGCGGCTTCGAAGCGCCCCTGCGGGCAGCGGGGGCCTCGGCGCGCGAAATGCTGTGCCGGGCGGCGGCGCGGCGCTGGGGCGTCGATTGGCAGGATTGCGATACCAGCAATGGTTTTGTCGTCCACAAGGCCAACCGTCTCGCCTTTGCCGATGTGGTCAAGGACGCAACCGCCGAGGATGCACCGGCGTCGCCAACCCTGCGCACCGCCCCGCAACTCGTCGGCAAACCGGTGTTGCGGCTCGACATTCCATCAAAGACCGATGGCTCGGCGCGCTTCGGCGCCGATGTGCGCCTGCCGGGGATGATGTATGCGGCAATCCGCCACGATCCCTTTGGCGCGACCCGCACCGGTATCGACGCGGTCGCACTGCCGAAGACCGCACGGCTGGTCGAAGGACCCGATTTCATCGCGGTCGTCGCCGATGGCTGGTATGCGGCCAATACGGCGCTCGACGCCGTGAAGCCGGCCTATACCGCTGCCGCCAAGCCTGCGGGCCCGTGGATCGAGGCCGGTCTGAAGGCCAGTCTCGGCCTTGAAGGCGCTGTCGTTCGCAACGAGGGCGATGTCGCGCTCGGCAAGGACGCCATTACCGCCGATTACACTTTGCCCTTCCTCGCCCATGCCTGCATGGAGCCGATGACCGCAACGGTGCGGATCGACGGTGCCAAGGTCGAAGTCTGGGCACCGACGCAATCGGCGACGCTGTCGCAATGGGCAGTCGCTCGGGCGCTCGGCGTCGAGGACAGTTCCGTGACCGTCTATCCGACGCTGATCGGCGGCGGCTTCGGCCGCAAGATCGAAAATGACGCGGTGGCCGCCGCCGCGATCATCGCGCGTGCCGCCGGGCGCCCGGTGCAGCTCATCTACAGCCGCGAAGCCGATTTCGGACGCGACATGTGGCGACCGGCCGTGGCCGCGCGGTTGCAGGGGGCGGCAACGGCGCGCGGTGTCACCGCCTGGGACTCCCATGTCGCCGTTCCAGACGTCGCTGCCAGCGTTGTCGGGCGCAACCTGCCGGCGCTGCCGCATGACCCGGCCACGGGGGCGGCGGCGATCGAGGGGTCGGTGCATCTGCCCTATGCCATCGAGAATATCCGCGTCGCGCACAGCCTGTCGGACTGCCCGGTGCCGATCGGATTCTGGCGCTCGGTCGGCCACAGTTTTTCGGGCTTTCTCACCGAAAGCTTCATCGATGAACTCGCCCATGCCGCGGGCACCGATCCCGGCGCCTTCCGGCTGGCAATGCTCGGCGACGCGCCGCGCCATGCCGCCGTGCTGCGCGCCGTCCTGCGCGCGGCGGGGCCGCTCGGGCGGCAATCGCCCGGTGTCGGGCCGCACGGTGTCGGCCGGGGCGTGGCGCTGGTCGAATCCTTCGGCAGCATCGTTGCCGAGGTTGCCGAAGTCGTGGTGACGCCCCAGGGCATCCGGGTGCCGCGGGTTTGGGCAGCGGTCGATTGCGGGCGCGTCGTCAACCCCGATACCGTCCGCGCCCAGATCGAAAGCGGCATCAACTATGGCCTGTCGGCAGCGCTCAACGGCCGTGCCAGCTTCGCCGGCGGCGAAGCGGTGGAGCGCAATTTCGATACCAGCCCGGTGCTGCTGATGGCCGATGCACCGCAGATCGAAGTGACGATCATCGCTTCGTCGGAAAACCCCGGCGGCGTCGGCGAACCCGGCACCCCGCCGATCGCGCCCGCTGTCGCCAATGCGTTGTTTGCCGTCACCGGCAGGCGCCAGCGCGATCTGCCGCTTCGGCGTGCCGCATGAACAGCGTCTTCCCCGCGCCCAGCCTGCGCACCGCCAGCCACCCCAATGTCCGTGTCGGCCGGATTGGTGTGCTGCTTGTCAATCTGGGTTCGCCCGATGCTCCCGATGTGCCGTCGGTCAAGCGTTTCCTCGGCGAATTCCTGTCGGACAAGCGGGTCATCGAAATCCCCGCCATCCTGTGGCAGCCGATCCTCAAGTTGTTGATCCTTAACCTGCGGCCCCGCACGACGGCCGCCAATTATGCCAAGGTCTGGACGCCGGAAGGCTCGCCGATCACCGCCGTCACCCGGGCCCAGGCCGAAGCGCTGCACGGTGCCTTTGGCGCCAATGTCATGGTCGATTGGGCGATGCGCTATGGCACCCGCTCGATCCCCGAGCGGCTGAAGGCGCTGATGGACGCCGGCTGCGACCGTATCCTGCTGGCGCCGCTGTATCCGCAATATTCGGCCGCCACCAATGCCACTGTCGTCGATGCCGCCAATGCCGCGATTGCCGACTGGCGGTGGCAGCCGGCCCTGCGCACCCTGCCACCCTATTTCGACAACCAGGATCATATCGCGGCGCTGGCAACGAGCGTCCGCGAAGGGCTTGCCGGCCTCGACTTCGTCCCCCAGCTGATCGTTACCAGCTTTCACGGCATGCCGCGGCGCACCCTCGACCGCGGCGATCCCTATCATTGCCAGTGCCAGAAAACCGGGCGCCTGCTTCAGGATGCGCTGGCGGCCGATGGAGTGGAAATCCCGGTCAAGGTCACCTTCCAGTCGCGTTTCGGCCGGGCAGAATGGCTGCGGCCCTATACCGATGGCACGCTGGAAACGCTGAGCGCAGAAGGCATCACCCGCATCGCCGTCGTCTGCCCCGGCTTCTCGGCCGATTGTCTCGAAACGCTCGAGGAAGTGGCGATGGAGGGGCGGGAAACCTTCCTCGAACATGGCGGCACGCATTTTGCCTATCTGCCCTGCCTCAACGCGACCGACACCGGCATTGCAATGCTGCGGACAATCCTTGCACAGGAACTTGCAGGCTGGATTTGATACGCTAGGGTAACCCCAGCCCGACCAACAGGGCATGGGAGATCTGAAAATGGCACGCGTCGCAATCGTCACCGGCGGCACCCGCGGTATCGGCGAGGCCATCAGCCTTGCGTTGCAGGACATGGGGGTGACGGTGGCTGCCAATTATGGCGGCGACGATGCCAAGGCCAAGGCCTTTACAGATCGCACCGGGATTGCGGCATTCAAATGGGATGTCGGCGACCACCAAGCCTGCCTCGATGGCGTGGCGGCGGTGGAAGCCGCGATCGGCCCCGTCGATATCGTCGTCAACAATGCCGGCATCACCCGCGACGGCACGCTGCTCAAGATGACCTACGCCCAATGGGACGAAGTGATCAGGGTCAACCTCGGCGGCTGCTTCAACATGGCCAAGGCGACCTTCGCCGGCATGAAGTCCCGCGGGTTCGGACGAATCGTCAACATCGGCAGCATCAACGGCCAGGCCGGCCAATATGGCCAGGTCAACTATGCCGCTGCCAAATCGGGCATCCACGGCTTCACCAAGGCGCTGGCACAGGAAGGGGCGCGTTTCGGCATTACCGTCAACGCCATCGCGCCGGGCTATATCGATACCGACATGGTCGCCGCCGTGCCGCCGGACGTGCTCGAGAAGATCGTCGCCAAGATCCCGACCGGGCGGCTGGGCCAGGCAAGCGAGATCGCGCGCGGGGTGGCGTTCCTGTGCGGTGAGGATGCGGGGTTCGTGACGGGTTCGACGCTGAGCATCAATGGCGGGCAGCATATGTACTGAGCAGCGCGGCCGGTGCGCTGGATCGGCGAAGCCGGGAAGCGCGCGGACTCGCGCCAGCACGGCCAGCGAGGCGGTTGGCCCTTCGCCAACCGAACTCGTCTGACGACGGCATGGGCTTTGCCCATGCCCCTTTGTTCCCCTAGCTTACCGCCAATGCCCAGCAAACATTCCCTCACCATCGCCGGCCACGCCACCTCGCTGACTCTGGAACCGATCTTCTGGGAAGCCCTGCAAGCCGCCGCCGCCGCCGAAGCCAAGCCTCTCGCGGCGCTGGTCGCTGAAATCGACGAGGCGCGCACGACCAACCTGTCGAGCGCCGTACGAATCTGGCTGTTCGAGCGCGCCCAGGCCGCTGCCAGGCGCGACGGTTAAGCCCTTCAATCGATGGCGAAGGGGTCGGCTGGTGGCTTGTGGCGCAGATACTGGCGCTGGAGCTCGATCTGCTGGCGCAACGCCGGCTGCAGCCGCGCGCGGATGCGGTCGGCTTCGGCTGCCACATGTTCGATATCGGCAACACAGTCGTCGAGAAGTACACGGCGCTCGGCAGCGGTGACGACACGGGCGCTGGCAAGACAAAGGTCGACGGCGTCCGGAATGCCGTTGCGCACCCGCGGCGCGAAATCGGCAGCGTCGCCGGCACGCTCGACCAGTGCCGTCGTATCGAGGAACAGCTGGCAGCTCTGGCGTGCCACGGCAACGCGCGATGCCGCCCAATCGGCATTGGCGGCAAGGCTGTCGAAGGCCGCGTCAAGCCGGGTCGGTGCCGGGATCGCCTGTTTGGGCTGACGCGGCTTGCGAACCGCAGGTGCAGCCTTGACCTCGACATCATAGCGCGCCCGGTCGCGCCGGCGCCGGGCCAGCGGCGCACGGAAGGATTCGAGCAGGATGAACAGCGCGATGGCGGCGATGATCGTCGTCCCGGTTGCGGGGCTGCCCGACAGCAGCGTGCTGACGGCGAGACCACCGAGAACGGCGATTGCCAGCGGCACGGCCCGCGTCGCGATAAAGATGAACGCCGAACCGGCAACGACAAGGCCGATGACCAGCGCGACGATCAGGATTGAAAGCAGGAAAACCGGCAACATGGTCAGCGGGCCCGCGCGTCCGCCCGGTCGAGGTGACGCTTGATGAGGCGCAGATTGCGGCTGTTGGACCGGAAGAAAAAGTCGAACGCATCGCCGACGAGCGGAATGGCGCCCAGCATGGTGTCGAAACCGACGTTCATCAGCATGCGCGCCAGGGTCAGCTTCGGCAGCCCGAGGTTGCGGGCCTCCCAGACAAGGTACAGGCCCATACCGCCGGCGACGACATCGCCGGCCACGGGCACCAGACCCAGGATCGAATCGAGGCCGATCGGGCGGTTCAGGCCAGGGATGACAAAGGCGCGCTCGAGCGTCTTTTCCAGAAATTCGACCCGCGCCCGGGCACCCGATTCATGGCGCGCCGTGGCGAGCCGGATAGCGGCAGCTTGCAGGGCAGGGCGGTTGGCGGCCAACATGGTCGCAAGTCTCCAGCGGCGCGATGCCGTAGAGACGATGTGGCCCCGGGACCCGGGAATACAAGCTTGTGCGACCGTTGGTCCGGTCAGATTTCGCCCTTGAGCATCGCCGGCAGGGCGCCTTCATGCGCGGCGCGCAGCTCGGCGAGCGACACGGGCCCAACCATGTCGCCGCCGGTCCATCCAAGGCGGCGGAGGCGCACGGGCGCCTCGATGAAGTCAGCCCCCTCGGCAAGCGTGACGATATAGCGACCCTGGCCTTCACCAAAAGCGTCGGACGTGGTGATCAATGTCGGATATTCGCCGTCGAGTCCCTGACGATCTTCATCCGACAAGAGGTCGAGGTCCGCACCATAGTCGGACTGGAGGCGCGCGCCGATGCCGCTTGCCAGGGCCATTTCGGCGATCGCCACCAGCGCCCCGCCATCGGCGACGTCATGGACAGCGGTGGCAATCCCGCTTTCGATCAGCTTTTGGACAAATTCGCCCGTGCGGCGTTCGGATTCGAGGTCGACGTGCGGTGGCGGCCCGTCCTCGCGTCCGGCACATTCGCGCAGCCAGAGCGATTGACCCAAATGATTGTCGTCATTGTCGCCGACCAGCCAGATGCGCTGCCCCTCGGCCTTGAACGCCATCGTCATCTGCTTGTCGTAATCGGCAATCAGTCCGACGCCGCCGATCGCCGGGGTGGGAAGGATGCCGACGCCGTTGGTTTCGTTGTACAGGCTGACATTCCCTGACACGACAGGGAAATCGAGCGCCTTGCACGCTTCTGCCATGCCTTCGATGCAGCCGACGAACTGGCCCATGATCTCGGGGCGGGTCGGGGCGCCGAAGTTCATGCAGTCGGTGATGGCAAGCGGCCTGGCACCCACTGAAATCAGGTTGCGCCAGGTTTCGGCGACGGCCTGTTTGCCGCCTTCGACCGGATCGGCAAAGCAATAGCGCGGGGTGCAATCGGTGGTGATCGCCAGCGCCTTTTTCGTGCCATGGACGCGAACGACGGCGGCATCCCCACCCGGACGCTGAAGGGTGTCGGCGCCGACCATATGGTCGTATTGTTCCCAGATCCAGCGCTTGGAGGCCAGGTCGGGGCAGGCCATCAGCTTCAGCAGATCGCTGCCGATGCTTGTCGATTCGTGGATATCGCCCAGCGGCGCGCGCCTGGGCGTCGCCACCCAGGGCCGGTCGTATTTCGGCGCGGCATCGGCAAGCGGCGCCAGCGGTATCTCGGCCACGGTCTCGCCATGGAAGGTGAGGGTGAGTGTGCCGCCTTCGACAACTTCGCCGATGACCGCGAAATCCAGCTCCCATTTCCTGAAAATCGCTTCGGCAAAGGCTTCGCGGCCGGGCTTGAGCACCATCAGCATCCGCTCCTGGCTTTCGCTCAGCATCATTTCATAAGGGGTCATCCGGTCTTCGCGTACCGGCACCTTGTCGAGATCGAGCCTGAGACCAACCCCGCCCTTGGAGGCCATCTCGACACTCGACGAGGTCAGGCCGGCCGCGCCCATGTCCTGGATGGCGACGATCGCGTCCGACGCCATCAATTCGAGACAGGCCTCGATGAGCAGTTTTTCGGTGAATGGGTCCCCCACCTGCACCGTCGGGCGCTTGTCTTCGGAGGCATCGTCGAATTCGGCGCTTGCCATGGTGGCGCCGTGGATGCCGTCACGGCCGGTCCTGGAGCCGACATAGACCACCGGATTGCCGATGCCGGCAGCGGCCGAATAGAAGATCTTGTCCTGTTTCGCCACGCCGACGGTCATCGCATTGACGATGATGTTGCCGTTATAGGCCTTGTGGAAATTGGTCTCCCCGCCGACGGTCGGCACGCCGACGCAATTGCCATAGCCGCCGATGCCGGCCACGACACCCTTCACGAGATGGCGCATCCGCGGGGCGTCGATCTCCCCGAAACGCAGCGCATTCATGTTGGCAATCGGGCGGGCGCCCATGGTGAAAACGTCGCGCAAAATGCCGCCGACACCCGTCGCCGCCCCCTGATAGGGCTCGATGAAGCTCGGGTGGTTGTGGCTTTCCATCTTGAAGATGGCAGCATCCCCGTCGCCGATATCGATGACGCCGGCATTTTCGCCGGGCCCGCAGATCACCCACGGCGCCTTGGTCGGCAGCTTGGCGAGGTGAAGCCGCGAGGATTTGTACGAGCAATGCTCGGACCACATGACCGAGAAGATGCCGAGCTCGAGCATGTTGGGGAGCCGGTTCATCGCGGCGACGACACGGTCATATTCATCGGGCGTGAAGCCGTGCTCGGCAACGATCTGGGGCGTGATTTCAGTCATGAGCGGGGACTAGCGAAGCGGCGCGCTCAAGTCGAATCCCGGTGCGATGGTCATTTATCTGTCACCATGTTCGTGCTATGTTCGCAGATAGCAATGGGGAGATCGAAAATGAACACCAAGGCGATTGCCGACGACGTGGTGGCGCTGGCCAAGGCCGGGGATCTCGATGCCATCGGTGCCAGATACTGGGCCGATGACGTCGTCAGCATCGAGGCTTTCGAAAGCCCGATGTCGCACTTGCAAGGCAAGCAGGCCGTTCTCGACAAGCAGGCATGGTGGAATGGCGCCCATGACGTGCATAGCGTGGAAACGCATGGGCCTTACGTTAACGGCGATCAGTTCGCCGTCCGCTGGGTAATGGATGTGACATCCAGAGAAACCAGCCAGCGGATGACAATGGACGAAGTGGCAGTCTTCACCGTTGCCAACGGCAAGATCGTCGAGGAGCGTTTTTTCTACTGATCTAGATCTGCGTCAGCGCATAGGCCGTCGTCGCGACGCCTGCGCCGACGAGCACGGCGACGAGCGCGATCAGCCGCCCGCGTTCGCCGGGCTTGCCGACGAAGCGGCCGATAACCGAATCGTTGCGGGCCCCGCCGATTGCCCAGGCGAGAAGTGCCGCCCAGAGCAGGAATGACAGCAGCGACAGGATGTTGAGCTGCGCAATGGCCTGCCGCTCGGGATGCCGGCGGCCATAGGCGATGATCGTCGGCACGAAATTGAACAGCAGCACCACGATCAGCCCGATTCCGGCCGCAAGCCACTTGTCGCCATCGGACATATTGCGGTTCCCCTGCACTGTCGGAGCGTATTGTCTATATAATACAGGCGAGCGGCCCGGTCAATCAGCGGCATTTTCGGCGATCGCTTGGGGCTTTGTGCTTTGCCGGTTATGTGTGCAGTGCAATATAATGGTGGAAGTGGGGGCAACAACGAATGCCGCGGATACGGCCGGACGGGAAGAAGACCCAGATCGTCATCGTCGGCGGCGGTGCCGGCGGGCTGGAGCTTGTCACCAAGCTCGGCGCCAATCTGAGCGCCGATGATTTCGACATCATCCTTGTCGACCGCAACTCGTCGCACATCTGGAAACCGCTGCTTCACGAAGTCGCCGCCGGGTCGCTCGATGCCAATCTCGACGAGGTCGGCTATCGCGGCCATGCCTTTCGCTGGGGCTATCGCTATTTCGATGGCGCGCTCGAAAGCATTGATCGCGCTGCCCAGCAGATCATCGTGGCGCCGATCATCGACGACGATGGTTCCGAAGTCATCGGTCGCCACCGCATCCGTTATGATTATCTCGTCATGGCGGTCGGTTCGGTATCGAACGATTTCGGCACGCCGGGGGTGCGCGAAAACTGCATCTCGCTCGATTCGCGCGCCGATGCCGATCGATTCCGCCGGCGCCTGCTCAACCAGTGCCTGCGCGTTTCGCGCGAGATGACCACCGACCCGGGTACCGAAAGCTACGCGCGGGTGGCCATTGTCGGGGGCGGCGCCACCGGCGTCGAACTCGCGGCCGAGCTGTATTCGGCCGCCACCGCGCTCGGCTTCTATGGCCTCGAAGTCTTCGACGAAAAACGCCTGCAGGTGACGCTGATCGAAGCCGGGCCGCGGATCCTGCCGGCGCTGCCCGACAAGCTCGCCGCCGCGGCGACGGCCGAGCTCGAAGCCCTTGGCGTCCGCGTCCTCACTGCGACCCAGGTCACTTCGGCAACGCCGACAGCGATCAACACCAAGTCGGGCGAAACCATCGAGGCCGACATCATGGTCTGGGCCGCCGGGGTGAAAGGCGCCGATTTCCTGCATGGCCTTGGCGGGCTTGAAACCAGCCGCAGCAACCAGCTTGTCGTCGGCCCGACCCTGCAGACGACTCTCGACGACCGCGTTTTCGCGATCGGCGATTGCGCCTGGTATGTGCCCGAAGGCGGCAATGGCCGCCCGATCCCGCCACGCGCGCAATCGGCCCATCAGATGGCGACGACCGTCTATCACAACATTCGCGCCCTCATCGACGGCAAGTCGCTGCGGCGCTTCGAATATCAGGACAATGGCTCGCTGGTCAGCCTCGCACGCTACACCACCGTCGGCAGCCTGATGGGCAATCTCGTCGGCGGCCGCATGGCCGTCGAAGGCCGGCTGGCGCGGCTGGTCTATACCTCGCTGTACCGGATGCACCTCATCGCCATCCACGGCTGGCTGAAGGGTATTTCACTGATGCTGATCGGCCACGTCAACCAGGTGGTCAGGCCGAAGCTGAAGCTGCATTAGGCGCTGCGCCGCAAGCGCGCAGCGAAGCAGCGCGCCGACAGGCGCCAGACCGGCCAGCGGGGCGGCGGGATCTTCCCCCGCCGAACCCGTCTGACGTCGGCACGGGCTTTGCCCGTGTTCCTTCGCTACTCGTGAAACTCGGCCAGTTCGGGGATCCGCGTGAACGCAATTCGCGGCCCCTGCGATCGTGCGGCCCCGAGAGCGTCATGCCCCAGCGTCACCGCATCGCGGCCGAAGCGGGCATTCACCTTGTCCATCGCCCGCGATAGCGCGAGCCGGCGAGCGGCGTCGGCGGCGCGCGCATCGAACAGCCCGGCCTGGGCGGTATCGGCATCGCCAAGCTCCCCCAAGGTCACCGCGACCTGGAGGAAGCGCCGCGGCGGAAACTGCGCAAGCATGGTCGTCCACAGCGCATCCAAATGTTCGAGCAGGGTGATCGTATCCATCACCCGCGCCAGCCGTACGCCGCTCGACCATTTCGGCGGCTTCTCACCGCTCGCGCTTTCGGCCTTCACCGCCAGCCCCAGCCAGCCGGCGCTCTTTTCGGCGCGCCGCAGCCGGGTCGCGGCCTTGGCGGCAAGGCGCCGGGCGACCAGCCGCGCTGCCTCAGGCGCGCGCTTTTCGGGGCCGAGGACGTGCGAATGGCCGATGCTGCGCTGAACCGTTGGCAATTCGGCGACCTCGGCGCCCTGCAGCAGCCAGTGCATCCGCTCCCCCCAGACACTCCCCCAGGCCAGCCGTGCCTCGCGCGCATCAAGCGCCAGCAGCCGCTCCATCGTCACCACGCCGGCCGCCGCCAGCCGCCGTTCCATGTTGCGGCCGACGCCGGGGATGTCGGACAGCTTGAGCCCTGCCAGCCGCGCCGCCAGCGTGTCGGGCGTCAGCACGGTCAGCCCGTCGGGCTTGCGCATGTCCGCCGCCATCTTGGCGAGCAGGCGGTTCGGGGCAACGCCGATCGACGCGGTCAGGCTTTCACCGACATTGGCGCGCAACCCGGCCTTGATCCGGGCCGCGAGCGCCGTCACCCGCGCCGGGTCATTCTCGTTGTCGAGCAGCCGGCACGCGACTTCATCGATCGAGCAGACGGCAGTGACCGGCACATGGCGCTCGACTTCGGCGATGATGCGGTGGTGGAATTCCACATAGGCGCCGTGGCGCGCCGGCACGATGATCAGGTCGCGGCACAGCGCCCGGGCTTCGCCGATCTTGGTGCCGGTGCGGATGCCGAAGGCCTTGGCTTCATAGCTGGCGGCTATGGCGCTGGTCGAATCGCTGTCGACCGGCGCGACCACGATCGGGCGGCCCCGCAACGCCGGATCGAGCTGCTGTTCGACACTGGCGAAATAGCTGTTGAGATCGAGATACAGCCAGCGAAGCGAGGGCGACTCCATGCCGGTGGCATAGCATGAACGGAACAAATTAGGAACACCCATCCAGCGCTGGCCTTCACCGCCGGCGCCCTCTAACCGCTGTCGGGTGACCGGATCGACCAACCGCGGCATTTTCTGGATGATCGTCTCGTGCATCGCCTTTTCGTCGATGTGGGTGCTGATCCGCTATGCCTCCAATGACGTCCACGCCTTCGTCATCGTGTTTTTCCGCAATTTCATCGGCACGCTGGTGCTGCTGCCGATGATGCTCCGCAACAAGGGCCTGATGCAGATCGGCCGGCTGCGCGCCAATCTGCGCCGCGCGACATCGGGCTTCATCGCCACGAGCTGCACCTTCTACGCCGTCACGCACACGGCGATGGCGACGGCGTTGAGCATCAATTACACCGCGCCCTTGTTCGCCACGGTCGGCGCGGTGCTGTTTCTGGGCGAAAAGATCCATGCCCGCCGGGTCGCGGCCCTGGCCATCGGCTTTGCCGGCATGTTGATCGTGGTGCGTCCGGGCGCCACGCCGCTCAGTCTCGGTGTTCTCGCAGCGATGGTCTCGGCAATTTCGACGGCTTTCTCCATCGTCGCGATCCGCCAGCTGGTCGCGTCCGACGACAGCCGGTCGGTCGCCGCCTGGACCTTCATCCTGATGACCCCGCCCAGCCTTGTCGTCGCGGCGTTCTTCTGGACCTGGCCACCGCTGGCGGTCTGGCCGCTGCTGATCGGCATCGGCTGCGCGGCTGCCGTCGGGCAATTGTCGATGAACCGCGCCTTTTCGCTCGCCGAAACCTCGGCGGTGCTGCCCTATGATTTCGTCCGCTTCGGGCTGGTCACCGTCGCCGGGATCGCCCTGTTCAATGAGCGTCTCGACGCCCTGACCATCGTCGGCGGCATGGTGATCTTCGGCGCGACCGTCTATCTCGCCATCCGCGAGCGCCAGCTGGCCCGGGCGGCACTTGCGGCCGAAAACGCCTGACGTGCCCGCCCGCGCCCCCCTGCCACTCTAAAGCGGTTGCGCTGTCAGGCGCGGCTTCTCATAAGCCCAGCAACTTTGACTGGGGAGAACGTTGATGAAGCTTGCAGGATGTTCGGCAGTTGTGACGGGCGGCGCTTCGGGCCTGGGCGAGGCGACGGCGCGCGCGCTGGCGGCCGAAGGCGTCAAGGTGGCGATTTTCGACATGAACGCCGAAAAGGGTGAAAAGGTCGCTGCCGACATCGGCGGGGTGTTCTGCAACGTCAATGTGACGAGCGAGGAATCGGTCGATGCCGGTTTCGCCAAGGCCCGCGCCGCCATCGGGCAGGAGCGCATCCTCATCAACTGCGCCGGCACCGGCAACGCGGCCAAGACCGCCAGCCGTGCCAAGGAAACCGGCGAAATTCGCCATTTTCCGCTCGATGCCTTCAACATGATCATCCAGATCAACCTTGTTGGCACCTTTCGCTGCATCGCCAAATCGGCAGCGGGCATGCTGACGCTCGATCCGATGGACGATGGCGAGCGCGGCGCCATCGTCAACACCGCGTCAGTGGCGGCCGAAGACGGCCAGATGGGCCAGGCGGCGTACAGCGCGTCGAAGGGCGGCGTCGTCGGCATGACCCTGCCGATCGCCCGCGACCTGATGGGCGAAGGTATTCGCGTCAACACCATCCTGCCCGGCATCTTCAACACGCCGCTGCTGCAGGGCGCGCCTGAAAATGTGAAGGCCGCGCTGTCGGCATCGGTGCCTTTCCCCAAGCGCCTTGGCGCGCCTACGGAATATGCCTCGCTGGCGGTGGAAATGTGCCGCAATTCCTATTTCAACGGGGAAGACGTGCGACTGGACGGCGCCATCCGCATGGCGCCGCGGTGAGTCGCAGCGCGGCCGCCGCGTAGCGCAGCTACGCGCGGACTCCCGCAAGACCGGCCAGCGAGGCGGCGCGCGCTTCTGCGCGCCGAACGCGTCTGACCCCGGATCAAGTCCGGGGCAGGCTGCCCCGGCTTTGCCCGTGATGCTTGCCTTTCTATCGTTTCGGCCTAACTTCGCTAACGCCAATCCTCGGGGGAGAAACAACATGGCCCACAAGTTCGAAATCTATAAGGACAAGAAGGGCGAGTTCCGCGTCCGCTTCAAATACAATAGCGAAACCATGTTCGCGACCGAGGGCTATGCCTCCAAGGCGTCGGCGATGAATGCCATCGCTTCCATCCAGAAGAACGGCCCCGGCGCGCCGACCGAGGACAATTCGGACGCCTGAGACCAGCGGCTAACCGTCGATCGCTTTTGCCAGCGCGAAGTCGCGCGCTGAAATCCCGCCGGCGTCATGGGTCGTCAGCCTGATGTCGACCTTGTTGTAGACGTTCGACCATTCGGGATGGTGGTCAGCCTTTTCGGCCAGCAGCGCAACGCGTGTCATGAAGGCGAAGGCGTGGGTGAAATCGGCGAACTGGTAACGGCGTTCGATGCCGTCGCCGCGCTGTGTCCAGCCGGGCACCTCGTGCAGCGCGGCCACAATCTCAGCATCGGTCAATCTGGCAATCATCGTTGGTTCTCGCCTCGGCAAAGCCTGTGCCGTATCACGCCGTTATGACCCGTCAAACCCATGCGCCGTCGCTCGCCGATATCGAAGCCCTTGCCCAGGCCGCGGTCGAGCGCCTGCCCGAGCTGTTTCGCCGCCATCTCGACAGTATCGTGCTGCGCGTCGAGGATTTTCCGGACGCGGAGGTCATCGCCGAAATGGCGCTGGAAAGCGAATGGGACATATTGGGGCTGTACCAGGGGCGCCACGTCGGGATGAAGGGCGACGAACCCTCGGGCGCGCTGCCCGACATGATCTTCCTCTATCGCCGCCCGCTGCTCGACGAATGGTGCCAGACAGAGGACAGCCTGGAGGCCATCGTCACCCACGTCCTCGTCCATGAAGTCGGCCATCACTTCGGGCTGAGCGACGAAGCGATGGAAGCCATCGAGGCATCCGCCGGGGCGTAGAGCCGATACGTCGGCATGGTACAGAGCCTCCGGCGGTTGAGGCCGACGGCCCCAAACCCGTTTCGTAGGGTCCGGGGCCGTCGGCCCCGGCCGCCGGAGGCCCTGGTGTTTCAACCAGAATCTAATCGAGCCTAGCCCGCGAGAGTTGCGCGTCGCCGGCGCAATGCGGCGCCGGCGAAGCCGAAGCCAAGCAGCAACTGCGTCCAGACCATCGGTTCGGGCACGGCCGCCGCGGCACTGCCAAAGCCGCTTGATACGTCGAACGCTTCGCCCAGGTCGGCGTCGTCATCGGTGCGGTAATCGGCGTCGCCGAGCAGGAACATGGGGTCGAATTCGGCTTCGGCGCTGGCGCTGAAACCCCGGGCCGCTGCCGCGCTCAACGTCGTGGGGCGGGGGCCGATGCTGTTGTTCGAAATGCTATTGTTGCGCCCGCCGATGATGTTCATCGTCGTCTGCCATTTTGCGCCTTGCAGGGTGTTGAGGACATTGCCGCGGAACACGCTGTCGACGCAATTGTAGCAGGCCAGCCCTTGCGGAAAGGAGGTGGTGATAACGTTGTCGATCATCGTGATCCGCAATCCGCCGCCATCGTCGGCATTGAAGGACGTCAGGCCCTGGGTCGCGCCTTCGACGACATTCCTGGTCAGGGTGATGTCCGATTGCACGGGGTTGCCGCGCACGCTCCACAACTGGATGCAGTCCGGATGGGCGCCAAGCGAGGGTTTGCTGCCCGAACAGCGGTTGTCGCTGGCCATGATCTTGTGGCTGTCAGCGATGTTGATGCCGTCGCTGGTCATGCCGGTGAAGCGGCTGTTGGTTACCCGAACCTGTCTGGAGGCGAGAATCCCCAGCCCGAGCCGCAGGTTGGTGAAGTCGGCCTTGACCACAGCCACATCGGCCGACCTCGAAACGGTGATGCCATGGCCAAGGCCGTTGCCGATGACGGCAGGCGTCGTGAGCGTGACTCGGCTGCTGTCATAAACGGCGACAGCGCGCCCGGAGCGCATGCTGGCGGTCGCCGAGCCGAAACGGCCACCAATGACATTTACGCCGGCAACATCCTTGAACGTCACCGTGTCGGTGAACACCGCGCTGGACACGTCGATCGTCACCGGCTTGGCAAAGCTGCGGCCGACAAGGCTTGCTCCGGCGGCCGTGCCGGTGACGATGATCGTGTCACCGCTCCTTGCAGCCAGAAAGGCGCCTTTCAAGTTTGTAGCCGTCACGTTTATGGTAGCGGCTTGCGCCGATGCGCCCAAGGCGAGTGCAAAAACCGTCATCGTGGCGCGCGGAACCGTAAACACTCGATTTTTTCCTCAAACCGTACAAGCACGAGACAGCGCCTGTCTTGCGATAATCCGCTACGCGCAACTTGTCTCCATGACAATCGTCACGATTCATATTGTTGGCTAAAAAATTGATTACAACAAGACTTCAACTCTATTGCCAAGAAACGATCTTGTTATTGCTTCGGCAATACCACACTGATTACCCGATGCCCCCGCCTCGAGTGCCGGGCTTGCGCCCCACGCAGCCCTGGGCAATGACGGGCCATGACGACCCGCCCATTGTTCGTAACCCAATTTTATGAAGGCATGGCGGCCGATCCGGCGCAGCTGGCCGAGCTGGCGCATAGTTGCCACAGCCTGGCGCAGGATGATGCCGCGGGCCGGCGCTGGTCACGTGCCAACGGCTATCCGGGCTATACGTCCTACGCCTCGCTCGATGACCTGCCGGCGCGGGATCCGGCTTTTGCCGATCTCAAGCGCCGGCTCGATGGCCATGTCCGGGCTTTTGCCGCCGAAGCAGCGCTCGACCTCGCCGGGCGCCGGCTGCGCCTCGACAGCCTGTGGGTGAACATCCTGCGGCCGGGGGGCGCCCATACCAGCCATATTCACCCCCACAGCATCATCTCCGGCACCGTCTATGTCGCCGTGCCGCCGGGGGCCGGCCCGTTGAAGCTCGAAGACCCGCGGCTACCCATGCTGATGCACGCCCCGGCGCGCATTGCCGATGCCCCCGAGCCGTTGCAGACCTTTGTCTATGCCGCACCGCAGCCCGGAACGGTATTTCTGTGGGAAAGCTGGCTGCGCCACGAAGTCCCCGCCAACCGCGCCAAGGGCGAACGAATCAGCATCAGCTTCAATTACAGCTGATGCGCCGGCGCGGCTGTGACCAGCCGTGCCGCTACTGCCGAAGCCAGTCGGCAAGCGGGGCCCATAAAAGCGCGGGCGCGCGGCGGCCGACGACCATGCCGACATGGCCGGCGTCGAGGTGGAGCGGTGTGCCGGGGCCGTTGGCCGACAGGGCCGTCGCCGGCGGCACGATGCGATCGCGGCGGGCGACGACATCGAGGATGGGCAAGCCGAGCGCTGCTGCATCGATTCGAGTTCCCGCGATGGACCAGGCCCCGGTGCCACTGGCATCGTCGGCGAACAGCCGGGTTGCGAGGTCGCGGGTGGCAGTGATCGACAGCGGCACGCCGCCATTGGCCCAATCCTCAAGGCGCACGAAATTTTCGACCGCGTCAGGCTCGGCCCCGGCCAGGGCCTCGTATTTGGCAGCGACGGCTTGCCCGTCGAGCGCCCAGAAGGCGGGTTGCAGCAGGTCGATCGGCACGCTGCCGAGCGTTTGTGCAAGAGGCTCGGCGCCGGCCCACCATGCCGCCAGCCCGGCGCGTGCGGCGGTGTCATAGCCGCTGAAATGCCAGGGCGTTGCCAGCAGCGCCAGCCGGCGTACGCGGCTGCCGAGCAGCGCGGTGGCAGCCATGGCGAGTGTGCCGCCGAGGCAATAGCCGGCAAGCGCCACCGGGGCGCCAAGCCCGGCCAGAAGCGGCACCAGCCGCTCGGCGACCGCTGCATCGAGGCCATGCGCTTCGGTTTCGCCCCAATCGACGCTGAGGACGTGCATCCCGGCGGCAGACAGGGCAGCCGCGAGCGAATTGCCCGGTGCCAGATCGAGGACATCGGGCGGATTGATCAGCGAGGGGACCAGCACCACGATCGGCCCGTGGCCGCCGTGATCGCGCAGCGCCACAGCGCCGATGCGCGCCACTTCGGGACGGCGTGGCCGGGGTGGGGCCGGCGCTGCCGCCTGGTAACGCCGCACGCCATCGAGCACGCGGCCGAGCCGTGCCGCATCGCCGGCACAGGCCGCCGTGATCGTGGCGAGAAAGACCGGAAGCGGGTGGGGGCCCCGCGCGCGGGCGGGCGCTGGCGTCCCGCCGCGTTGCGAGGCAGCACCATCGTTCGTGCCGTGCTGCGTCGCGGCATTGCCAATGGTGCTGCGTTGCGGCGCAGCATGATAATGTGTTACCTCCGACTTTTCACCGTCGTCAGGAATAGTCATGGCTCAAGCCCCGTCGAAAGCAGGCGCCTCCAGCGCTGGGCCACGTGGCGCCTCCGGCGCTGGAAACCAGGCCCCGGCGCCTGTGGTCATCAAGAAATACGCCAATCGCCGCCTCTACAATACGGAAACCAGCAGCTATATCACCCTCGAACATCTCGCGACGATGACGCGCGAAGGCCGCGATTTCCAGGTCTTCGATGCCCGCACGGGGGAGGAGATCACCCGCTCGGTGCTCACCCAGATCGTCATGGAGGAAGAAGCCACCGGCCAGACGATGTTGCCTGTGCCGTTTCTGCGCCAGATCATCGCCATGTACGGCGATTCGATGCAGGCGATGGTACCCCACTATCTCGAAGCCTCGATGGCCGCTTTCGCCGAAAATCAGGACAAGTTCCGCAGCGCCGCGCTGAAACCCTTCGAACAGCTCGCCAAGCAGAACCTGGCGCTGTTCCAGGCGGCAACCAGCATGTTGACGGTCGGGCGCCCGGCCACGTCCAAAACGCCCACGCCCACGCCCACGCCCACGCCCACGCCGGCGGCGGCGGATAGCGAAATGGCCCAACTCAAGGCCCAGCTCGCAGCCTTGCAGGCACGCATCGACGGCATGGGCAGGGACTGACCCTCCCGCGCGGTGCAGCAGTGCGGCGTGTCGACGCTTGCCCCCTGCCGGGGCCACCGCTAAGAGCGCAGCGGGGAGCGGTGTCCGGTTGCAGACATTCGCCGCGGGGTGATCACCGGCAAGGTGGCAGACCCTGGCGTGCGGATGGCGACAGCAGGCCATCGCCGAGCCATGGGGAGACGTCCAGGTGGATTCACTGACAGCAGAGCGTTCGTCCGACGATGATGGCGTCCATGCCCGTCTCGCAGCAATCAGTCTCGCGCCGGATTATCGGCCAGGCGCCGACGAGCCGTTCATGTCGGTGCAGCAGCTGGCCTATTTCCGGCGCAAGCTCCTCGACTGGAAGGAGTCGATCCTCAGGGAAGCCTCGACGACGCTGGAAACACTGAAGGCCGAGCCGCTGCGCGAGCCCGATGTGACCGATCGCGCCGCCAGCGAAACCGATTGGGGGATCGAACTGCGCACCCGCGATCGCCAGCGCAAGGTGATCAGCAAGATCGACGCCGCGCTCCGCCGTATCGAAACCGGCGACTATGGGTATTGCGAAGTCACCGGTGAGCCGATTTCACTGCAGCGCCTCGAAGCCCGGCCCATCGCGACCATGACTCTGGAAGCCCAGGAACGGCATGAGCGCGACGAGAAGATCACCCGCGAGGAGTGATCTTCGCCGGCGGCGCTGCGGGTAATGCCAGCGGCGGGCTGGCACTACCCGGCATCGGTCAATGCAGCCGGTTGATCTCTTCCTTCAGCTTGAGCTTCTCGCGCTTCAACTTGGCAATCAGCGCCTGATCGGGCAGCGGGCGCTTGACCTCGGCATCAACCGTCGCTTCAAGCGCGGCGTGCCGGGCGCTGAGGGTGGCGAGATGGGCATTGGCCATCGGATACTCCCTGTACACGGTGACTCTGCGAATTTGCAGAGTCGCCGGACCGCAGAGTGAAACACAAAGTTCTGGCCTGTCCAAGCCCGTAAACAGGCGTCTCGCGCTGGCCGGTTGGCAGGCAACGGCGGGCCGGATAGAAGATACAGGCTGACAAAGCGACTGGGGACAGCGGCGTGGATAGCGGTGCAGGCGGGGAAGACGACGAAATCCGGGCGCGAATCGAGATTGCCCGGCGCGATCACCGTGATCTCGACGCCGCCATCGAGGCGCTGCGGATGATGCCGATGGTCGACATGATCCAGCTGCAGCGTTTCAAGAAACGCAAGCTCAGGCTGCGCGACGAAATCGCCATGCTTGAAGACCAGTTGATCCCCGATATTATCGCGTGACGGAGGGCCTGACGGGCGGGGCTTGAGGGGCGGGGCCTGACGAAGGGCGGCGCTGCTGCTATGACGACGCCATGACGACCCGCGGCGCAACCATTATTCTGGCATCGGCGCTGCTGCTGGCGGGTTGCACGACCAGCGGCACCGGTTCGCCGAGCGGACGCGCGGCCGCCAGCTGTTATTTCGCCGCCAAGGGCCGCGGGCCGTCGGCCGCCGGCGTGCGCGCCTGCGACATGGTGCTGGCCGGCGCAGCAGTCGCGCCGGCGGTGCGGGCTGCCACGCTTGTCAATCGAGGGGCACTGCACCTGCGCGCCGGCGCCATCCCGGCGGCATTGGCGGATTTCGACGCAGCGATTGCGACCACGCCCGACAGTGCCGAAGCCTATTTCAACAAGGGTATGGCGCTCATCCAGATCGGCGGGCGTGACGCCGAAGTGGTGGCGGTGCTGACGCAGGCGCTCGACCATCAGCCGGCGCGGCCCGAGCTGGTCTATTTCCACCGCGCCGGCGCCCATGAAAATCTCGGGCGGCTGCGCGCGGCCTATGATGACTATGTCGAAGCGGCCCAGCTGGCGCCGGACTGGGCCGAACCGGCGACCGAGTTGCGGCGCTTCAAGTTCATCCGCCGCAAGACGATGACGGGTTAGATCATTCAGGCGGATCGTGCCGGCAAAAGGCGCCGGGGGCAGTGCAACTACCCCCGGCGCTGGCGATCATTCCGCCGCGAGACGGGTTTCAGCGACCGACGTGGTCAGGCTTTCGCCGATCGCGACCTTGCGCGGCTTCTTGTGCTCGGGGATTTCGCGCACCAGCTCGATGTTGAGCAGGCCATCGGCATAGCTGGCGCCGGTCACCTTGATGGTGTCGGCAAGCTGGAAGCGGCGCTCGAAGGCGCGCTTGGCGATGCCGCGGTGGAGAAACACGCGCTCGTCGCCGGCATCATTGTCGTTGTTGGCATTGCCGGTGACGATCAGGGTGTTTTCCTGCACCGTCAGGTCGAGCTCGGTACGGTCGAAGCCGGCAACGGCCATGGCGATGCGATAGGCACCATCACCAAGCTTTTCGATGTTGTAGGGCGGGTAGGCGGATTCGCTGCCATCGACCCGGCCGGCGAATTCAACCAGTCGGTTGAGATTTTCATAGCCGATCGACGAGCGCAGCAGCGGGGAGATATCGAAAGCACGCATGGGCATATCCTTGTTCAAGCGAGTTGCCATTGAGGTCCCCCGCCCATCGGGCCGGGGGGGTGCCGCCATCCCGTTCGGCGATGCCGGCAGGCCAGATTTGGGAGCGCTCGCGCGGACTTCAAGACCCGGCTGGCGCAGGCCCCGGACCTTATGGCATGAGCAAGGCGGCATGAGCGGGCGAACAGCCGAGGGGACAGACTGATGGCGGCATTTCATTTGGCAATTCCGGTCGACGATCTTGCGGCGGCGCGTGATTTCTATGGCGCCACCATGGGCTGCACCGAGGGCCGGTCATCGGAAACCTGGGTCGATTTCGATTTCTTCGGCCACCAGCTCGTCGTTCACCAGGCGCCGCGGGCCGCGGTCATCCGCAACGCCGTCGATGGCGACGCCGTGCCGGTGCCGCATTTCGGCCTGGTGCTCGACTGGGCCGATTGGGAAGCGCTGGGTGCCCGCATATCCGCCAGCGGCGTCGCGTTCGAGCTGCCCCCGCATGTGCGCTGGGAAGGTTTGCCGGGCGAGCAGGGCACCTTCTTTCTGTTTGATCCGGCCGGCAACGCCCTTGAATTCAAGGCGATGCGCAACCCCGCAAATCTTTTCGCGAAACAGTGATCACCGCAGATAGAAGTCCACCGTCGTCACCACTCGCACCTTCTGGAATGGCGAGGCGCTGGCGGTGCTTCCCGAGCTGTCGCCATCGCGTGGAATGATCGAGAAATAGCCCTGCGTCGCTGACCTGATGTCGCCGACGCCACTGCCCGAATCCTTGGCGAACTGTTCGGCGCCATCGCGGGCGTTCCTGGTCGCCGCCGCGATCATCGCCGGCTTGACGGTGTTGAGCCCGGTGAAGCTGTAGACCATGCCACCGCCGGAGCCGCCATTGTCGGAATCGAAGATCACGCCCTGGCGCAGCAGTTCGGCCTGTTTGGCAAAGGCAGCGCGCGCCGCCATGACCTTGCTGGTGCGCAACTGGATGCGGCGGCGGATGGTGATGTTTGGCCGCCCGTTCGATTCATACTGGTTGACGCTGATCCCGCCGGCTTCGATCTCGGCATCGGCAAAGCCCTGGGCTTTCAGAAAGGCCATGACTCGCATGCCATCGTCGTCGGCCTTGGCCTGAAGCGGCGCGAGATCGCTGCCGACCGCCGCCGTGCTGATGGTCCAGGTGGCCAGATCGGCGGTGACGTCGCGTTCGGCGAGGCCGCGCACCGTCACGGCACGATCGGCGCGCTTGGCGCGAGTGAGGCCGTCGCCCAGCAGCCAGCCGCCGATGACGAGGCCCAGCGCGAGGATCGCTGCGGGAAGCAGCAGCTGGAAACGCTGCGGTTGATCGGGGGCATGCGACATCGGGGACTTTCGAAGGTTACAGGTCGCGAAGCAGCCGGCGACGTATTATATGCAACGGGCCGCCGTTGTTCATCGGGACGGTAGCGCAACGGAGCTGACCATGCCACGCGTCGATTTCAAGTTCAGCTTTCCCAAACGGGTCCGCTTTGCCGAGGTCGATGCCCAGGCCGTCGTCTTCAACTCGCGCTATCTCGAATATTTTGACATTGCGCTGGTGGAATATTGGCGCGCCGCCGGGCTTTATTCGGGTGAAGGGCTATCCGGCGGGCCGGAAATGCATGTCGTCAAGGCGGTGGTCGAATATCGTGCCCCCATCCTGCTCGATGAAATGGTGGCCATCTGCATCCGCTGCGCCCGGGTTGGCCGCACGTCGCTGACCTTCACGTTCGAGCTGCATTGCGGCGATGGCGAGGACCTGCGTGCCACTGGCGAGGAAGTCCATGTTCATGTTGCCGAGGCGCGTGGCCGGCCGGAACCGCTGCCACTGGCAGTGATTGAAAAATTCGAGGCCTTCGAAGGCCGCAGCCTGAGGATCCCATGAAATATCTCCACACCATGATCCGTGTTTCCGACGTCGCGGCGACCTTGCACTTCTTCGAACTGCTCGGCCTGAAGGAATTGCGCCGAATGGACAGCGAGGCCGGGCGCATCACGCTGATCTTCCTCGCGGCGCCAGGCGATGAAAGCGCCCAGGTCGAGCTGACTCACAATTGGGACGAGAGCGGCTATGCCGGCGGGCGCAATTTCGGCCATCTCGCCTATGCCGTCGACGATGTCTATGCCGCCTGCCAGCGGCTCGCCGATGGCGGGGTGACGATCAACCGGCCGCCACGCGATGGTCACATGGCTTTCGTCAAATCCCCCGACGGCATTTCCGTCGAGCTGCTCCAGGCCGGCGCGCGGCTGGCGCCGGCCGAACCCTGGGCATCGATGCCCAATACGGGAAGCTGGTGATGCTCGAAATCGTCCAGGTGCCGGTGCTATCGGACAATTATGTCTATCTGGCGCATGATGCCGCCAGCGGCGAAACGGCGGTGATCGACCCCGCCGTCGCCGAGCCCGTGCTGGCCGCGGCCGCAGCGCGCGGCTGGACGATCACCCAGATACTGAATACCCATTGGCACCCCGATCATGTCGGCGGCAATGCCGGGATCGTTGCCGCCACGGGCGCGCGGGTCACGGGTCCGTCGGGCGAAGCGGCCCGGATTCCGGGGATCGATCGCGCCGTCGGCGGCGGCGACACGGTGGCCATCGGTACCGCGAGCGGCCGGGTCATCGACGTGCCGGCGCATACGGCGGGGCATATCGCCTATGCCTTCGAGGCCGACCGGGTGCTGTTTCCCGGCGACACGCTGTTTGCGCTCGGCTGTGGCCGGCTGTTCGAAGGCACGGCCGAACAGATGTTCGATGCGCTCGGGCGGCTGATGGCGCTGGCACCCGAGACGCAGGTCTATTGCGCGCACGAATATACGCAATCCAATGCGCGATTCGCCGTAACCGTAGAGCCAGGCAACGATGACCTGGCTGCGCGGGTGGTTGCGATCGACGCGGCGCGGGCAAGGGGGATGCCGACCGTGCCGTTCACGCTGGCCGAGGAAGCGGCGACCAACCCCTTTGTCCGGGCCGGCAGTGCCAGCGAACTGGCGGCACGGCGGACGGCGAAGGATGGCTTCAGGGGATGACCGGCACGGGCGATGTTGTAATCAGGTGAGGGAGACGGTGATGCGCATGATCATGATGGTGCTGCTCGCCGGTGCCGCGGCGCCGGCGCTGGCGCAAGCGCCCGAACCGCCGGCCGAAGCCCCCGAGACTCGCCTCTGTCTCGAAAACCGGACGCTCCGCGCCAAGGACATCTCGGCCGCCAACGGCTATTTCGCGCGCACGCCGCAGGGCTGGTGGCGCAACACCGGCCCATCGTGCGCGGCCTATGCCCGCGATCGCGCGCTGGCCACTCGATCGACCCAGAACAGCCAGTGCCGGGGCGATGTCGTCGAGGTCTTCGACCCGTTTTCGCGGATCAGCTACGGATCATGCCTCCTCGGTGATTGGGAACGTGTTTCGGCACCGCCGAAGAATTAGGACGAAGCCCCAATTCCTTTGATCAGTACCCGCGCGCCGCCACCCGGGCTTCGATCGCATCCCAGATGCGCGCCGGGGTGTTGGTGCCGTTGAAGCGATCGATGGCGACGATACCGGTCGGGGAGGTCACGTTGATTTCGGTCAGATGGCCGGCAATGACATCGATGCCGACGAACACCAGCCCGCGTGCCTTCAGGTCCGGGCCGATGCGGGCGCAGATCTCGGCCTCGCGCGGCGTCAGGTCGGTCGCCTGGGCGGCGCCGCCAGCGGCAAGGTTGGACCGGATTTCGCCTGATTTGGGCAGGCGGTTGATGGCGCCCGTCGGTTCGCCATCGACCAGCACGATACGCTTGTCGCCTTCGCTGACCTGGGGGAGGAAGGCCTGGACCATGAAGGGTTCGGTCCAGACCGAGCCGAACAGTTCGACCAGCGCTGGCAGATTGCCATCTTTCTGGTCGATGAGAAAGACCGCGGCACCGGCGTTGCCATACAGCGGCTTGATGACAACGGCGCCGTGGCGGGCGCGGAAGTCCATTGCTTCGGCCAGGCTGCGCGTCACCAGCGTCGGCGGCATGAGATCGGGATAGCGCAGCACGAACAGCTTTTCGGGCGCATTGCGCACTTCGGCCGGGTCGTTGACCACCAGCGTCTCGTGGCTGACCATCTCGAGCAGATGGGTGGCAGTGATGTAACCCATGTCGAAGGGCGGATCCTGCCGCATCAGCACGACATCGCAATCGTTGCCGAGGTCGATCGTCGCCGCTTCGCCGCGCCAGGTGAAGTGGTCACCGGGCTGCGGCTGCACCGTCAGCCCGCGCGCCTGCGCCCTGACGCGGCCGTTTTCGGCCGACAGCGCGGTGGCGAGGTAATGCTGCAGGCTGTGCCCTCGCTTCTGGCCCTCGAGCATCAGCGCAAAGGTCGAATCGCCGGCAATATTAATTGTTTCGATGGGGTCCATCTGGACCGCGACGCGGAGTGACATGATCTACCTGCTTTTCGTCATACCGGGCTTGACCCGGCGCCCAGTTCGCCCGGTGCATGTCCAGAAGCAAACGAGGTCCCGGGTCAAGCCCGGGAGGACGAACGCGCTAGCTTTCGGAGCGTGCCAGCGAGGCGAGGGCGATCTGGATGCGCCGCGACATCGCCGTGTCATGGGTGGTTTCCAGCATTGCGGTCAGGCTGCCGCGCGCGGCATTGTTGTGGCCGAGCAGCTGTTCGAGCCGGGCACGCTCCCACCACAGGCTCGAAAGCCGCGGCGCGATCATGGTCATCCGCTCGTACAGCTTGAGAGCGCGCTGGGTGTCGCCGCTGCTGCGGGCCCGGCTGGCCTGGTTGGTGATCAGCCGGATCAGCAATTGCCGGTTGGACATTGGCTCGAAACTTTGCGGTGCGGCCTCGCCGCCACCATGGCGGGCGATCTCGAGCGCGCGGTCGCGGCTGATGCCGATGCCATGATCGAACGGGTCGATCAGCGCCGAATCGACGCCGCCGGCAATCTCGACAATCACATGGCCCGGCAGGTTGAGCGCCTGGGCTCGCCAGCCGACGCGCCGCGCCAGCGCGACGTAAAGGATCGACAGCGCCACCGGCAGTCCGCGGCGCCGCTCGACAACCCCGATCAGATCGGCGTTGAGCGGATTGTCATAATCTTCAGCAGCGCCGGTCAGCCCGGCTTCGCTGGCGATGAGCTCGGCCAGCCGGCGGGCGCGGCCGCTGCCCGACATGGGGGCCGTGTCCTTCTGCAAGGTGATCGCCCAGCCGCTGACGAGGCGGCGCAAGCGGCCGGCATCGGCATCGGGGCGATCGGCGCGAGCGAGCGCAATGCCGGCTTCGACAAGATCGATGTCACCATCGTCGAGAAGGCCCAGCTCGTTCAGCTCCATCAATCCCGCTCCTGCCAGATCGCGATCCTGTGGACAGGCAATGCCCAGGGCCGCACCAATATCGCATCGATCCGCGTTGTGGTGCAGCCGGCGCCGAAGCGAGGGGCAAGCACGCGCGACGCGGCCTCGATCCGCCGCAAGCTTGCAGGATGCAATGCAATCGTCGCGCTGTCGAGTGTCGCGCGTGCCTTGACCTCGACAAAAATCAGGGAATCGCCGCGCCGCGCGACAATATCGATTTCGCCGGCACGCGTCTGCACTCGCCGGGCAAGGATTCGATAGCCCTTGCACCGCAGATACCAGGCGGCAATCGTCTCGGCACGGCGGCCGCGCCGCTCACGCCGCTGGCGTTCGGCCGTGTCAGCCGCCACCAGCCGACTTCAGGGCAAGCGCCCGGGCATAGACCTCGCTGCGGGGCAGTCCCAGCGCGGCGCTCACCCCCGCCACCGCGGTCTTCAGGCTGGCGTCCTCCAGCGCTGCCAGCAACGCGGCATCGAGCGTTTCCGCATCGGCCGGCGCAGCCTCGCCAGGCGGGGCGATGGTGATGACGATTTCGCCGCGCGGGGCTGCCTCGGCATAGCGCGCCGCAAGGTCGGTCAGCCGCCCGGTCACGCATTCCTCGAATCGCTTGCTGATCTCGCGGGCCACGGCGGCCTCGCGATCCCCGAGGCCGGCGGCCAGGGCGGCAAGGCTGGCCGCAAGGCGGGGCCCCGATTCGTAAAGCACCAGTGTCGCCCGCACGGCCGCCAGCTCGGCGATGGCGGTTGACCGCGCGCCGGCCTTGGCCGGCAGGAAGCCGGCAAACAGGAAACGGTCCGTCGGCAGCCCCGAAAGCGTCAAAGCGGCGACCGCGGCGCAGGGCCCCGGCAAGGTGACGATGTTGACGCCGGCGGCACGGGCGTCGCGGACCAGCTTGAAGCCGGGGTCGGAAATCAAGGGCGTGCCGGCGTCGGAGGTCAGCGCCACCGGCTCGACCAGCGCGCGGGCAATCAGCCGCTGGCGGACACCATCGTCGCTATGGTCGTGATAGGCCTGCATCGGCACCCGAACGCCGATATGGTGGAGCAGCTTTGCGGTCACCCGCGTGTCTTCGGCCGCAATCACGGCTGCCTGTGCCAGGGTGGCGGCGGCGCGGGGGGACAGGTCGCCAAGATTGCCGATCGGCGTGGCGACGATGTAAAGGCCCGCCGCAAGGCCCCCGGCCGATTCGGAATGTGTTGAGTCGGTAAGAGGGCCGGGAGGATTCACATGGCTACCCTGAACGCGCAAGGCCCGCGCTGGCAAGCGCGCCGTTCCCGCGCCGCCCCGGCGCTCGCCGCCGGCCTGATGCTGCTGATGGCCGCTTGCGCCGGCCCCAGAAAGCCCGTCGTCGCCCCGCCAGCGCCGCCGCCGGTGGCAGCGCCCGAAATTGCCCGGCCGGCGCCCTTGCCCCAGGCGCAGCAGAACCGCGTCGCTCTGCTGGTGCCGTTGACCGGCGCCAATGCGCCCGTCGGCCAGTCGATCGCCAATGCTGCCAACATGGCGCTGCTCGATGCCGGTGAAAGCCGGGTCAATTTGCGCATCTACGACACGGCCCCGGGCGCTGGCGCCGCGGCAGCGCGTGCCCTGTCGGAAGGCGCCGGGCTGTTCCTCGGCCCGCTGCTCGCCGGTGATATCCGTGCCGTGCAGGGTGTTGCCGGCAGCCGTGGCATTCCCGTTGTCAGCTTTTCCAACGATGCCGGCCTTGCGGGCGGCGACGTCTTCATTCTCGGTTTCCAGCCTGCCCAGTCGATCGCCCGCACGGTCAATTACGCCCGCAGCCGCGGCATCGAGCGTTTCGCGGCACTGGTGCCGGCCGGCGTCTATGGCCAGCGCGCCGCCACGGCCTTTCTCCGAGCCGTTGAAAGTGCGGGCGGCCGGTCGACTGCGGTCGTCAGCTATGCGCGCGACCCCGCCAAGATGGTCGCCGCCGCCCGCAACGTCACCGACTGGGACACGCGGGTGAAGGCCGGCAAGCCGACGATCCGCCCCGATGGCTCGGTGGCAGCGGCGGTGCCGGGGCCCTTGCCGTTTCAGGCGCTGCTCATTGCCGATGCCGGCGGGGTGGCGGTGCAATTGATGCCGGTTCTGGCAAAGCTGGGGGTCACGCCGGATGTCGCCGTCATCCTCGGCACCGAATTGTGGAACAACGAGCCCGGCATTGCCCGCTCGCCGGCCCTGCGCGGGGCGTTGTTCGCCACGGTATCGGACGATAACTTCCGCCGCCTTGCCGATCGCTATCGCAGCAAGTTCGGCAACAACCCGTCGCGGCTGGCCAGCCTGGGCTATGATTCGGCGCTGCTGGTCAACAGCCTGGCAGCCAACTGGCCGCTCGGCACGCCATTCCCGCGCGCCGCGCTGACCAGCCGCGATGGCTTCAGCGGCATCGATGGCGCCTTCCGCTTCACCCCGGCCAACATCGCCGAGCGCGGGCTTGAAGTCGAACAGGTCGGCGCCGGGGTGATCAACAGCGTGTCGCCGGCGCCGCGGAGCTTCGGCAAGTGATCGTCCTCCACGGCATCAAGAATTGCGACACGGTCAAGCGCGCCCGGGCCTGGCTCGATGCCGCCGGCGTCGCGCATGAATTCCATGATTTCAAGGCAAAGGGCATCGACGTTGCAACCCTGTCCGGCTGGGTGTCGGCACTGGGCTGGGAAACGCTGCTAAACCGCGCCGGCACCACCTTCCGGGGGCTGCCCGACGCAGACAAGGCTGGCATCGACGCCGGAAAGGCCATCGCGCTGATGACCGCCCAGCCTTCGATGATCAAGCGGCCGGTGCTCGTCGGCCCCGGCGTGCTGCGCGTCGGTTTCAAGCCCGAAATCTACGCTTCCACGTTCGCCTGAGGTTCCGGCCGCGCCAGCGCCGCCATCAGCCATCGCCCCGCCGGCCCCGGCGGGCTGTGCGATTTGTGGATGATCTCCAGCGGATACAGCGTTCCCGGCCATTCGGGCAGGTCCAGCCGCACCAGCCGCCCCGCCGCCAGATCGTCCGCCACCCAGGGCTCGGGCATGTTGCCCCAGCCGGCGCCGGCGCGCAGCAGGGCGTGCTTGGCGCCCAGATCGGCCAGCCGCCAGCTGCGCAGGCCCTGCACGCCGAAATCACGCCCCGCCGTCAACGGTGACCGGTCGGTCAGCACCAGCTGCAGATGGTCGCGCGCCGCGCCACCGGCAATCGGCCCCTGTTGCTGGAGCCGCGCCAGCGGGTGATCGGGGGCCGCCACCGGGATCATCGCCACCCCGGGCAGGGCATGGCGTTCCATCCCGGCCTTGTGGCTGTCGAGCGGCCCCGACACGCCGAGCCCTGCCGTGTCGTCGAGCACCAGCTGCGTCACCGCCCCCAGCGCCTCGACGTGCAGACGGATGGCAACGGTCGGGTAGGTCGCCTGAAATTCCGTCAGCGCCGCAACCAGCCGCTGCGTCGGCAGCATCACATCGACGGCGATCGACACCTCCGCCTCAAGACCTTCGCTCAGCCCCTTCACCCGGGCGCGCAGGCCATCGATGCCGCGCGCCAGGGTGCGGGCTTCGGCAAGCACGACGTTGCCGGCTTCGGTCAGCTGCAGGCGCCGCGTCGCCCGGCGCTCGAACAAGGGCAACCCGAGCTGGGCTTCGAGATTGGCGAGCGCATAGCTGATTGCCGAGGTCGCCCGCCCCAGCGCCCGCCCGGCAGCGGCGAGGGAGCCAGCGTCGACAATGGCAATCAGCACGCGCAACTGGTCGAGACTGGGCGTACCGGGGCTGGACATTGTTCTATAATCCTGAACAGAAAGATCGATATTATCCCGGTTTTTTCGATATGTCAGTCCGGCTAAGGCAGCTTCATCGGGCGGCAACGCCTTTATTTGCAGGAGCTTCGGACATGACCAGGGTATTGGTGCTTTATTATTCGACCTACGGGCATATCGAGGCGATGGCCGAGGCCGTTGCCGAAGGCGCGCGCAGCACCGGCGCGCTTGTCGATCTCCGCCGCGTCCCCGAAACGGCGCCCGAGGACGTGGCGCGCGCCTCGAACTTCAAGCTCGACCAGGCCGCGCCGCTCGCCAGCATCGACGAGCTCGAAAGCTATGATGCGATCATCATCGGCGCCCCGACGCGCTTCGGGCGGATGCCTTCGCAGATGGCGGCGTTTCTCGATCAGGCCGGCGGCCTGTGGTTTCGCGGCGCGCTCAACGGCAAGGTCGGCGGCGCCTTCACCTCGTCGGCGAGCCAGCATGGCGGCAATGAGACGACGCTGTTCTCGATCATCACCAATCTGCTCCATTTCGGCATGACGGTGATCGGCCTGCCCTACAGCTATCAGGCACAGATGGGCCTCGACGAGATCAAGGGCGGCTCACCCTATGGCGCCACCACCATCGCCGGCGGCAGCGGCGAACGCATGCCGAGCGAAATCGATCTCGGCGGCGCCCGTCATCAGGGGGAGCTGATTGCCCGCGCCGCCGCAAAGTTGAAGTAGAGCCTCCGGCGGTTGGGGCCTTGGGCCCCAAACCCCATTCGAGAGGCGGCACCTATGCCTTTGCCTCGCTCCGGGCGAAGAAGATCGATACCTGCACGCCCTTGCCGGGTTCCGAGGTCACGGTCATCTTCGCCTTGGCATTGTCGATCAGTGTCTTGGCGATGGCGGCGCCAAGCCGGCCCGGCGTCGGCCAGGTCTTGCCTTCGGCGAGGCCGACACCGTCATCGGCAACCACGATCGAGCAGCCGCTTTCATCGACAATGCTCGACAGGCTGATCGTGCCGCCGTCGCGGCCGACAAAAGCGTGCTTCAGCGTATTCGTGACCAGTTCGTTGACGACAAGCCCGGTCGGCATCGCGACATTGATCGATACCGGCCAGCTGTCGACGCGGGTCTCGAGCCGGACGCCATCGGTGCTGTGGGCGCGCATCACCGAGGCGGCGACCAGGCCGAGATAGGCCCCCAGATCGACGGTTTCGCCCATGCCCGCGCCAAGCAGGGTCTCGTACAGCAGCGACAGCGCACCGATGCGCCCCGCCAGCCGCTCGAAACGCTCTCCGGCCTCGCCGGCCGGCAGGCTGCGGGCTTCCATCCGCACCAGCGCGGTGATCATCTGGAGGTTGTTCTTGACGCGGTGCTGAAGCTCCAGAAGCTGGGCATCGCGGTCGCGCAGCAGCTTGGCAGGGCTGTCCCCGTCAACCGGCGGCTGCCGCTCGGCAAGCGCAACCAGCCGGAACAGGGCGGTGCCGCTGTCATCCTCGATGGTGTTCGACCAGGCATCGATTTCGACCGTTGCCTCGCCGCGAGTGATGATGAAGGCGCCGATATAGTCATCGCCATCGGCGACCGCGGTTCCCAGCCGGGTTTCGTCACCGTCGGGGGCGGCAACACCGGGCAGCAGCCGCCAGTCCCGGCCGACGACGGTGCCGGTTTCCAGGCCCGTCAGCCGTTCGAATTCGAGATTGGCATAGGTGATGGCTTCGGACGGTTGAAGTTCCGAAACCGCGATCGCCACCGGCACATGATCGAGAAACTGCTTGAAACGATCATCGCCCAGCGCGTCGGCCAGCGCGGGGGTGGCCATGATCTCGCCGACCTGGTTGTCGGCACCAACTGTACGCATGGCCTGTCGCCTTAGCCGAAAAGCTGCGCTACGCAATCACCATCTGCGGGCGGGGTGTTGGACCGAGCCTTTTGGGGGATAATCGCGCCGATGCACTGGCTAATCAAATCCGAACCCTTCAAATACAGTTGGGACATGCTGGTCCGCGATGGCTCGACGGTCTGGGACGGCGTGCGCAACAACCAGGCCGCCATCTATCTGCGCTCGATGAAACTGGGCGAGGAATTGCTTTTCTATCATTCGAACGAAGGCCTGGCGGTAGTCGGCATCGCAAAAGTCGCGGGCGAGCATTTCATCGATCCCAGCGACCCCAAGGGCCGTTTTCCGGCCGTCACCGTGGCACCGCTGCGGCCCTTGAAAGCGCCGGTCACGCTGGCGGCGATGAAGGCCGAGCCGCGGCTGGCCGGCATGGCGATGTTCCGCCAGTTCCGGCTGTCGGTCGCCCCGGTCAGCGATGCCGAACGCGATGTCATCGTCGAGATGGGTGGCGGCTGAAGGCTTGCGGCCGGCATGCGTCGAAAAGGGCCAAAGCTTGCCCTTCGCCGGCGTTGGGGGCAGGGACGCCGCATGTCCACCACCTTCACGCTCGACACCGCGACCAGCCGCGCCCACCCGGTCCCCGAACCGGTCCGCCGCCTCACCGTGCCCGCCATCGCCCGCCGCAAGACCGCCACCGGCACCGCAGAGCCGATCGTCATGCTGACCGCCTATACGGCACGGATGGCGCAGCTGCTCGACAAGCATTGCGACATGCTGCTGGTCGGGGATTCGCTTGGCCAGGTGATTTACGGCCTCGATACGACCGTCAAGGTCACGCTCGACATGATGATCGCGCATGGCGCCGCGGTCGTGCGCGGCTCGTATCGGTCCGTCGTTGCTGTCGATCTGCCTTTCGGCAGCTATGAAGCCTCGCCGCAGCATGCCTTTGAAAGTGCAGCGCGGGTGATGAAGGAAACCGGCGCGGCCGCGGTCAAGCTCGAAGGCGGCACCGCCATGGCCGAAACCATCGCCTTTCTGGTGCGCCGCGGCATCCCGGTCATCGGCCATGTCGGGCTCACGCCGCAGGCGGTCAACACGCTGGGCGGCTATGGCGCGCGCGGGCGCAGCGCCCATGAAGCCGATGCAATTCTTGCCGATGCCATCGCCGTTGCCGAGGCCGGCGCCTTTGCGCTGGTCGTCGAGGGCGTTGTCGAACCGCTGGCGGTGCGGATCACCCAAAGCGTCAAATGCCCGACGATCGGCATCGGCGCCTCGTTGGCATGCGATGGCCAGGTGCTCGTCGTCGACGACATGCTCGGCATGTTCGAACGGGTGCCGCGCTTCGTCGAACGCTTCGACGATCTGGCGGTGCGGATCGATGCCGCCGCTGCCAGCTATGCCGGCGCCGTGCGGGAGCGCCGCTTCCCCACCGAGAAACAACTTTATCTCTGAACCTTCATCGGGCATTCAGCGCGCCAGACACACTGGGCCATCACCCCGGGCGCCGCGCGCTGCCCGAGCCCGTTCCGGAGCATGCCGACCTTGGCCTTACCCCCGACAAATCCTGATGAAGCCTTTTTGCGGGAAGTCGATGAAGGCGTGCGCCGCGAACAGCTGCTCACGGCCTGGCAGCGTTATGGCAAGATCGCGATCGTGGTGCTTGTCCTCGGCCTTGGCGCCCTTGGCGGCTGGCTGTGGTGGCGCGACCAGGCGACGGTGAAGGCCGGGGTGGCAGGGGAAGACTTCGCCCGTGCCACCGAACAGCTCGATGTGGGCGAAGGCGCCAAGGCACGTCCGGTGCTGGCGCAAATCGCCAAGGAAGGCCCGGGCGGCTATGCGCCGCTGGCCCAGATGGTGCTGGCGTCGGACGCGGTGGCCAGCGGCGATGTTCCCCGCGCCATCAAGCTTCTCGATGCCGTCGCTGCCGATGCCCAGGTGCCGCAGCCACTGCGCGATGCGGCGCTGGTCAAATCGGTGCGGCTGGGTTTCGACACCGTGCCCCCGGCGACCGTGGTATCCCGATTGCAGCCACTGGTCGTCCCCGGCACGCCCTGGTTTGCCGTGGCCGCCGAAATGACGGCACTGGCGCAATTGAAGGCCGGCAAGCCCGAGGCTGCCAAGCCCTTGCTCACCGCCATCGTTCTTGGTGAAGCCAACCCGCCCAGCCAGCGCGGCCGCGCTGCCCAGCTGGCACTGTCGCTCGGCGTCGATGAACGCACCCTCAAGCTGCAATCGAACGCAGCGCCCGCCGGTCCCGCGCCCGCAGCGGCGCCCGTTGATCCAACGCCGGCAGCGGCGCCTGCTCAATAAGGTCCGAATGTTGAAACAACCGACTCCCGCGCTTGCGCTGCTGATCGCCCTGTCGCTCGGGGCCTCGGGCTGCGGCGTCTTCAAGCAAGCCAAACCCAAGTCGCAGACCGTCGGCGAACGCATTCCGGTGCTCAATTTCGAAACCAAGGCGACGGCGGAACCCGAACTGGCCGACATGGCGGTGGTGCTGCCGCTGCCCGAGGTCAACGCCGACTGGGGCCAGCCGGGGGGCTCGGCCGCCAAGGCCAATGGCCACCCGGCCTTGCCCGAAAAGATTTCGCGCGCCTGGGAAGTGTCGATCGGCGATGGCAGCAGCGCGACGCGGCGCCTCAATGCAGCGCCGGTGGCATCGGGCGGCCAGCTGTTCACCATGGACACCGGCGGTGTCATCAAGGCCTTTGATGCCAGGACGGGCCGCAGCCAGTGGCAGGCGGAAATCACCCTTCCCGATCGCAACGACAATGCCGCTTTCGGCGGCGGCGTTTCGGCCGATGCCGGGCGGGTGTTCGCCACCACCGGCTATGGCATTGCCGCGGCCTTCGATGCCGGCACCGGCAAGGAATTGTGGCGCCAGTCGCTCGGCCAGCCGCTGCGCGGGGCACCTGCCGTCGCCGGCAACCGCGTCTATGCGCTGACGCTCGATAACCAGCTTTTCGCGCTCAACGCCGAAACCGGCGAAACGCTGTGGAATGTCAGCGGCACGGTCGAAGTCGCCGGCCTGCTTGGCGCCGCTGCCCCCGCCGTTGCGCAGGACACGGTTGTGGTCGGCTTTTCCAGCGGTGAACTCAACGCCTTGCGCGCCGAAAACGGCCGCACCGTCTGGGCCGATGCCCTGGCGCGTACCGGGCGTTCGACGGCAATGGCGGCGCTGTCCGACATCGATGCCTCGCCGGTCATCGATCGCGGCCGGGTCTATGCCATCGGCCATGGCGGCCGCATGGCGGCGCTCGAACTCGCCACCGGGCAACGGGTGTGGGAACGCAATTTCGCCGGCACCTCGACCCCCTGGGTGGCAGGCGAGTTCATCTACATCGTCACGCTCGAGGGCGAAGTGCTGTGCCTGACCCGCCGCGACGGCAAGGTGCGCTGGGTCCGCGAGCTCCCTCTTTACAAGAATGTGAAGAAAAAGACCGATCCCATCCAGTGGGCGGGGCCGGTGCTTGCCGGCGACCGGCTGTTCCTCGTCTCGTCGAACAAGACGATGGTGACGATTTCGCCGCTCACCGGCGAGATTCTGGCGACGCGAAAGCTCGATGACCAGGCATTCCTCGCCCCGATCGTCGCCGACAACACGCTGTATCTGCTCACCGACAAGGGCAAGCTGAGCGCCTGGCGCTAAGGCTGATTGCACGGGGACGGAATCGAAGCCTCCGCCTGCCCCGGCGCAGGCCGGGGGCGGTTGGGGCCGACGGCCCCAAACCCCCTTCGTCGGATTTGGCGCCTGCACCCGGGATCGAGCCAGCTGATCGAATGGGGTCCGGGGCCGCCGGCCCCGGCCGCCGGAGGCCCTTCTATTTCAACCAGCATGAGATCGGACCTAGACGCTTTCGGCGACACGATTGGCGCCGCCGCCGCCAGCCTGCTACAGGCCCGCCATGTCCGTCCACCACACCCTGCCGCGCGTTGCCATCGTCGGCCGCCCCAATGTCGGCAAATCGACCCTGTTCAACCGCCTTGTCGGCCGCCGCCTGGCGCTGGTCGATGATACGCCCGGCGTCACCCGCGACCGCCGCGAAGGCATGGGCCAGCTGTTCGATCTCAAGTTCACCATCGTCGATACGGCGGGTTTTGAGGATGCCGATGCCGCCAGCCTTGCCGGCCGCATGCGCCAGCAGACCGATTTCGCCGTGGGCGACGCCAGTGTCGCGCTGCTGGTCTTCGATGCCCGCGCCGGCATCACCCCGCTCGACAAGCATTTCGCCGATTGGCTGCGCAAGCGCGGCACGCCGCTGATCCTTGTCGCCAACAAGGCCGAAGGCCGCGCCGGCGAACTCGGCGTCGCCGAAAGCTACCGCCTGGGGCTCGGCGACCCGGTGCAGATTTCGGCCGAGCATGGCGAAGGCATGGCCGATCTGTTCGAAGCGCTGGCGCCCTTTGTCGATCCGCCGCCGGCCGAAACGCCGCTGGATGACGATGCCCCCGTGATCGAGCCCGACATCCCCGACGGTCCCTTGAAAATGGCCATCGTCGGCCGGCCGAATGCCGGCAAATCGACACTTATCAACACATTGCTCGGCGAACAGCGCCTTGTCGTGGGCCCCGAAGCCGGTATCACCCGCGATTCGATCGCCATTCCCTGGGAATATCGCGGCCTGCCGGTGCGGCTGGTCGATACCGCCGGCCTGAGGAAGCGCGCCAAGGTCAGCGACAAGCTGGAGAAGATGTCGGCGGCCGATACCAAGCTCGCCATCGATTTCGCCGAAGTCGTCGTTCTCCTCCTCGATTCGACATTGGGGCTGGAGGCTCAGGACCTGCGAATCGCCGATCTGGTGTTGTCCGAAGGCCGGGCGCTCGTCATTGCGCTGAACAAATGGGATGTCGCCGAAGGCCAGTCGGCGCTGTTCCAGGGGGTGCGAAAGGCGCTCGACGATGGCCTGTCGCAGATTCGCGGCGTGCCGCTGGTCGCGCTGTCGGGCCAGACCGGCAAGGGCCTCGACCTGCTGATGAAAGCCGTCACCGAAGCGCGCGAGAAATGGTCGCGCCGGGTGTCGACTTCGCAGCTCAACCGCTGGTTCGAAGCGACGCTCGATCGCAACCCGCCGCCCGCCGCCGGCGGCACGCGCATCAAGCTGCGTTACGCCACCCAGGTCGCCGCCCGCCCGCCGAGCTTCGTCATCTTCGGCAACCGCACCGAGGATCTGCCCGCCAGCTATGGTCGCTATCTGGTCAACAGCCTGCGTGACGATCTCGATTTCGAAGGCGTGCCGATCCGGCTCAGCTTCCGCGGCGGCAAGAACCCGTTCGAAGGCCGGCCACGCAAATAGCGCCGGCGGTTCTACCTGTGCTAATCAGGCGCGGGCAAAAGCGGGGGGCAGGGTGATCGGCGCATTCTATGAACGGCACATCCTGCCGCACGTCATCGGTTGCGCCTGCGGGTCGCGTCCGATCCAGCGGCAGCGTGCCAAGGTCGTGCCAAAGGCCAGCGGCCGGGTTCTCGAACTCGGCATCGGCGGCGGGCTCAACCTGGCCTTCTACGACCCCGCACGGGTCGAGAGCGTCACCGGCGTGGACCCGTCCGAAGGCCTTCGCCAGATCGCCGCCGGCGCCCCGCGCCCGCCGGGCCTGAAGGTCGACATACTCGACGGCGAAGCCGAGGCGCTGCCCTTCGATGCCGCCAGCTTCGATACCATCACCTGCACCTTCACCCTGTGCTCGGTGCGGTCCCCGCAAGCGGCGCTCAACGAGGCGCGCCGCGTGCTGAAGCCCGGTGGCCAGCTGCTGTTTTCCGAACACGGCCTGTCGCCCGATGCCGACACCGCTGCCTGGCAACGCCGGGTCGAGCCCTATTGGTCGCGGCTGGCAGGGGGCTGCCACCTGACCCGCCCCGTCGCGGGCTCGATCAGCGCCGCCGGCTTCACCATCGGCGCGCTCGAAACCATGTATCTGCCGAAAACCCCCAAGCTCCTCGGCTGGTGCGAATGGGGCGTCGCCAGCTGATTCCCTGACGATGCTGGTGGCTTCAATCCTGGATCATGGCATAGCCACGCAGCTGCAGCGTCGCCATTGTCGTGATCGCGGCGACATCGACCTTCACATCGGGATTGAGCTCGTCGCGCGTATAGCCGCGGGAGTTCATCGACTGGCCGCACAGCCGGACGCTCACCCCGGCCGCGGTCAGTTGCCGGATCAGTTCGGCATCGGGGTTGGCAGCGCCGTTGAAGCGTTTGGCAAAGGCCGCCGGCGTCAGCGCCGTTTGCGCGCCCCCGCCGTGCATGGTGACGACGATATCGCCGGGCTGCAGCTTGACGCCGTGTCGGCCGAGCAGATTGACCATGCGCGCCACCCGCTCCAGGCTCTGATGAACTTCGCCCGGCACCCGCGCCGCCTGCGAAACCTCGAACACGACGCGGTACCGCAGCGCGGGGTCGGGCTTTTCGAACGGATCGGTGATTTCGGTGTATTTGCCATAGTCAGGGACCAGTCGGGCCTGCGTCTGAGCCTGCGTCGGCCCCATGGCCGGCAGCACAATCGCGAGGGCAACAAGAAACCTGGTAGCGGTGCGCATCGATTGTCCTTGGTTGCAGAAAGGCATTAGGGTCTGCTGCATGTTCCACAGACGCAGCGGACACGAAAGCACGAAAATGATGGGGCGGCGGGGCCACAGCGCATGAAAACCCTTGTCGCGGGGCTGGTTATCGGCGGCATCGCGGGCGCCGCCGCCATGGCGATCCTCGCAGCGCCATCTGCAGCGCCACCATCACCGCCACAAGCACCCGTTGCCGGCCCGCCGCTGGCCGCTGCCTTCGTGCCACCCTTGCCCGCCACCGCCCCGGCCGACGCTTATGGCGATGCCGTCCGGCTTGGCGAAAGGCTCATCACCGATACGCAAACCCTGGCGCCGCGCCATGTCGGCAACGGCCTCGTCTGCAGCAATTGCCATCTCGATGGCGGTCGCAAGGCTGGCGCCGCGCCGCTGTGGGCGGCCTTCGTCAACTTCCCTGCGTTCCGCAAGAAGAACGGCGAAATCAACAGCTTCCAGAAACGCGTGCAGGACTGTTTCCTCTACAGCCTCAACGGCACGCCGCCGCCGCTCGGCAGCCGCGAGCTGCTCGCCATCGAAAGCTATGCCGCCTTCATGGCGCGCGGCCTGCCCAGCGGTGCGTCGCCCGCCGGCCGCGGCTTTCCGGCCATCGCCGCGCCGGCGCTTGCCGCCGACGACAGCCGCGGTGCCGCCGTCTATGCCGAACGCTGCAGCGTCTGCCACGGCCCCGATGGCGCCGGCCAGACGGTCGCGGGCCAGGTCTATCCGCCGCTCTGGGGCGCCCGTTCGTACAATTGGGGCGCCGGCATGGCGACAATCGACAAGGCCGCGGCTTTCATTCGCGCCAACATGCCGCTCGGCGAGGAGGGCAGCCTGTCGGTGCAGCAGGCCTGGGACGTGGCGACCTATATCGATGGCAAGGTCCGCCCGCAGGACCCGCGCTATGCCGGCAGCCCGGCCGCGACACGCCAGCGCCATCATGAATCGGCCTTTTCCCGCTATGGCACCTTGGTTGCCGGCCAACGCCTCGGCGACCCCCGGACGACGCCGCCTGCCGGCAATCCCGGCAGCCAGCTTCGATAGGCCGAGTGCGCTGCAGGCCGCTGATGGCGTCAGCCCAGGCCGAGGTCGCGTGCCAGCGCTGCAAGCTCGGCGCGGCTGGCAACGCCCAGTTTGTCGAGGACATTCCCCATGTGCATCTTGACCGTGCTTTCGGTCAGCCCCAGCGAGTCCGCAATGTCCCGGTTGCGCAGGCCGCGCGCGGCAAGCCGGGCGACTTCGGACTCGCGTGCCGACAGCGGCCGCGCTGCCGCATGACGGGCATCGCGCCTGGCAAGATCGACGATCACACGCTTCAGCGCGTCATTGTCGATCCACTGCACACCCGAAGCGACATGGTCGATGCAATCGACGATCCGCTCGGTGACAAGATCCTTGAGCACCAGCCCATCGGCTTCGAGTGCGATCGCTTCGACAATCTGGCTTCGGTCGAGACTGGCGGTGAGGATGATCACCTTCGGGCGTGCGTCACCGCGGTCGCGCAGGTCGCGCAGGATCTCCAGTCCGGTCTTGCCCGGCATCTGGATGTCCAGGATGACGATATCGGGGTCATGTTCGGCGATCGCGGCCACGGCGGCATCGCCATCACAGCAGCGTGCGGCGATCTCGAATCCGTCGATCAGGAGGAGCGACGCCAGCCCTTCCAGAACGATCGCATGGTCGTCGGCAAGAACCATCCTGGTCATTGGACCCCCGCCCGATGCGCCGGGAACAGCATTTGCAGCGACGTGCCGGCGGGGCCGGTTTCAAGCATCAGGCTCGCATCGTGCCGCTCGATCCGATCGAGGATCGAGCGGGGTCCGGACCCATCGGCGCGCAGCATCGCGGCCGAGTATCGCCCCGACGCGCCCATTCCGCACCCATTGTCACGGATCGACAGCTGGTAACCCGTTTCATCGGACCGGCCGGCGACGCTGACAAGCCGGGCGCGGCCGTGGCGGACGGCGTTGGCAACGGCTTCGCGAGTAATCAGGCGAACATCGTCGGCAATGTCGGCGGGGGGTTCGTTGGCGATGCCGGCTTCGATCCGGATGTCCCATTGCGTGGCAAGCGTCGGAACCAGCGCGGACAGCTTCGGCCCAGCCGATTCGCTTGTCGTGCGCCTGGGACGAATGTCCTCGAGCAGCCGGCGCAGGTCCTGCTGCTCCTCGCGCAGCGCGGCCGCAACCGTGCGGATGCGCTCGACCACCGCTTCGGGGTCCTTGGACACCTGTCGTTCCATCAACCGCAATTGCAGTGCAAGTCCCGTCAGAAATTGCAGGATTCCATCGTGCAGATCATGGGCGACTCGCAGGCGTTCCTCGCTGGCGGCGGCGGCGCGCCATGTTTCGGCGGCAGTGGCATTGTCGAGGGTCGCGACAAGCTGCACCGCCACCGCGCGCGCCAGATACAGATCGGCTTCGGTCGTGCGTTTGGGAATGACCAGCCAGCCCGACACCGCATCGCTGTCGATCGATGCGATCACCGCTTCCTTCACCCCCCATCTCGCGGCCAGTGCCGGATCGAGCAACGGGCGCGGCACGGTGATCAGCTCGCCGTTGGTGGCATAACGGCGGCAGCTTTCGGCGCCGGCGCGAAAATCGAAGGTCGATCCGGCAATGTCGCTCGACACCGGGCCTTGCCAGCCCGGCCCGGGCAGCAGCGGCGGTGCCGCGCCATCGCCGCGGCGCACGACCTGCCAGCCGGGCGCGTCGCGCCGTTCCCAGATCAGGATCGCGCTGGAAACGGAGAAGAATTCGCAGACATGGTCGAGGCACTTGTCGATCACGGCGGGCAGTGCCTCGGCCTTTGCATCGACGGGACGCGCCAGCCACAGCAGTTCCTGCCAGTAGCGCTGGCGCTGAAGCCCGATGAAGGTCAGCAGCCCGCCAATGACGACGATCTGCCCGATGCGCACGCCATAGCGCAATATCTCGTCCTTGGCCGGATCGAGCCCGCCCGGATCGACGATGGCAGTCGGCACGAAGATCAGGATGATGACGGCGCTCGTGCCCAGGGCGCCGCGCCAGTCCCAGCGCAGCATCGCCGACAGCATCGCGAAGAAGTACAGGGCGAAGAATGGGCTGGCGGCGCCCCCCGTGAGGTAGACGAGCGTGGCGAAGACGATCATGTCGAGGCCATGCGCCCATTGGCCGATGGGCCTTGCCGAAAGCGGTCGCATCAACGCAACGGCGGCGAACAGGAGCGACAGCGCCGTGTAGGCGCCCAGCAGCCAGATGACATAGGGCGCGGTGACAAGAGGCTGGGGCGGATCGATCATGGTCGCGGCGAGCGTGGGCGCTGCGAGGATGACACGCCCGACAGCCGCAATGCGGTCGGCACGGTTGAAGGCGAGATCTTCTTTCAGCATCGTAACGAATAGCATATGCCCGGTTTTCCGGCTTGTCGCGAGGCAAGACGGCCGCCGGCGTCGCCGATGACAGCAGCGCAGGCTCCATGCGTCCGGTGCTGCCGGCCCGACCCGTCCGCTCGTCGGGCACCGGTATAGACTAAAGGCGGTAAGGCCTGGCCCATTATCCGGGCCGGCATTGACGAACTTTACGGTATCGAAACCGGCCAAAAATCACGGCGGTTGTTTTTCAGTAACTTGCGGCGACACCCAGAATTGGCACGGATATTGCATGTTTGCGGGCAGTAATGATCCCCTCTGGCATGGTGTTTGCGCCAGCGCGGGTCGCCGAGGAACGAGCAGGAGTTGCGAAAGATGATCAAGGCAGCAATCGCGGGGCTTATGGGCGTCGCAGTCATGGTGTCGGGCACGCCCGCCACGGCTGCCATCACCACCTTTGCGCAATTCTCGGCCGTCGGCAACGCGCCCAATGTGCGCTGGGTCAACAATGGTGCCGCCAGCAACACGGCTGCGAACAATACCGCGACCGGGAGCGGTGGCTATTTCTACACGACCGCGACGGGCACCAGCCGTGTCCCGGCCAATGTCGCCGTGCGGTTCCAGTATCTGCAGCCGGCACTTTTCTCGCTGGGGCAGATCAATGCGAACTTCTTCATGGACATCACGGTCCCGTCGGGAAATCCTGCAACCGCTTCTGGCCCTTTCCGGATTCAGAATGTGCCTTCGGGCGGCTTCTCGTTCCTCAGCACCCAGGCGTTCACGGTCGGCAGCGTCAACTATGGTATCGGCACCAACCTGCTGACGGGCACCTTCACTTCGGGGACGATCTTCGGCTCGGGGTCGTCCGGCTCCTTTTCAGGCAACACGGACGACGGTGTTCTCGTCTACACCTCCGATGTCCTCAATTTCACCAGCACCGTGAACCGCGACTTTTCATTGTCCATAACCTCGATCACGCCGGTCATCTTCCGCTCAAACGCCAATCGCGCCCTTCGCACCTTCCGCGCCGTCTCGACGGGCCAGTTCTCGTCGGACCCGGCACCGCTGATCAACGCCATCCCCGAACCGAACGTGTGGGCAATGCTTGTGGTCGGCTTCGGCCTCGTCGGCGTGCAGGTTCGCCGGCGGGCCAGACAGGGGCTTGTCGTCGCCTGACCCCGGTTGCACCGGATTCCCGGTGCGGCTCCGAACCACAAGGCCGCCGGTCGCCGTCACGGGGCACCGGCGGCCTTGCTTTTGCCGCCCCCGCAGCGCAATCGCGACGCCATGTTCTTCCTGTCCGATAATGCGGCGGCGCCATGCCCCGAAGTTCTTGCTGCCGTTGCCGCCGCGGCGCCCGCCACGGCCGCCGGCTATGACGGCGATGCCATTTCGGCGCAGCTCGACGATGCGTTCGGCGCCCTGTTCGGACGTGCCTGCACGGTCCTGCCTGTCGGCACCGGCACGGCGGCCAATGCGCTGGCGCTGGCTGCGATGGTGCCATCCTTCGGCGCCGTCGTCTGCCACACCGAGGCCCATATCCATGTCGATGAATGTGGCGCGCCCGAATTCTTCACCGGCGGTGCCAAGCTGCTCCTCGTCCCCGGCGCCGATGGCCGGCTGACCCCCGATGGTCTCGACACCGGGCTGGCAAGCCATCGCGGCGATGTCCACCAGGTGCAGGCGCGGGCGCTGTCGATCACCCAGGCGACCGAAGCCGGCACGGTCTACACCCCCGATGCCCTTGCGGCGCTTGGCGATCATGCCCGGGCGCGGGGCTGGCGGGTGCACATGGATGGCGCGCGCTTTGCCAATGCCGTGGCGCATCTCGGCTGCCACCCCGGTGATGTCACCTGGCGCGCCGGCGTCGATATCCTGTCGTTCGGGATGATCAAGAATGGCGGGATGACGGCCGAGGCCATGGTCGTCTTCGATGCCGGGCTGGTGGCGGAGCTGCGCTTTCGCCGCAAGCGCGCCGGACAGATGCCATCGAAAGGCCGCTTCCAGGCCGCGCAGCTGCTGGCGATGATCGAAGGCGATGTCTGGCTGCACAATGCCCGCGCCGCCAATGCCGGAGCGGCATCGCTGGCGGCGGCTGCGGCGGGGCGGCTGCTCTATCCCGTCGAAGCCAATGAGGTCTTTGTCCAGCTTCGCCCCGGCGAGGCTGAAGCGCTGCGCGGGCAGGGGTTCGCCTTTTACGATTGGGGCGCTGCCGGATCGGGGGAAGCGCGTTTCGTGGTGGCATGGGACACGCCGGCAGCCGACATCGCTGCCTTGGCGGCAGCGCTGGCGCAGCATTGAGCCAGCGCCTTGACAACAGGAACCATATAGGTTATTAAAGCTATTGCGCCGGCAACCGAATCAGCGGTAGCAAATCCGGCATAAGTTCAGACGCGTGTGAACTTAATGTCGACTTATCGGTAACCGGGGCAGATTCCCGGGCAGCGGGTCTTCCCATAGCGGCATGTTTGTGATTCACGCTGCTGATGACTCCTGGTGGATCAGACCGGATCGACGATTTGCCTCTGGCTGATTTACGTCGGTTC